>Ga0209262_10001094_pt1 | contig 11421 bp, 10 predicted proteins | sample Lowcelwee11metaG_FD_187171 | JGI IMG/M metagenome (GOLD analysis project Ga0209262, IMG submission 187171) | Freshwater pond sediment microbial communities from the University of Edinburgh, under environmental carbon perturbations - Low... | ecosystem: Environmental > Aquatic > Freshwater >...
AACTTCTGATAATAATTCTTCCTGAACCAACAAAAACTAAAAACAATCCCCAATAAATAAAAATTAAAATGCGAGTTGCAGTTGCAACATTGTGCATATAGTCATCAATAAAGATTAAGAAGAAGAGTAAAAATATTCCGAAGAAAGTGGCTTTAAAGAGAGTGGATATTTCATCAAATCGTGAAGAAGCAAACCAGGTGCGGTACATACCAACAAAAGTAAAAATGATAAGCCAGTAGAAATAAATTACAAACCCGGAAATGAAAAATTCAGGAGCTATTAAAAGTGCAAACCACCCTGTCTCCAAACGAATGTAACTGTACACAAACCAAGCTGCGTTGATCATCAGAAAATCTGTGAGGAGAAGTAATATTTTTTCTTTGGATTTGGACATAATTATTAAGACTTCTTTTGCTCCATTTTATGCTTTAAAAATATTTCGAAATCACCAACTATAGTATTCCAACTTAATATTTTTCTAATGATTTCTTTTCCCTCAATCATTAATTCATTTCTTATCGAATTATTCTGAATAATTTCTAATGTTGTTTTAGCAAATTTTTCTGGAGTATCTGCGATAAAAACAAATTTTGATAATTCTTTAGGTAGACCTAACATAGATATCGAAGTAGCAACAACTGGAACCCCAAGGGCAATAGATTCAAGAACTTTATTTAAGGTACCAGCACCAAATCGCATTGGAGCTACATTAACTGCACTCTTAAGATATTCTGCCTTTATATCTTTTACGTAGCCTGTAATTATAATATTATCAGAAGCAAGTTTTCTTATAATAAATGGTGGCTGTTGTCCTACTATATAAAATTTGACTTCTGGATCTTTTTTGATAATTAAAGGAAAAATTTCTTTTATAAAATAAATAGCTGCATCAGAATTTGCATAGTAAGGCATATTTCCTGTAAAAATAATGCGTTTTTTGTCATAACCAATTTCAGTTCCAGTAAAATAATCTGTATCAATACCATTATTTAATATTACTATTTCTTGTTTTAAACCTTTGTTTATTAAAAAATTTTTATCAACTTCTGAACAAATGAAAAGAGAGTCAAATTCCTCGGCTATTTTTTCATAAATACTTATTCTATTTAGTTCAGATCTGATAAATAATTTTTTAATTATTTTTTTTTCTTCTTTTACCATTCTACTTAGGTAAAGTGAAACTGCATCAGTATAATCAATCACATTCAAACAAGAATTATGACCCATTTTGGATAGAAATTGAGCTGAGCGAATTAAATGATGATATACGATATCATAATTAAACCGAACTTGTAAATTCTCAACAGAATTTTTCATTCTTTTTGATTTATACCAAGCTACTTGAAATGGTATTGATTGAAATAATGCTGATACTGTGTGAAAAAGTGATTCAAAAATAGTCAGCTTAACTAAAAACACCTTTATTCCCAAATCTTCTAGTGGTTTTATTAAATCTATGTCACTTTTTTTTCGGTAGAATGTTACTATATGTACAATATTATTTTTGGAAAGAATCCTTGAGATGTTAAATATTTTCAATTTATCACCCCTATAAGGTGGATATGGAATTCTAGGTGTGATGATTAATATTTTCAAATTTTATTGGTTTCTGATAATTCTAAAGTTAAGACATTGTATTACAAGTTTTTTAAAATCTAATTATTTGGAAATTAATTTTGAATATTCTTTTTTGGTTCAGATAATTCAATAACAATAATCCAGGCATTTTTTTTAAAGAAAGCAAACCTAAATAAGTAGCTATCTATTTTATTCAATATTTTTAATAATCTGTCAAATATCCTGCACTCTCTAAATGGCACTGAAATAAGAGTTATCAAATGGAAATAACGAATATTAACCTTATTAAAATAATTTTTAAATAAATTTAGATCATTAAGTTTAAGTGGATGTTCATCATCAGTTCTCAAATCCCGTGTTAATCTTCGGTAAAGATTAATCAATGGATTATGCCCCAATGGTTCAAGAAAAAATGCACTTCCATCTTTATTTAGAACTCTAGTTAATTCTGCTAATGATTTTTTAAGTTCAAGATGATGCAAAATTGCTGTACCACAAATTCTGTCAAAATAATTATCAGGAAAATTCAATTCTTCAGCGTTCATAACTCTAAAATCTAATAGTCTATCCAAACTTAATTCATTTGACTGTTCAATCGCTTTTCGAATAGCAACATCCGAAATATCAATTCCAAAAACTTCTGCCCCTAACTTGGCTAATTTAAAAGAATTACTACCCTCTCCACAACCATATTCTAAAACTCTTTTATCATTTATATTGTGCTCCAGCAAAGAGATATAGTAGTTCCGTGTGTTAGAAATGATAGAGTAGTACTTATCAAGATGTTTGCGAGTATCTTCTTCAAACCTGTGATTGTGAAATTCTTTTTCTTTATCAATCTTTGTTTTCATTCTAACTACACGCTTATGGTTTATTAAATGTTATAATTAGTGATATTTTTAGAAATTAAATTTAGGTAGACTCTCTCAAACTCTTCTGCAATTCTTGACCAAGTGTATTTATTTCTTATCAATTCCCTGCCATTTTTAACTAATATTTCTTTATCATATTCATTTTTAAAAAATGAAATAATTTTATCTGCAAATTCTGATGCATGGTCAGCTACTAATAGATGCTGCCCATCAATTGCTGCAATACCTTCTTTACCAACATGAGTAGTAATAATCAATTTGCCGGCGGCTAACATCTCAATTATTTTTACTCGTATACCGCTACCAATTCTTAAAGGAACTACTAACAATTCTTTGTCTTTAACTTCTTCCCAAATATCATTTACATAACCTTTCAATATAACATTATCCCGTAAAGACTTATCAATTTTCAATTTATCAGATCCTGTACTATAAACATATAATTTTGCTTCTGGAATCCTGCTAATTACTGAAGGAAAAACATTTGTTAAGAACCATTCCAAGCCATCTTTATTTGGTAACCAGTCGAGAGGGCCAAGATGAAACATCGAATAGGGAACTTTAGGTTTAATAGGCATTTCTAACAATTTTTCTTCAACACCAATAGAAATTACTTTTGTTTTAATCTTAGAATTCAAACTCAATAATTCTTTTTCATCCGTTTCCGTAATCATAACACAACTATCAAATTTCTCACAAAGATTAGGCTCGTAAGTAAGAAATTTTTTGTATTGAAGATATGCAAAATATCTTATCAACGGATTATTCTCATTTTCATAAAATCTTTGCATAAGCCTAAAATGCAAATCATGTTGCCGCAGGACAATTGGGACATTACTTAGAGATTTTAATAATTCAACAGTCCACCCCATATGAAGATAGTCTATATGTATTATATCAAAATGGTGTTTTTTTAAAAAATCTTTCAAAAATACTTCTAATTCATTTGTTATAAATTTTGAGATATTATATGGAATATTTGAGTTTAAATTTCTTATGGCCGAATTGACTTTATTTGAGGTATCTACTTTTAAAAAATGAGGTTTACAAATATCTTTTAAGTAATGTTCGGCCAATGTGTTATCTGAATTATTTGTATAAGACACTAAATTGATTTGATGACTCTTCTCATTAATCCCCTTAGTTATTCCATGTATACTAATTCGGCCGCCATGATTTAATGGATAAGGAACTTGTGGGGCTATTTGTAGAATATTGATACTCATAAAATTAATTGTCTGATCGAATTAGTGTAAGATAAATTTTTATTTCATTCATAAGAGATTAATTCTTTAGATTTACAAATATAATTATTTACTTTAATAAAGCTTAATTTTTAGATCATTAAAAGTAGGGCCTCATTGATGCTTGTTAAGACAGACTGCTTATATTTTAAAGGAGATTCTCCTTGTTCACCACATAAAGAAAACGGATATCACTGCCAAGAGTGTCCAAAGTACAAAAAAATTGAACAAAATATTTTAATAATTAAACTTGGAGCTATTGGGGATGTTATCAGGACCACTCCTATTTTAAGAAAAATCAAAAGTGAATATCATAATGCTTATATAACCTGGTTAACCTATTCACCTGAAATTCTGAGCAAAAACTGGATTGACAAAATTCTATATGTAAATGTTGAAAGCATTGAACTAGTTAAGCAGATTGAATTTGATTGGTTAATAGTTCTTGATAAAGATCCAATCGCAATATCATTAGCAAATCAAGTTAAAGCTAAAAAGAAAAGTGGATTTACTATGGATAACTTTGGTAGAGCAAAACCAATTTCATCTATAGCTGAGGAACACAAATGGATCACAGGTATTTTTGACGACATAAGTAAACAAAACACTAAACACTACGTGCAGGAAATGTTTGAGATTCTTGGATATGAATTCCAAGGAGAAGAATATGTCCTGGAACTAAATGAAAAGTTTGATTGGGATTTAAATCATTCAAAAAGAATTATAGGACTCAACACGGGTTGTGGAGGAAGATGGAAATCACGCCTTTGGCCAAATGAATATTGGATTGAACTAGCGAAAATGCTAATTAAAAGTGGAAATGAAGTAATTCTTCTTGGTGGAGAACAGGAACACGAAAAGAATATAATGTTCGCTAAGAAAAGTGGTGCTAATTATCTTGGACATTTTCCTCTAAAAAAATTCATTTCTTTAGTGAATGAATGTGATATTGTAGTGACAGCTGTAACTATGGCAATGCATATTGCAATGGGATTAAAGAAAAAAGTGATAATCTTTAATAGTATTTTTAATAAGAACGAATTCTACCTGTATGAAAGAGGAGAAATTATTGAACCCGAACCAAAATGCAATTGCTATTATATGCCTATTTGTCCACATGAATCTATGAAGAAAATCTATCCCGAAAGAATCTTTAGTCAAATCATTAAATTATTGAGTTAATTTTATGCAACAGAAGGAAATCCAAAATATTTTAGAATCAATTATTTCATTGCCGACAGACCTGCATGGTTGTGGATCTGTTTCAGAGAAAGTGCTTAGAGGAATTTATAAACATTGCTGCAAGGTAGATATCCAAAATTCTATTGAAACAGGTTCCGGAAAGACTACAATGTTATTTACTAATCTTAGTAAGCGACATGAAGTGTTTGCTCTCAATATAGAGAACAGCGTAGAAGTGGTGGGATCTTCTCCATTAATCAATAAAGAATCATATCATTGGATCGATGGTCCAACTCAAAAAACAATCCCTCAATTTAATTTCGATAAAAAATACCAAGTAGTATATTTAGATGGTCCTCACGGATATCCTTTTCCGGAATTGGAGTATTATTTTATTTACCCGCATATCGAAATAGGCGGATTACTAATTATCGATGATATAATAGTTCCAACTATTTATAATCTTTATAAGTTTTTAAAACAGGATGAAATGTTTGAAGAATTGGAAGTTATTGATGCTACCGCATTTTTTAAAAGAACAGATGCCAAAACCTTCGACCCTTATGGAGATGGATGGTGGATTCAAGGCTATAACAAAAAACACTACCCTATTCCGGTAAATTTTAAAATTTTTCTAAAAGGACTTCTTCCTGAATCAATAAAACCCTTCTTGAAAAGAAAACTTAGAAAATAATTTTGCTTATAAAATTATTCTTTAAATAAATTCTTTGGATAGATGAATAATAATTTCACATGGAAGTAACTTCGAATCAAAAGTTGTTTATCGAACTTTATTATTGCAATAATAAGTGTAATTGGTATTCTAATTAGGTTGCCTAAATAATGAACAATTATTCCAATCAGTAATTTTATTCCTTTTTTATGTTTCTGAAAATACTGCAGTTCAGAAATTGCCTTATTCTTAAACTTGAACCACTGATTAGTTTTTACCGAAGCACCGCCAATATGCACTACAGAAGTTCCTGGATAAAAAATTGTTTTGCCCCCGATTAACTTTAACCGGTAGCAAAGATCAATGTCTTCAGCATAAAAGAAAAATCGTTCATCAAATCCTTGGAGTTGTAAAAGCGATTGTCTGCCTCCAAATAGAAATGCACCTAAAACGTAATCAACTTCAATTGGAATGTTAACATTTTTTTTTTGTAAATAATATTTATTAAAATAAGGGGATGCTGGAAACAACAGATACAAAAAGAAATTTGAAGAAACAAAATTTAATATAGAAGTAAAATTTGCAGTAGATACTTGCCAACTTTTATCTAGGTTAAGTAGTTTGCACCCTACAAAGTTCTTCTCATTGTTATCCTCGGCAAAATCAAATATCTTTTTAATTGAGTTTTCTGTAAAAAAAACATCATTATTCAAGAATAATACATATTTACCTTGGGCAAGATTTAACCCAACATTATTTGCTCGTGAAAAGCCTAGATTAATCTGGTTCTTAATAAGTTTTACTTCATCAAATCCTTTTACTACTTCCTCTATATCGCCTTCAGTAGAATTGTTATCAATTAATATAGTTTCAAATGTAAACCCGTCCGCAAATTTATATAGCGTTGTTAGACAATGCTTAAGAAGATTAAATCCATTATAATTGACGATTATTATTGACACATCTACCATTTTGAAATCTTTTCAGCCCAATGTTCTTTATTAAATTTTTGAAGTAAGATATATAATTCCTCTTCTTTGAAAACATGTGCTCTAATTGTAATAATAAATATTATGATTGGAGCTATGAGTACATACAGGTACAATGGTAAATAGGAGATTATATAAATTAGAATAGAACATATTACAATCCAAGAAAGAATGTTCTTGTCAAAAAAATAAATTTTTAATTTTATTTTTTTTAGATGAAATAACACAAATCCTGCACCTATAAGACTAACAGTTAATTTAACACCACCAGCCGCGTTAAATGAATACAAGGGAATGAATAATAATAATAGGATAATTGAAAGTATTACAACTAAAAATGCGAATTGTAAATTAAATATCTGCTTATCAAGAGCAGTAAAAAAATCCAAGCTAATATAACTGAAAAACAAAAAAACAAATGACCAAATAAGATAAATACTTGGTGTGTATGCTTGAATGTATTGCAAGCCAAATACTAGCATAATTATTTCTTTTGCTTTAAATGTTACAATTAATGCCATCGAAGCTGAGAATAAAAACAAAATCTTATTAATCAAATTATAAATGTTTGAGTTATCAATTTTATTTTGGAAATTATAAACAATTTTAGGGAAAAAAGTAGTTGCAATTGCAGTGGGTAATATTGAGAGCGGAATTATGAGTCTTGAGGCTACAGAATATATTCCCGTTGCTTTCTCCGAATCAAGAAGAGTTAACAAAAAAATATCAACTTGGTTAAATATTGAAATTAGGATTAAAAAGCCTGCTAAAGGTAAAGATTGCTTTATGATCCATCCCGCCCGATTGAGTGAAAATTGGAATTTAAATGAATATCTTTTCTTAAGAAATACTATCAGCAATATAAAGCCAGGCAGATTTGAAAACACATACGCTAATATTACATAATCAATTCCACCATTGAATACTGGGAGCAATAATATTAACCCGAAAAAAATAAAATTATCAATTACATTAAAGATATTTGAATACATCATATCAAGATTTACTTTATACGGAATATCCAGCATATCTCTAAATGTCATAAATTTTGATGAAAGTATAGTACTTAGGAAGAATATATTTATCAGTAGCGTTTTCTCTGAATCAAATTGAAGAAATAAAATGGATATATTAAGGAGAAGAGCAACAATAAAAAAAGTTATCATCCGTATAGAAATCCCAACATTTAAATGAACATATCCACTATGATTTTTTGAAGTCTCTCTGAAAATAATATTCGATAACCCGAGGTCCGAAATTTTAGAAGCAATAAAAACTACCGCAAGTAAATAATTAAAAGTACCATAATCCTCAACTCCTAAATATCTTGCGGTAAGTGATACTGAAAAGAAATTTATTAAAAGCGATGAAAACTGCCCGATAAATATTGAAAGTACATTAACAGATGATTTGTTTTGTTTAGTCAAAATTATTTTTGATTTAAAGATTTTTTGTTTCTTTTTTCAATCAGATATGTTATTACACTTAAAATTACAACAGGAAAAACCCAAGTGGATAACCGCACAACAAATATCACAAATGAAAATCCGACAATTACATAGAGATGAGCAAGGATTGTTAGATTAAAAAGACTTCCAGTCTCGAAAAACTTATACCAATATAACGTACTAAGAAGCCCAAGGATAAAGGGAACTATGACAATCCCTAAAAATCCGTAATCCATAAATATTTCACGCAAGTATGTCCCAGTATTTATCCAAACTGGTATAAAATATCCTTTATCGTGATCTTTTGGTCTCTTAACTAAATCAAATTTTGCGATTGTACCATATAACATCGTTAGAGTTTTTTCCGCAAATAATTGACTTCTCTCTTCATACAGAATGACTTTATTTAATGTTCCTATTTGGCCACTAAAATAAAGGTAGAGGGAAGGACTAATTATAGCATTAGCTTCCATTTCATTTAGTTGAGATGTTGCACCTTTGAATTTTTCATTTGTTATCCTTGTTACTCTAATTAATGTTGTACTTATATAAAGTAGAAGTGCAACAACAACGAATCCCAGCACAAGTTTCCGATTTGAAAAAACCATTTTCCTCTTAACTTGATAGAAGTATCGATAGATAAAGAAAGTTGCTAAAAATAAAAAAAAAGAATTCAATATCCCTGCTCGTGAACTCTGTGATACTTCTTTAAGTATAATACCAACAAAAGGTAATAAAGTTAGTAGGGAAATTTTATTTTTTGAAGCAGAATAAACAGCTGCAAAAAACATAGCTACATAACTAAATGTAAATAGATATGGTATTTGTCCTTCTATTGATCTTTCAATTCTCATTCTATACACTAAACTTGCATTTAATAGTACACTTTGGACGCTGCCAAATTCTTTTAGTAAAACAAGCCAATTTTGAAGAACAGCTGCCAAGCCTATTATTCCAAATAATAATATTAATGTTTTTAATAACTTTTGGTCATTTGCAGTCCAAATATCATTTTCTCTAAAACTGATATCTGTTTCAGGTATTTTTAGTCTGCGACTGGTATAAATTGTAAGGGAACCAAGTAGAAATGAGAGGAATGCAAATAATATCAAATACCAAACATTTGAATCAATGTCTTGATACCTTATTAATTTTAATTGAAATAACACAATAATAGGGGCCCACGCAACGACATATAAGAGTATGTGGTTAAACCATTTACCAAATAATGCTTTGCCCAACAAAATTGAGGCGAGCGAAATGATAATTGTTATTACACTTACCATTTTTAAAACTTCAGACTATAAAATTTTCTTATCTTATTTAAAAATTTATTCTCTAATTCTTCAAGTGAGTTCTTATGAACACCTCTCATTAAAACTTTTTCGCTTCTAAATACGAAGGGTAACAAAATAAATAAAACCAATAGGGAAATAATAATTGTTATAGTTGCACGCTTTGGGCCATTTTTTATTTGCGGAGGAAAAGCTTTATCTAATACCATTATTGTTGGAATACTTTTCTGTTCTTCTACTTTTGCTTGTTCATAAAGTGGGAGAATAACTTCTAATATCTTTTGTTGAATCTCAAGCTCCCTATAATCTCTTAAATATTGAATTGATAATTCAGGCATGTTTTTAAATGGCAAAAGCACATTAGAATCACTTGATAGTTTAGAAGAATTTTTTATTTCATCTACTTTTTTTCTTAAAAAATCTACTTGATTCTTAATAGGAGGATAGTTTGGTGAATTTTCACCAAATTGTTTTTTTACGAGTTCAGCCATTAATTCTTTTTCTATCAATTGAGCTTCAATTTCTGCTGCTGATTTTACCGCAGCTTCCATCTGTTGAGGTATTGCAAAGACCCCGTATTTTTTTTGCAACTTATACAATGAATCTTCAGCGGCCTTTATATCAATAAGATTCTTTAAATATCTTTTTTCAATAAACAACCGGTTATTTGTTGCTGCTTGAGTATTAAGCATTATATTCAAACTATCAAGTATTGTAGTAAAATAATTTGCAATTTTTGCGCTTAATACAGGATCTTCATTAATAACACTTATCTCTATCATGCCATATTCTGTTGGTTCAAAGGAAAGGTCGCCAGAAAACTCCTTAAGCGTTTTGTCAATATTATTATCCGAAATATCATAATAATTAATCAGTCCAAATTCTTTAACCGTTTTCGTTAATGCTGTTCGGCTATTTAAAATTGCTAATAAGGCATCTATGTTAGCAGAAGTAGCACCGAGTAACTTTGAACCTAAAGAGGCTGCGGATGATTTACCTGATAAAAGCCCTGTTAAACTGCCCAGTCCTGAACTCGTTTCAGGGGGTATCATTACCACTGAGGTTGCTTTATAATTATTAGGGATTAAAAATAAAAGACCAAGTGTAAGTGGACCAATAATTAAAAGAGTTATGATTATAAATTTTTTCCATTTAAAGAGTATGTAGATATAATCGCTAAAAGATTTGATATTATTCACTGTATCTGGCATTTGAGTTTAAGATTATTTTGAAAATTTTGCAGTAAAGTTAATATTTTTTAATCCTAATCGAAACATATTTTAAGAATTTGATTTATCTTAATATCGTTTATCTGATAATTTTACACTAATATGAATAATAAAGATTGGTCTGAAAAAATATTACAAAAACTTGACCCTTCTTTTAAACACCGCTGGATAATTTATGAAGAAATTCTAAAAAGTTCATTAAACAATCAGGCAGTATGGTTGGATTGTGGATGCGGGAATAATGGAATGGTTGATGACTTTGCGTGTCTAGCTAAAAATGCATTTGGAATTGATATTATTGATCCAATTTGTAAAACAAATTATTTAAAGGCTGATGTAAAAAAGTTACCGTTTCCTTCACAAATAGCAGACTTGGTTACATTAAGATTTGTTGTTGAACATTTTAAAAATTCTGATGAATATATTGATGAGTTATTCAGAGTGTGTAAAAAAGGTTGTAGAATAATTGTGCTTACTACTAACATCTTTAGTCCGCTTATTTTTCTACCAAGATTGCTTTTGCCTTATTCAATAAAAAATAAAATCTTAACTAAGATATTTAAGGTAAATGATGATGATGTCTTCCCCACTTATCATAAATTAAACTCTCCAAATAAATTTAAGCAGCTAAAAAATAAATTCGACCTAAAGGAAATGATTTTTATTTCTGATTTAAACTATACCAGAAAATGGGTTTTTATCCTTTTATTATTTTGGCATATGATCACAAAACCAAAAATTTTAAACCGATTCAGAACTAATCTTTTAGTTATACTTCAGACGAAATAAAATATAAAACCATGCTATTGTTACTTCAGTAACATCATTTTTTTAGTCTCAACATAATCACCAGCTTGCAAGCGATAGAAGTATATTCCTGATGCTGGTTTCTTGATACTTGAGGCTGGATT
>Ga0209262_10001098_pt1 | contig 11383 bp, 8 predicted proteins | sample Lowcelwee11metaG_FD_187171 | JGI IMG/M metagenome (GOLD analysis project Ga0209262, IMG submission 187171) | Freshwater pond sediment microbial communities from the University of Edinburgh, under environmental carbon perturbations - Low... | ecosystem: Environmental > Aquatic > Freshwater > Pond...
AATATTTATATGTATCTGAATTTTCTTTTCTCTTCGGAGTGGCTGTCAGTCCGAGCTGTACCGCAGATGAGAAGTGTTTCATAATTTCTCGCCAGTTGCTTTCGTCGTTGGCTCCGCCCCTGTGGCATTCATCAATAATGACCATATCGAAATAATCTTTCGGGTATTCTCCGAAATAGGGTGAATTATCCGAGCCTGACATAAATGTCTGGAATATCGTAAAAAACAAGCTGCCGTTCTTTGGCACCGAACCTCTTTTTCTTATCTCGCCGGGGCTGATCCTTACAAGCGCATCTTCCGGGAATGAATTGAATGCGTTGAAAGCCTGATTAGCCAGAATATTCCTGTCCGCGAGAAATAGAATTCTCGGCCTTCTTTCGCCGTCTCGTTTAAGATTCCAGCGGGCATAAAACAGCTTCCATGCGATCTGGAAAGCGATCATTGTCTTGCCCGTTCCGGTCGCGAGTGTGAGAAGCATCCTTTCTTTTCCGTTCGCAATAGCATCGAGAACCTTTTCGATGGCGATATCCTGATAGAACCTAAGCTCTGCGTTCCCGCCCTGAACAATTGCGTCAAACCGTGATTTCCACAGCTCCGCGTCTGTAACTTCTGCCTTAATTTCCCCCTGAGCCATATCCCATAATTCATCGGGAGAAGGAAATCTGTCAACAATTCCCTCCGCGCCTGTCGCCATACATATCTGATAAATTTCTTTTCCGTTCGTAGAATAAGCGTAATCCAAATGAAGCTTTTCTGCATAATCTTTAGCCTGCGCAACTCCGTCACCAACGACACGCTGATTACTTTTTGCTTCGATCACAGCCAGTTTTCTGCTTTTATAAACGAGAATATAATCGGCTATAATCGGATTTGATCGGCTTGAGCCTGATTTGATCTTACCCAAAGATATCTGATACTCGCGCGACACTTTTGAACCTTCAACCGTGCCCCATCCGCTTTCTCTCAGCTTCGGATCAATTATTTCCGCTCTCGTTTCCGCTTCGTTCATGATTTTACTTTCCAATAGCCGCCTTTATCCGGACCGACTCTTTTTAACAAACCCTTCTTTCTTAAAGAATCTATATTCTTATCAACCGCAGTAGTACTTATTTCAAGTATTTTTGCCAACTCATATTTAGTTGTTTTGGGTGTTTCTTTTAATATCCTTAATATAATCTTTTGATTTTCTGCCAACCCGTTTATTTTTTCTACCAACCCATTATTCGAATTTTCTACCAACCCTTCAACAGGCTTAGTTGAGTCTTGAAATCTAGATTTTTCTACCAACCCATTTTCTTTTTCTACCAACCCTTTGTCAACATTCATGAGGCTATACAGATCTTTTCCATATTTAGCCTCGAATTTGAAAATATCCTTTTCTTCGATAACTGGATCAATCCCGAAGAATGCCTTTCCGTAGCGGGCAACCTTCCTGAATCCTGAACCAAGCTCCTCACAAAATTTTATCTCCCTAAAAAAAGCTGAAATAGCAGGATTTTTTGGAAAGGGCCTCGAATCCTGAATACTGATGACACCGTAGCCATGCGGCTTGTTGGAATTTTCTATATAAAGCCTGTCTCTTTCGATTATGAATTTTGCGGGAAAATGATTCATATATTCCCTGTGTATAAGCGAGTTCGCAATAACCTCCCTCATCACCATTGATCTTATGCTTATGCGCTGATCACCTTCAAGATAGAACGGGTCGGGCAGATGTTTTTCTGCAAAAGCAACCAGCCTTTTATAGCTTTCTATCAGGTTTGTTCTCACAAGATCCCTGTCATCGTACCTGTCGGTGTCGATTTTCCTTAGAACTGCGTCAGTCCTGTGATGAGGCACTGCGGAGAGAATAACATCATCCTTAGCGAGAAGCAGAATAGCGGCGAGAGTAAAACCTTCTTTTCCCGTCTGCCAGTCTTTTTTAAACAGGCCTGCACTCTTTATCAGTTCCTCGTCCGACATATCCGCCCACGGATGATCCTGCCTTGCGACCGTCGCGATCTTTCTTGCGTAGCTGATAAGATCCTGCCTGAATTCCGCCATCGTAACAAAAGGATAAACAGTATTCTCGGTAAATCCAGTCTGTTTTCTAAGATAAAGATTAGCTACAAGAGTCGTATTATCGGTAATATTAAAATCACCATCTTCATTTCTATCATAAATTTTACCGCTGCACCTGTGAACCTGAGAGCTTTCCGGAATATAAATGTAAAGAATTTTCTTGCCGTCAATTTCCACTTCATCGATCGTAAGATAAACTGTTGGGCTGAACTTATTTATATTATTCAGAGATGTAACAAAATCATTTCTGATCTTCCCAATATATTCAGGATCAATACCCACAACAGTACCGTTATCCTTAACACCAAGAAGCAGCTCTCCGCCTATCCTGTTCAGAAAAGCGCACACAGTCTCATAAACATTTTTCGGAAGCTCACGCTTACATTCCTTGAACTCTACATTTATGCACTCGCCGGCTTTGAGAATATTTCTGATCTTTTCAATCATAATTTCGTTCGCTTAATCTCTTAAATATAATACCTTTGAATTATAAGGCAACGGGGTCGTTAAATCAAGAATTAGTTCCAATTAAAAAGTTCTAGAGTATTCGGAATATAAAACTTTAATACCTGTCATAAAGTTCCTCTCTTGTCCATTTAGGGACAGGCTGAGAGTATTTATTTATAATTTCGAAAAATTTTTTCTTATTTTCTTCTCTATCCTGACTATTTGATACCCTCAGTATAATGATCTCGACAGTTTCGCCTTTAAACTGGTTCAGCTCTTCAAGTATATTACTTTCGATTTTTTTTATCAGTTTTAGTGCTTTCATACCGCAAATCCTTATCGAATTTTAGAACTAAAATAACAAAATAAGTCTTTAATTACAACTAAATAAAAAAACCTACAACTCCCCACTGAAGACCTCCTATCACATAACCGTCACATAAGGATAATATGAAATAATAATTAGTTACAACATTCACTTTTCATTTTTTCTCGTTTCTATCACATAACTCTATGCCCAGAACGGAATATATCCGGCAAATTTTCTTGATTTACTTTCCGGATTATCTTCTTTGATTAATCCGTCAGCTATCGTATCTCTAATAATTCTCGAAGCTATAGAATAGTTTCGGTCTTCAATTTTAAATCTGTCTCTTAGCGACTGATTTGTCATTTTATCATTTGAGACATATTTAAGACAGGCATGTTGATAACAAGCCCGTACCTTGTCTTTCTTGTCTAGATTGTTTAGAGCCATGTAGCTATACATCACAACTCTGGTTCTTTTTTCGCCGATAAGGACATTAATACCAGGTAGCTGATATAGCTCATTGAAGAAAATGACTTTATCTAAACCGCTTCCTTTTTCTTCACAAAAACCCATTCTTCTCATCATACCTGCCAGTTTCTCGTTTCTTGAAACATATTCATCAATGAACCTTTGCGGATTAATAAGCGGAATTCCCGGATTTGAAATCTCTATCCTGTCAGAATATATCTCAACCATAGGAAAACCTTTTTCAGAAAAATCCTGATGAATCAATGCGTTTGCCAATAATTCTCTTATAGCTACTTCGGGATACATTCTTTTATCGTTTCTTAAAGCTTTGCCGATCTCTTCATTTGCGGGGAGCTGACTGTTTATCCATTCAATCAGGCTAACAAAGCCTATTGCGTAACCTCTTTGTTCTATATGTTCTCTTACGGTCTCGATTTTATTTTTACCTTTGTAAACTATAACTCTCACTGATTTTCGATCAAGCAAGTCAAATTCGCCAAGATTTTTCGCAAACAATAAAGCTCCAAGTTTAGATATACAGTATCCGGTTTTCTCTTTAAAAAGAAGCCCTTCAGTTACAAATTTTTCAATAACTCCTTTCTGGGTTGACGGATAAGGAAGCTTTAAAAGATCAAAATAAGCCTGAGTGTTTAATAATTTTATAACTTCCGTTGCGCTTACATTAGATTTCGATCTCTCATTTTCAAATATAACTGAATCCTTACGCCATATTTTTGATTCTTTTTCAGGATAGTCTCCCAATTTTCGGGTAATACTTCCTATACGAATATATGAAACATGCAAGAATTCAACCGGACGATTTTTTGCGGCAGGAATAATATAGATAGAAATATGTTTTTTTGGGGCATAATCGAATTCGAACACGGAAAAATCAATTCTCGGATCTAATCTTGTTGAAATCCAGCTCTCTAAGTTTTCATTGCCTTTTTTATAATCTTTAGCCTTGAAAGTTGTACCTAGTATAGAGTGGTTTTTATCATCTACTCCATAAACTAAATAGCCATAAGGCTTATTATTCAAGCATGCGCTGTTGGAAAGTGCAGAAATATTTTCACCTATTTCCTCAGGGGAATGAAAATTATGTTTAAATTCAATCCATTCACATTCGGAATTATGACGAACCAAATCATCAACCATCTTTATTAAATTATCTTTTTCCATTTACAGCCTCCTATCACATAACCATCACATAACCGTCACATAAGAATCAAGCTCAATTTAACATAATTTTGCTAAAATTTCCACTTTTTATCACATAACCATCACATAACCATCACATAACCGTCACATAAGATTTTTTCCATGCCTACAACTCCCCTCTGAAGGCTTTCTGCAGGATGGATTTTTTTAATTCATCCAAGTCAGCTATCTTTTTCGTATAAACAGCTTCGAGTTTTTTCGTCTGCTCAGAAAGTTCATCAAGCTTGGCTACGATGCGCTGCTGCTATAAAAAATTGTAAGTTAAATACAAACTCGTTTCAATGTTGCTTGACCCCAGTAGCTGTAATTATTTCACATTTATAACTATCAAAATTTTCATATGTATAAACATCGAAAATTTTAACACGAAATGATGAGTTGGGTAAATATCCTCTATCTCCCCAACTTTCTGAATACTCTCTTTCCCATACAATCTGACCATTACTATAAGTAGAAATTTTTATTACAATTTCAGCAATCAGATAATAAGTACCATTGTATACTGTACCATCAAAATGCCCGCGAGCTAATTTACCTTCAACCTCTAATTTGTATAACTCAGACACATCCACATTTTCAATTACAGGCGTTTTTGAGCATGATAGAATTAGTAATACAAATATTACCGACAAATATATAATTTTCATTCATTACTCCTTAATTTTATTTGTTTGCGTAAAATATATTAAAATTATATTTTACAATCAAGATAAACCTACCTTCAATTTATACTTTACTTATTAATTTATCATCCATGTAATTAAATCAACAATTTCTTGGTAATCATTAGGCAATATAGCTGTCAATTCTTCATTTTTTAGTCTCTGATTAAAAGCGTGCCATCCATGTTCATTTTTTGGTATACCACCTAAGTGATCTTCAATTGTTCCTTTCTTCCAAATCCAGACATTATGCGTTAACATTTTAGATTTTATGTTTTCAATATTTTGCTGTATTGTTGCTTCTCTTGCTAATATACTAAAAGCTTCTGCAGCTGTCATTGTTGTAGTTTTTGTTGGCCAACCATTAGTACCCAAAGTAATATTATTTTGCACTGCTATACAAGCAAGATGAGTTTTTATTGCATTAACATCTGAATCACCTGGTACAAGATAACCATCAATTTCACCTTTTGTTAGTGCATAATCTAAATCAAGAATTGCTTTTGTTGGTAAATCCATCATCTCCAAAACTTGCTTAGATTTTTTAGTATTTGTAGAACCACCCATAGAAACCTGCGCAGCTTTATGTAAACCTAAAGTTTTGCCTGTTACTTTAATAACCAATTCTGGTAAAAGTCTCTTCTCAGTTGTACCTTCTGCTAGTACTACTTTTTCTGAAAATAAAATGTTTGAAGAATTACTTAATGAAAATAATAGCGCTAATTGAGCAGGAGCATCTGCTTCGACACTAGGTATAGCATTATGGAGAGTTGTTCTTTGATAAGTTCCCCTGACACCGTCCTTCCTTATCAATAAAGTATTGCCCATATCGTCTTTAATTATTGTATTTGCTGAGTGTGTTGAGAATATTATCTGAAAACCTTGAGTAGATAATTTTTTTAAAGCATCTCTTAAAATTTCGATCGCTTGTGGATGTAGATATAATTCAGGTTCATCAATTAATAGTAAGGTATTTGATATATCACCTTCGGCTTCTCTTTTTAAATCTGCTAAATGTCTTACCAGTGCCATTTGTATTGAACGTTGTGTTCCATGACCCATACAATTTACATCTTTCCCTTCACCATCAAGTGCTTCGTATATCTTGATTGTACTCTTAGAATAAACATCTTTTAAATCAGGCGCAGGGACATGTACTTTTACAGTAATCCCAGGAAAAAATGAAGACACTTTTTCATTTACTGTTCTATCAAAATCAATAAATTCTGTTATTCGTTCTTCGCCGTCAGCATCAAGTAATTTTTTTATAGCATCAAAAGCTGTTTGGACTTGTTCGTTGTAATTGTCTTGAATTGTACCGAAAATCTTTATGAGTAATCTCCCAATGCTTGTAGTAGTCTTGTTCTTACTAATATCTTCACTCGAATCTTGCATTGCCTGAATATATATTGGCTCAGGATACAACTTTTGTATTGCCTGCTCAATGCCTGTTGGGTTTATATCCCAGGGAACATCTGGATTTTCAGGTGCAGGATTTTTGATATATAGCTTAACATCTGTTGCGACGCAAGAAGGACTAGGCTGAGTTCTTTTGATGTATATAATTCCATTATTTATATATGATTCAATCTTATTTCTTTGGTTTGTAGGCATAGCTCTTAAAATATCTTCAGAGACACCAGTTATTTTTCCAATTACTTCTACAGGTTGGCTAATATCGTTGAATGCAGCTTCAGTAAGTGTACTCTTTCGTAATAGCCATACAATTGCCTCAAGTATATTCGATTTGCCTGCATTATTATAGCCGACTAGAGGTGTATAAGAAGTTAATTCAAAAGAATAATCTTTAATTGATTTATAGTTCTTTATTGTTATTTCAGCTAAGATATGTGACATTTATTCCTCCGTTTCTTTAGATTTTTTATCCCTTACAACTCCCCTCTGAAGGCTTTCTGCAGGATGGATTTTTTTAATTCATCCAAGTCAGCTATCTTTTTGAAATAAACAGCTTCAAGTTTTTTCGTCTGCTCAGAAAGAGCGTCAAGTTTAGATACGATGCGCTGCTGCTCTTTTAAAGGTGGCGAAGGAAGAATCGCACCAGTAATTGCGCCAATGCCTACATTTCCTTGGCCTACCATACCAGTTTCATTTTCAAAAAATTGATCACGAAATTTTTCAGTCCATGTAAAATACAAATAGAATTTATAATTATTTGTTTTATCAAATCTTATCCCAGCTAATCGCTGATTCAATAAATAATTATCATCGTCAATAGCTACAGTAAAGCCGTAATCTCTCTTTTTTCTTGTTCCTGTTTGCGTAATGATAATATCATTTCTTTGTAAAAGTGCCTTACATGCAATCTTCTCGTCAACTACATTCAAAAACACAGGGTTTTCTTCTTTTCTAATCAGTCCTGGTCTTACATTACCCATTCTTATAACTTGATATTTTCCACTCTTTAAAAAAGATTTACTGTCGAATCCATATCCGCTAAAGATTTCCCCTACTTCCCCAAGCTTCTTTTCTTCCCAGTCTTTGCCTTTCTTTTCAAAAATGTTGTTCAGGTACGATTCGAAAAGTTCTTTGGCGTTTTTGAGATTCTTTTCAGCATTTTCTCTCGCTGTAGATATAGCTGAAAAAGCTTCGTCGAGGATCGCGACTATGCGTTTTTGTTCGGCAAGCGGTGGAATCGGGATTTCAATGTCTTTCAGTCTGCTTATTGGTATAAAATCAATTGTTGTTTTACCACTTAGATTTGATAATATGTCTTTTAATGTTGAAATAAAATAAAATAAAAACAATGGAAAAATATCCTTTACATTTTTCACAACTAAGCCATTAAACTGCTGATTCGTGGTCAATTCGATCTCAGTTATAGCATATTCGCCTATCGAAGCTGTGCAGCATAAAAGCACTGAGTTTTTCGGTAAAATACGCAGTTTCTTTAAAGCTGCTTCTGTGACATGCTGCTTAGTGTATCGTATAATTCTGCCTTGTTCACGTATATCATCAATTGTAAACCAAGGGAATTCACCATTATTCCAAAATTCTTTATTTGTTCTAAGTGGTGTCGATCCATTTAAAATCTCACAAACATCCCCTAATTTTCTGACTTCCCAAACCATTATAATAGCTCCCTGACGGATTTGAGTATCTCTGCGCTTTGTTCGTCGAGCTCAGAAATTTCGTCGAGGATCTCGATCGGTTCACGCAGTACAGCCTCATCCTTTTTGTTGGGATTTTTTACGCTCAGATCGCAGGTTTCCGCATTGATGTCGGCTACTTTGACCGTCCATGAATTAAGAGAATCAGCTTTGGTTTTCTGAAGTTCGATAAATTCCGCAAGATCATTTTCGTTCAGCGGATTAGTTTTGCCAAGGTTCCTGCCCGGATTGAGCTGATAATACCATATCTTTTTCGTTGAAACGCCTTTGTCGAAGAACAGAACGACGGTTTTTACGCCCGCGCCGAGAAATGTACCGCCCGGCAGGTCAAGAACCGTATGCAGACTGCACGACTCAAGCAGATGTTTACGCAGTGACACAGACGCATTGTCCGTATTGGAAAGAAATGTATTTTTTATGACTACGCCGGCCTTGCCTCCGGCTTTCAGGATCTTTATAAAATGCTGAAGGAACAGAAACGCGGTCTCGCCAGTCTTGATCGGAAAATTCTGCTGAACTTCGACCCTCTCCTTGCCTCCGAAAGGCGGATTGGCCAGAACGACATTGTAGCGGTCTTTTTCCTGTATGTCCGAAATATTCTCCGACAGCGTGTTCGTATGAATGATATTGGGCGAATCTATGCCGTGGAAGATCATATTCATAATGCCGATGATGTATGCGAGCGATTTTTTCTCTTTGCCGTAAAAGGTCTTCTTCTGAAGCGTTTCAAGGTCTTTCGTAGTCAGATTGCCGGATTTAAGATATTCGAAAGCCTCGCACAAAAAGCCTGCCGAACCAACCGCGCCGTCGTAAATTTTTTCACCGATCGAGGGAGCCACAACCTTCACCACAGTCTTGATCAGCGGTCTCGGAGTGTAATATTCCCCGCCGTTCCTGCCCGCATTGCCCATATTCTGAATTTTAGCCTCGTACAGATGAGACATTTCGTGCTTTTCCGCATGAGAACCGAACCTGAGGCTGTCAACGAGATTTATCACTTCACGCAGATTATAGCCGCTCTGAATTTTATTCTTAAGCTCGGAAAATATCTCGCCGATCTTATAATGGATCGTATCGGGACAGTCCGCATCAGTCTTGAATTTCTTGAAATAAGGAAATAATCTCATGTTCACGAAATCGTTCAGGTCATCGCCCGAAAGCACTTTATTATGGTCTATCCTGCCGTCTTTATCCTTAGGCGCAGCCCACACGTTCCACTGAAAATCAGGCGTAATTATGCTCTCATAAGTCTTACCCGTAAGCTCCGCGGAAGTCTTTTTGTCCTTCTCGAGGTCGTCAATATACTTTAGGAAAAGGATCCACGAAGTCTGCTCTACATAATCAAGCTCGCTGGAACATCCCGCATCCTTCCAGAGCACATCATCAATATTTTTAAAAATCTGTTCGAACATGGCTGTTTTTCCTTAGGATTAAATATGAAGAGAAAATACGGGAACGATTTTGTATAATCAAGGTTTTATATTTCTGTTTTTAAGCTTTTTTCTTCTAAGTATTCTTTTTCATGCCAAAAATCTGTTGATATATTAAGTATCTTTTTATTTTCTTTATCTAGCTTAAATACAAGAGGAAAAAAATGTTTTGAACTTGAATTGATCTCATTTTTTATTGAGAAAAGGATATCTGTAATATTATCAATAGCCTTATTAATTATCCAAAATCCAGCATATTCAATAGTAATATCGAAATTTTTATTTAATTCTTTCAATTCTCTAAATCCGTTTATTAAATATAATCCTGCTATTAAATTTGATTCTATTTTACCTTCTCGACCTATTGGGATATTTACAGTGTTGCCTATGTAATCAGGCTTTCTATGGATGGTTAGCGACCTGTAATCGTTTAATCTTGTAACAAAGTCCTTATCAACAATATTTATAGTATCAGCAAATAATTTTTTATTAAAAGGATTATTTTTACACCTCACACTTTTTATCAACTGACTCCACATAAATGTATCTTGTTTCTTATCGCCACTAATAAAGTTTATTAAAGTGCCCATATAATCAAAAATTGAAGATGTATGATATACAAAACTATCTAAAATCGAAGATATTTCTTTTTGAAAATTTAGATATACTGGATTTGATTCAAAAGGATTATTTAATATTTCCTCAGATTCCTGCCGGAAATAATTAATGTGTGCTAGTAGAAGTTTGAGATGAAATACGGAAGAAAAGAGCCTGTAATTAACTCTGTCACGTAAATTGTAGATTGTAAAATCTTTAATTGAATTATTTATATGATCTTTGTAGTCCATCGCCAAAGCTTGAAAACGCTGCGATAAAATATATAGCCTCGAATCAAGCTTAAATAATTCTTCCTTAATGCTAATTATGTTTTTTATTTTTTTAATTGTCTAAATGATCCCTTTATTATCAACGAAAGTTAGATAAATACACTATTTAAAGTATAAATTCTTTTAATTTCCTTTCTTTACATTCTGGGAAGATTGTAAAAAACAGATCACTTCTATGAAATGGATGCTCACTATAAATTCTTTCATTAAGAATATTTTCTTTCATAAAAATTCCAAAGCATAATTGATAGAGGGAAAGACTCATAGGGTAGCCAATTTCATTAAAATGTGTGAAATGATGTTCTAGTATTTTTATAATATTTTTAATATCGCGACTACTTTTCTTGGGGTCAGCATTTTTTATTGAATCTCTTAAAATTGTAAAAAGATTATCCGCAAAACGACTCATATCCTTTGGTGTCAGTTCAATCGGGATTATTTTATTACTAAATAAATTTTCAAAGAAAACACAAATAGAAGTTTTTACAGCAGTTTCTGACCATTTACATTCTTGTATGTTATCTTTTATAGATCGTGCACCCATAATTATCATATCCAATTGCTCTACTGATGATTTTAACTGAGCAGCTAACCTTAATGCTTTCCAATCAACGGTTTTGCTTTTATAAGCTAAATCGTGAGTAGTAACAGACCAAGCATGTTCAAAAGCACTACAAATCTGAATTTCAAAATTAATTGAATTTATTATTGAAGGTGTATTGATTGGCATTAACTTTGCGATATACCTTGTAGAATCGAATCTAAAAAC
>Ga0209262_10001099_pt1 | contig 11382 bp, 8 predicted proteins | sample Lowcelwee11metaG_FD_187171 | JGI IMG/M metagenome (GOLD analysis project Ga0209262, IMG submission 187171) | Freshwater pond sediment microbial communities from the University of Edinburgh, under environmental carbon perturbations - Low... | ecosystem: Environmental > Aquatic > Freshwater > Pond...
CTATCCCGCAGCGGCCGACTCTTGGGCCCGGGGCCTCGCCAAGCGAGACTCCGACGAGGCCAGGAACTGAACCACCTTTCTATGCCGCCCCGGCCTCCCGAGACCCGCGCTACCCGGGCGATTCGCGGCGGTAGGCAGCGCCGCTGACCGGGACGGTACGCGGCGCTGTGCCGCGAGTTCGGCTGGGGCCTGAGCCGAGTGCCGGACTGGTGGGGCCTAGGGTCGTGGGAGGACTGGATGTGACCAGCCCAAGGCGAAGGGGTCCGATGGCAGTGGACAGGCGGCAGGTGCTGGCCGGAGCAGGCTGGGCAGCCGCCGGGGTGGGAGCCATGAGCCTGACGGGCTGCACCTCCCCCCTCGGGGGCGATGGGCCCTCCGCCGCGCCCACACCGTCGCGAGGCGGCGCCACCGCATCAGTGCCGGCCAACGATGTCCTGGTCGTGGGCGCCGGGGTCGCCGGGTTGACCGCGGCGCGGGACCTGGCAGCAGCGGGGGTGCCGGTCCAGGTGATCGAGGGACGCAACCGGATCGGCGGCCGGCTGTGGACGTCTGACGCGTGGCCTGATGTGCCCATCGACCTCGGGGCGTCGTGGATCCATGGGACCACCGGGAACCCGATCACCAGACTGGCCAAAGAGGCCGGCGCGACGTTGGCGACCACCTCCTACGACAGTGCCGTGGCCTTCGACGCCTCCGGTCGCCAGCTCGGTCGGGCAGGGGAGGCAGCCATCGCCCGCGCCTCCGACGAGGTGTTCGACGCTCTGGCCCTGGCCCAGGACGCCGACGCCGACCAGTCGGTGCGCTCGGCCATCCGCCGAGGCCTGGGGTGGGCTGAGCTGGGTACGGACCAGCAGCGCCTCGTGGACTTCGTCACGGTCGGCAGCATCGAGTCCGAGTACGCCGGTTCGGCCGAGGAGCTGTCGACCTACTGGTTTGACTCCATCAAGGAGTTCCCCGGCCCGGACGCGATCCTGCCGGCCGGCTACTCCGCGATCAGCGACCTGCTCGCCGCCGGGCTGCCGATCGCCACCGGGCAGGTCGTGACCGACATCTCCTGGGACGACGCCGGGGTCCAGGTGACCACCAGCATGGGACGGTTCAGCGGGTCCCGCGTCCTGGTCACCGTCCCCCTTGGCGTGCTCCAGTCCGAGGCGATCCGGTTCACCCCCGGGCTTCCGGCACGGACCCGGGAGGCGATCCAGGCACTGGGCAGCGGGGTGCTGAACAAGGTGTTCCTGCGCTTCGACGAGGTGTTCTGGGACGCGGATGTCGACTGGATCGAGTTCATCCCCGACGGCGGCGAGCCGTGGGTCGAGTGGGTCAGCTTCGCACGGCCCACCGGTCGGCCTGTCCTCCTGGCGTTCGCCGCAGCGAACCTGGGCAGGAGGGTGGACACCTGGACCGACGCCCAGGTGGTGTCCAGCGCCATGACCGTCGTACGCACCATGTACGGCCGCGACGTGCCCGACCCGATCACCTGGCAGATCACCCGATGGGGAGCCGACCCACTGGCCGGCGGCTCCTACTCCTTCAACGCCCTGGGCAGCCACCCCCGGATGCGCGAGGCCCTGGCGACCCCCATCGACGGACGCCTGTACTTCGCCGGCGAGGCCACCGAACGCGACTGGTTCAGCACGGTCCACGGGGCGTACCTGTCCGGCCAACGCGCCGCGCGGGAGATCCTCAGGGGCGCCTGATGGCTGACGGTCGCCTGGACCCTGACCGGCGCAGTTGGGGCTGAGGCGCAACGTTGTCGTAGTTGATCGCCACCACCCAATTGCGACTCACGCGCCTTCAGGGCGCCTACCGATGCACGCCCGACAGGCGGCGGTAGGGGGCAGGTCACAGTAGTTGCGGGAGGTCAGGGCAATGCTCGGGTGAGCAGCGAGCATGGCCTCCTCACGGACCAGTACCGCCAGCGGGCCACGGCGCGGCAAGGGCCCCAGGTCCGTGTCAACGAGAAGTTCCTAATCGCCGTGCGGTCTCCCGCTTGCTCCCACACTCCTGCGTGAAACGGCAACGAGTAACTCTCGGTGTCGGATGTGCTACGACTAGTGACAACACACAAGGATGTGGCAATGTCTGCGCCATGACGGGGATGGGTAGGGGACTGCTGGTACGGCTGGGCGTGACGGTTGTTCTGGTTGCTGGGACTTTGGGTGTTGCGGGGGCAGGGGCGGGGGCCTCGGAAGTGGTGCGTCCGAGTCCGCCGGCATTGGCTTCAGACGCGTACGGGGTGGCCGAGCCGGTGACGGAGCCGGTGGCCGAACCCTCGCCACGCGTGTCGACCGGTGGCGGTGGGGCGCCCTCTGGGCGGGATGCCAGGCCGGAGTCGGCCGGGGCCCGGATGTTCTCCGAGGGGGAGTCGGCTGCGGCGATGCCGGGGTGGTTGTTCAACGGCGACGCGTATCTGGATCCGGAGTTGGGCGGGGTGTTGACCGAGCCGGTGGGGTCGTCGGTGGGGTCGATGTTCTACGCCGATCCGGTGGCTGCGGAGTCGTCGTTCTCGGTGTCGTTCGATTATGCGATGGATGGGGGGTCGGGTGCGGACGGGTTGGCGGTGGCGCTGCTGGATGCGTCCCGGATCGATCAGGGTCCGCGCTCGGTCGGTTGGAATGGGGAGGATCTGGGCTGGTTCGGGTTGCTGGGGACTGCGGTGCTGTTCGATTCGTATGGGTTCAATGTGGGGGATCCGGGCTTCTCGTCGGTGCGGGTGTCGCAGTTGGGGCCGTTGACGCCGCGGCTTGGTGTGGTCGGTTCCTCGGGTGCGGTGAGTGTGCGTGGCACGCACCATGCTGAGGTGGTCGTGGACTTCGCGGCCTCGGTGGTGTCGGCGCGGCTGGATGGGGCGCAGGTGGTGTCGGTGCCGGTGGTTCCCGGGTCGCTGCCGGACCGGTTCTTCGTGGGGTTCACCGCCGCGACGGGGTTGTACACCGACCAGCATTCGGTGGCCAACGTCGAGCTGGGTGGGGATAGCCGGGTGGTGGCCGACCCGGGGCCGTTGCAGCCGTTCGAGACCTCGGGCGGTCCGAACCCGGCGTCGGTGTCGTGTACGCCGTGCTACGGCGATCCGGTGTCGGCGAACACCGGCAACTTCTTCGACAGTGTCACGGATCTGGAGTTGGCGGGCCGGCTGCCGTTCGCGTGGACCCGAACCTACTCGGTGGACCGGGCGGGCACGCTCGGCCCACTCGGGTCGGGGTGGACTTCGCCGTTGACGGCCCGGCTGATCCCGGCCGCGGGGCCGGGCGATCCGGTGGTGGTGGTGCAGGAGAACGGTGCGCGGGTGCAGTTCGAGGCTGACGGTGTCGGCGGATATGCGACGTTGCCGCGCTTCCATGCCACGTTGGCTCGGGACGCGGGCAGCGGGGAGTGGCTGTTCACGCGCCAGCATGTGACCACGATGCGGTTCGCCGCGGACGGGCGGGTGCTGTCCTGGGCGGACCGCAACGACGAGACCGTGCAGGTGGGCTACGACACCGCGCTGCGGCCGGTGTCGGTGTCGGCCGGTGATGGCCGATCCTTGTCGCTGACCTACAACGCGGCGGGTCGGATCAGTCGGGTCACTGGACCGTCCGGGCGGGGCGGAGTGTCGTACGCCTACACGGGCACGGATCTGACCACGGTGACCGATGCCCGGGGCAAGAAGTGGCTGTACGGCTACGACGCAGCGCACCGGATGACGTCGATGACCACCCCGCGCGGGGCGGTCACGACCACCAGCTACGACGCACTGGATCGGGTGGTCAGCCAGACCGAGCCGGTGGGCCGGGTCACCACGTTCGCCTACCAGGACCTGGGCGTCTCCGCGGACGGTGCGCACCTGACGCTCACCCGGATCACCGACCCGTCGGGGGTGGTGGTCGAGGACCGGTTCAGCAACGGATGGCTGGTCGAGCACGTGCTGGACCCGGATGGGCCGCTCCCCTCGCGCACCTCGTATCACCTGGACTCGCAGGGCAACCGGACGATCACGGTCGACCCGACAGGTGCGGTCAGCACCACGCAGTACAACAGCGACGGGGCACCGATCGCCACGACCGACGCGCTCGGGAACACCACCGCCACGGCGTACAACGAGTTCGCCGAACCGACCTCGCACAGTGACGCGCTGGGGCGGACCACCACCTGGGCGTATGACGAGCACGGCAATGTCACCACGATCACCACCCCGGGCACGGACGGCGAAGTCATCCCAACGATGACCGGGGCCGCCGAGCAGGTCGTGGAACGCGCGGTGGCACTGGCCGGCGGCAGCGGCCCGGCCAACACCGAGATGCAGTACCAGGATCCGGCCCACCCGGGCGACGTCACCGCGGTCACCGATCCACTGGGCGGGCAGACCACGTTGAGCTACGACGCGGCCGGGTTCCTGGCCTCGTCGACCGATCAGCTGGGTCGGCGCACCACGTTCACGCACAACAACTACGGGCAGCTGCTCACGGTGGTGGACCCGCGGGGCAACGCCGCGGGCGCGACCGCGGGAAACTACCGCTCGACGAACACCTACGACACCGGCGGCCTGCAGCTGACCGCCAAGGACCCGCTTGGCCACGGCACCACCTGGACCTACGACGCCGACGGGAACCGGGTCACCACCCGCGACGGGGCCGGCAACACGTGGACCACCACCTACGACCTGGCCGGTCGGCCGACCGCGGTCACCGACCCGCTCGCGGCGACCACCACCACCGAGTACGACGGGGCCGGGCGCACCGTGGCGGTCACCGACCCGGCCGGTGACCGGACCACCTCCAGCTATGACGGCCACGGCTGGCTGTCCACCACCACCACACCTGAGGGCAACCGTGCCGGCGCCACCGAGGCCGAACGGGCCGCGGCGACCACCACCCGCGGATACGACGCCGTCGGGCGACTCACCACCGAGGAAGTCCCGGACCCAGCCGGTGGGGAGGAGCTGGCAACCCGGTACAGCTATGACGAGTTGGGCCGGCTGACCCACGTTGAGGATCCAACCGGGGCCACCACCACCCGCGAGTACGACGCCGCCGGCCAACTGCTCGCCGTGACCGATCCAATCCTGCGCATCACTCGGTACGGGTTCGACCCGGCCGGTCGGGTCACGACCGTGACCGACCCCGCCGGCAATGTGACGTCCACGAGCTACGACCAGGTCGGCAACCCGCTGTCGGTGACCGACCCGATCGGGCGCACCACCACCTGGACCTACGACGCGGCGCACCAGCCCACCAGCGTGACCGACCCGCGCGGCTTCGCCCCCGACGCCGCTCCGCAGGACTACACCACGACCTACCAGTACGACCTTGCGGGCAACCGCACCGAAGTCCGCAGCCCGACCCGCGTGATCTCCGCCACCACCTACGACCGCGCGTCACGGGCCACCCAAGTCACCAACGCCCGCGGCAAGACCACCCGCTACACGTACAACAACGCCGACCAGATCCTGACCGTGACCACCCCCGACGGGGGCGTCACCCGCACCAGCTACGACCCGACCGGGCGCGCAGCCACGCTGACCGACCCACGCGGCAACATCACCACCTGGTCCTACGACCCGGCCGGCAGACTGGCCAGCGCCACCGACCCACTCGGGCGCACCCGCACCACCACGTGGACCGCGAACAGCCAACTGCACACCGTTACCACCGCCCGCGGGACCACCACCCACGCCTACGACCCGCTGGGCCAGCTGACCGGCACCAGCTACAGCGACACCACCCCCGCAGCCAGCTACCAGTACGACCGGGCCGGGCGGCTCACCACCACGTCGACCGCCGGCGCGTCGGGTTTCACCCAAACTTACGAGTACGACCCTGCCGGACAGCTGACCACCTGGACCAACGACCAGCGCACCTACCACCTCGACTACGACGAGGCCGGCAACCTGACCGATCTGGACTACCCGGCCCCCGGGTCGGTCCGCCTCGGCTGGGACTACGACAACACCGGTCAGCCGACCCGCCTGACGCTGACCGACCCCGCGGCCGACGAGCCCACCCTGGCCGCCATCGACTACGGCTACGACAACGCCGGCAACCTCACCAGCTGGAGCAACGGCACCATCTCCCAGGCCCGGGACTACGACCCGGACGGGTTCCTGCAGCGAGTGGCCACCGGCAGCGAGGAGTACCAGTCCAGCACCCAGTACGGCTACGACCCGAACGGCAACCCCACCAGCATCCACACCGAACGCGGGGACATCACGACCACCCGATCGTTCCTCTACGACGCCAACGACCGGCTCACCGCCGCCTGCACCACGGCCACCTGCACCGCCAGCAAAGCCGCCCAGGCGTGGGCCTACGACAAGGCCGGCAACATCCTGACCCAGCGCATCGGGCCAGCCGCCACCGGCACGACCACCACCAACACCTACGACACGGCCAACCAGCTGACCACCCGCACCACCGGCACCCAACCAGCCAAGACCCTCAGCTACGACGCCGACGGCAACCTCACCGCCGACGGCGCCGGACGGACCTGGACCTACGACCTGCCCGGGCGCACCACCAGCACCACCAGCCCGACCGGCACCACCACCTACCGCATCGACACCGCCGGGCAGCGGGTCGCCAGCACGACCGGTGGGGTCACCCAAACCCTGGACTGGAACCCCCTGGGCGATATGCCCCTGCTGCTCCAAGCAAGCACCGACACCACGAGCACCCTGCCGGTGCCGGCCCCCGACCTGGCCACCGCAGGCGCGGTCACCGACACCTACGACGCCGGCGACACGCTGACCAGCCGAGCGCTCGCCTGGTACGGCCAGGACCTGACCAACAGCATCACCGACGTCTTCACCGCCCAAGGCACACCCGATCAGGCCACCAACTACAGCCCGTTCGGCGTCCCCACCCCGGTCACCAGCGTGGACCTACCCACCACCCCGACCCTGCCGGCACCGCTGCTCGGCTACACCGGGGCGCTGACCGACCCAGACGCCACCATCCACCTCGGGCTACGCAGCTACGACCCGACCACCGGCCGGTTCACCAGCCCCGACCCGGCCGGCCACAGCGCCGCCAACCGTGCCGACGGCGGCTACGACAGCCTCTACACATACGTCCACAACCAACCCCTGCTGCTCACCGACCCCACCGGGCTGTGTGACTGGAACCCATTCAGCTCCAGCCCAGACGCTTGCGACCTGTACAACACGATCGCTCTTGCGATGCGAGGCCAAGACGACAGCGCCCTCGGTAACTACGCCCATGTGGCCACCGAGGCGTGGGTCAACCTCGGCAGAGGCGCCAGTCTCGGACTGAGCGACTCCGCGGCCAACCGGCTCTCGAAGGGCGCCAGCTGCACCGTAGCCAATGACAGCTTCGTAGCCCGCACCTACCAACTCCTCGGCGGGGTCGGCGCAATTGCCGTCCCGGGCGGTGGCGCCGCAGGCATCGCCGGCCGCGGCGGCGCCAAAGCCACACAACTCACCAAGACCGCCACAGCAACCAGCAAAGCCGCAGAAAGCGGATCAGCCCTGTCGAGAGCGTCGCAAGCCGCCTTCAGGGCTGCCGATGACCCCGCATCGATCTTCGTTAAGAACAAGCACCTGGCCTCAGCGGGTGGGAACGGAGCCAAATTCGCTTCCGACGACATTGGTCAGGTGCAGGGTTGGATCTCGCGCGGCCTGCAATCGGATGGAGTGCAGTTCCTTCCGAACCAACTTGATGACACGTTCCGGGCGATCGTTCCTGGTGGCGGAGTCGTCGGCACACGTGGCCAGGAGTTCATTCGCGTGATCGTGACCGGCGACGGCCGCGTCATCAACGCCTTCCCGGTCAAAGTGAGGTGACCGGAATGGAGATGATCTACGACCGCCTGGATACCAGCGAGCTCCGGGGCACCACTCAAGCTGATTACCTGATCGCGCTTGACGCCGACCTCCGGGTCCTCGCTGGCCACGAGGCCGTGTGTGAGGAGCCAGGGTTTCCTGTCGTCGAGCTCGCCCGAAGCTTGAGGATCTGGCTCGCTGACCCAAATCGAGGCGACTTCGAGTTCGATTCGATGTCGTTCGAGGAAGTTGGTTCGATCGCGTTTCGCCAGACCGCTGCGGGATGGGTATTCGGTTCCGTCTTTGCCCCGGACGGGCAGACTGTCCCGCTTGAATGGGCTGATGTCGAATTGTGTTCTCGGCAACTGATTTCTCGAGTTGAGGAGGATCTGGCCAGGCTCGGCCTGAATCCGCGAGAGGTCCTCAAGCCGTGAAGCGCTTCCTCGTTCTTGTGGTGTCGCTGGTAGCAAGCCTCGTCGGCATCCTGGCTCCGGCGAGTGCGACGGAACTACCGAGCGCATCGGTCGTCACCTACACCTACGACGGCCACCATGCCCCTGCGCAGTTCGCTGCCGCCGCGCCTCAGCGCGGACCTCCGGTTGCGTACGACGTCAATTCCTACGACGCGGACGACCTCCGGCCGCTCGGCGCTTTGGCGCGCTCCGACGGGCCAGCTCCTGTGTCCACGACGATCACCTACGTCAACCCGGGGACCTCTGTGCGGGTTGCTCGGGACACGACGCCGACGGGTTCGTGGGTTGGACCGACTGTCGAGAACCCTTCTTCGTTTCAGCGATCCGCTATTGCCGCAAACGCAGCACCCAAGGCGCTCGCTGCGTCGACGCGAGCGGCGCCGTGGGCTGGCTCAACGCTCAGCCGGCTCAGCCGCGAAGGCGAGGTCATGTATCGCGTCTACGGAGGTGGGGCCGGGAAGGCGGGCTCATGGCTGACTCCAATCAACCCAGCGTCCTCCGCGGCCGCGCGACAGGGTCTAGGGCTGCCCGCCGAGAACGCCGCTCTGTACGTCTCAAGGGTCACGCTCCCGGGTGGCGTTCGGATGCAGGTCGGTACAGCATTCGGCGGTGACGCGAGGGGAAGCACGTGCGATCGAGCAGGCGTTGATCGTCCGAAACCCCGGGTTCAACAACAAGATCAACAGCATCTCGCCGAACCATTCGTACTACCAAGACGCTGTCGACTGGGGCGAGGCATGGCTCGTCCGGAACGGATATTGATGACCGAGGCCGTGACGAACCTCCGCGTGCTCAAGCCGTCCAGGAAGAAGCCGAAGCCTGGTGACGTCTTCGCGCTACAGCTCGCGGGCGAGGAGTTCCTGTTCGGCAGGGTGATCTCGACGGACGCGAAGTGGACCCTCGCGGAGGGTGCGGGTCCGTCCGTGCTGATCTACATCTTCCGGGAGCGGTCGGGGGAGAAGGCCGTGCCCGACGCGGCGGTCATGCGCCCTGATCACCTGCTGGTCTCACCGATCATGACCAACCAGCTCCCTTGGTCCCGCGGCTACTTCGAGACGCTCGCCAACATCCCGCTGACAGCCGCCGACATCCTCCCTCAGCACTGCTTCCTCAGCGCGTCCAGGGGCCGCTACTTCGACGAGCACGGCGTCGAGCTGCCGGGACCGATCGAGCCCGTTGGCGACCACGGGCTGCACAGCTTCCGCACGATCGACGATCAAGTCAGCGACGCTCTGGGCGTGCCGCGAGCGCCCGAGGAGTGAGCTTCAGCCCGCGCCGCCGGTGATGAGCCGGAGCTTGGCCTTCGTGACGAGCGCGTCGATGACGTTGGTGATCGTCGCGCGTTCTTCGTCGGTGAGCTGGTCGAGGTCGGCCAGACGGGCGTCGACGTGGCTGCTGGGGGCGTTGAGCGGGCGGCGTTCGGCTCGTTCGATGAGCAGGTAGTCGACGGAGACGTTGAAGGTCTCGGCCATGCGGATGACGGCTTCGAGACCGGGGGCGACTTTGTTGTTCTCGTAGCGGGAGACCTGGCGGGCATCAGAGCCGATGTTCTCGGCCAGCTCTGCTTGGGACCAGCCGGCTTCGGTGCGCAGCGCTTTGAGGCGCTCGCCGTGGAAGGGGCTGGGCATCAGGTGGCCTCCGCTCGGGTGGGGTGATGCCCATTCTGCTGCGTCGATGACGGTCATGGTTGCCTCCGCTGGCCTGTCGCCTTACGTTCCCCGCAGCATCCAACAAGCCACGACGCTCCGGGGCACCGACTTTGTCGGCCGTCACTTCGGAGCTGCCCCACAGAGTCAGTGCTGCTCAATTGGAGCTTGACCCGGTTTCCCGGACACGTTTGGTTGGTTGATCATGCCGCGTCCTGTACGGCGTTAGGACGCGGGGGCTCAGTAGATACCGGATCGGTGCCCGAGCGTGATCGCGATGATGACCAGGTCATCGTCGCGGACCTCGACCAGGACGCGGTAGTCACCGATGCGGTATCGCCAGTAGCCGGCGAGATCCCCGGTAAGGCCCTTGCCGCGCGAGCGTGGATCGTCGAGTTCGCACACCTCGTCGAGATAGGCCTTGACGCGACGTAGCACCTGTCGATCCAGCTTGCGTGCTGCCTTGTCGAACTGAGGTGAGGTCTCAAGCCCCCATCGGCTCACACGCCCAGCTCATCCCACAGCTCGCGCGCCGGTCGGGACTTCTTCCCAGATGCCTCCCACTCCCGGACTGCCTCATCGGCCCAGTACAGCTCCTCCAGCTCATCGAGGTGAGCCTCGATCGCCTGGCGGACATAGAAGGTCTTGGAGCGCCCAGTGCGCGCAGCAAGAGCATTCAGACGTGCCTCGTCTTCTGCGGTCAGCCGAACGGACAGCGGCATCAGATCACCTCCTGCGATACATGTAGTGTACGCCTGCTCCGGTGCCTGTCCAAGGATCAGGCGTACCAAAGTCGCGACGCGGTCCGCGACCGGTGCCTGCGGCGGAGAGCGGGTCCACCACTCCGCCAACAGCTACGGGGCAGTGGGGGGCCGAGGCGAGCAGACCGCCGGAATTCGAGCAGCTCCGCGGCGGGGCAGTCGCGTTGCCAGCTGCGGTGCGTGAAGATCTGCACATGCCCACATTCCTGGCCGCGATCCGCGTCCAGCCTGGCGCCCGCACCAACCAGGTGGGTGGTGCGGTCCCACCCCGAGACGCCCGGGGCGACCAACCCTGCCTGCAGGTCCGCGTGCGAGCCCGGATAGTCGACGGAGCCGCAACTGCGGCGGCGGCACGGGCGGTCGCGGAGGCGTTGGCCGTACGGCCCCGCCAGGTATCGATCGTCAAGGGTCACACGGCCCGCGAGGAACTCGTCAAGGTCACTGACCCGCCCGCCGACATCGCGGAGCGTTGGCAACGACTGCTCGACTTTGAGCCCTGACGCGTTCGGCCGGGAGGCTCTGGACCAACTGAACGGATGCCAACGTCACGGCCATGAATAGCGGATCGTCACCAACGAGGCTTGGCCTGATCGCGTGGTCGCGTCCACAGGCGGCGCTATGTCGCACAGCCGCTACCGGGACGGTACGCGGCGGTTGGACGCGGGTCGGATTCGTCCTCACATGCCGGCGAGCGCAAAGAACAGCGGTGTCTCCACGCCTTGGCCAGCGACGGGTGATGCGGACTC
>Ga0209262_10001100_pt1 | contig 11378 bp, 10 predicted proteins | sample Lowcelwee11metaG_FD_187171 | JGI IMG/M metagenome (GOLD analysis project Ga0209262, IMG submission 187171) | Freshwater pond sediment microbial communities from the University of Edinburgh, under environmental carbon perturbations - Low... | ecosystem: Environmental > Aquatic > Freshwater >...
CAGCCCGGCGGCTAAGCCCATCATCGATTACACCTGGGGCAAGTTGTACAACGCCAAGGCCTACAACGCCTGCACCAACATGCCGCGCTTCGGGCACCTCAAGGGCCTGACCGAGCAGCAGCTCAAGGATCTCGTGGCGTATCTGGTAGACCCCAAGTCGCCCGTCAACCAGTAAACTCCGGCTGACACCGCCCTCTCGCCTTGCGGGAGGGTTTTTTTGTCAGCTGATTCAGTATTCTGAATACCGTGCCTCTTCTTTTTTCTGGGGATCTTCGGATGAAACTTGTGCATGGACTCTATGTTTTGTGTCTGGCCGCCCTGCTATTGGCTGGCGGGCCGGCGCGTGCCCAGTCCCAGCTGGTGCTGGCGATCAGTGAAGGCACCTCCGGCGGACTGGACCATGGCCGCGTCATCGCCAAATACCAGGATCTGGCGAACGTGATCGGCGGAGTTCTGCGGACCAAAGTCAGCGTCGTGTTCGCGCGCGAGTTCGCCACGCTGGAAAACGGCATGAAGGACGGCAGGTTCGACTTCGTCATGGCCCGCCCCAGCGACTACCCGGCCCGCGGCATGCGGGACAACGGCTACCACTATCTGGCCAGTGCACAGCCCGACGGGCAATGCCTCATCGTCGTGCCCAAGGGTGCGCCCATCCAGCGACTGGAAGAAGCGCACGGCAAGCGCTTCGTCATGCCCGAGCAGGTGTCCTACATGTCGCGCTTGTGCCGCGCCGAACTGCGCGACCGCGGCATCGACCTGGCGAAAGAAAACGTGCAGTACGTGCGCGAACAGGCGGCCGTGACCTTTTACCTGGACAACAAGTTTGCCGACGTCGGGGCCATTGCCTCCTATTCCGGTCCGGCACGCAAACTGGACAAGGACGGCTTTCGCGTCTTGCACCGCAGCGTGGCCCAGCCCTATTTCCCGCTGGTGGCGCACGCCAGGTTCAAGCCCGAGCAGATCAAGGCGATACAGATGGCGCTGGCCTCTTTGCCGGACAGGCCCGGGGGGCCAGAGATCCTGCAACGCATCGGTATCACGGCCTTCGATACCGGCGCGGAGGAGCGGATGAAAGTCCTGCTCGACTGGCTGGAGAAGTGAGGCAGGCGGCCTATGTCTGTCTTTGGTAAAAGCAATTGGCCTGAGAGATAGATAAAAACTACCATCGCAGCTCACCCATTTGGTTTTGGAGATGCTGTCATGGCCAATTTCGCCCGCACCAATCTGCCCACGCTCAAGAAGACCGCGAGTTATTACCTCGTGCACATCACGGTGGCCGCCGCCGTCGCCTATGCCGTGATTGGCGATCTGTTCATGGCATTCACGCTGAGCCTGCTGGAGCCCACCGTCCAGGCCGTGGCCTTCTTCCTCCACGAGAAAGCCTGGGAACGCAGATCCGGTCCGAATTTCCCCAAACCCGGCGTGACGGCGGAATCCGCCCCTTGCTGAAAGCGGTGCGGTCTCGCCGGTTTTGCGCATAAGTAAAAACCGAGGCCCTTTTCCCCTGCGGCCTTGAGCAGAACCGTGGCTTTCGAGGTCTACAATCCGATTCCCCACAGAAGCAGACCGTTGGGACGGGGAGCGCGAATGACCGCGCCGTCCGGCCCCATCACAAATCAGGCCTGCAGCAGGAGTTGATTGATGTCCAGCACCCCGTCGTCCAACGACAAGCGCGAGCAGCTGCGTAGCGCCGCCCTCGAATACCACGAGTTCCCCACCCCCGGCAAGATCGCCATCGCGGCCACCAAGCAGCTGGTCAACCAGCACGACCTGGCGCTGGCCTACACCCCCGGTGTCGCCGCTCCCTGCGAGGAAATCGTCAAGGATCCGGCCGCCGCCTACAAATACACCAGCCGCGGCAACCTGGTCGGCGTGATCACCAACGGCACGGCCGTGCTGGGCTTGGGCGACATCGGCCCGCTGGCCTCCAAGCCGGTCATGGAAGGCAAGGGCGTACTGTTCAAAAAGTTCGCCGGCATCGACGTCTTCGACATCGAGATCGACGAAAAGACCGACCTGGACAAGCTGGTCGACATCATCGCGTCGCTCGAGCCCACCTTCGGCGGCATCAACCTGGAAGACATCAAGGCACCGGACTGCTTCTATGTCGAGCGCAAGCTGCGCGAGCGCATGAAGATCCCGGTCTTCCACGACGACCAGCACGGCACCGCCATCACGGTGGCGGCCGGCCTGCTCAATGGCATGAAGGTCGCCGGCAAGGACATCAAACAGGTCAAACTGGTCACCTCCGGCGCCGGTGCCGCCGCGCTGGCCTGCCTGGGCCTGCTGGTCAAGTTGGGCATGCCGCGCCAGAACATCTGGGTCACCGACCTGGCCGGCGTGGTCTACGAAGGCCGCACCGAGTTGATGGACGAGGACAAGCGCCAGTACGCGCAGAAGACCGATGCCCGCAAGCTGGCCGACGTCATCGTCGACGCCGACATCTTCCTGGGCTTGTCCGCCGGCGGCGTGCTCAAGGCGGAAATGGTCAAAAAGATGGCGGCCCGGCCCATCGTCTTTGCGCTGGCCAACCCGAATCCGGAGATCGACCCCGCAGAAGCCAAGGCCGCGCGTGACGACATCATCATGGCCACGGGTCGCACGGACTACCCGAACCAGATCAACAACGTCCTGTGCTTCCCCTACATCTTCCGCGGTGCGCTGGATGCCCGCGCATCCACCATCACCTCCGAGATGGAAGTCGCGGCCGTGCGCGCCATGGCCGAGCTGGCCCAGGCCGAACAGAGTGAGGTGGTGGCTGCGGCCTATGCCGGCGAGCAGCTGTCCTTCGGCCCGGACTACCTGATTCCCAAGCCCTTCGATCCGCGCCTGATGATCAAGATCGCGCCGGCCGTGGCCCAGGCGGCCATGGACAGCGGCGTGGCGCGCAACCCCATCACCGACATGGAGGCGTATCGCGAGCGTCTGCAGGCCTTTGTCTACGCCTCAGGCACCACCATGAAGCCGATCTTCATGGCTGCCAAGAAAGCCGCCAAGAAGCGCGTGGCCTATGCCGAGGGTGAAGAGGAGCGCATCCTGCGCGCGGCCCAGATCGTGGTGGACGAGGGCCTGGCGCGCCCGACCCTCATCGGCCGCCCGGCCATCATCGCCCAGCGCGTCGAGAAATTCGGCCTGCGCCTGAAGGAGGGCCAGGACTATGACGTGGTCAACGTCGAACACGACGACCGCTACCGCGATTTCTGGCAGACCTACCACCGTATGACCGAGCGCAAGGGCGTGACCGTGGCCATCGCCAAGATCGAGCTGCGCCGTCGCCTTTCGCTGATCGGCGCCATGCTGTTGCACAAGGGCCATGTGGACGGCCTGATCTGCGGCACCTGGGGCACCAACCCCATGCACCTGCAGTACATCGACCAGGTCATCGGCAGGCGCGCCGGCGTCAACACCTATGCCTGCATGAACGGCCTGCTGTTGCCCGACCGCCAGCTCTTCATCCTCGACACCCACGTCAACTACGACCCCAGCGCCGAGCAGCTGGCCGAGATCACCATCATGGCCGCCGAGGAGATGATGCGCTTCGGCTTGCGCCCCAAGGCTGCCCTGCTGAGCCACTCCAACTTCGGCAGCAGCAACCAGCCCAGCGCCGTCAAGATGCGCCAGACCCTGGACCTGCTGCGTGTGCAGGCGCCCTGGCTGGAGGTGGACGGCGAGATGCACGGCGATGTGGCCCTGGACGCCGTGGCCCGCCAGGCCATCATGCCCAACAGCACGCTCAACGGACCGGCCAATCTGCTGGTCATGCCCAATATCGATGCGGCCAACATCGCCTACAACCTGCTCAAAACCGCTGCCGGCGGCAATATCGCCATTGGCCCGGTGCTGCTGGGCGCGGCCCAGCCGGTGCACATCCTGACGGCCAGCACCACGGTGCGCCGCATCGTCAACATGACGGCGCTGACCGTGGCCGATGCCAACGCCTCCCGTTGATTCCACACGAGAGCAACCACCAACTTAGCTACTCATCCTTGCGCAAGGGCCTGCCCATTTATTGGGCAGGCCCTTGCTTTTTCAGGCCAGATCGGCGACACTCTCGGGCTTGAATCTTCCGGGTTTACCCGGAGAGTAATAAGAGAACAGACTCATGGCACGCAGCCCCGGCATCAAGTTGGTACTTACTGGCTTTTTGCTGGCGTTAGCCTGTGTGTCCACTGGTGTCAAGGCCCGAGGCCCGGCACCGGCGGACACGTCCATGACAATGTCGGTGGCGGAATTGCCACGCCAGGGTGCGGAAACCTACCGTCTGATTTTCCAGGGCGGCCCGTTTCCCCACGAAAAGGATGGCACGGTGTTTGGCAACCGCGAGCGTTTGCTCCCGGACCACAAACGCGGGTACTACCGTGAATACACCGTGCCCACCCCTGGTGCACGCAGCCGGGGCACGCGCCGGATTGTGTGCGGTGGCCCGACGACGACGCCGGTAGCCTGTTATTACACGGCCGATCACTATGCGAGCTTTCGCAAGATCGTGCCCTGAATCGAATCGTGTTTAGCCAAGAAAGTGACGCGGGGATGGATACACCACTTCGTACTGTAAGAACCAACATCGTTCAGTCGATCCGTGCCTTCCGGGTATCGGATCTGCAGGAGGCCGCCCAGGGCCTGGGACATCACTTCCTGTATGCCAACCTGGCCCAGGCCCAGTCCAAGCAGGACGTGCTGGACCTGATCGCGCAGCAGTTCATGCTGCCGGCCAACGTCGGCAAGAACTTCGATGCCTTGTATGACTGCCTGACGGACCCGCTGCACAAGTCGGGCCCGCAGCCGGGCTTCATCGCCGTGCTGGAACACATCCCGGCCAACGCCAAGTTCGACAAGGAAGCCCGCGAGCAGCTGCTCGACATCTTCCGGGATGCGGCGGACTACTGGAACGACCGCAAGGTACCGTTCCGGTGCTTCTATTCTTTTCTGTAGCCCGTTCTGCACAAACCAGCCAAGCAGAACGGGCGAACGAGGCTAAAGCGGAAGGCGTCACCAACGAGGCCGCTCCGACAGGGATAGAACTGGGCGAGGAGGGCGGAGAGAAGATGCCGACCGACAAGCTGCTCGACGTGTCGCCGCTGGCGCTGCGCATGAGCAGCCCTTTCAACGCCGGTTACTGGCTTGCTGCCGCCTGAGATCCGGCTCACGCCACGGAAAAGGCCCGTCAGCGACGGGCCTTTTCCTTTTTCGGGGACAGCTCAATTGCGCTGCGCCAGCGCTACATACTCGGCGACGGGCACTTCCTCGGCCCGGCGCTGCAGGTCGAAGTCGCCGGAGAGCCCTTTTTCTTCCAGCCAACGCCCCAGGGTGTGGCGCAGCAGCTTGCGCCGCTGGCTGAAGGCCACCTGCACGATCTCCCCAAGCCGCTTCACGTCCAACGACACCGGCTGGGCATGCGGCACCATGCGGACCACGGCGCTGTCCACGCGCGGCGGCGGATCAAAGCTCTCGGGCGGCACGAACAGCACGTTTTCCATGGCGTAGCGCCACTGCAGCATGACACTCAGGCGGCTGTAATCAGCCGTGGCAGGCGCCGCCACCATACGATCGATCACTTCTTTCTGCAGCATGAAATGCTGGTCCTCGACCATGGCCACGTGTTCGAGCAGATGGAACAGGATGGGCGTGGAAATGTTGTAGGGCAAATTGCCCACCACACGCAGCTTCTGCGCGTTTTGCGCCCGGGCCAGCTGCGTGAAATCCACCTTCAACACGTCGGCCTCGACAACTTCGAGCTGCGCATGGGTGCGCAGACGCGCGGCCAGGTCCCGGTCGAGTTCGATGACGATCAGCCGGCCCAGCCGCTCCACCAGCGGCTGCGTCAATGCCGCCAGGCCGGGCCCGATCTCGACCATGACCTGCCCGGGGCGAGGATCGATGGCCCGCACGATGCCGTCGATGATGCCGTCGTCAGTCAGGAAATGCTGGCCAAAACGCTTGCGCGGAATATGTCTCATCGTGATGCGGCCTTGACCGCCGCCGGGCCTCCCCAAGGCGCGCGATGTGATGCTGGCAGGCGCCTCGTCGACCCGTCCAGGCCTGCGCCGGAAGGCTTGGGGCCCCAGGCCGCCGCCGCCCAAAGGGGCAGCGCAGCGCACAAAGAGACAAGCGTGGCAACCAACATCTTATTGCGGCGCTTCGCGCAGTTCCACATAGGCGCGCGCGCGCACATCCCGCGCCCAGCTATCGTAGACCTCGCCGTATTTCTTCTCGCGCAGCATATTGCGCACCATTTCTCGCTGCTCGCGTGCACTCAGGGTGGCATTGCGGCGCTCCAGCAGCTGGATCAGGTGCACACCGAAGCGCGAGATCAGGGGCAGGCTGATCTGGCCGGGCGCCAACTGGTCCATGACGCGCTCAAACTCGGGAACGAACATGCCGGGGCTGGCCCAGCCCAGGTCTCCGCCCTGGGCGGCGCTGCCGTCCTGTGAATTCTGGCGCGCCAAGGTCGCGAAATCGGTCTCGCCAGCGAGGATGCGCCGCCGGAAATCGTTGAGTTTGTCGCGGGCCTGGGCCTCACCCTGCTGGGTGCTGGGCACCAGCAGGATGTGACGTGCATGGCTTTGCGTCACGGTGGATGGCGGCAGACCGGGCAGGCGCCGCTCCAGCAGCTTGATGACGTGGAAACCGGCCCCCGAACGCACCGGCCCGGTCACATCACCGGGTGCAAGTGTGCGCGTGGCTTCCAGAAACAGGGGGGGGTGGCGGTCTGCCGTGCGCAGACCGAGCTGGCCGCCGTTGGCACGATCCCCCGCATCGGATAGTTCCCGTGCCAGCGCAGCAAAATCCTCACCCGCGCGCGCGCGCTGCGATGCACGCTGCGCCTTGGCCTCCAATTCCGCCACCTGCTGCTCGCTGGCGCCCTCGGGTACCGCCACCAGCAGGTGCGCCATATTGATCTGCTGCGTCGAAGGATCGTTGCTGCGTTCAAGCTGCTCGGCGAGGTACTGGTCCACCTCGATATCGCTGACGCGCACGCGCGGGTCCACTTCACGCTCGCGCAGGCGGGTCAGCAGAAGCTGGTCGCGCAACTGCTCGCGAAACCGTGTGGAGTCCACGCCCTCGCGCTCCAGCTGGCGCCGCAGTTGCGCAACGGTCAGCTGGTTCTGGCTGGCCACGGACTGCTCGGCCTGGTCGATCGAAGGCTCGTCGATCTTGAGACCCTGTTCGCGCGCCAATTGCAGCTGCGCCCGCTCGCTGATCAACTGGTCCAGCACCCGCCGCGCCAGCGCGCTGGCATCTGGTAGCGGCTGACGCTGAGCCGTCAGCTGCCGCCGGATGCGTTCGACCTCGGCGCTGACCTGCAGATTGGTGATGGGTTCGGCATTCACCACGGCAACGATGAAGTCGGCAGCACGCGCGCCCGGCACCTGCACCGACACGGCCGCAGGCGCGGCGGCCGGAGCCCCCGGGGAGCGAAGGCCCTGGGACCAGGCAGGCAGGCAGGTCATGGCCGCCAGGATCAGGGCCGGAGATCGGAAACTCGTCATGGGATCAATCGTAATTGCTGAATCGGCTGGGCGCCGTGACCTGCTCGCGCAGGTACTGGTAGCGCGGGATATTGCTCTTGAGCGTCTGCAGGGGGTCGATGCCCAACCGCGAGAAGCCGACGAATTCGAGCTGGAACATGAGGCGCTGGTTGGTCGAAACCAGGCCCGTCTGCAGGCGCTCCAGCACGACGCGCCCCAGCCAGCACCCTGCATCGTACTCAAATCCGATGATGGAATCGACCAGCTTGCTGTCCTGCAGGCTGTAGTTCAGGCGTCCGACGCTGTACCAGCGCCCCGCGCCCTGGCCACGGCCCGCGCCCAGATCCTGCCCCCGGTCGCCCCACAGGTCGTTGATCGGCCATTGCCAGCCGATGTCCACCAGCTCGCTCAGGTCGCGCTGGAAGCGGTAGGCCATGTTGAGCACGCGGTAGTGCCCCGGGTTGTAGCGGGCCGAAACCGTGGAACGTATCGATTTCTGCGTGGTCGGGTTGTATTGGATCGTGGTGTCAAGGTACCAGCGCGGGTCGACCACCAGACCGGCACCCAGCAGGATATCGCTGATGCCCTTGGGCGCCGGGGCGCCGCCAGGCAGGGTCACCCGCTGGTCGGCCAGACGGAAGCGCTGCGCGATGCCCAGGCGCGCAATCTCGGCACCATTGTCGGCGTCGAGCAACCGGCTGGACAGCCCCGCGGTCAGCAGATCGTTGTCGGCGATACGGTCGTTGCCGACAAAGGCATTTTCCGCATAGATGCTGGCGAAGTTGAAGTCCGTGGCGCCAGAATCGTAATTGGGCAGATAGTTCTGGTCGACGTAGGGCGTGTTGACGTAGAAGAGGCGGGGCTCCAGGGTCTGGCGGAAGCGGCTGTCGAAATAGCTGGTTTCCCGCTCGAAGACCAGGCCGCTGTCTAGACTATAGGTCGGCACATTGCGCGTCGCCTGCCACTGGCCGTTCGCCAGGGGAGCGTCGAAGTTATAGGTGGCCGAGTGCAGCTGCACCTTGGGCACGATGAAGCCGGCTGCGCCCAGCAGGGGATAACTCAGCTGGCCGCGCATGACGCTGCGCTGCGTGTTGGGCTGGCCGGTCAGGCGCCGGTCGGCCTGAAAGTCGGTGTAATCGGCTTCCAGCCCCACATCAAAACCACCGACATCGGGCTGCAGATAGCGCCCCACGATCTGCGGCAGCCGGTCGTAAGGGGGAATGATCGGCGCCAGCGGATCCTGCAGCGTCTGCCATTTGAGCGTGCGCAGTGAGACCGAATAGACGTCCCGGCTCCAGCCCAGGCTGGCGTCGTTGGCCAGCAGGCGTTGTGTCAGTGAAGTGGTGCCACGCGGGAAATCCCGCCAGTAATCATCGTCACTGACCCGGTTGAGGTTCAGGTTGAGTCCCAGCCCGCCCGCGCTGGTACTGCCGGTGTCGATCACACCGGTATGCTGATAGGAACCGCCCCAGCGGTCACGCTGACGCAGCAGGTCGCCCGGCATATAGTCGGCGCGCAACTGCCCCTGGTACGCCGGCTCAAGGTAACGGAACTCACCGCCATAGTTGAGACCGCGCTTGCTCATCACCGTCGGATAGAAGGTGGCGTCCCGGTTGGGCGCGATGTTCCAGTAATAAGGAACTGTCACTTCGGTCCCGCTGATGCTGTCCACTCCGAAAGTGGGCGCCAGCAGGCCGGATTTACGCTTGTCGGAAAGAGGAAAGGTCACCGAGGAGACCCCCACCAGCCGCACCTCCTGGAAGCTGAGCGTGGCGTCTTCCGCCTGCGCCGTTTCTTCTTCGCTGTCGAAGCGCAGCGTGGCCGCACGCAGCAGCCAGTCGGGCATCCAGTCCGGTCCGGGCTGGCGCTGGCAGGTTGTGAAGGTGGCGTTGCGCACCACCGCGCGCTTGTCATCGAGAAAATCGATGCGCTCGGCCTCGCCATGGGCATCGTTGGCCAGCAACTGATAGCTCGGCCGCTCGAAATAGCCCTCGAACGCCTCCACCCTGAGTTCGAGCGCCGGCCCTTCGAAAACATTGCCGGCCTGGTTGATGCGCACATTGCCGCGCGCCCGGGCCAGGTCGCGCGCCTGGTCGTAATCGATGTGCTCGGCACGTATCACCAGGTCCGCACGACGCAACTCCACCTGACCTTCGAGCGCCACGTCGCTGTCGGTCTCGGCCGAAAGGCGCTGGCCGGACAGGAAGGTGGGGGCCCCACTGCGCTGCGCCGGCAGGATGCGCTCCTCCAATTGGGGACTCATGCGCAAGCGCAGCGGGTCCTGCACGGCAGGCGCCTGCTGGGCGTGCGCCCAGCTGCCCTGCCACAGCACACAGGCCAGCAGTGCCAGTGGTTTCAGCACGGGACGCAAATGGATGGACAAAACGGACGGGCCCGGGTGAAGCAGGGTTTGTAGAATGGATTATCCATGAGCCTACCTAATTCCATCCCCGCTGCGGGCGACACCACGCCGTCCGTCTCCTGGTCCAGCCCCGAACGCGCCGCTGCGTTCGATCGCTGGCTGGGCGGACTGGCCGGACCGCAGCGCCTCCAGGCCTCCAGCCTGCGCCCGGCCTCGGCCGACGCCAGCTTCCGGCGCTATCTGCGCATCGACAGTGCGCAAGGCAGCCGCATCGTCATGGATGCTCCGCCGGACAAGGAAAACTGCCGGCCCTTCGTGCAGGTCGCAAGTCTCATGGCAGAGGCTGGGCTCAACGTGCCGCAGATCCTGGCCTGGGACGAAGCGCAGGGTTTCATGCTCTTGTCCGATCTCGGCAGCCAGACCATGATGCAGGCCATCGACAAGGACCACGCGTCGGCCAACCTGCTGCTGTACCGGAAGGCCGTCGATGCCCTGGTCGATTGGCAGAAAGCCTCGCGGCCGGGCGTGTTGCCCCCCTATGACACGGCCCTGCTGCGACGCGAACTCGAGCTATTCCCCGAGTGGTACGTGGGGCGTCACCGCGGCGTCGCGATCGAGGGCAAGCTGCGCGAGACGCTGGACCGGATGTTCAGCCTGATCATCGAGCGCAACCTGGCCTGGCCCGGCGTCTATGTGCACCGCGATTTCATGCCGCGCAACCTGATGATCCCCGGCGACGCGGCGGAGCCTCGCCTGGGCGTGCTCGATTTCCAGGATGCCGTCTACGGCCCCATCACCTATGACATCGCCAGCCTCATGCGCGACGCCTTCCTGAGCTGGGAAGAGGACTTCGTGCTCGACGTCACCATCCGCTACTGGCAAACGGCACGTGCCGCCGGCCTGCCCGTGGGCGACGACTTTGGCGAGTTCTACCGTGGCGTGGAGTGGATGGGTCTGCAGCGCCATCTCAAAGTCGCCGGCATCTTCGCCCGCCTGACCCTGCGCGACGGCAAGCCCCAGTACCTGGCTGATGCCCCACGCTTCATCACCTACATCCGTGCCACCTGCTCGCGCTACATCGAGCTCAAGCCGCTGCTGCGCCTGATCGACGAGGTCGAGGGCATCAACGAAGCCGGCGGTTACGCCTTCGGTCGCGTCTGAGACCGGCTTCGTTCATGCCCCGCTTTCACTGCCCCTCGCCGCTGCCCGTTGGCGCCATGCTGGAACTGCCCGACGGGGCCGCGCGCCACGTGCAGGTGCTGCGCCTGCAGCCTGGCGACACGATCACCCTGTTCAACGGCGAAGGGGGCGAATGCGAAGCCTGCATCACCCGCATGGGCCGCAGCGACGTGTTGGTGCAGGTCGTCACCCACACCGCCATCGAACGCGAAGCAGCGCGCGAAGTGCACCTGGCCCTGGGCATGCCGGCCAACGAACGCATGGACTGGCTGGTCGAGAAGGCCACCGAGCTTGGCGCGGCCAGCCTGCAGCCGCTGCAGGCCGAGCGCAGCGTGCTGCGCCTGGCCGGTGAACGCGCCGAGAAAAAG
>Ga0209262_10001101_pt1 | contig 11376 bp, 4 predicted proteins | sample Lowcelwee11metaG_FD_187171 | JGI IMG/M metagenome (GOLD analysis project Ga0209262, IMG submission 187171) | Freshwater pond sediment microbial communities from the University of Edinburgh, under environmental carbon perturbations - Low... | ecosystem: Environmental > Aquatic > Freshwater > Pond...
GAATACGGCTCCAGCGACGACGCCGCGCAGTTCAAGTACCTCTACGCCTATTCGCCGCTGCACAACCTTAAGCCTGAGGTGAGCTATCCGGCCACGCTGGTGACCACCGCCGACCATGACGATCGCGTCGTTCCGGCCCACTCGTTCAAGTTCATCGCCGCCTTGCAGGAAAAGCACCAGGGGGACAACCCGGTGCTGATCCGCATCGAAACGCGCTCCGGGCACGGCTCGTCCAACCTGCGCAAGGCCATCGAGATATCGGCCGACACCTGGGGGTTCGTCTTCAAGAACCTGGGCATGGAGTGCAAATAACAGAGGATGCGCAGACAGGAGAAGAAGCCCGGGCCATTCAAAAAATTGTATTTTTTTAGGGAAAATTCCATTTTTTTGAATGTGGCGCAGCCTGGATCCCTTGGTAATCGGGCGTTTTGGATTTGGCAGTAATATTGCTTATTTATTCTGTAAAGTCATTTAAAAGGAGGTTTTTTTATGACGAAAAAAATCAGTTTGGGCTTGATGCTATTGCTCGCGGTCATGACCGTCGGCTATGCGCAGTCCACCCAGACCGGCATGCTCATGGGCATTGTGTCCACGGAGGATGGTTCGGTCGTCCCGGGTGTGACAGTTATCGCATCTTCGACCGCCTTGGTTATCGGCAAAATGACCGCCGTGACCAACGAAAACGGCATGTACCGTTTTGCCAACCTGCCCCCCGGCTTGTATGAACTCAACTTCCAGCTGGAAGGGTTCGGCACGGTCATCCGCAAGGATATCCGCGTGTCCGCAATGCAGACCTTCACGATCAATACCACGCTGAAGCTGCAAGCCGTTCAGGAAGCCATTGTGGTCACCGGCGCTGCTCCTACCGTAGACACCCAGCGCCAGACCCGGGCAGCCGGCTTCGACATTCAGTTCCTCAAATCCCTGCCCGCGCTCCGCAACCTGAATACCTTCGTCAACATGGCCCCCGGCGTGGTCGGCGATTCCGCCCATGGTTCAGCCACCATGGACAACTCCTACAACTTGGACGGCGTCAACCTGGGCGATCCGGCGACCGGCGTCTCCAACGTTTCGTTCGGCCTGGACATCATGGATGAAATTTCCGTTCAGAGCGGCGGCCTGTCGGCCGAGTACGGCTCGGTCCGCGGCGCCATGATCAACGTCGTGACCAAGTCCGGCGGCAACCGCTTCAACGGCGGCGCCTCCTTCTACTTCAACCACGAAGACCTGAAAGGCAACAACAAGATCGGCACCGTGCTCGAGTCCGAAGGCCAGACCGGCAACAAGCTCGAGATGGAGCCGTCATTCAGCATCGGCGGCCCGGTCATCAAGGACAAGCTCTGGTTCTTCGCCTCGGCCAGCTACAACCAGACCCAGAGTTACGCCATCGGTTTTCCCTACAACGTGGAAAACCCCAATACCATCATCAAAGTCACCCAGCCGCTCCCCTACATCAAACTCACCTTCCAGCCCAACCAGCAGAACAAGTTCATCCTCTCCTACAACTACTCGGACCGCCTCAACAACAACCGCTTCGCCGATCGGTATCATACCGAGAACAACACCGTCAAGCAGACCACCCCGACCCACGTGGTCAATATTGGCTGGAACCACTATTTCAGCGACAACATCTATGCCAACTTCAAGGTCGGCATGAACAGGTTCAACATGTCGCTGGACTCCAAGACCAATCGCCCGGTCTACTACGACTATTACACCGGCAGGTACTTGGATAAAGGCGGCGCCTGGCGTACGCAGGACCACAACCTCCGTACCCGTTACAACGTCAATGCGGATGCCACCACCTATATCGACGATTTCCTCGGCACCCACGAGTTGAAGGTCGGCGGCGAGGCGCAGCTGGCTCGCGTGAACTGGCTGGTCTTCGGCGAACCCGACCCGGTGTCCGGCGCCCATTGGAACACATTTTTGGGCGAAAATGATTATTACTACGGACTGATTCTCGCCGGCAACGGCTTCGACCGCAAGGACAACATGGACGACTATTTCGGTTTCCTCCAGGATACCTGGCGCCTCAACCGGAAACTGACCGTCAACCTCGGCTTGCGCCTGGAGTACAACTCGCTGAGCTGGCCGGTTCAGGGTGAATCGGCCGACATCCAACTCCCCGGGGCGCTCAGCGGCCTGCAGGTCAACCGCGGCATCACCTCTCCGATCACCGGTCTCTCCTGGACCACCCTGGCCCCGCGTGCCGGTATCATCTATGACCTGTTCGGCGACAGCAAGACGCTGGTCAAAGCCAGCTGGTCACGTTACACCATGGCCAACCAAACCGGCTGGATCAACACCGCCCATCCCAACGGCTGGGTAGGGTACTTTTCCATGCTGGAAGCCGACGGCACCCCGATCGTCGGCAGCGAATGGGTCTGGTCGGTCCCGGCGACAACCAAGGTCGGCTACAAGAATTACAAGCTGAAAGCTCCCTACACCGATGAGTTAACCGTGGGCATAGAGCGCGAGCTGTTCACCGACTGGTCGGCCAGCGCCCGCTATATCCGCAAGTGGGACAAAAACCTGATCCACGCGGTGGATGCCGCCCAACTCGATATGGACAAGCTGATGGCAACCGGCGAACTCGATTGGAGCAAGAACTGGGTTGCCAAGACCGGCATTGACACGTTCAACGGCAGCACGGTCACTTTCTACAACAAGCAAAACCTCTCGGCCATCGAGCAGTACATCGTCAACCCGCCCGGAGCCGAGCGCGACTACCAGGGCGTGGAACTCACCCTGAACAAGCGCTTCAGTCACGGCTGGGCCATTAATACGTCCTACGTCTACGGCAAGGGCACCGGCCTCATTTCCCAGGGTCGCGGCAGCGCTTCGCTCGGTACCTCCGCCCTGTTCAACGATCCCAACGCTCATATCTACGCCAATGGCACGCTGGACCTCGACGCCCGGCACCAGTTCAAGATGCAGGGCATGCTGGCCGGCCCGCTGGGCATCAACCTCAGCGGCTACTTCCGCTTCCTGAGCGGCGGCACCTACACCCGCGGCATCAGCTCCAGCCGGCTCGGCGTTTCCCTCAGGCAAACGGCGGTGACCATCTACGCCGAAGAGCGCGGTTCGCGGCGCCTGCCCGATGTTACCCTGCTCGACCTGCGCCTGGAGAAGACTTTCAAGATCTCCAACGTCACGCTGAGCGCGTTCGCCGACTGTTTCAACGTTTTCAACTCGGGCTACGCTGCCTCGGTCTGGACCAACTCCAGCAACCCGACCTACGAGTTCGAGCGGATGATGACGATCAACAACCCGCGCGTTTTCCAATTGGGAGCACGCATCGAGTTTAACTAAGGTTGACGTTCGTTTCGTTTTTTGTTTTACAAGGGGCACTTCGGTGCCCCTTTTTTTTTCATTGACTTGCCCGCCCTTCCTTTCTGCGTTATGATCAGCTGATGAAACACCGTGCAGCGTCTTCTCCGCCCGCCCGGAAAGATGCAACCTGGAAACGTCCGGCGCTTGCCGTCATTCCGGCCCTGGGCTTGCTGCTCATCCTCTTCGCCCTGTGGCCGCTCCTGCGGCAAAAGCAGCGGCAGCTCCGGCTGCGCGAGCTGAATGTCATCCTGATCACCATCGACACCCTGCGCGCCGATTACGTCAGCGCCTACCCGTCCGGCAGGGCCGCCACCCCGGCGCTGGACGCCCTTGCCGATTCGGGCGTGCGCTTCGACCATTGCATCGCCCAGGCCCCGTTGACCCTCCCTTCCCATGCCTCGATCCTGTCGGCCACCCAGCCTCTTTTTCATCGGGTCCGCGACAACGGGGCGTTCCAGGTGCCGGCCTCGCTGACGCTGCTCAGCGAGGTGTGCCGGGAAAATGGATTTTCCACCGCCGCCTTCATCGGCGGCTATGTGCTCCACCGCAAATGGGGATTGAACCAGGGTTTCGACTTCTACTCGGACCGCTTCGAGCCCGACGCCCAGGGAAATCTGCTGTTGCAGGACAAGAAGCGGGCCGGAACCGTGCTCGCTGATGTCCGTCGCTGGCTGGATGGAAACGGGAAAAAGCGTTTCTTCACCTGGATCCATCTTTATGACCCCCATTTTCCCTACATCCCGCCGCCTCCTTTCGATCGGAGCAGCGGCAACGACCCGTACCGGGGCGAAGTGGAGTACGCCGACAGCGAATTGGGTCGTTTCTTTGACTACCTGCGGCAAATGGGCTGGTACGACCGTTCTTTGATCGTGGTCACTTCCGACCATGGGGAGGGATTGAATGAACACGGGGAACAGAAGCACGGATATTTCCTGTATGAATCGACCATCCATGTGCCGTTGATCATTCACGCCCCGTCGCCGTTTCCGGCCCGGACCGTCCCGCAGACGGTGCAGCTGGTGGACGTGGCGCCGACCATCCTTGATCTGCTGGGTATTCCGGCGCCGGCCCAGTGGCAGGGGAAGTCGTTGCTCCGCTTGATGGCCGGGAAGGCGGATGACCGGTTCGGGACCGCCTACAGCGAGACCTGGTATCCCCGCCTGCATTTCGGCTGGGCCAATCTGCAGGCCTTCATCACCGATAAAATCAAGTACGTCTATGCCCCCGGGGACGAACTGTACGACCTGGCCCGGGATCCGGGCGAGAGCCGCAACCTGGCCGCGGAACGGTCCCGCGAGCGCAGCGACCTGCGCCGACGCGGGCTCGCTTTCATGAAAACTTTCTCCAAGGGAGCCCTGGCGCCGGAAAATCTCCAGGCGTTGAGCGTGGAAGACAAGCGGCGCTTGACCGCCCTGGGTTACCTGGGCGGCTCTTCTGCTCCTTCCGCCGCGGCCGGCCCGCTGGCCGACCCGAAAGACAAGCTGCCCGATTACGTCGCCTTCGGCCAGGCCGTGTCCCAGCTCGCTGACGGTCGTTGGCCTGAGGCGCTGCAGAATGCCAAAAATATCATCGAGCGCAATCCGGGGTTCGCTGATGCCGTGAACCTGATGGGCAACGCCCTGTTTGACGGGCGGCGCTTTCCCGAAGCTTTGCAGGCGTTCCGTCAGGCCTTGACCCTGAAGCCGGAAGATCCTTTCTTTCGCCTGGACCTGTTGAAAACGCTGCAGGCGCTCGGTCAGTTGGACGCCGCCGCCGCCGAGAGCGAGCGCTTTCTGCGCTCCATGCCGAATGACGCCTCCCTGCTGGCGGTGCTCGGGCAGATCCGCCTGGAGCAGAAAAGGGATGAACAGGGCCGGCGGCTGCTCCGCCAGGCCCTGCAGGCCGAGCCTGGCATCTATCCGCAGCTCAACCGGGCCGCTGAAACCCTGATGGCCCGGCGCGCACTTCCGGCCGCCCGTGAGCTTCTGCTTGAGATCCTGCAGGCGAATCCCCGCGCCGCAGGCAGCAACTATCTGCTGGCGCAGATCGAGGAATCCCAGCGGCGTGTTCCAGCGGCCATGGACCTGTATCGCCGGGAGTTGGAGATCTCCCCCGGAAAGTTCGAAGCGGCGGTCAACCTGGCCAACCTGTTGAAACAGGCGGGAGATCTGGCCGGGGCCGCGCGCTACTACCGGATGGCGATCGCCGTCAACGGGAATTTGAAGCTGCCGCGCTTTCACCTGGCCGAAATCATGTTGCGCCAGGGGCAGGACCTCCCCCAGGCGGTCGAGCTGTGCCTGCAGGGGGTCGATCTGCCGCCTCGGGATCGCGAGACACTGTTCGGTTATTTCGTCTTGACCAATCTCTACGCCGCGCTGGGAAATTCGGAACGCCGGGATTTCTATACCCGGACCGGGGAAAAGCTGATTGCCAGCCTGGAGAAACGCTGAACCCCGGTTTGCCCGCCGGGATGCGATTGTGGTAAAATGAGCGGGATGTCCTCCCCATGGTTTTCCCGCTTTCTTGCGCGCCGCTGGTGGCTTGCCGGAGTCGCGCTGCTTCTCCTGGCCGTGCCGGCCTGGCTGGCGATCCGTTCCTGCTTTCCCGGAGAAAACTTCCAAAAGCGTTCGTCTGACCTCAACGTCATCCTGATCACCATCGATACGCTGCGTGCCGACCATGTCGGCGCCCATGGAGCCAACAGGGCGAATACCCCGGCGCTCGATGCCCTGGCCGGCGAAGGCGTGCGTTTCGATCACTGCGTCTGTCAGGTACCCCTCACCCTGCCTTCGCATGTCAGCCTGCTTTCATCCACCTATCCTCTCTACAACCGGGTGCGCGATAACGGCGCGTTCCTGGTGCCGGAAACGCTGCAGCTGGTCAGTGAGGTATTGCAGGAACGGGGAATGGATACGGCCGCTTTCATCGGCGCCTTCGTGCTCCATAGCAAATGGGGCATCAATCAGGGGTTTTCCACTTATTCCGACCGTTTCGACATGGGGCGCTACGGCAAGATCCTGCTGCAGAATGAAAAGCGCGCCGATGAGGTTCTCGCGGACGCGACGCGTTGGCTGGGAACCCGGGGGAAAAAGCGCTTCTTTGCCTGGATCCATCTCTATGATCCGCATTTCCCTTACAACCCGCCGCCGCCGTTCGCTGCCCGTTATCCCGACGATCCCTACCGTGGCGAAGTGGAGTACACCGACAGCCAACTGGGCGGTTTCATTAATTTCTTGAAGGAAAAGGGGTTGTATGATAATTCCCTGATCATTGTCACCGCCGACCACGGCGAGGGGCTCGGGGAGCATGGCGAGACGGAACACGGCATGTTCCTTTACGAAGCAACGGTCCACGTTCCCCTGATCATTCGCGCGCCCCGTCCATTCGCCCGGCGCCGGATCGCCGAAACCACGCAATTGGTGGATGTGGCGCCGACCGTGCTCGACCTGCTGGGAATCCCCGCTCCCGGCCAGTGGCAGGGAACGTCGCTGCTCCGACTGATGGGGGGCAAGCCGGATGAACGGTTCGGCAAAGCCTACAGCGAAACCTTTTACCCGCGTTTCCACTTCGGCTGGTCCCAGCTGCAGGCATTTACCAACCGGCAACGAAAGTATATCCTGGCCCCCAGGGACGAACTCTACGATCTGGAGCGCGACCCCGGAGAGAGCGCGGAATTGACCGGCGACCGGCGGCGCGGCGATCTGCGGGCCCAATTGCTGGCCTTCATCAGCCGGTTTTCACGCGGGGCGCTGGGAGCCGCCGCCTCCAGCCAGATGAGCGTCGAGGACCAACGGCGTTTGGCCGCCCTCGGCTACCTGTCGGGTGCCGTGCGGGTGGACGAGCGGGCTCCCCTGGCCGACCCCAAGGACAAATTGGCCGCCTATTCCGCCCTGGGCAGGGCGACCGCGCTGGTTGAAGAAAAACGCTGGGAGGAAGCCGTCTCCGACCTGCGCCGCCTGGTCGGAGAAGAACCGGAACTGGCCGATGCCTGGAGCCTGATGGGCAATTCTTACCTGGGGCTGGGCCGGCAGCGCGAAGCGCTGGAAGCGTTTCGTCGCGCCCGGACCTTGAAGCCCGACAACAACTTCCTCATGCTCAATATCCTCAAGACGCTCGCCGCCTTGGGGGAAACCGAGACCGCCGCCACTGAGAACCTCCGATTTCTGAAGATATTTCCCAAGGATGCCTCTTTGCTGGAAGAACTTGGCTTCATTCGCCTGCTGCAGCGCCGGCCCGATGAAGCCCTGGTCGCGTTGCGGCAGGCGTTGGCCATCGATCCGGCCGCTTCCCAGTCGTTCAACCTGGCCGGCGAGGCCTTGATCATGAAGAAGGACTTTGCCGCGGCCGAGGCGATCCTGCTCCAAGGCAGGCGCGAGAACCCGCAGGCCAAGAACACCCGCTACCTGCTGGCCCAGGTGCAGGAAATGCTGGGGCGGACCGACCAAGCCCTTGAACTGTACCGACAGGAGCTGGAGATCAATCCGGGAAAATACCAGGCGGCCGTCAATCTGGCCAACCTGTTGAAGCAGGGCGGCCGTCCGTCCGAAGCGGCCCGCTACTACCGCTTGGCGATCGATGCCAATGCTGAATTGAAGATGCCCCGTTTTCATCTGGCCGAGATCATGCTGCAGGAGAAACGGGACCTTGAACAGGCCGTCCGCCTCTGCCTGGACGGGATCGACCTGCCGCCGCGGGACCGCGATACCCTGTTCGGTTACTTCGTGCTGACCAACCTCTTCGATGCCTTGGGCAACGCGGAACGTCGCGATTTTTACACCCGCCAGGGGGAAAAACTGATCGCCGACCTTGAGCGTTAGGAACCGGCTTCCCGCAGCAGTGCGGTCAACTGGTCGCGTTCCCTGGCGCTGAGGCGTGCAAGATGCTTCTCCTCCAGGCTGCGCAAGGTGCGGCGCGCCTCGCTCGTCCTGCCGATGCTCATCTGAGCGATAGCCAGGTTGAAGTATGCGTTGACGAAAGTCGGGTCGAAGCGGATCGCCTTCTGCAGTTCGGCGATGGCCTGGGGAACAGCGCCGGAATACAGGTGGACCACCCCCATGCCGTTGACCGCCGATACCAGCCGCGGGTCGATCTGCAGAGCACGGGAAAAGAAATCGGCCGCGGTGCGCAGTCGTTCGCGGTTCCGGTTCTGGCGAAACAGGGTCAGATGAAGAGTGCCGAGGCCGCTCAAGGCCAGGGCCTGCCTTGGGTTAAGGCGCAAAGCCCGCTGGAATGACTGGCTTGCCTGGGTCCCTTGGCCGCGTTCGAATTGGGCCAGGCCGAGTTGGGTCCAGCTGGCCGGGTCGGAATCGTTTTCCCGGACCAGTCCGGCCAGCACTTCTTCCGCCTGGGCGCTTGCACCCAGTTTTATCAGGAGCTTGGCCGCTTCGCGGCGGGCCTCCGTTCCTCCCGCGATCTCCATGACCGAGCGATCGGCCAGCAAGGCCCGGACGCCCGCCAGGGCGTCGCCCGGCTGCCCGGCGGACAGCTGCAGGCTCGCCAGCTCGATCCGCAATTTGAAGTTCAGAGGCTCCAGGTCCGAGGCGCGGCGGAAATGGTCCAGCGCCGGGGCCGTGAGGCCGCGGCCGCGGTAGATTTCCCCCAGCATGACGTGCGCCTGCGTAGAAAGAGGATCCTGGGCCAGCAGTTGTCGCGCGATCCCTTCAGCCTCCGCGTCCATCCCCTGGGCATGCAGCAGCGACGCCAGCAGCAGCTTGAAGCGCGTCACCTCGGGGAAACGAGCGATGGCCTCGCGCAGCATGGGATCGGCCGCGCCGTGGTCATTCCTGGAGCGGGTGAGATCATAGAGCCGATCGTAAAATTGCGGCAATTTTTCGTGAACGCCTTCCAGGCGCAAAGCGGCCAGTTTCCGGTCGGCCGCCGCGAAATCCTTGGCGCGAATGTCCATTTCCACCGCTCCCAGCCGGTTCAAAATCACGATTCCCCGTTTTGGGTCTTGCGCCGGGCCGCTCTTGGGCGCGCTGCCCGAAGACGCCAAATAACCGAGCGCCCGCAAGCTCTCCTGATCCTGGCCGCTCAACTGCCGGCGCGCTGCCGGCAGGGGGTTGCCGGCGCGCTTGAGCCGGTCGCGGAGCGCGAGCGCCAGCTTCTTTGCCAGGTTGTTTTTCACAAAGTAAAGGTTGCGCTGCTCGCCGGGGTCCGCTTGCAGGTCGTACAACTCCGGTTCGGGAAGGGAAATGTATTTGAAGGAGCCGCGCCGTATCCCCGCCAGCGGCGCCCAGTTCATCTCCTCCATTCCCTGCATGCTCTCGAAATAACGGTCGGCATCCGGCTGAGCTGTCGCCTTGTCGGAAGAAAGCAGCGCCGCGATGCTTTGCCCCTGCATGTCCGCTGTGGCTGGCAACCGGTACATCTCCAAAATGGTCGGCAGCACGTCAACCAGGCCTACGGGCCGGGAAACGGTTCGATTCCCCGAAAAAAGGCGCGGCTGGTAAAAGATCAGCGGCACGCGCAACGTCTCTTCGTAGCAGAAGACTCCGTGGCCGGACTCGGCATGCTCGCCGAAACCCTCGCCGTGATCGCCGGCAATGACCACCAGCGTGCGCTTCAGCAATCCGCGCTCTTCGAGCGAGGCAACCATGCGCCCGATATACTCGTCCATGAAGGCGATTTCGCCGCGGTAGGGATCGTCGGGGAAGCTGCCGTCAAATGAGGCCGGGGCCTGGTAGGGCGCATGGGGGTCATAGAAGTGCACCCAGCAAAAGAAAGGGGAGGCGGGCTTCCGTTCCAGCCAGCGCGTGAACTTTTTGAACACCTGGTCGGCAGGGATCTCGCTGCGGAAGTTTCCGCTCATGTCCTTGACATTCAGCATGTCGTCATAGCCGTCGAATCCCTGATTCAGGCCGAACTTGCCCTCCAGCACATAGGCGGCAATGATCGCCTGAGTGGAATAGCCAGCCCCCTTGAGCACTTCGGCCAGAGTCGTCTCTTCCGGGCGCAGGATATAAGTGCCGTTATTGCGGATCTGGTGCGCCGGCGGCTCCTTGCCGGTCAACAGCGTGGCATGGGCCGGCAGGGTTAACGGGACGGAAGTGTATGCCTGCGCGAAGCGGACCCCGGCCCGGGCCAGCCGGTCGATGTTGGGGGTCCGGGCCAGCTTGTCGCCGAAAGCGCCGATCCGGTCGGCTCGGGTGGTATCCAAAGTGATCAGCAGCAGGTTAAAGCCGCTGGCGTCCGGGATACCGCCACCTTGGCGGCAAGCGCCCAAAAAGAGCGCCATGGCGGCGAGCAGCCCCGCGCTCCAGCTCCGGAGGATCGCCGGGCTGGCGTTCATCCGCATTCCGGTCATGGGCGCGGCGCTATTTTTTTTGCAGCAGGTCGAGCAGCGCCTTGCCTTCGGCGAAATCCTTGTCATCCTTGCCGATTTCGATATATTTTTTAAGTTGCTCGACCGCCTTGTCCATCTGTCCCCGGTTCATGGCGACATAAGCCAGTTTCAGGTAGGGCTTGGGCCATTCCGGCTTGATCTGGATGGCGAGCCGGTAATAGGTCTCGGCTTCATCGACCTTGTTTTGCGCGAACATGATCTCGGCGACGTTGTAGGGCAGGGCCGGATCGCCGGGCTGGATGTCGATCGAACGGCGAAAATTTTCCTCGGCTTCCTTGAACTTCAGCTGGCGCAGGTAAACGTCGCCGATGCCGGCGTAGGCCAACGCCGCCGTGGCGTTGCCTTTCAGGTCGGGGGTCCCCTTTGTCAGCTCGGCGAGCACTTTCTGAAACTCGGCCAGGGCTTCTTCGTACTCGCCCATCTCGGTCTTGCAGTTGGCGATGTAGATGCCGATCATGTAGTTGATCGGGTTTTTCAGGGAAAACTCCTGGTAGAGCTTCAACGCTTCCCCGTATTCGCGCTTGTCGAACAGCTCGTTGGCGCGCAGGATGGCGTCGCGGTTTTCGTCGCCGGCCGCGCCGGTGCCCTTTTTGAGAACGAGGCGAATTTCCGGGTTGGGGGCGACGCCGCTGACCGGCTGTTGGGTGGTAGCGGACGCATATCCTTCCAGCTCGCCGGTGACCTGGACCGCTCCCTTGCCCAGGCCAAGGAAGCCC
>Ga0209262_10001102_pt1 | contig 11372 bp, 12 predicted proteins | sample Lowcelwee11metaG_FD_187171 | JGI IMG/M metagenome (GOLD analysis project Ga0209262, IMG submission 187171) | Freshwater pond sediment microbial communities from the University of Edinburgh, under environmental carbon perturbations - Low... | ecosystem: Environmental > Aquatic > Freshwater >...
CAGGAGCGCCCGAGTTGCGTGCCGACAGCCGCTACAACCGTGATGTCGCCTTCATGAACGCCGGCTACGGCGCCTCGAGCGACGTGCTCGCGGTGATGGTGAAGGCGCCCGATGGCCAGTGCTCCAAGTACGAGACGCTGAACAAGATCGACGCGCTGGAGTGGCAACTGCGCCAGATCGACGGCGTCGAGAGCACAAATTCGTTGGCGCTGCTGAACCGGCGCGTCCTGGCCGGCCTGAACGAGGGCAACCCGAAGTGGTACGAGTTCCTACCGAACCAGGACATGCTCAACACGGTAACGGCGGGTGCCCCGCGCGGCCTGTACAACGACGCCTGCAGCCTGTTAACGCTGTACGTCTACCTACGTGACCACAAGGCCGACACGCTGTCCCGCGTGGTGACGCACATCGAGGAGTTCTCGAAGGATAACGACACCGCCGACGTCAAATTTTTGCTGGCTGCTGGCTCGGCGGGGATTGAGGCCGCGACCAACATCGTCGTCAAGGATGCATGGCGGCAGATGCTGTTCCTGGTCTACGGCGCAGTGCTGGTGCTGGCCTTCTTCACATTCAGATCCTGGCGCGCGGTGCTGGTCGCGGTGCTGCCATTGGTGTTGACTTCGATCCTGGCCGAAGCGCTGATGGTGATGCTGGGCATGGGCGTGAAGGTCGCGACCTTGCCGGTCATCGCGCTCGGGGTGGGCATCGGCGTGGACTACGCGCTGTACATCCTGTCGGTGATGCTGGCGCAGATGCGTGCCGGCAAAACCTTGTCCGATGCATACCACGGCGCCTTGCTGTTCACCGGAAAAGTCGTGCTGCTGACTGGCGTGACCCTGGCCATCGGCGTCATCACCTGGGTGGGCAGTCCGATCAAGTTCCAGGCAGACATGGGGTTGCTGCTTGCGTTCATGTTCCTGTGGAACATGCTCGGCGCCATGGTGCTGCTTCCGGCGCTGGCGCATTTCCTCTTGAAGCCCTCGACGGCTGCGCCAGACCTGACGGCAGAAGCGTTCGCCGCACGACCTGTGGCGGCTTGAGGCAAGCGACCATGTACAAGCACCTACTCGTTCCGCTCGATGGCACGCCGCTGGCCGTATCGACCTTCGAACAGGCCATCGCCTACGCCGCTTCGACCGGCGCACGGTTGACCTTTCTCCACGCCCGCCCGGATGTTGGCGCCAGTGGCGAGGGCGCCCTGCTGCACGCGATGTCGCCGCAGGACTTCAGCCACGCCGCGATGGGTAACGCGCAGGCAATCGTCGCCAAGGCAGAGGCCTCCGCAAGAGCCGCCGGTGTGTCGTGCTCATCGCAATTGATCACCAGCGACCACCCGCACGAGGCCATCCTGGACGCAGCAAGCTCGAACGGATGTGATCTCGTCTTCATGGCGTCGCATGGCCGTCGCGGTCTCCAAGGAGCCTTACTGGGCTCGGTCACGCGCAAGGTGTTGCAGCATTCGACGCTGCCGGTACTTGTCGCAGCCATCGAGAGCAACCAGGCGGCACTTTCAGACGAGCAGCGAGCCATCGCCATCCTGCGTGACGAGCACCGCTCGCTGGCTGCGGTGTTGCACGCACTGCTCGGCCTTGTCAACGACCCGACGGGCGGTGCCGACCCCGCGCTCTTTCGCGCGATGCTTTTCTACATCGAGCAATTTCCCGAACGACTTCATCACCCCAAGGAAGACGTCTGGCTGTTCCGCAAGCTGCGTGAGCGCACCAGCGATTTCGACGCATTGCTGACGGAGTTGGAGCAGCAGCATATCGCTGGCGCACAGCGCTTCGCCGAATTGCGCCGCGCGCTCGATGCAGGAGATCAGTCAGTCTTCGCACAGGGTGTGCGCGACTTTGCCCAATTGCAGTGGCAGCACTTGAGCGCCGAAGAGCGACTCGTGCTGCCGGCGGCGAGCCGCCACCTGCAGCCCGGCGACTGGCGTGAGATTGCCGAGGCTTTTAGTGCCAATGGCGATCCACGCTTTGGAACCGACGAATCCTTTGAGGCGCTGGCCGGTCGATTGCTGGACATTGCCCGGTCCGACCGTTGAAGAAGGTTCTGCAATGAGCTATCACTGCAATTTCACACATAAATGTGCAGAGATGTTTGATCCGAAGGCGGTGCGCACGCGCCGCGCTATGAAATCCCTGATTGAGAAGGAGACCATGAGATGAATACAGAAACGCAAGCTGCTGGCTATTCGGCACGTAGCCCGGGGCCCTTTGGTGGCCCGGTCCAGGCCAACTATCCGCGCAACTGCTGGTGGGCGGCTGCTCGCACCAGCGATATCACCGACAAGCCCTACGGCTGCACCATGCTGGACACGCCGGTGGTGTTGTACCGGCGTGGCAGCGACAACCAGATCGTGGCCCTGCATGACCGATGTGCGCACCGCTGGGCACCGCTGTCGGCCGGCTGGGTCGAAGGCGACCGTATCGTGTGCGGATACCACGGATTCGAATACGAAACCGGCGGTAAGTGCGTACGTATCCCGTCACAGGACAACGTGCCGGCCAAGGCCTGCGTGCGCAGCTATCCCGCGCTTGATCGCCACGGCATGGTCTGGGTCTGGTTGGGGGATCCCTCGCTCGCCAATGCGTCTGAACCCCCGGCCGAACTGGCCTTCATCACGGATCCGACCTGGACGGTTGTCACTGGAGAGACCCCGCTCGAGGCCAACTACATGATGCTGAAGGAGAACGTACTCGACTTGACGCACTTCGGCTTTGTCCACCGCAATACGATCAAGGTCATGGACTGGGATCGCCCGCCCAAGGTCGAGGTCGATGAAACGACGGTGACTTTTATTCAGGAGTTTCCTTCGTCGCCGCTGGTGTTCATCTACGGAATGCCAACGGGGATTGGAACGGAGCGCTCCGTCTACCGGAGGAATTGGGGGCGGTTCCTGACGCCTGCAGTGAACCTCGGCGCGGTGGACATCCGCGATCCGAATCCCGCGCCTGGCGCCAGCGCCGAGTTCACCTTTCGTGTCGTGCATCTAACGACACCCATCAGCCCAACGCGCACTCGCTACTGGTGGTTCCAGGGCTGGGATATCCAACTTCCCGCCGAGTACGTGTCCAAGTGGCAGCCAGGCGTTGCGGCCGGTTACGCGGAGGACAAGGTCATCCTGAACGAACTGCAGCGCATCGTTTCGCTTGATGCGTCTGGCTGCGACTACCCGGAAATCCTTGCGCAGGCTGATCAGGCAGCGATTCAGGCGCGCCGCAAGCTGCAGGCGCTGCTCGATGCGGAACGGGCGGAGCCGACGCGGTGAACTCGAGCCAACGCAGTGTGCGAATTGCGCGCAAGACGACCGAGGCCATCGACATTTGCTGCTTCGAGCTGGTTGATCCCGACGGCAAGCCTCTTCCGTCGTTCTCGGCCGGATCGCACATCGATGTGCACTTGCCCAACGGCGTAGTGCGCCAGTATTCGCTTGCGAACGATCCGCGTGACACGCATTCTTATCAGATCGCGGTGCTTCTGGATGCTAACTCGCGCGGTGGCTCCACAGGCATGCATGCGCTGCAAGTGGGTACGTCGATCCGCATCAGTGATCCGAAGAATCACTTTGCGCTGGCCCACGATTCGCGGCACAGCATCCTGATGGCGGGTGGCATCGGCATCACGCCCATCCTGTGTATGGCCGAACGGCTGGCCCATGTCGGCGTATCGTTCGACCTGCACTACTGCACGCGGTCGCTGGAACGGACGGCATTCGCCGAACGTATCCGCAGATCGACGTTTGCCGACTGTGTCCATTTCCACAATGACGACGGACCCGCCGATCAGAAATTGGACGCCGGTGCCGCAATCGGTGCGCCACGCGACGACGTGCACCTTTATGTTTGCGGGCCGACTGGCTTCATGGACTGGATTCTCGGCGCGGCGCGTGCTCTTGGCTGGCCAGAAGACAGATTGCACCGCGAGTATTTTGCAGGTGTCGCAGCCAAGTCCGACGACAACGGTGCCTTTGAAGTGCTGTTGGCTTCTTCGGGCACCGTGATTCGCGTTGCGCCGGCGCAGACCGTCGTTGCGGCGCTGGCCGCGGCAGGGGTGTCAGTGCCGGTGTCGTGCGAACAAGGCGTGTGCGGAACCTGTCTGACGCGGGTGCTCGAAGGAACGCCAGAGCACCGGGACATGTACCTCACCGACGCCGAACACGCCCAGGGCGACCAGTTCACGCCGTGCTGCTCGCGCTCGAAGACGCCGCGACTGGTGCTCGACCTCTGACAAAGACTGCACAACACCGGATACCTCATGTTCAAGTACTTTCCTACCAACTACGTCTGGAACCTCTCCGTCGATCTGGCGATCGAGATGGGTGCACGCATCGGCGAAATCGAAGCCATGTGTGCGCCGCTGCAGGACGCCGCCAAGGCGCCCGATACCACTGGCACGCAGGCCTTTCGCGAGACCTGGGTGCGCATGGCCGACCAGCTGTGCGAGCTGGCCGAGGAGGACAAGTCCCGCGGCCGCCTCTTGTCTGCCGGCGAAAAGATCAACCGTGCGGCGAGCTACCTGATCACGGCCGAGCGGCTGCTGGCACATGGCGTGCCGGGCCGCGTGGCGCTCTATCGCCGCCACCTGGACCTCTTCGCCGAAGGCATCAAGCTATCCAGCGAGAATTGCGAGCGCGTCGAAATCCCGTACGAAGGCAAGCATCTTTCGGCCCTGTACGTCCGTGCAGAAGGCGTGCAGGGGCGGGCACCGTTGCTCGTCCAGCTGAACGGCCTGGACTCAACCAAGGAGATGAAGTACCGCGTCGGCCTGCCGGCCTGGTTGGCCAAGCGCGGCGTGTCGTCGCTGGTCGTCGACCAGCCTGGCACCGGCGAGGCGCTGCGCCTGCAGTGCCTGACCGCGCGCCATGACAGCGAGCACTGGGCCAGCCGCGTGGTCGACTGGCTCGAGACGCGCGACGACGTCGACCCGAAACGCATCGGCTGTGAGGGCGTGTCGCTCGGCGGTTACTACTGCCCGCGCGCGGTGGCCTTCGAGTCCCGCTTCGCCTGTGGCGTGGTGTGGGGTGCCAATCACGATTGGCGCGATGTACAGAAGCGCCGTCTGGAGCGCGAAGGCAACCTGCCCGTGCCGCACTACTGGGCCCACGTCTGCTGGGTCTGGGGCGCGAAGGACATTGATGACTTCATGCGCATCGCCGAACAAGTGCATCTGGACGGTGTCGTCGAGCGTATCAAGGTACCGTTCCTTGTCACCCATGGTGAAAAGGACTCACAGATCCCGTTGAAGTGGGCGCACCGCACCTACGAGCAACTGGTCAACAGCCCGAAGCGCGAGCTGAAGGTCTTCACCGATCGTGAAGGCGGTGTTCAGCACTCCAGCTTCGACAACAGCATCAACGCCGGCCACTACATCGCCGACTGGGTCGCCGAGACCCTCGGTGGCCGCACGGCAATCTGACTACTAAATGCAAGGAAAACCATGAACATCATCGGACCCGATGCGCTCGTCTTCGGCGTTGACGACGTCGCCGCCTGCTCGCGCTACCTCACGGACTACGGTCTGCAGCCTGTCGGTGTGACAAGCGCCGGCGGCCGGTTCGAAGCAGTGGACGGCACCGCGATCGTCCTGGCGCGCGAGGACGATCCAGCGCTACCTCAGGGCTTGGGCACAGCGAGCCGCCTGCGCAAGACCATCTATGGCGTGGCCGACCAGGCGACGCTGGAGGCAATTGCGCGTGAACTAGGGCGCGACCGCGAAGTGAAATCGCTTCCGGATGGCTCGATCGAGTCGGTCGACGACATGGGCTTCACGCTGGGCTTCCAGGTGACCCTGCGGCGGCCCCTGAAGCCGCGTGCGGAAAAGATCAACTCTCCGGGCTCGACGCCGCAGCGCGATGTGAACCAACTGGCTGTGAATGAAGACGCCGACTGCTCGCCGCTGACTTTGTCACACGTCGTGTACTTCGTACCTGACGAAGCCAAGGCCGCTGCGTTCTACACGGAGCGTCTGGGCTTCCGCGTCACCGATCACCTTGGCGGCGCCGGGCCCTTCTTGCGTCCGCAAGGCACGCTCGACCACCACACGCTGTTCCTGATCCAAACGCCGCCGCAGATGAAGGGCGTCGAACACTTCACTTTTCACGTCGCCGGGCCGACCGCGCTGATGCAGGCGGGCTTCCGCTTCGTCGGCAAGGGCTATGAGTCGTTCTGGGGCCCGGGCAGGCACCGAATGGGGTCGAACTGGTTCTGGTACTTCAACAGCCCGCTGGGTTGCCATGTCGAGTACGACGCCGACATGGACCTGCACGACGACCACTGGACCGGTCGTGAAGTTCCGATGAGCCCAGACGCGTCGCAGCTCTTCCTGTTTCAGCACCGCGAGAAGTGGGCCCCGGGAGGCCCGCCTCCTGGCGGCGTCGACGCCGGGCACCACTGAGTCAGCGCTGTGTTTCGCCATGCGCCTGCTGCTCTCGAGTATCGATGAGATCGTCGACGGCGACTCACGTGGCTTCGACCCTGGCGCCACGGGGCGCGACACGATGTTCGTGGTGAGGCAAGGCAGCACGCTGCATGCCTACTTGAACGCCTGCCCCCACATCGACGGCGCGCCCATGGCATGGCGTAAGGACGCCTACCTCAGCGGGGATCGGCGTCACATCGTCTGCCATGCCCATGGCGCTCGATTCGACATCGCCAGCGGCCGTTGCGTGCTGGGGCCTTGTCAGGACCAGGCGCTGACACCAGTACCGATCCAGGCCCTTCCATCCGGCCGGATTGCACTCGCCACAGAACCCTTCAACGAGGCAACTTTATGACTGCTGCAGCGCGCCGTGTCCTCATCATCGGTGGCGGCTTCTCTGGCATGGCCGCCGCCATCGCGCTTAGACGCCTCGGCATTGAGGTCGAGCTGGCGGAGATTGACCCCGGCTGGCGCAGCTACGGCGCCGGCATCAGCCTTGGCGGTGCCACGCTGCGGGCCTTCAGGCAGCTCGGCATCCTCGACGAGTTCCTTCGCTTGGGAAATGCGGCCGACGGCGTCGAGATCCTCGCGGCCGACGGCACGCTGCTCAGCACGCTTCCGACACCGCGGTTGGCGGGCTCCGAGGTGCCAGGTGGCGGCGCGATCATGCGGCCCGTGCTCGCCGGGATCCTGGCGCAGGCCACGCGAGCCTCGGGTTGTCAGGTCCGCCTTGGCTGCACGTTCAATTCAATCGAGCAGGACGAGGAAGGTGTCGAGGTCGGTTTCACCGACGGCCAACGTCGTCGGTATGACCTGGTGATTGGTGCCGACGGCTTGTACTCCAAGACACGAGCGGCACTTTTCCCGCAAGCACCCAAGCCGCGTTACAGCGGCCAGGCCGTGTGGCGTGCCGTGCTGCCAAGGCCGCTGGAGGTCAATTCGGCAATGATGTGGATGGGCCGCGTGAAGCCCGGAGTGAATCCGGTGTCGAAGGACGAGATCTACCTTTTCGTCACCGAGCATCGGCCGACCAACGACCGTGTCGAGCCCGAGGCTTTCGCGCCGCATCTGCGGGACTTGCTGGCTGAATTTCCGGCACCGTTGCTGCAGGCCATCCGCGCTCAGATCACACCGCAGTCGAGCATCGTTTTCAGGCCACTAGAGGCACTGCTGTTGCCGCTGCCCTGGCATGTCGGGCGGGTCGTGCTGATCGGTGACACGGTGCATGCCACTACGCCTCACCTCGCATCCGGCGCTTGCATCGGAATCGAGGACGCCTTGGTGTTGGCCGAGGAAGTGGATCGCCAGGCCAGCACAGCGGCAGCGATAGATGCGTTCGAGCGGCGCCGCTGGGAACGCTGCCGTATGGTGGTCGAGAACTCGATGCGCCTCGGTGAAATCGAGATGACTAACGGCAGGAGGGATGAGCATGCCCAGATCATGCGCAGCTCATTGATGGCCCTTGCGCAACCCATATGAAGTACCTGCTGACCGACACCGTTAGGCGCGAGCTCGCAGCCCCATATGCAACCGCGCGCGGCCCTGATCAGGATCGCCAGTGACGTGTTATTCAAACTACCTTTAGGAGTCAACATGAGTTTCCCTCCCATCCACCGTGTCGTGACCGGGCACGATGCCGACGGCAAGGCTGTCGTCGCCAGCAACGGGCCACTGCCAATGGTGATCGAGCTGAATGCGATTCCCGGCACCATCTTCCACGAAGTCTGGAGTACCAACGGAGCGCCTGCACCGGTGGACAACGGTGCCGACCCCAGCATTGGCCCGTTGATGCTGCCGCCCCCGAAACTCGGTACTCGCATCCGCTTCGTTGACATCCCACCGGATACCGCAGACTACCTGGCGCACGGTGCGGAACGAATGAAGGACGCCTTCGCCCAGATCGGCGACGTGGCCGCATCAACAGTCAATAGGGACTCGCCCCATCCGCTGATGCACCGCACCGAGTCGGTGGACTACGGCATCGTGATCGAGGGTGAGTTGACCCTGGTGCTCGACGACTCCGAGGTGCTGCTGAAATCAGGCTCTGTGGTGGTCCAGAGGGGAACCAACCATGCATGGGCAAACCGCTCCGACAAGCTGTGTCGCATGCTGTTCGTCCTGGTGGATGGGCAGTTCGATTCAGCGATCGCTGTGTCCCTGGCGAAGCGTTAATGCATGCAGTATCTCTTCAGCTTGAGCGGACGAGTGGCGCAGGTAACTGACGCCGAAGGTGAGTTGGGTGCGACGAAGGGCACGCGCTCGAACGCAGTCTCAGCGGGCCTGATCCATCGGCCAAAAGCAGTGACGCTGCTCGCCAACGAGGTCTACATACATCGACGCATTCGGCAATGCTATGCGCCGTGTCGGCGAGCACTGCGAGATCGCGTGCGCGGCCGACTTCTTGGTCAGCCGTGATGGGGGCCTCGCCAACGACCAAAACTCGTCGCCGATGGTGGAGCCACCATCTCAGGCGGCTCCTGACTCGATAGGAATCCAATGAAATTTGCTACCTTGAAGGACGGAACCCTCGACGGCCGTCTCGTGATCGTCTCTCGCGATCTTAAACGGGCAGTTGCCGTGCCTAGCATCGCGACCAGCCTGCTCGACGCGATGCAGCGGTGGGATACCGTCCAGGCCTCATTGGCCGATACCAGCGCCCGACTCGATATTGGGCGAGCGAATGGCGCGTTCGACTTCGATCCGCTGGCGAGCGCTGCGCCGTTGCCGCGTGCACCGCAGTGGCTGGACGGGTCGGCTTTTCTGAACCACGGCAGACTGATGGAGAAAGCCTTCAATTTGCCGCCTATCCCTGATTTCGAAACCATTCCGGTGATGTATCAAGGAGCGAGCGACGATTTGCTCGGCCCGCACGACGACGTCACCTTTCCGAGCGAGGCGGACGGTATTGACTTCGAGGGTGAGTTCGGTGTGGTCTGTGGTCCGGTACCGATGGAGGTCTCACCTCCCGACGCGCTCGCATGCGTCCGCCTGCTCGTGCAGATCAACGACTGGAGTCTGCGGGCCTTGGGCCCGCGCGAGATGAAGAGCGGATTCGGGTTTCTGCAGGCCAAGCCATCGACATCGTTCTCGCCGGTGGCTGTGACGCCGGACGAGCTTGGCGCAGGTTGGGGTGACGGCAGGGTGCGGATGCGCTTGCACGTCCAGTGGAACGGCGAACGATTCGGCGAACCACACGGCGGCGAAATGAATTTCCACTTTGGAGAGCTGATCGCCCATGCGGCACGCACACGCCGTCTGACCGCAGGCACAATTGTCGGGTCGGGGACCGTGTCAAACGTTTCGCGTACAGCCGGTTCCGCGTGCATCGCCGAACGGCGTGTCATCGAGATGATTGACCAAGGTAGTGCGCGGACTGGCTTCATGCGCTTCGGTGATCGCGTACGAATGCAGGCCAGGTTCGATGACGACTCCGACGGGCCGTTCGGAGTCGTCGAGCAGCGCGTCGTGAGGTATGAAGCATGACGCGCGTTCTGGTGACTGGTGCCGGTGGGTTCATAGGCAGGTTGCTCGTACGGCGCTTGCTAGAGGAAGGTCTGGGTGGCATGCTCGTCAGTCAAGTCGTAGCGTCCGACGTCGCGCTCCAAGGCATGCCCGACAATCCACGGATCACGGCAGTCTGTGGCTCCATTGCAGACCCCGGTGTGCTCGAGAGTGCACTGTCCGAACCTGTGCAAGTGGTCTTCCACCTAGCGAGTGTTCCCGGTGGCGCAGCGGAACGCGATCCCGACCTCGGTCGCAAGGTTAACCTTGAAGCAACAACCCGTCTGCTCGACCTTCTCCGTGCACAGGGCAATGCCCCCCGGTTCGTGTTCGCGAGCACGATTGCCGTCTACGGCGATCCGCTCCCCGCGTTTGTCGATGAGGACACACCCTCGGCCCCTGCCATGAGCTACGGTGCGCAGAAGCTTGCTTGCGAAGTGCTGATCGCGGATGCCGCGCGGAAGAACTGGGTGCAGGCTTGCTCGCTGCGCCTACCTGGCGTCGTGGCCCGACCAGGTGATGGGGCGGGACTGATATCGGCGTTCATGAGCCAGTTATTTTGGCGGCTGCGTGCTGGCGACCCCATAGTCATGCCAGTAACCGCCGATGGCACTGCGTGGTGGATATCGGTCAGCGCCTGCGTTGGAAACCTTCTCCACGCAGCAATGCTCGACACTGAGCGGCTTGGGCCGCGGCGCGTCGTACAGATGCCTGCACTACGTCTGACCATGCAGGATGTCGTGGACGCGTTGGTGCGTCTGTACGGCGACGACCGCCGGCGACTCGTTCACTACGAACCGCAAGACATGGTGCAGCGACTATTCGCGTCGTTTCCGCCTCTCGAGACCCCGCGAGCGGAGGCCTTGGGGTTCCGCCACGACGGATCGGCGGCGGTGATGGCGCAGCGAGCCACGGAGTATTGAGTCGCCGACGGTGAACCTTGCGGAAGTGACTCGCCAACGCTGATCTACCGCGCTCAAGTAGCAGGCCGAAGAGATGCAGTTTGAGACGAGAGTTTTGGTAATCTTTGATCTCGACATTGCCAAGCCGGATGGCGCGTGTGCTACCTGAACAGTATTTGGCCGCGCAGCGTTCAAGCGACTTGGTTGCGACGGCAGGAGGCGCCACACGCATGTAGGAGCCTCCGGCACTGCAACTTCGCGACCGATGTCCTGGCATTCGAAGTACTGGTTTGGATCGGCGCGGACAATCTGTACATCGATGTCGATGATGCCCTCGAAGTCTCCGAGCAGACGGGGATCAGGCGCAATTATTCAGCGGCCGTCTCTGCAGAGGCGCCGTGGCGGCCGCCGTCAATAATTGCTATGTGGAATAGGTCTGGACCAGTGCTTTCGGCCACGAAGCAGTCGGTCGGCCATGCGTAGGCTGGGCGTCTTGGCGCCATCGGCCACTCCAGCGGCGCTGGTGGATGCACTGAACAAGCGGCT
>Ga0209262_10001103_pt1 | contig 11362 bp, 7 predicted proteins | sample Lowcelwee11metaG_FD_187171 | JGI IMG/M metagenome (GOLD analysis project Ga0209262, IMG submission 187171) | Freshwater pond sediment microbial communities from the University of Edinburgh, under environmental carbon perturbations - Low... | ecosystem: Environmental > Aquatic > Freshwater > Pond...
TGGTTGCCAGCCGAGGCGCAGATCACGCCGCGGCGGGCCGTCGCGTCGTCGAGCCCGGCGATCTTGTTGTACGCGCCGCGCAGCTTGAACGAAAAGACCGGCTGCAGGTCCTCACGCTTGAAGAGGACGGTATTGCCGAGGCGGCGGGTCAGGCGGCGGGCCGGTTCGAGCGGCGATTCGATCGCAACGTCGTAGACGCGCGCCTTGAGAATGCGTTCGATGTAACTTTCTTGCATGGCGATGGCTTGCAGGTGCACCTCTTACGTTAACATTCTTCGCCCCCGGAACCTTCCCTTCGCCCCGAGCGGTAGACCCTTCTTGCGCATCGAACTGATCATGACCGTGCTGGCCGGGTTCGCCGGCGGGCTGGCCGGAACGCTCTGGGGCGGCGTCGTCTCGTCCACGCTTCTGGCGGGCAGGCCGGAACTGCGTGCGGCCGGCTGGGTGCCCGACACGGGCTGGCGCGTGCTGCACACGGCCGCGCTGTACGGTGTCTGCGGCGCGGCGGCCGGCCTCCTGTTCTGGCTCGGCTGGGGCCTCGTGGCCTTCGCCGCGGTGCCCTGGTACGTCGTCGGGGCAACCTATGGCGCACTGTTGTGGCTGGCCTCGGCGCTCCCCGCCCTGCTGCTGCTGGCGGCCCGCATACCCAACCTGCGCAGCGCCGCCCTGGTCATGGCCGTCGAGACACTGGTCACCGCCACCGCGGTCGGCCTGTTGTGCGCTTACGTCTGGCACCGCGCAGCGTAGAATCCGCGGCTTTGGTTCGTTCGACCCATCCCTGGGGGGGAATTCGCATGCAGATGTACCACCGCGCCGCGCTCGGCCTTGCCCTGCTGCTCGCCGGAACCGCGACGCACGCGCTCACGGCGCCGGAACTCGTCGCCAAAAACATCGAAGCCAAGGGCGGCGCAGCGGCGCTGCAGTCGGTACAGTCCCTGCGTCGGGAAGGACGGCTCGTCGTCAACGGCGGCCAGTACGTGCTCGACCTGGTCGAGACCAAGCAGCGTCCCGACTCGATTCGCGCCGAGGTCAGCATGCAGGGCCTGTCGCAGGTGCAGTCCTACGACGGCAGGGACGGCTGGCGCATCGACCCGTTCGGCGGGCGCAAGGACCCCGAGCGCATGCCGGCGGACGACGTGAAGGAATTCATCGAGGACGCGAGCATCGACGGCGTCCTGCCCGACGCCGCGGCTGCCGGTGACCGCATCGAGTACCTCGGCACCGAGGACATCGACGGCACCCCTGCGCACAAGCTCAAGGTCACGCGCAAGGAAGGCGGCGTGCAGTACGTCTACCTCGACCCGGACTATTTCCTCGAGATCCGCGTCGAGAGCCAGCGCACAGTACGCGGCGTGAAGCGCACGTCGGTCACCGACTACGGCAACTACGAGAAGGTCGGCGGCGTGTTCTGGCCGCTCTCGATTGAATCCGGCATCAAGGGCGGCGGCGACCCGGCGAAGTTCGAATACGAATCCGCGGCGGTCAACCCGCAGATCGCACCGGATTATTTCTCGTTCCCCGTGGCCGCGAAGAAGTGAAGGGAGTGTCGACCATGAATTTTCTCCGCATCTCCCTGCTGACGACTGCGCTGGTTCCTGCCGCGCTCATCGCTGCACCGGCACAGAACACGGCGCCGACGTTCGACTCGTCGATCATCTCCGGCCTCGGCGCACGCAACATCGGCTCCGCGGCCATGAGCGGACGCATTGCCTCGCTCGATGCGATCACCGCGGCTGACGGCAAGCTGACCCTCTGGGTCGGGGCTGCGAGCGGCGGCGTCTGGAAGTCGCTCGACGGCGGCACCACGTTCACGCCGGTGTTCGACGACCAGCCCGTGCAATCGATCGGCGCCGTCGAAATCGACAAGCGCAATGCAGAGACGGTGTGGGTCGGCAGCGGCGAGGCGTGGACGCGCAACAGCGTCTCGATCGGAGACGGCATCTACAAGACGACCGACGGCGGCGACACCTGGCAGAACCTGGGCCTGCCGGGCTCGGAGCGCATCGTCGACATCCGCATCGACCCGCGCGCAAGCGACACGGTGTTCGCCTGCGTCACCGGCCGGCTGTGGAGCGACTCGCTGGAGCGTGGTGTCTACAAGACCACCGACGGCGGCAAGACCTGGCAGCAGGTGCTCAAGGCGCCCAATGCCTCGACGGGTTGCGCCAGCCTGAGCCTCGACGAGAAAAACCCGGACGTGCTCTACGCGGCGCTGTGGGACTTCCGCCGCAAGGGCTGGACGTTCCGCTCCGGCGGCGAGTCACCGACGGCAACGTCGGCGAGCGCCCTGATGGTGACGCGCGACGGCGGCAGGTCCTGGACCGAAATCACGCCGGAGAAGAACAAGGGCTTTGCGCAGAAGCCTTACGGCCGCATTGCGGTCAACGTCGCGCCGAGCGATTCGAAGCGCGTCTACGCATTTGTCGAGTCGCCGCAGAGCGCCCTGTACGTCAGCGACGACGGCGGCGCCACCTGGGAAGCGCGTGACCGCAGCCAGTGGATGGTCTGGCGTCCGTTCTACTTCGCGCGCATGACGGTGGACCCGAACAACGCCGACCGCATCTTCAAGGACGACGGCAACCTGATTCTCTCTGAGGACGCAGGCCGCAGCTTCAGCGTGGTCGGCGGTTTCGAAGGCATGCACGGTGACATCCACGACGTCTGGGTCAACCCGGGGAACTCGAAGCACGTGATCTCGGGCGACGACGGTGGCTTGTGGCAGAGCCACGACGGTGGCAGCAAGTGGTGGAAAGGCGAGAACCTGCCGATCTCGCAGTTCTATCACGTGAGCGTCGACGACGAAGATCCCTACCATGTCTATGGGGGCCTGCAGGACAATAGCAGCTGGATCGGAGATTCCGCGTATCCGGGTGGCATCACCAACAGCCGCTGGGAGAACATGTACGGCGGCGATGGCTTCTGGATGTTCTCGGATCCAGCGGATGCCGATTACCTGTACGCTGAGTACCAGGGCGGTGCGATCGCGCGCGTGAACAAGCACACACACGAGGCCCGCGACATCCAGCCCAAGGCCCGTGCGGGCGAGAAGCTGCGCTTCAACTGGAACACGCCGCTGCACCTCTCCCCGCACGAGAAAGGCGCGCTCTACATGGGCTCGCAGTTCCTGTTCCGCACCCGCGACCACGGCCAGACCTGGGACCGTATCTCGCCTGACCTGACGACCAACGACCCGCAGAAGCAGCGCCAGGAAGAGACGGGCGGCGTCACCGTGGACAATTCAGCTGCCGAGATGCACACGACGATCTACTCGATCAGCGAGTCGCCGAAGGCGGCTGGCACGATCTGGGTCGGCACCGACGACGGTAACGTGCAGGTCACGCGCGATGGCGGCAAGAACTGGACGAACGTCACCGGCAACCTCAAAGGCTTGCCGAAGGCCTCGTGGGTGAGCTGGGTCGAAGCGAGCCAGCACGATGCGGCCACCGCCTACGCCACGTTCGACCGCCACACGTTCGGCGACCACGACCCATTGCTCTACGTCACGCGCGACTATGGCAAGAACTGGCAACCGCTGGTCACGCCGCAGGATACCCGCGGCATCCGCGGTTACGCGCACGTGATCAAGGAAGACCTCAAGACACCGACCCTGCTGTTCCTGGGCACCGAGTTCGGGCTCTGGATCTCGATCGACGGCGGCAAGTCCTGGGCCGCGTTCAAGGGCGACAAGTTCCCCGCGGTCGCGGTGCGCGACCTCGTCATCCAGCCGCGCGACAACGATCTCGTCATCGCCACGCACGGGCGCGGCATCTGGATCATCGACGACATCACGCCGCTGCGCGCCTTGAGCTCCGACCTGATGACGAAAGACGCCGCATTCGTGTCGGCGCGCCCGGTGCAGCAGCGCATCAGCGGACCGGGCGGCTGGGCGAATGGCGCGGCCGTGTTCGTCGGCGAGAACCCGCCGGGTGGCGCGGTGATCACGTACTACCAGCGCTCTCGGCACCTGTTCGGCAAACTCAAGCTCGAGATCCTTGACGCCGAAGGCCGGGTGGTCGACGAACTGCCGGCCAGCAAGCGTCGTGGATTGAACCGCGTCGAGTGGTCGATGCGCGAGAAGCCGCCGCGCGTACCGCCGGCGGTGCAGCTGGCATTTGCCGGTACGCAGGGTCCACGAGTGCTGCCTGGCACCTATACGGCGCGCATGACCAAGGGCGGACAGGTGTACGAGCAGAAGTTCGACGTGGGACTCGACCGCCGGTCGACCTTCACCGTCGAACAACGCAGGCAGCAGTACGACGCAGCGATGCGGGTGCACAAGCTGTTCGGCGCAGAGAGCGCGGTGCTCGACCGCATCCAGCAGCTCCGTGTGGGCGTGGCTGCGGCCGCAGCCAATGCGGCGGTGGACGCGGCAACGAAGGCGAAGCTAACGGCGTTCGACGCCAAGCTGGACGACGTTCGCAAGCGGATCGTGGCGACGAAGGAAGGCGGCGCGATCACCGGTGAAGAGCGCCTGCGCGAACACACGGACTTGCTCTACGGCGCGATCATGAGTTACGAAGGTGCGCCGGCTGCGTACCAGGTCGAGCGCATCGGCGTGCTCGAAGCAGAACTCGCCGACATCGAAAGACAGTTCGAGGGCTTGACGGCATCGGACCTGCCCGGCGTGAACCAGGCACTGCAGGCCGTCGGCCAGCCCGCGATCGCCGTACCACCGAAGGCGCCGGCGCTGGCCGACGCAGGCATCAGCTCGTCGAATGCGCACTGGCTCTCGACGCGCAAGCGCAAGGACAAGAAGTCGCTGTTCCACAGCTTGCCGCAGGGCGCGGTCGGGCTCTGATCACAGCCGGAGGGTGACGAGCCTGTCACACAGTCGCGAACCGGGCACGCTGCGGACCGGCCGTCGCTATCGGCCGGGCCGCCTGCACGGCCCGTACGATGCGCTCGTCATCGGCTCCGGCATCGGCGGGCTCACGACCGCCGCCTTGCTCTCCGAACTCGGGTGGCGGGTGGCGGTGCTGGAGCAGCACTACACCGCGGGCGGCGCCACGCACAGCTACGAGCGCAACGGCTACGAGTGGGACGTCGGCGTGCACTACATCGGCGACATGGGTGCGCAGACCACCACGCGCCGGCTGATGGACTTCCTCACACGGGGCGGCGTGAAGTGGGCGCCGATGGATGCGCATTACGATCGCTTCTTCATCGGCGATCGCGTCTACGATGCCGTCGCCGGCCGCGAGGCCTACCGCGAGAACCTGCTCGCGCACTTCCCGCGCGAAGCTGCAGCCATCGACCGCTACCTCGAGCTGCTCGGCGAAGTGTCGCGCGGCATGCGCACGTTCGCGCTGGACCGGACGCTGCCGCCCTGGGCTGCAGCCCTGGCCGGGCCGATCCTGCGCCGGCGTCTGCCGCGCAGCTTCAACCGCACGACGTGGGAAGTGCTGTCGGAGCTGACCAGCGATCCCGAGCTGATCGCGGTGCTCACCGGCCAATGGGGCGATCTCGGACTGCCGCCAAAGCGCTCGTCATTTGTCGTCCAGGCCCTGATCACCAGGCATTACCTGCACGGCGGCTTCTACCCGACGGGTGGCGCCTGGCGCATTGCTGAATCCATCCTGCCGCGCATCCGTGCAACCGGTGGGGAGGTCTTCACCTACGCAAGGGTCGAGGAAGTGCTGGTGCGCGACGGTCGCGCGCGCGGCGTGCGCATGGCGGACGGTCACGAGATCGAGGCACCGCTCGTGATCTCGGATGCCGGCGCCATCAATACTTTCAAGCGCCTGCTGCCCGCGGGCATTGCACGCGAGCACGGCTACGAGCGCCTGCTGAGCACCGTGAAGCCGAGCATCGGCCACCTCGGCGTGTACATCGGACTCAAGGGCTCCGCACAGGAACTCGGGCTGCCGAAGACCAACTACTGGATCTATCCCGGCAACGACTACGACGGCGACCTCGACCGTTTTCTCGCGAACCCGCACGGCCCCTTTCCGGTCGTCTACCTGTCGTTCCCGTCGGCGAAAGACCCCGACTTCGAGCGCCGTCACCCGGGCCGCTCGACGATCGAGATCGTCGCGCCCGCTCCCTACGAAATTTTCGAGCGCTGGGCCGCCAGCAGCTGGGGCAAGCGCGGCGACGACTACGAAGCGCTGAAGCGGTCGTTCGGCGAGCGGCTGCTCGAGCATCTGTACGACAAGCTGCCGCAGCTGCGGGGCCGGGTGGATTACTGGGAAGTGTCGACGCCGCTGTCCATGCAGCACTTCTGCGGCTACGGTCGCGGCGAGTTGTATGGCCTCGATCACGACCCGGAGCGGCTGCGGCAGGGCTGGCTGCGGCCGCGCACGCGCATTCCCGGACTCTGGCTCACGGGGCAGGACGTCATGTCCTGTGGCGTGGCGGGGGCCATGATGGGCGGCATGGCGTCGGCGACGTCCATCGCCGGCGTGCGGCGCATGATGCCGGTGATGAAGCGGATTTTCGGCTGACGCGTCAGCGGCGCGCAGACTGGACATGGTCTTCTGGATCGGGCCGCATGCACCGGGCCAGGAATCTCACGGCCGAACGTTACCTGAACACCCGGAACGTCCAATTGGGATGCGGGCGCTGGCACTGCACCATGGATCACGCAGCGAAAATGACGGCAAATACAGCCCAGAACGCCCCGCACGGCCTGCAGAATACTGTTTGCAGGCCAGCCATCGCACCTGCACCCAGCCCACGAAGTTACGCCCGAAGCGGACCTTGAACTCGCGCCTCCATCTGTCGCTGCTTTCGTTGCTGGCGCTGTCCGGATGCACGGTCGGGCCCGAGCCGAGGACGCCATCCCCGGAATCGCTCGGCGTGCCCGCCCGCTACCAGTCGCCGGCAGCGCAACCGGGTTCGCACGCCGCGGACCTCGTGGACTGGTGGGGTACGTTCGAAGATCCGGTGCTCACTCGACTCGTCGAGCAGGCCCTTGCCGCCAACACGAACATCGATGCCGCGGGCGCACGGGTCAGGCAGGCGCGGGCTGCACTAAAGAGTACGCGCGCGGGATCATGGCCGACACTGGAAGCCGGCGTGTCCGCGACGCGTCTCACGGGCGTCGGCTCCGACGCACGGACACCCGACCGAACCACCTACGACGCGGGTTTTGACGCCCGTTACGAACTGGACTTGTTCGGGGGGCAGCGTCGCGCGGAACAGGCCTCCGCAGCAGACCTGGCCGCCGTCGAAGCCAGCCTGCACTCGACGCAGCTCACGATCGCCGCGGAGGTCGCGCTCAACTACATCGATGCCCGGCTGGCGCAACGCCAGCTGGCGATAGCGCGAGCGAACCTTGGATCGCAGGACGAGACGCTGCAGATCGTCGTTTGGCGCGTTCAGGCCGGGCTCGTCGGCGCGCTCGACCTCGAGCAGGCGCGACAGCTCCGCGCGCAGACTGCCGCGACGGTCCCGCTGCGCGAGCAGGCATTGTCTTCGGCGCTGAACCGGCTCTCGGTGCTGACGGGCTCGGCCCCGGGAACCGTCGACACGCTGTTCGAACCCGTCACTCCGATCCCGATGGCCATCGCCGCCGACGTCTCGGTCCCGGCAGAAATGCTGCGGCGGCGCCCGGACGTAACGGCCGCCGAACGCTCGCTGGCCGCCGAGACCGCGCGCATCGGCGTGCGCCAGGCGGACCTGTATCCATCGCTGGGATTGTCCGGCTCGCTGAGCGGCAACGACTCGAACTGGGGCGACCTCACCAACGCGTCGATCGGCAGCCTGGCGGCCGGCCTGACCGCGCCGATCTTCCAGGGTGGCCGGCTGCGCGCGGCCGTGGAGCAGCAGCGGGCCGCGGCGATTCAGGCCCTCGCCGTTTACCGCGACACGGTGCTGGTGGCGCTCGAGGAATCGGAGAACGCACTGGTCGCGATCTCGGTGACCGAGCGGCGTGAGCGTGAACTCATCATCGCAGAGGAGGCCGCACGCAACGCCACCGTCCTGGCACGCAGCCAATACCAGGCCGGCATCATCGATTTCTCCACGCTGCTCGATGCGGAGCGCAGCCTGCTCACGACCGAGACCAGCCGCGCTGGCGCCCACGCCGACCGCGCGGCGGCAACCGTGCAGCTCTACAAGGCGCTCGGTGGCGGCTGGGAAAACGCACCCGCCCCGCGCTCACTGACGTCCACCTTTCCCTGAAGGACCCCATGGAACCGCAGGCAAGCACCAGTCCGGAGCGTTCGAAGCTCGACGAATTCCTGGGCCGGCAGCCGTCCTCGCCGCGCATGCGGCTGCTGCGCAAGGCGGCGCCCGTCATCGGAGTGCTGCTGCTGGCAGGACTCGCCGTGCTCTATTTCGCCGGACGCGAGAGCGACCAACCCGGCTTTGCTACCACGCCGGTGCAACGCGGTGACCTGCGCGTCACGGTGTCGGCGACGGGCAACCTGCAGCCGACGAACGAAGTCGAGGTCGGTTCGGAACTGTCCGGCCTAGTGACCGAAGTGAACGTCGACAACAACGACCGCGTGACGCGCGGCCAGATCCTGGCGCGAATAGACACTGCTCGCCTGCAGGACACCATCGTGCAGAGCCGGGCGTCGCTGCAGTCGGCCATCGCCAACGTCGCGCAGGCCGAAGCCACGGCGCAGCAGACGAGGGCTTCGCTGGCGCGCTTCGAGGAAGTGCACGCGCTGTCCGGCGGCAAGGTGCCATCGGCCGCGGAGCTCGACACCGCGAAGGCTGAGCACGCGCGAGCGGTCGCGGGCGTACGCACTGCAGAGGCCGGCGTGGCGCAGGCGCGGGCACAGCTGTCATCGGACCAGACGCAGTTTTCGAAGGCCCTCATCCTTTCGCCGGTGACGGGCGTCGTGCTCTCGCGCCAGATCGATCCGGGCCAGACCGTGGCGGCCTCGTTCAATGCACCGGTGCTGTTCCTGATCGCCGAGGACTTGAGCGCGATGCAGCTGGAGGTCAAGGTGGACGAGGCCGACGTGGGGCAGGTCGCGGCCGGGCAGTCAGCCACCTTCCAGGTCGATGCATTCCCGGGTCGCACGTTCCCCGCCCAGGTCCAGCGCGTGGATGTCGGTGCAAATGCCGGCACCAGCTCGACCACGTCGACGGCCTCGAGCGCTGCGTCGAACACGGTGGTTTCGTACACCGCCGTGCTCACGGTGGACAACAAGGATTCGACGCTTCGTCCAGGCATGACGGCTACAGCCGAGATCGTCACGAGCGAGAAGCGCAATGTACTGCTCGTGCCAAACGCCGCGTTGCGCTTCTCACCAGACGCCAGCGCCGCCAGCCGCGAACGCAGCGGCGTCACCCGGGTATTGATGCCGGGCCCGCCTCGCGGAACCGCGGGCAATAAAGCCCGGGAGGTCCAGATCGGACGTGGCAGCGCCCAGAAAGTCTACGTTCTCAATGCGCAAGGCGAGCCGGAACCTGTGGCGGTCACAACGGGCGATACCAACGGCACGCTGACGGAAGTCACCGGAGATTCATTGCGCGAAGGAGCTGCCGTGATAACCGGACGGCTCGCAGCGGAGGGCACCAGTGGGCGATGATTCCGGTGCCGCGCGGGGCGATTCCCTGATCCAGTTGCGGGGCGTGACCAAGACCTTCGGCTCCGGTGCCGCCAGCTTCCAGGCACTGCGAGGCGTGGATTTCGACGTCACGGCCGGTGACTTCGTTGCGGTGATGGGCCCGTCGGGATCCGGCAAGTCGACGATGATGAATATCCTCGGGTGCCTCGACGTGCCCACCGCGGGGGAGTTCCTGTTCAAGGGCTTCCACGTCGAGCAGCTGACCCGCGACGAAAGGGCGCTGCTGCGCCGTCGGTACCTCGGCTTCGTGTTCCAGGGCTTCAACCTGCTGGCGCGGACCAATGCCCTCGAGAACGTCGAACTGCCCCTGCTCTACCGCGGCGAAAAGCCGCGCGCGCGGCGTGAAGCCGCGATGGGAGCGCTCGCGCAAGTGGGCCTCGCCGACTGGTGGGATCACACTCCTGCCGAACTCTCGGGCGGCCAGCAACAGCGCGTGGCCATCGCACGGGCGATCGTCACGTCGCCGCAGGTGCTGCTCGCCGACGAGCCCACGGGCAACCTCGACACCGCGCGGTCGCTCGAGATCATGGAACTGCTGACCCGCTTCAACCGGACCGGAATCACCATCCTCATGGTGACCCACGAAGCCGAGATGGCCGCATACGCACATACGGTGGCGCACGTCCGCGATGGGCTCGTGGACCAGGTCGAGGCGCGCGCGCCATGAGCATGCTCGGGCCCACGCTGCTCCTCGCCCTGCGGGAGATCCGGCGCCACCTGCTGCGTTCGTTCCTGACCGTCCTCGGCATCGTGATCGGCGTCGCGGCCGTCGTCACGATGGTGACGCTCGGCAATGGCGCCACCGCAGCCGTTCGCGAGCAGATCTCCGGACTGGGCGTGAACATACTGCAGGTCCGACCCGGACAGGGCTTCGGACGTGGCGGCGGCGGCCCGGCACCGGCGGACTTCGACATGGACGACGTAGCGGCCATCCGCGACCAGGTCGCCGGCGTCGTCGTCGTTGCGCCCCTCTCGCAGTCCACGGGCACGGCAGTGCGCAACGCCGCCAACTGGTCGACGACCGTCAATGGCACGACGTCCGACTATTTCACGGCACAGCAATGGGACACCTCGTCAGGCCGCACGTTCTCGGTGGCCGAAGAGCAGGCCGGCAAGGCCGTGTGCGTGATCGGTTCGACGGTCCAGCGCAACCTGTTCCGATCCGAAGACCCGCTCGGACAACGCTTCCGCCTGCGCGACCTGTCGTGCGAGGTGATCGGCACGCTGGTGACGCGGGGCCAGGGCGGCTTCGGCAACGACCAGGACGACGTCGTGCTGATGCCGATCAAGACCGTGCAGCGGCGCATGACCGGCAATCGCAACGTGCGACTGATGATGGTGAAGGTGGACCCGGCCTACGACACGACAGCCGTTACCGCCTCGATCCAGTCCCTGCTGCGTGAGCGTCGCAACATCCGCGGCGCGAAGCAGGACGACTTCAACATCTTCGACACTGCGCAGATCTCGCAGACGCTGCAGGGAACCACCCGCATTCTCACGGCCCTGCTGGGCGCCGTGGCCGCGGTGAGCCTGCTGGTCGGCGGCATCGGCATCATGAACATCATGCTGGTGTCCGTGACCGAGCGAACGCGCGAGATCGGCATCCGGCTCGCCATCGGCGCGGTCGGGCGCGAGGTGCTGCTGCAGTTCCTGGTGGAAGCCATCGTGCTGGCCTGCCTAGGCGGAGTGATCGGCTTGCTGCTCGCGTTGCTCGCTAGCTGGGCGGTCGCGCCGCTGCTCCAGGTACCGTTCATGTTCGACGTCCGTATCAACGTCATCGCCTTCGTGTTCTCGGCGCTGATCGGCGTGATCTTCGGCTACTTCCCGGCGCGCCG
>Ga0209262_10001104_pt1 | contig 11356 bp, 10 predicted proteins | sample Lowcelwee11metaG_FD_187171 | JGI IMG/M metagenome (GOLD analysis project Ga0209262, IMG submission 187171) | Freshwater pond sediment microbial communities from the University of Edinburgh, under environmental carbon perturbations - Low... | ecosystem: Environmental > Aquatic > Freshwater >...
TCGCTTGCGCACCTGACGATTCGGAAAGATATCGCCGTACAACTTCGAGCTTGAAGCTCTCATCGTGTTTCGCCATGAAAAACACCCCAAAGGTTGGATCGATGTCCAACTTTTGGGGTGCAGTTCAACTCCAGCGGGTTTTTTTGTTGGTGAAGCGAGAAGTGGATTACTTCTGGCTCAGCACCCAGGCCACCAGCTTCTTGGCATCGGCGGCGCTGACCTGGGGGTTGGCGGGCATGGGAATCGCGCCCCACACGCCGGAACCGCCTTTGACGACTTTCTCGGCCAGCATGTCGGCGGCCTTGGCATTGCCGGCGTACTTCTTGGCCACATCCTTGTAGGCGGGGCCAACCAGCTTTTTGTCCACGGCATGGCAAGCCATGCAGTTCTTGCTCTTGGCCAGGGCTTCGTCGGCCATGGCGGGAGCGGAGATGGCGGCCACAGCGGCCATAATCAGGAGAGCGCGTTTCATGTGGGTTTCCTTGTGGGTGATTAGTGAGAATCTCACACGCAGGATTTTATCGAGTCCGCAGCGCCTGAAACGCTCGCTTACAGTTTCTTGCCGGGCTTTATCGGCCCTTTACTGGAGGGTGTGATGTATTTACTCATCGCGGGCATCGGCCTGATGCTGCTGAAGTATTTCGAAATTGGGTTCGTCGCCGAGCTGTCCTGGTGGTGGGTGTTGTCGCCTTTTGCCATGGCGGTGGCCTGGTGGGCCTGGGCTGACAGCACGGGCTACACCAAGCGCAAGGAAATGGAAAAGATGGACCAGAAAAAGCAGGACCGCATCGACAGGCAGCGCCAGGCACTGGGCATCAAAAGCAAGCGCCGCTGAGCCTGCGCCGGACTCCTCTTCACTCAGTAGTTGTCAAGCACAGCACCCCGGCTCGCGCTGGCTGCGTTGAACGCAAACTTGGCCTGCACACCGCGCGTGTAGCGTGGCGCGGGAGCGGTCCAGCCGGCCCGGCGGCGAGCGATTTCATCCGCGGCCACGTTGAGTTCCAACCTGAGTGTGTGGGCGTCGATCGTGATGCTGTCGCCCTCGTGCACCAGGGCAATCGTGCCGCCGGCTGCGGCCTCGGGCGCCACGTGGCCCACCACCATGCCCCAGGTGCCGCCCGAGAAGCGGCCATCGGTGATCAGGCCCACGCTCTCGCCCAGCCCGGCACCGATCAGCGCACCGGTGGGTGCCAGCATCTCGGGCATGCCCGGCCCGCCCTTGGGGCCGAGGTAGCGCAACACCATCACGTCACCTGCCTTGATCCGGCCGTCCAGGATCGCCTGCAGCGCGGACTGCTCGTCGTCGAACACCCGCGCGGGGCCGGTCATCACGGGGTTCTTCAGCCCGGTGATTTTGGCCACGCAGCCCTCGGGTGACAGGTTGCCCTTGAGGATGGCGAGGTGGCCCTGGGCGTACATCGGTTGGTCAAGGGGGCGGATCACCTCCTGGTCGGCGCGCGGCGCGTCGGGCACCGACTGCAACACCTCGGCGATGGTCTGGCCGGTGATGGTGAGGCAGTCGCCGTGCAGCAGACCGGCGTTCAGCAACATCTTCATCACCTGCGGAATGCCGCCGGCGCGGTGCAGGTCAACCGCCAGGTACTGGCCGCTGGGCTTGAGGTCGCACAGCACCGGTGTCTTCACGCGCACGCGCTCGAAGTCGTCGATGCTCCATTCGACGCCAGCGGCGTGTGCGATGGCCAGGAAATGCAACACGGCGTTGGTGGAACCACCGGTGGCCATGATCACCGCCACCGCGTTTTCGATGCTTTTGCGGGTGACGATGTCGCGCGGCTTGATGTCTTTGCGGATCGCCTCGATCAGCACCTTGGCCGACTCGCGGGCCGAGTTCATTTTTTCGTCGTGTGGATTGGCCATGGTGCTGGAGTAGGGCAGGGAGATGCCCAGCGCCTCGAAGGCCGAACTCATGGTGTTGGCGGTGTACATGCCGCCGCAGGATCCCGATCCCGGGATCGCCCGCATCTCGATCTCCCGCAAATCGGCATCGCTCAGCGTGCCGGCCGCGTTCTGACCCACGGCTTCAAACACGCTCACGATGTTCAAGTCCTGGTCTTTGTAGCGCCCCGGCAGGATGGTGCCGCCGTACACGTAGATGGCCGGCACGTTGGCGCGCAGCATGCCCATCAGCCCGCCGGGCATGTTCTTGTCGCAGCCGCCGATGACGAGCACGCCGTCCATCCACTGCCCCTGCACGCAGGTCTCAATGCAGTCGGCAATCACCTCGCGGCTCACCAGCGAGTACTTCATGCCCTCGGTGCCCATGGCCATGCCGTCCGAGATGGTTGGGGTGCCGAACACCTGGGCGTTGCCGCCGGCTTCTTCGATGCCGGCGATGGCCGCGTCGGCCAGTTTCTGCAGGCCCGAGTTGCAGGGGGTGATGGTGCTGTGGCCATTCGCCACACCCACCATGGGCTTGACGAAATCCGTCTCCTCGTAGCCCATGGCGTAGTACATGGAGCGGTTGGGCGCACGCGATTTGCCCTGGGTGATGTTGCGGCTGCGCGGGTTCATCGGCTGGATCGGGATGACGGTGGGTTTGGCCATGGGGGTCTCCGGTGGTGGTGCGTTGTTCTCCCGTGCTTATAGCGCCGCAGGCAATCACCCTCTGGGCGTGGGAGATAATTCACGGCTGCGTTTTTGCGCCCCAAACCTGCCCAGACGAGACCCCACATGCCCGCTTACCGTTCCAAGACCTCCACCGCTGGCCGCAACATGGCCGGTGCCCGTTCGCTGTGGCGTGCCACCGGCATGAAGGACGGCGATTTCAGCAAACCCATCATCGCGGTGGCCAACTCCTTCACCCAGTTCGTGCCCGGCCATGTGCACCTGAAGGATCTGGGCCAGCTGGTGGCGCGTGAAATTGAGGCCGCGGGTGGCGTGGCCAAGGAGTTCAACACCATTGCGGTGGACGACGGCATCGCCATGGGGCACGACGGCATGCTGTATTCGCTGCCCAGCCGCGAGTTGATCGCCGACTCGGTGGAGTACATGGTCAACGCCCACTGCGCCGACGCGCTGGTGTGCATCTCCAACTGCGACAAGATCACCCCCGGCATGCTGATGGCCGCGATGCGCCTGAACATCCCGGTGGTATTCGTCTCTGGCGGCCCAATGGAAGCGGGCAAGGTGCGCCTGGCCAACCCGCAGACCCAGGTCATGGAGTTCAAGAAGCTCGACCTGGTGGACGCGATGGTGATGGCCGTGGACGACAAGGTGAGCGACGTTGATCTGGCTGAGGTGGAGCGTTCCGCCTGCCCGACCTGCGGTTCTTGCTCGGGCATGTTCACCGCCAACTCGATGAACTGCCTGGCCGAAGCGCTGGGCCTGGCGCTGCCGGGCAACGGCACGGTGGTCGCCACGCACTCGGACCGCGAGCAACTGTTCAAGCGCGCCGGCCGCACGGCGGTAGCGCTGTGCGAGCGTTACTACGAGCAGGGTGATGAGTCGGTGCTGCCGCGCTCCGTGGGCTTCAAGGCCTTCGAGAACGCGATCACGCTGGACATCGCCATGGGCGGCTCGACCAACACCATCCTGCACCTGCTGGCGATCGCGCAGGAAGCTGAAATCGACTTCACCATGCAGGATATCGACCGCCTTTCGCGCTCGGTGCCGCAGTTGTGCAAGGTGGCGCCCAACACCAACAAGTACCACATCGAAGACGTGCACCGTGCCGGCGGCATCATGGCCATCCTGGGCGAGCTCGACCGCGCCGGCAAGCTGCACACCGACGTGCCCACCATCCACGCCAAGACCATGAAGGCCGCGCTGGACCAGTGGGACATCGCTCGCAGTCCGTCCGATGAGGTCAAGACCTTCTACATGGCCGGCCCGGCCGGCATCCCTACCCAGGTCGCCTTCAGCCAAGCGACCCGCTGGCCCAGCCTGGATCTGGACCGCGCCGAGGGCTGCATCCGCTCCGGCGAACACGCCTTCTCGCAAGAGGGTGGCCTGGCCGTGCTGCGCGGCAACATCGCGCTGGACGGCTGCGTGGTGAAAACCGCGGGTGTGGACGAATCGATTCTGGTGTTCGAAGGCTCGGCCTATGTGACCGAATCGCAGGACGAAGCCGTCGCCGAGATCCTGGCCGACAAGGTCAAGGCGGGCGACGTGGTGATCGTGCGCTACGAAGGCCCCAAGGGTGGCCCGGGCATGCAGGAGATGCTGTATCCGACCAGCTACATCAAGTCCAAAGGCCTGGGCAAGGCCTGTGCGCTGCTGACCGACGGCCGCTTCTCGGGTGGCACCTCGGGCCTCTCGATCGGCCACTGCTCGCCCGAAGCGGCGGCCGGTGGCGCCATCGGTCTGGTGCGCAACGGCGACCGCATCCGCATCGACATTCCCGCCCGCAGCATCAACGTGCTGTTGAGCGACGAAGAACTGGCGAAACGCCGTGCCGAGCAGGATGCCAAGGGCTGGAAACCCGCCCAGCCGCGCCCGCGCAAGGTGTCGGCGGCTCTCAAGGCCTACGCCTTGCTCGCGACCTCGGCGGACAAAGGCGCGGTGCGCGACCTGTCGTTGCTGGGCGACTGAAGCCACGGCACTGAAGCAACAACAGCCTCACCGGAGGCTGTTTGTTTTTGTGGCCCGGATCGACCCGGTCGTCGCAGGGCGATCCGGGCAGCGTGCACAATCCCCGCCATGCTGATTCATCCCCAGATCGATCCCGTCGCGCTGCAACTCGGCCCCTTGGCCATCCATTGGTATGGCCTGACCTACCTCGCGGCGTTTGCCCTCTTTGTGTTGCTCGGTCGCGCGCGCCTGAAGCACGAGCCCTTCGCGTCCATTCGCCAGCCCCAGCCATGGACCTCACGCGATGTCGAAGACATCCTCTTCCTTGGCGTCATGGGCGTGGTGCTGGGGGGGCGCATCGGTTACTGCCTGTTTTACAAGCCGGCCTATTACCTGAGCCATCCACTGGAAATCTTTGCGGTCTGGCAGGGTGGCATGAGCTTTCACGGCGGCATGCTGGGCGTGCTGGTGGCGATGGTCTGGTACGCACGCAGCCGCCAGCGGCCCTGGCTGCAGGTGATGGACTTTGTGGCGCCCTGCGTGCCCACGGGCCTGGCTGCGGGGCGGGTGGGCAATTTCATCAATGGTGAACTCTGGGGCCGTGTGACCGACCCTTCGTTGCCCTGGGGCATGGTGTTTCGCGGCGCGGGCGATCTGCCGCGCCACCCTTCGCAGGTCTACCAGTTCCTCATGGAAGGGGTGTTGCTCTTCGTGCTGCTGTGGCTCTATGCGCGCAAGCCACGCGCCACCGGGCAGGTGGGCGCGGCCTTTCTGTTCGGCTACGGCGTGTTCCGTTTCATCGCCGAGTTCTTCCGCGAACCCGATGCGCACCTGGGGCTGCTCTCGCTGGGCATGAGCATGGGGCAATGGCTGTGTGTGCCCATGATCGTGGGCGGGGTGGGCCTGTGGTGGTGGTGCGGTCGGCGGGCCTGATTGACCGACGCTGGTTGTCCGGCGCGCCGGTCTTCTCCTGGGTGAGGGATAGGCCCTCCCTGCGGAGTGGTCAAAGCCTCAATCGCGGGTAAATACTCATTTCATCTTGCCGACTGCTTTTTAGAATTATCTGTAATTACAGGTAATCACAGATGCGACTGGTGCTCAACTCCCTGCACGATGAAGTAGCCGCCAAGCTGCGCGACCGCATCTTCGCGGGTGAACTGGCCCCCGGCAGCTTCATTGACGAACCCGTGTTGTGCGCCGAGCTGTCCATCTCGCGCACACCGCTGCGCGAGGCGCTCAAGGTGCTGACCGCCGAGGGCTTGTTGCGACACGAGCCGCGACGCGGTTGTTTTGTGAGCCAGATCACCGAGCAGGACCTGGACGAAATCTTTCCGGTAATCGCCCTGCTGGAAGGGCGTTGTGCCTTTGAAGCCGCGCGCAATGCCACCGATGCCGATCTGGCGGCGCTGGAGCAGTTACACGACCGCCTGCAACGCAATGCCAAGGGCAAGCGCATCACCGAATACTACGAGACCAATTTTGCGATCCACGAGGCCATCATCCTGCTGGCCAACAACCGCTGGCTGGCGCAGGTGATCGGCGATCTGCGCAAGATCGTCAAACTCGCGCGCCTGCAGCAGTTGCACGCGCCGGGGCGCCTGGAGCAAAGCCTGTCTGAACACATGGCGGTGTATGCCGCCCTCAAGGCGCACGACGCCGAGGGTGCCGAAGCCGCCATGCGCACCCACCTGACCCGCCAGCGCGTGGCGCTGCGCGAGCTGGCCCGCAACCAGAAGTCGAGGATCACGGCATGAACACCCGCGAATGGCTGTCCGAACACGTTGCACGTCTGCGCAAACCCAAACCGGTGGTCGCGCGGTCCACGCAGGACCGCCTCAAGGCCCGGCTGCGCCAAGGCGAAGAGGCCATGTCGCCGCGCGCCCTGCGCCACAAGCTCGACGAGCTCAAGGCCATCGTTGATCCGCTGGTGAGCGAGGTCGAAGGTGGGCGGCGCGCGGGGGTTCTGATCGACTGGTACGCCAGTGCCTCGGCAGCCCACCGGCGTGACCTGTGGCTGCTCATGAGTGAACGATTCGTGGCCGACCCCGATCAGGTGAAGGCCGCTCAGGTGGAGTACGCGGCAGCGGTGGGCACGCCCGACGAGGCCGCGGCCGAGGTGCAGTACCGGCGCGCCACGGTGTCGCCGCGCCGGCGTCTGCTGCAGCGCTTCAGCGCCCACCCGGACGGCATTCCCTTTCTGGTGAACCTGCGCGCCGAGATGCAGTCCCTGTTGAAGGCCGACAAGCGCCTGCTCGCGCTGGACGTGGAGATGGAGTACATGTTCTCCACCTGGTTCGATGTGGGCTTCCTGGAACTGCGTCGCATCAGCTGGGACTCGCCCGCCTCGCTGGTGGAAAAGCTCATCAAGTACGAGGCGGTGCATGACATCCGCAGCTGGGGCGATGTGAAAAACCGGCTTGACAGCGATCGCCGCTGCTACGGTTTCTTCCACCCACGCCTGCCGGGTGAACCGCTGATCTTCGTCGAGGTGGCGCTGATCAATCAGATCGCCGCCAGCATCACGCCGTTGCTGGACGAGTCTGCCGCGCCGGCCGATCTGGGCCGCGCCACCACCGCCATCTTCTACTCCATCAGCAACACCCAGGCCGGGCTGCGTGGGGTGAGTTTTGGCGACTCGCTGATCAAGCGCGTGGTGGAAAGCCTGCACGAAGAGTTTCCGCGCCTCAAGACCTTTGCGACGCTCTCGCCGATTCCTGGTCTTCGCGGCTGGCTGGCCAAGAACGCACCCGCAGAATTGCTGCAGGCTTGGGAGGCGGCCCCCGAACTGGCCGAAAAATCGCCGCCGCGCGTGGCCCTCAAGCAATGGGCCGCGCGCTACCTGGCCCAGGAGCTCAAGGACAGCAAACCGCTGGACCCAGTTGCGCGGTTCCACCTGGGCAACGGCGCCCGGGTAGAGCGTCTGAACTGGGCGGCCGATCCGTCGACCAAGGGCTTCAAGCAGTCCTATGGCCTGATGGTGAACTACCTCTACGATCCCAAGAAGCTTGATAAAAATCGGGCAGCCCTCGCGCAAAACAAGATCCCCATCGCGCCAGCGATCAAGGACCTGCTTCCCTGACGCGGACTTTTTCCACAACCACAAACGGAGACAAACCCATGCAGACAAACGGATTCAATCGGCGGGATGTGTTGCGCGCAGCGGCTGCCGGCCTGGCGGTCTATGGCAGCACCGGCCATGCGCAGGGCGCTTGGCCCAGCAAACCGGTGACCCTGGTCGTGCCATTCCCGGCCGGTGGCGGCACCGACGCGTTTGCCCGCCCGCTGGCGGCCCAGTTCACCAAGCTCTCGGGTAAAGCGCTGGTGATCGACAACCGCGGTGGTGCCGGCGGCACGCTGGGTGCGGGTGTGGCCGCACGCGCTGCGCCCGATGGCTACACGCTGTTCATGGGTGCGGTGCACCACACCATCGCGCCCAGCATGTACCCGAAGCTGGACTACGACATCGAAAAAGACCTGGTGCCCCTGATCCTGGTGGCCAGCGTGCCACAGGTGCTGGTGGTGAACGCCAAGCAATACGGGGGCATGGACTTCAAGGCTTTCCTTGCACAGATCAAGTCCAGGCCGGGCAAGCTCAACTACGGATCGGCCGGCGCTGGCACCTCCCACCACCTGGCGGGCGAGCTCTTCAAACAGCAGAGCAAGACCTTCATCACCCACATCCCCTACCGCGGTGCAGGCCCCGCGCTCAACGATCTGATCGCCGGCAACGTCGACATGATGTTCGACGGCCTGGGTTCGTCGGCCGGTCACATCAAGGGTGGCCGCATCAAGGCGCTGATGGTCTCGGGCAACAAGCGCAGTGCGGCGTTCCCGGACGTGCCCAGCGCGGCCGAAGTGGGGTTGCCCGATTACAACGTGACCACCTGGTACGGCATCTGGGCGCCCAAGGGCACACCCGCCGACGCGCAGGCGCGTGCCATTGAAGAAATCCGCAAGGCCGCGCAGGCTGACGAGGCCAAGGCGGTCTGGGCGGCCCAGGGCGCCGAGTTCCCCAACCTCACCGGCGCGCAGTTCGACGGCTTCGTCAAGGCCGAGGTGAAGAAATGGGCGCAGGTTGTGATGGCCTCGGGCGCCAAACTCGACTGATACCCACACAGAAAAGGACCCCATGTCAGGCCATGTCCGACTGGAAATCAGTGGCGCCGTCGCACGGGTGACGCTGTCGAACCCGGCCAAGTTCAACGCCATGTCGCGCGCGATGTGGCGCGAACTTCGGCAGGTGTTCACCGGGCTGCAACAGAACGTCGGGCTGCGCGCCGTGCTGGTGGCGGGTGAGGGCGGTCACTTCTGTGCGGGCGGCGACATCGCCGAGTACACCGACTTCCGTTTCCATCCAGAGGGCCTGCGCGACTTTCACGAGAACGATGTATGGGGTGGCCTCTCGGCCATGCTGGCCTGCGACCTGCCCATCGTTGCGCAGATCGAAGGCAACTGCATGGGCGCCGGCGTGGAGATCGCCAGCTGCTGCGACATCCGTTTGGCCGGGCAGGGCGCCCGCTTCGGCGCGCCCATCGCCAAGCTCGGTTTTCCCATGGCGCCGCGTGAGGCCGAGCTGGTGGCTCGCGAAGTCGGCCTGGCCACTGCGCGCCAGATGTTGCTGGAGGCGGCGGTGCTTGACGCGCCCACGATGTTGTTGCGCGGTTTCCTGCAGACCGTATTGCACGACGCCGAGGTGCCAGCCGACGCCTTGCAGCGCGCCGAGCGCATGACGCGCCTGGCCCCGCAGGCAGCCCGACTGAACAAGCAGGCCTTGCGCGCCCTGGCGGGTGGGCAGGGCACTGAGGCCTTGTTGCCCACCGCCTACGACTACGCCGACAGCCCCGAGCACCGAGAAGGCATCACCGCCTTCCTGGCCAAGCGCCCACCCAACTTCTGAACGTTTCTACCCGATCCATCCATGAGCAACCAGAACCTGTTCGTCGCGCTGCGCGACGCTTTCCCTGCCGACCTCGACCGCACCGCCGTGGAGACCGACGACGGCCTGACGTATTCCTGGCGCGACCTCGACCGCGCCACCGCCATGGTGGCCAACTTGCTGGATTCGCTGGACCTGCCACCCGCCTCGCGCATCGCGGTGCAGGTGGAGAAATCGGTCGAAGCCATGGTGCTGTACCTGGCCGCGCTGCGCGCGGGCCATGTGTTCTTGCCGCTGAACACCGCCTACCAGAGCGCCGAGATTCAGTACTTCATCGGCAACGCCGAACCGGCGGTGGTGGTCTGCAGCCCGAAGAACCACGGCTGGGTGAGCAAAATCGCGTTCACCGCCGGCACCAAATATGTCTTCACGCTGGGCGATGACCGCAGCGGCAGCCTGCTGGACCGCGCAGCCCACCAGAGCGACCGTCACACGCCAGCGGTGCGGCAGGACGACGACCTCGCCGCCATCCTCTACACCAGCGGCACCACCGGCCGGAGCAAAGGTGCCATGCTCACCCACGGCAACATGCGCAGCAACGCCGTGATGCTGCGCGACTACTGGCAGTGGCAGGCCGACGACGTGCTGATCCACGCGCTGCCCATCTTTCATGTGCACGGCCTGTTTGTCGCTATCCACGGCGCGCTGATCAACGGCAGCAAGATGATCTGGCTGTCCAAGTTCGATCCCAAGCTGGTGATTGCCAAATTTCCCGACGCCACGGTCTTCATGGGCGTGCCCACGCTGTATGTGCGCATGCTCGCCGAACCGACGCTCACGTTGGCCCAGGCCGCGCACATGCGCCTGTTCATCGCCGGATCGGCACCACTGCTGATCGAGACATTCACCGATTGGCAGAGTCGCACCGGACACACCATTCTGGAGCGCTATGGCATGAGCGAGACGGTGATGCTCACGTCCAACCCTTGTGGCCCGGACGCGCGCTATGGTGGCGCGACCGAACGCCGTGGTGGTACGGTGGGCTTCCCGTTGCCGGGTGTGACGCTGCGTGTGATGGAAGACGACAGCAAGGCCGTGGTGCCGGGCGAAATTGGTGGGATCCAGGTGCGTGGCCCCAATGTGTTCAAGGGCTACTGGCGCATGCCCGAGAAGACGGCCGAGGAATTCACCGCCGATGGCTTCTTCAAGACTGGCGACGTGGGCAAGGTGGATGAGCGCGGCTACGTGACCATCGTCGGGCGCAGCAAGGATTTGATCATCAGTGGCGGCTACAACGTCTACCCGGCTGAGATTGAAGGCTTCATCAACGAATTGCCGGGCGTGGCCGAGAGCGCCGTGGTGGGGGTGCCCCACCCGGACTTTGGCGAGGTGGGTGTGGCGGTGTTGATTGCGCGACCGGGTGCCCAGCTGGATGCCGAACAGGTGCTGGCCACGCTCAAGGCACAACTCGCCAACTTCAAGATTCCCAAGCGCTGCCACGTGGTGAACGAACTGCCGCGCAACACCATGGGCAAGGTGCAGAAGAACCTGCTACGCGAGCAGTACAAAGGCGAGTTCGCCTGAAAAAAGAAACGCGCTGCGGACAACGATCCGGAGCGCGTGACCAAATCCCAGAATGCGGCGGAACCGGCTTCGCCGGGCCACTCGCGTTGCCCCCTTGGGGGTGACGCCGAAGGCGGCGCGGGGGGTTATCTCAATACCAACACTGGCGTGTGCGAATGCGTCAGCACCTGCTGGGTCTCGCTGCCCAGCAACAGGCGTTTGAGGCCGCGACGACCATGCGATGCCATCACGATGAGGTCACATTTGTTGCGCTTGGCCGCAGCGATGATGGCTTCGGCGATCAGGTCGGACTTCACCGTGATCGGCTTCACCTTCACTTCGCGCAACTGCCCCGCTGACTTCACTGTGTTGACCGCCTCCATGGCC
>Ga0209262_10001110_pt1 | contig 11311 bp, 15 predicted proteins | sample Lowcelwee11metaG_FD_187171 | JGI IMG/M metagenome (GOLD analysis project Ga0209262, IMG submission 187171) | Freshwater pond sediment microbial communities from the University of Edinburgh, under environmental carbon perturbations - Low... | ecosystem: Environmental > Aquatic > Freshwater >...
GGTCTACCTGGGCACGGCGACGGGGCAGATCATGGCGGAGACGGCAGCCGCGGTGATCAAGGCAGGCGACAAGGGCCGCGGCGCGGCGCTGCTCGTGGCGGTGGTGAAGCGGCTCGACGAGCTCCGGAAGATTCTCGCCGGCTGGGGGGTGCAGCTGTGAGCACTATCATCGCAGGGCTGATCATCGACCTGATCAAGATCGCACTGACGGCAACCTCCGACCAGGAGATCCTCGAGCGGCTCTCGGAGCGGGTGACGGCTGCGGCGAAGGACATCGACGCGCTGCCGGGCATCCAGTCGGGGCGCTGGGCGGAGATCAAGAAGGCGCTCGGCGGCGGCTAGGGCAGGGTGTGGGTGATGCTGCCCGAGATGCTCACGGGCATCCCGCCGTGCCGTTGAGCTAGCTTGATCAGCTCGATCGAGATGTTCCGCACCGCACGCACCAGCAACGGCGTGATGCCCGTGTTGATCACGTAGCTCCACACAGGCCGCTCGGGAGGGAAGAGGGCGATCTTCTTCCCGCCCATCCGCGTGCGGCCACCTGAGACGCCTGTTGGACCGTGCCCCTTCTTCCCCGGCGTGACGCGCTTGCGGTAGCCGGCCCAGCCCTCACGCAGCCCGCGCAGGTAGGTGCCCATCAGGTTGGTCATCGGCACGATGGCCCCGCGGCGCCCCTCGTGCACCCAGGCCAGGAAGCCCAGGGGCACACCGCGGGGGAAGCGCAGCGTGGCCTGCGGGTAGATGGCGGTGGGGTCCACCGAGACGCGCCACGCCAGCCGGCGGCGCTGGGCGAGCATGATCGAGTGGGCGATGATCGTGAAGAGCGGCGCGGGCACGACCGGCTGCTTCGCGGGGCGGCCGGAGATCTTCCCGGCGCGCTTGCCCCGCCGCGCCACCAGCGCGGAGACGGGCCCGAGCGGCGTGGCCATCTCCCGGTAGCGCTGCTTCACCGCTGCGGCCAGACCCTTCGCGAGCAGCGCCCCCTCCTTCGGGAGGATGAAGAACTGCAGCCGCGTGCCCGCAGCCCGCAGGTACTGCGCTGCCTGGTGGAAGTCGCTCGCGAGCCGCGCCACATGCCCTCCTGTTTACCCAACCCCCCTCCCAGCCTCTTAGGCTACACGCGCCACACGAGGCTGTCAAGAATATCTGTCGGCCGTGTGTAACCCGCTTAAACTATTAGGCTCGCCGCGGGTCGCTCGAGCGGTGGGTGGTGTAGAGGATCTCGAGGTCGTAGCCGTCGGGCCCGAAGCCCCAGCTGCGGGGGCGGACCTCGTAGATGTACAACGGCTTGACGAAGGTGCGCACGGTGCGCCCGCTCTTCTCGAGGGAGTCGATCCTGTCGCCTGGCTTCAGGAGGCAGTTACGGTCGCTGTCGAGCAGCCCGAGCCGTTCGAGGTCCTTCCGATGCGTGACGAGAGCCAGGTCGGTCGCGGCGTTGTCGCCGCCGAAGGTGGCCTGCAGCTGCTGGAAGGCCAACACCTCGACCTGCGCAGGGACTCGGATGGCCGCGAGCTCGGCCCGCGTCACCGTGCGAACGCCAGCGGTACGGGAGACGACGGGCTCGCGAAGCAGGTAGTCGTAGCCCTTGGTGGGGGTGCCAGGAGGGTTCTCGGTCCACGTCCCCTGGATGTCGAGGCGGTAGATCACCGCGTCGATCGGAAATAAAAGCGGGACTCGGACGGTCAGCGCCACGGCTACACCGCCTTGAAGGCCATCGGGCGGCAGTAGCGAACGAGTAGAGAGTCGACGAGCGGGTCACCTGTGGGCTCGCTCGCTCCCCCGCCGCCACCACCTCCACTGCTGCCGAACGTCACCGCTTGGTCCCTTGTGCGGTAGCTGCTCAGGCTGCCAGGCGACCATGTGCTGAGCGCGGTGAGCGTCGGGTCTTCGATCGCTCGTGCGATGAGCGCGCCGCAGATGCGCTCGATGTCCCGCGGCGTGCGGCCGACGAGCACACGCCCTTGGTTCTGGTCCATCTCGGGGTCGGTGTAGCCGAAGACGCCACGGACCTCGATGTTCTGGTTGCCGTAGGGCCAGGCCCAGCTGCTGACGGTGACGACGTCTCCGTCGACGTCGGTGAGCTCGATGTGCGGATAGATGCGGTCGTCGACCTCGGCAGCGTAGCCGTCGAGGTGGCGGTTGTACACCTTGTAGAGGTACTGCTCGAACTTGTAGGTGTCCTCGCCGGTTGTGGTCTGCCAGACGGCGTAGGCATCCTCGAGGGCGATGATCGGGTTGTTGAGGATCAGCTTGGCTGCGTTCTGCCCGCTGACCTTGACCTTCAAGTACCTCGGCTCGAAGAAGCGCCCGGTGTAGAACTCGAGCTTGCCGCTTTGCTCGGCGATGTGCCGGTGCAGCGTTGCAGCAGCCACCGTTGAGGCCGCGTAGGGCTCCTCCCACGCGCGGCGGGTGGAGAGGTAGCCGACGTAGCCGGCGCCAGTCGGCCAGTCTACAGCGCTGAGGATCTCGAACTCCACCACCTGCGTGTACGTGGGCCCGCCGGCGGTCATGACGTAGGTGCAGACGGCGCGGTAGGTGCCCGCCGTCCAGGTCGTGGTACTGCCGGTGAGGATGGCGTAGCGTCCGGTCCCGACCTTCTGCGTGGTGGCGTCGAGCGCGGCGGCGACGACCTTCGTGGTAGGCGTCGTCAGGTGCGAGCGGATGTCTTGGACCACGACGCTCCCGCTGACGGGGTCGGCGAGGTAGCCACCGCTGCGGAAGACGAGCTGCAGACGCGGGTCGGCGAGGGTGGACTGCTCTCCCTGGGCTAATCCTCGCATCGCTGCCGGACTCCTTGGAGCGGCTCATCCGCCAGCCGCATGATCGCCTTCAGGTCCCGCTGTGCATTCAGGACGGCCCGGCTCCACTTGGCGGCCTCTCCGTGGCCGCGCCCGTTGGCGAGCTCGAGCTCCATCTCCGATACTACACCATGCGGGTCCTTGAAGACCACCTCGTGGCGTCCCGGCGAGATGCGCCGCACGGATTCCAGCTCCAAGGTTCCAGCCAACCCCTCGCGGGCGAGCGTGTAGCAGTAGATGGCCAGGTCGAGGCGGGTGACGCGTGACTGCCCGTCTCGGTGGCGAACGCCGGCGGATGCCCAACGGGCCCGTGGCGGGGGCGGGGGCGGCTTGCTGCTACTGCTGGGCGGGGCGGCCGGTGGCATGCCCGTACGCTACTGCGGCGTTGGGCGCCCGCGGCGGCTCACGTGCGGAGCGGCGGCGGCGATGGCCTCGGCTGCGTCCTGGCTGTAGGCGGCCTCGGCGGTCAGGTCCTCCGACACGCCGCGAACGCTGCTGACGGCCATGGGCGGAGGCGGTACGAACTCCGGCGCCGGGGCGGCGGGCGGCAGCGGCACGCCGGCCGGCAACGGCAGTGGTGCCTCTCCCGGCAAGGCGTCAGCCGCCATCTCGAGCGCGGCGGCGCGGCCAGCGCGGGCCGGGGCCGGCGGGGCGCTGAGGACCCGCTGTGCGGCGGCGAGCTGCGCCTGCGCCTGCTGGTACTCCATCGTGCCGGCCATCAGGGAGGACGACTGCTGCACGGCGGTGGGCGTGGCCGGCTTCACGTGGCGGTTGCCCTGCGACACCCGGGCGGTGACCATGCCGGGGCGGTTCATCGCCGCGAGCACGTTGGTCGGCGTCATCCCGGCCAGGCCCAGCGAGTGCGCGCGGACCTGCGCCTCGGACGCGTCGATGGCGGCGCGCTCTTCGGGCGTGACGATGTCGAGGACCAGCGGCGACATGGGGTCTTCGGGGAGCTGCAGGTGCCGCTGCAGCTGCATGGCCTGCTCCACGGTGACCGGGGCCCACTCGGGGACGTCCCCGGGCTTCCCGGAGCCGCCGACGAGCACGCGCCCGATCTCGTCGAAGTACTGCCGCTTGCGGAGCTGCTTGCGCCCGGGGTCGTACGGCTTGATCCGCACGTAGTAGTCGTAGCCCTGCGGCATCGAGGGCGCGGGCCCTCCGAGGTTCATCTGAGCTGGGTACCCGAGCGGCATGCCCGGCAGTGGGGCGCCGGTGTGCGAGATGCCGGGGCCGGCGGTGAACTGCGCCGCGCTGAGCTTTCCGCCGGCCGTCATCATCTGCGTGAGCTGGGCGATCTGCAGCGCGAGCGAGCTGACCTGCTCGCGTAGCACCGTGACTTCAGCGGTTGAGGCCTGCGGCTCGGGGGGAAGCTGGGAGGCGGCATCGCCCGACGCCGGGCGATCGTGCTCACTGGTCATGACGGTCTCCTTGAACGTGGTGACGGGCTCGTCTGACCCGGTGAGGGCAGACGAGCCCGGGACTGCCTTCTGCTACTGGAACAGGATCAACATCTCGACGTTGGTCGCCGAGACGGCCACGCCGGCGACGACCTGCACGTTCGCCGCATCGTACGCCATCAGCTTGTCGTTCGTGATGTCGTAGTAGAAGTGGTTCGTGCCTCCCGGCTTGGTCATGATCGCGTCGATGATCGTGATCCGCGTGCCGAGGACCGTCTTCACGAAGGTCGCGAACGCGGCGTGCCCACCGTCCACGTACGTCCCGGCCACGTCGAACTGCACACGCTGCGCGCCGAGCGCCTTGATCGTCGCCGCCGGCAGGGCGGTCCCGGCGGTCGTGCCGCCGCTGAGGGTCAGTGCCATGTGCCTTCTCCATCAGAGGGGGCTGTGCCCCCTCGGTTCGGTCTTTCTACGTCAGCCCACCCAACCCCGCCGCGTCTGACTGCTACGCGCCGAGGACGCCCGTCCCCTTGACCACGGCCGGCTCGTGCTCGTAGCCCTGCGCGATGCGGGCCGTGACCACGATCGTCCACACGCGCTCGCGGATGTTGTACTCGGACTGCAGCTCGACATCCTCGTGGAACGCGAAGATGAACTGCTTCGGGTCCATGTACATGACCGCGGTCTCGTTGCCGCCGACGCCGAGGGTGTTCGGGAACAGCGGCACCTCGATGACGTCCTTCTGGCGGAAGCGCAGGCCCGGGGCGGTCAGCAGGTGCTGATCGCCGGCGTTCGTCGCGCGGGCCTCGACCTCGGCCCAGTACGCGTCGTGCGCGACCTCGTTGGTGTAGTAGGCGAGGCCGTTCTGGATCCGGTACTCGCTCGGCATCGCGGCCCGGATGTTGTGCAGCACCGTCGAGCTCAGCGCCACGGCGCCGGCTGCGTAGGTGTTGGTCGACGCGCCGTTCACGATGCCGTTGAACAGGGCGAGGAACGGGTCCGTCGACGTGGTGATGCCGGCGCAGATCAGCTCCTCGAAGTCCCGCTTGGTGTGCAGGCCGAGGTAGCCGACCATCGTGTTGTGCAGCTGCGGGCCCTCGATGGTGTCCTGCAGCACGAAGCGCGGGTAGTCGACCTGGCACACGATCTCGTGCGAGGTCAGCGTGACCATGTCGAAGCCCGGCGTCACGCGCTGCGCGAGCGTGAGGGCCTGGCTCTCTGTGCCGGAGTGCCAGACGCGCGTCCCGAAGGTGGTCATCTTCGGGATCTGCTCCGTCTCCCGCTTCATGGTCGTGACGCGGACGCGGCTCATCATCACCTGGCCCTTGATGTTGACCAGGATGAAGCGCTTGCGCTGATCCGCGACGAGCTTGCCACCCGCGATGATGTCCGCGAGGGCCATGTCGGCCTTCTGCACGTAGAGCGGCCGTTGCAGGTCACGATTCTCGGTCATCTCTTCTGCCTCCATCGGCCGGCTAGGCCGGCAAGTCATCAGGCCTTGAACCGACCGTACGCGTCGATCTTCGACAGGTCCGGCGATTGTGCGAGGTCCAGCGTTTCGAGCGGATCGGCGGTGTACTGCGGCGCGGGCGCCGGGGGGCGCACCGATACATCACGGGTGCCCGGCACGACCGGCATCGCGCCGGGGCGCAGTGCCTTCTGCACGCTCGCGAGCTCGGCGCGCATCTCCTTGAGCGACTCGTCCAGCACGCTCTTCATCAGCGCCTTCACGGCCTCCATGTCCATGGTCGGCGCGGGGGCGGGAGCGGGGGCGAGCGCCACGGGAGCGGCCGGCTCCGGAGTCGCAGCCACCACGGCTGCCACGGCGGGCTCGGCCGGGGCCGGGGTCGGCGCGGCGGGCTCGGCGGACTTCGCCGGCTCAACCGGCTCGACCGGCGGCTCGGACGCGGCCGGCGGGGTCGGATCGACGGCAGCCGCGACCGGCGGCTGCGCAGCCTGCGCACGCGCGGCAGCGGCGGCGGCTTCCAGGGCGGCCGGGTCGGCCGGCGCGACGGGCTCGACCGTCGGCGCGGCAGCCACTTCGGCCGCGGGCGCCACCGGCACGAGCGGCTCGACAGTCGGGGGCGGCGGGGCGGCGGCGGCCTCGATCGAGGCGGTGGCCGCAGCCTCGAGGCTCTTGGCGATCTCCAGCGCCGCGTCGACCTGGTCACCGAACGTGTAGTCGGTGGCCATGGCCGTCGTGCTCAGCGACTCGAGCTTCTTTCGGAGCTCGACGAGCTGCTCCTTGAGCGTCAGCGTCGCGTCGGTCGGGGGCGGCTCGTCGGGGAGGATCAGGTCCTGGATGACCGAGAGCTTCTCGGCCACGATCTGCGCCGCCTCGGGCGTCGTGGCCGGCCCCGCCTTCAGGACCGGAATGAGCTCGCCCAGCGTGGCGTGCGCCCGCTCGAGCGACTCGAGCGTCGGATGCTTGGCCATGGAATCCTCCTTCACGACGGCGAAGGTGCGATGGTTGGCGCCGTAGTCAACCCATGCAATCTCGTACGGTTGCATCGAGAACAACCGTCGAAGCCTGCGCTTGCGCTTCTGCGTCTCTGCTCGTTCGGTAGGGTCAGCCACAACGGTGCTCCGGGCCTATACAGCCTCGTTACACCCATGACTTTGCACGGAAGGAGGGGCGGCCCACAACTTTCAGGGGGGCCTGAGGAGGAGAAGTGCTACTGGGCGTTGGTTCCCGCGGACTGCACGGGCCCGTCGATCTCTTCCACCGCGCCCATGGCGTAGGCGCCGATGGACCAGCTGTTGATCTGCCCGCCCACGATCCCCTTCCACAGCTGCTCCCCGCGCGCAGTGGTTCCGACGCGGTTGGTCTGCATCCACGCGCCCTCTCTCACCGTCTGGGTGTTGAGCGTGCGCGCCGGGTACTGCTGCCAGTTCTCCAGGAGGACGACATCCTTCCCGCCCTGCAGCGGCTTCCCGCCCTGGTCAACATGATGCAGGGAGAACGCCCCGAAGTTGTTCTCCATCCAGTAGTACATCGCCTTGGTGATCTCCTCGGCCGAGTAGATGTCGGACTCGGCTTCCTCGGAGCGGGTCCCATCTGCCACCTCGGGCTCGAGCACCACGCCCGTGACGATGCGCTCCCAGGCGCCCGACTTCCTCCGCGGAGCCCCCTCGTAGAACTTCATCACGCGGAAGGGCACCTGCGGTGGCTGGTTGGCCTTGAAGACCCGCGAGGCCAGATGCGCCTGCGACCAGGCCCCGCCGTGCAAGGCTTCCCGAACGGTGGAGAGCAGCGCAGGAGCTCCGTGCTGCGCCGGCACGAGAGCGAGCCGGTAGACGCCCTTCTGGGCGATCAGCGTGTGCTCCTCGAGCTTCTCGGTCCGGGCGAGCAAGTCGACCCGCACGTGCGCGCCGGCGGCCTTGGCGACGTGGCTGCGAATCAGCTCGAGCATGCCTTCGGGCAAGGCGTGCTCAGCTCGCACGTACAGTACAGCCTTGCCGACGGGCTGCATGATCGAAACGCTGGGCGCCCCGAAGCCGATGGGGCGCAGGTTCTTGGCCAGCTGAGTCAGCAGCTCGTCATTCATCGTCGGGCTCCGTAAGCTCTGCGGTGTGGTCCACGAGCTCGGCTGGATCGACCTGCGCCTGCTGTACTGAGCCCTCCTTCACCCACGCGTTGCGCTGCGCGGTGCGCTCGAAGGTGTCCTCGGGGCGCTCGCCACGCAAGAGCGCCTCGAGCACCTTGCTGGGCAGGAGGTCAAAGGCCTTCTTCAGCGAGTAGCGCAGGTCGTAGCGCAGCACGACGAGCACGCGGTAGCACAGCTCGACGCGCTCCTTCAGCGCGGGTTCGGTGATGACACGCAAGCGCGTCTGCGGATGGTTCAAGGTGCGGTTCAGCGTGTCGCCGACGGCCTTGTAGAAGTCGGGCACGAGGTGCGGGTTGGCGTCGAGGTCGCGCTGCAGGTGGTGAGGGATCTCGATGGCGGGGAGACGGATCTCCTCGCGATACCCGTCGGGCAGCTTCCCGTCGGCGTCTGGGATGATGATGTTGGACATGAACGTTAGTACTCCGTCCTGGTGGGCTTCGTCACCGTCGCTGCGACGGCCTCGGCGCTGCGGATGTCAGGCACGACCAGCAGGTCCGCGGGGCGGTCGCCATCACGCAGGAAGCCCACGAAGACCGCGCGGCGTCCTTGACTGGTCTTCCGCTCCTCGATGATCAACGGGCGCCCGGGGTAGCACGTTGGGCACATCGAGAACAGGATGCTGCCACCCCAAGACACGACCAGGCCTTCTGTCAGGGGGCGCTCCTGCTTGCAGAACCTACAGCGATGCTTTCCCTCCTGAGCGAGGCTATGCGCCTCCCTTGCCCTCGCGCTCGACTCCGCTTGGATCTTCTTCAGCTCTGCGTCCGTCGGCATTTCCTTGAACCTTTGGCGGCTGCAGGGCGCCCTCACCTGTCGCACCGTTCAGCTGCGCGAGCAGGGCCGCCTGCAACCGTTCGATGATGTCGGCCTCCGTCTCGCTGCCCAGCAACGCGGCGCCGACGAGCTGGTTTTTCGTCTGGAGCATGGCCAACAACAGCTTGGTCGGCAGCTTCGACCAGATGCCCTGCAGGTCGTGGAACGGCTTCCCGAAGATGTCGCCGGCCAGAGCGCGCCCCTCGTCGGGGGTGAGCACGCCAGCTTCCATCAGCAGCTTGATGATCTGCGCGAGCTCGTTCGGCTCCTTCGGGACACGGCTGCGCGTGCGGTAGCGCAGCAGCTGCACGCCGAGTGCGGGCAGCAGCGTCGTGTTGATGCGGTCGTCGAACAGATCGCGGCGGGGATCGTAGACCTGCGCCTCGGCGAAGCGGTAGCCCGCTTGGATGGTGCCTTCGGCCATGCCCGCGTGGCGGCCGAGTGCGGCAGCAGGGAGCCGATAGGCGTGCTCCACTTGCTGCTCGGCGTGCTCGTGGTACTTCAGCCCCAAGGCGTCCTGGTACTGCTCGCTCTTGGTACGCTCGACCGTGACCGTCGGGGTAGGCGACTGCCGCCCCATGTCGTTCTTGGCCGAACGCGCTTGGATGAAGTAGATGGCCTTCTTCCCGTCCTTGGTGTTCTGCTCGATCTGCTCCTGCAGTCGGTTCAGCTGCTCCTGCGCGATCCCCGCGCCGCCCGCGATGAGGATGAACATCTGCGGCACGCGCTGGTCCGTCACGAGATGCTGGTTCTCTTCGCTCAGATCTCTTGTGCCCTCGAGCACGGGGTAGACGCCCGTGAAGCCCGGCTTGCCGTACGCCGCGCTGAGCGGGTTGGGCAGCCTGAAGTGCAGCAGCTCCGCAGCGGCCAGCGGTGGGTATGGCTGATGATCGGCGTCGTACACCCACTCGTCTGGCACGGCCTTCATCGCGTCCAGCGTCGGGTAGTACTTGCCCGTCCGCCGCGACAGGCAACGCGGGTCTCCGAACTCCTTGTACCGCGCGATGATCGTGCCGTTCAGGTCGGTCTGTACGTAGGACCGGAAGCGGCGCAGCTGCTCCTCCATGGTCCACGACAGCTCAGACGCCGGCACGGGCACGGCGATGGCGATCGGCAAGTCGTCGAGCGGCTTGGCTCGTATCGACCAGGCCGGCGCCCACACCAGCTTCGCTGGAGCTCCGCTGGTGTCACGCAGAACCTCCCAGTAGGCGTCGCCTTGGATCTCGAGGTCCTGCCCCGTGACCGTGCAGAGATGGAGGTAGCTATCGCCCGCCACTGCGCGGGCGAACCATGCCTGCACGAACTGCCGCTCGTTGGAAGCGCGCGTACGCAGGCGCTTCATCTCCGCGTCCACTGCCTCGTCGGAGATGTCGACGGCGTGCTCGTAGTCCCGCGCAGCCACGGCATGCTGGTAGGCCAACACCTGCCGCACGCGGAGCTTACTGTCGGGGTCGTCTAGCGGCAGCACCGCCTCGAGCTGAAACCCGGCGCTGTAGACGTTGACGCAGAACGCGTCGATGACGGCCGACAGGAGCGGCGACAGCTTGAACACCCGATAGGTGTTCTCCGGCGGCTCGGTCGGAGCGATGGTCAGCTCCGCCCCACCGGTCAGCGCGCTGTTGGCCGCGAAGACCTGATCGCCGATTGACCCCTGCACGGGTCCGTCAGGATCGACGGCCGCTGGAGAGGCGTACGTGACGCTGGAGACGCTGGCGGCAGTGCCGTCCTCACCGGCGCCGGCAGCCACGGCGGCCTGATCGCCGAGGGTGGGGACACGCGGGGCTAGTGTGTTGGTCATGGGCTCGGCTTGTCTCTACGCGTTGACCGTGGCGGCCATGACTCGCAGCCCCGTACCTGCGGCGCACGAGAACCCAAGGACACGCACGTAGCACTGGCTGTTACCACGCGTCGGCAGCTGCACCACTTGATGCTGCCGCACGCCACGCACCGAAGGCCCTTCGATCCAACGCGCCGCCACGGGGTTCTTGGCGTCGCGGTAGAGGAGCTGGAGGTCCACCCAATCGGTGGCTGCCACCGTCCCACCTGAGGCGTACCAGTACAGCTGCATCCCCTTCGAGCCGGCCGGGGGCTGCACGGCGCTGGCCGGCGGGTAGTTGGTGTCGTTGATGGTCACGTTGTCCACGGCGATTGCGCCCGCGACCGACCGCACCGTGGTGAACGTGGGCGCCTGAAAGATCTGCGTAGGTGCCATCGAGTGCCTCTAGCCCTGTCGCCACGAGCGCGACTGCGTGGGGTTGTCAGGAGATCTCACGATGCTACACTCGTCGCATGCCGCGCGCCACAATGCCGAACAGCGAAGCCCGCGCCCGCGCCCGCATGGCCCGATACCTGCTCGCGCACGCTAGCAGGCTCGGTCTCACACCTGCGGTGTTCGCACGCGCCCTCGGCGTGAGCCGGGAACGCATCCGCACGTTGACCACCGTCACGCCGCAGCTGGCCATCCTCTACCGCATGGGGACCTGCCTCGAGCATGTAGCGCGCACAGGCGAGGTTCCCCCGCCGCCGCCGAAGAAACGGTCCGTACGCCGTCGGGCGCGGGCGCCGCAAGTGACCACGGATGAGCTGTACGACCTGCCAGAGATCCTCGGGAACAACGAAGAGTCGTGCGCGTGAGAGGAAGCGCGGACGCCCCAGCCGGCGCCACAGCGCGATCGACAAGTCGACCCCGCCA
>Ga0209262_10001111_pt1 | contig 11308 bp, 8 predicted proteins | sample Lowcelwee11metaG_FD_187171 | JGI IMG/M metagenome (GOLD analysis project Ga0209262, IMG submission 187171) | Freshwater pond sediment microbial communities from the University of Edinburgh, under environmental carbon perturbations - Low... | ecosystem: Environmental > Aquatic > Freshwater > Pond...
AAGTATCGAGGCTCACTTCAGTCATATCCGGTTTCCTTTCATCTCCGGGACAATATGATGTGAACAGCACACTAATCCATAAGCTACAGACTGAAAGTTCCGACACTGAGGAATATTTAAAAACCATACTAAGGGCTAAGTTCTATAACGATCTGAACTCGAAGTTTAAAGTTTATTTCAGATTCGAAGTCGAAAAAGGATTCAGAGGATACAGGGTTAACGTATTTATCGCTTCATTGTTTTTTTTCGCCCTTTTCTTTTTTGTGTTTACGACTGTCAAGAAGAAAAGAGATTCTATATATATAAGAAGGATACCAGGGCTAGATGCAATAGACGACGCAGTCGGAAGGGCTACAGAGATGGGTAAACCAATTATATATGATTCAGGACTTGGAGGTTTTTCCAGCCCTCAGACAATAGCAAGTATGCTTATTTTAAGAAGCGTTGCTAAAAAAGTTGCTGAATTCAAAGCTGAGATAATCTATCCTGCCTATGATCCTGTTGTGCTTCAGATAGCCGAGGAAATGATCGCATCGGGGTTTTTAGATGCGGGATATCCTGAGGATCATAAAAAAGACAACTGCTTCTTTATGGTTAGCGATCAGTTCGCTTTTGCCGCTGGACTTTCCGGACTAATAGCAAGAAAAAAACCTGCAACGGCTCTGCATTTCGGCTATTACGCCGCGGAATCGCTGCTGATATCTGAAGCCGGCTTTGCTGCAGGGGCGATCCAGGTTGCCGGTACTACCGAGGCTACACAGCTGCCGTTCTTCATCACTTCCTGCGATTATACGCTTATCGGAGAAGAGCTTTACGCAGCAGCAGCTTATCTGTCAAGGGACGCTCAGGTTCTTTCAAACCTTAAACTTTCGGATTACGGTAAGGTCATCTTCGGAATTCTGTTCCTTTTAGGAACTATTCTGCTTACGATAAATTCCGACTGGACGTATATCTCAGATCTCCTAAGTACGTACTAAATTGAATTATACAAAAAGGAATGATATAATATGAAAAAAGAGATACCAATACTGCTGGGGCTGATAACGGGGATCCTGTGGTACGGCGAGTTCTTTATCGCGGGAATGTTCCAAGAGAATCAGAAACTGTTCTTCTCGAACGGATTTAAGATTGCCGGAGTGGTCGGTGTTGCCGTCGGGGTCTATTCGGTCGCCAGGCAGAATTATTACAAGATCAAATATAACAATGAAAGATATTACGCCATACTCAGGGTATCAATGATATTTTTAATGATATTTCTCGGTATTGCAAGCGGAACATCTTCAGGAACTCCTTTCAGCTCAATGTTTATGAATGTCTATGTTCCTTTCCAGGCGACTGTATTTTCGCTTCTTGCATTTTACATCGCCTCGGCAGCTTACAGATCTTTTAAGGCTAAATCAGTTGAGTCTGCAGTGCTGCTTATCGCGTCAATAATCGTGATGCTCAGCAAGATACCTCTCGGCGGCGAGATCTGCAGTCAGATACCGGTCGTAGGGGAGTGGATAATGGATTCTCCTTCAAGCGCCGGAAAAAGGGCCATAATCTTCGGAGGTTATCTTGGTTCAATAACAATGATGATAAGGATCTTCTTCGGACTTGAAAGATCCCATTTGTCTGAATAATTAAAACTTAAGGAAATTCACAATGAAAAAAATTCTTGAAAAACTTAAGAAAATAGACAGAAGGATAATATACCTGGTTGTTTTCCTTTCAATCATTATCCCGATCCTGCCCGGGTTCGATTTCCTTATCTTCCCGGTCGCTCCTACAAAAGAAACAAAGGCTATATTTGATGAAATAGAAATTTTGAATGAAGGTGACGCTGTTTTTATAGACTGGGCTTTTGATCCGAGCTCGAAAGCGGAGCTTCTTCCGATGTTCGAGGCTTTCTTTAAGCACTGTATGAAGAAAAAAGTAAAAGTGTTCATATATTATGCGACAATAAACGGGATCAACCTGGGAAAGGAATCAGTCAAAAAAATTACCGCGACTGAGGAATTCAGCTGGTGCCGTGAGGGTATTCACTACATTAACATGGAATATGTTCCGATAGCCGCTGATATCAGAATATTCAATATGGATGTTGATTTCAAGGGCACATACAAGAAAGAAGGCAAGATATTCGAAGGCGTTGAAACGCTCAGGGATATAGACTACATGATCGGTTTATCTGGCTCAGCTTACCATTTTACCCATGTAGATATGCAGATCAGATTCAACTATAAATTCGGAATTGCAGTAACAGGTGTTATGGGACCGGATTTTGTACCGTATCTTCAGACCGGTCAGCTTACAGGTATGGCAAACGGACTAAGAGGCGCTGCAGAATATGAGCGACTTGTCAGCGACAAGTATGAGAAGAACTATTACGGAAGTGCAACGAAAGGCATGTCATCACTGACTTTTTCTCATCTGGTTATATTCGGTTTTGTAATTGTCGGAAATATTGTCTATTATATGGACAAAAGGAAGAGAGGTTAATATGGACTTAAAAGCTGTTCTAGATAATATTTTTCTTAACGATATTTTCGTAACATGGATTCCAGTTCTTGCAACAATAATGATAATGTCATTTCTTTACAGGGACAACCCTCTCTACAAGATCGGCGAGAACATCTTCATCGGCGTATCTTTGGGATACGGATGGATCCTTTCATGGGAGTACATCATTCACCCGTTCTTTATAATGCCGGTGAACGATATGTTCGTCGAATTCCATTTCTGGGATATTACAAACATCCTTTGGTTCCTGCTTGCACTCACAATGTTCTTTCGGTTCTCAAGGAAGAAAGCCTGGGTCGCAAACTATTATTTCGGGTTCATGTTCGGTTATATGGCAGGTTATTATATTCCTATCGCCATACAGAATATTCTCAGGCAGAGCACAGACCTGATGAAGCCTATGAATCAGGGTTCGTTCTTCGAGTCGTCGAAATGGATCGTGATCATATTCGGTACTTTCGCGGCGCTTATGTATTTCTTCTTCTCAAAACCGCATAAAGGAGTTCTTGGAAAAGTAGCAAGGGTCGGTATTGTTGTGATGATGATATTCTTTGGAGCTGCTTTCGGTTCGACAGTAATGGGAAGGGTCTCGCTTTTCATCGACAGGGCATTGCTTCTTGTTGATTTTCCAATGCAGTCTCTTGTTTGTACGGTAGCAATTATTATATATCTGATCATTTACTTCAAGTTCTTCAAGAAAGAAGAAAAGATAGCTGACGACGAAAGCTTTGTATAGATTTTAAAAGGCAGCTTAAGGCTGCCTTTATAATCTCAGGTATTATCCTTTTCAAGTTCAAGGAGCTTAAGTTTAAGCTCAACGCCGCCGACTGCCGAAAAACCGCAGATATCATTATCTGACGCTATAACTCTGTGGCACGGGATAACTGGCGGTACGGGATTATGTTTCAAAGCGTTCCCGACAGCTCTTGAAGCGTTTTCGTTGCCTAAAAACGAAGCGACCGTTCCGTATGAAGATGTTTTTCCGTAAGGAATGCTTTTGACGGTATTATATACCTTTTTCTGAAATTCGGTCCAGGAAGTATCGTCTAAAGGGATATTGCTTAGAGATTTGACTTTGCCTTCAAAATAATTTCTGAAGAGTAATGCCCACCCGGTAGTGATCTTTTTATCGGCAGAAATTATTTCGGGATCGAAAAGTTTTCTGATTTCATTCTCGGCTGATTCTCTTGTTTCGAACATGAAGCGGCTTTCTTTTAAGCCTTTTGGAGATAAAGCAAAAGCTATCCATCCGAATTTTGTCTCGGCAGCTTCAATAATAATATTCTGTGCCGGAAGTTTTAATTTTTTCATATCAGCCTTATAAGTTGGTCGGGTTTACAGATGCCTTTCTCAGTGATAAATCCTGTGATCAGATGAGCCGGAGTAACATCAAAAGCGTGATTGACCACAGGCGACAGCTCATGTATCAGCGGAACATCATCGACATATCTTAATTCATTTTCATCTCTTTCCTCAATAATGATCTCTTTTCCGCTTTTAATCGTATAATCGATCGTGGATGCGGGTGCCGCTATATAAAAAGGGATATTATTGGCTTTTGCAGCCAGAGCTCTAAGATATGTGCCGATCTTATTGGCAGTATCACCGTTCCTTGCGATGCGGTCGGCTCCGGTAATTACGATATCTACTTTACCGGTCTGCATAAGATGCCCGCATGAATTATCCGATACTACAGTATGCGGGATGTTTTCCTGAAAGTATTCCCAGGCTGTAAGTTTTCCGCCCTGATTTCTCGGTCTTGTTTCTCCTATCCAGACATGAACATCTATGCCTTCATCTCTGGCTTTGAATACAGGAGCAGAAGCTGTTCCGTAATCAACGGTCGCCAGCCAGCCAGCGTTACAGTGCGTAAGAATATTAATCTGCCTTCGGCTGTTTATATTTGAAAGTTCTCTTACAAGAGAGGAACCGTTGACGCCGATCTTTTTACAGGCTTCAATTTCATTTTTTTCCAGAACTTTTACAGACGACAGAACAACATCGAGTTCAGGGTAGATCCTGATAAGCGAATCGATCTTGTCAACACCCCACTTAAGATTGGCTGCCGTGGGTCTGGCGTTCCTTAAACGGTTTACTGTTGTCTCATAAAAATCTTCTGGATGGGGTTTTGAAAAAGATTCTCTGTAAGCTAAAAATGCACCGTACGCGCCCGCTATCCCCAATAAAGGCGCGCCTCTAAGATGCATATCCTGAATAGCGGTTATCATCTGTTCAGAATTTTTGATCTTTTCGATTTTAAATTCAAAAGGAAGAAAACGCTGATCAATTATTCTGACTTTATCTCTCTCATACCAGATCGAGTGGTATTTTTTACCTTCGTATTTCACTTGTCCTGCCTATTTTTACATATCTTATAGCACTTGAGTAATATAATATTTATTTGCGGATACATCAAAGTAAAAAATTACTGTTCGTCCGTTAATATGATTTATAGCTTTGCTTTTATCAACATTTTTTATTATGTTGTCAATAATAATGATAAAGGCTCAAAATGATCTGTTCTTCAAACCTTCAAAAGCCCGCGATAATTACTTCTTCATCTTCGGTTTCATACGAAGAACTGCTTAAGAATATAAATTCTTTCAGCGTTTTGTTTTCAAAAAAGAATCATAAAAGAATTGCGCTGTATTCTGAAAACAGGCCGGAATGGATCTACGCCTATTATTCTGCGCTCAGGAACAGCTGCTCAGCCGTTACGATAGATTATATGGCTTCTGAAGAAGATGTATCATATATACTTAACGATTGTACGCCTGACCTGATATTTACAAGCAGGAAACTCGAATCTAAACTGAAAGTGATACAAAAATCATCAAGCCATACCTCGGAAGTCATTTATTTTGAAGATGTTAAAACCGATCCGGCAGCTGAAGCAATTCCTCTGGATATACCGGACGACATTGAACAGACAGCAGTCATAATTTATACATCCGGAACAACCGGCAATCCCAAGGGCGTTATGCTTTCTTATAAGAATCTTATAGCGAATGTGAACGGGGTTTCGAAAGAGGTAAAAATATTTACCGAAGAAAAACAGACGCTGATGCTTCTGCCTCTGCATCATATATTCCCTTTAGCCGGTTCAATGATGGCGCCTTTATATTCAGGAGGAACGATCGTTATGGCCCCTTCAATGCAGTCCGCCGATATAATAGAGACCCTTAAAAACAATAAAGTAAATATAATGATCGGAGTACCGAGGCTTTATGAACTTTTGTACAAAGGAATTAAGGCAAAAATAGACAAAAGCGCAGCCGGAAGAATGCTTTACAAATTTGTAAGCATAACTGGATCAAGAAGTCTGGCAAAGAAACTGTTTAAGAAGGTTCACGAGGGTCTTGGAGGACATCTTGAAACAATGGTTTCCGGAGGCGCGGCTCTCGGTAAAGACGCAGGCGGGTTCTTCTACAATCTGGGATTTGACATTCTGGAAGGTTTCGGTATGACAGAGGCGGCCCCGATGATCACTTTTACAAGACCGGACAATATCAGGATCGGGTCTCCCGGACATGCTCTTCCCGGCACAGAGATAAAGATCGTTGACGGAGAGATAACTGCAAGAGGTCCGAATATAATGAAAGGGTATTACAACAGGCCTGAAGAAACAGCTGAAGTTCTGAAAGACGGCTGGCTTTATACAGGCGATCTCGGCATGATAAATGAAAAGGGATTTTTATTTATTACAGGCAGGAAGAAAGAGATAATTGTTCTTTCGAACGGAAAGAATATTAATCCTGTCGAGCTTGAGGAAAAACTGGAAAATTTTTCTCCGTATATTAAAGAAGCGGCGGTTTTTCTTGAAAAAGACAGTCTTCATGCGCTGATACTGCCTGACCTCTCAAAAATGTCAAATGATGATATCAAATCACCTGAAGATTACATTAGAGATACGGTTATTTCAGAATTAAATAAAACGATGTCTTCATATAAGAGGATAATTAAATTTACCGTCATTAAGAACGAACTTCCGAGAACAAGGCTGGGCAAACTTCAGAGACATAAATTAAATGAACTCATAGATAATTCAGACCGCAAGAATAAGAACACAGAACAGATGAAATGCGAAGAATATCTGACTGTAAAATCTTATCTGGAAAGTCAGACTGATATGGAAATATCCCCCGATGATCATCTTGAATTCGATCTTGGACTTGATTCTCTCGGCAAGATCAGCTTTTTAAGTTTTATCGAAGGAGCGTTCGGAATTAAGATAGATGAAGATAAACTTAGCGGATTCCAATCGGTAAAAAAGATAGTTGAATTCATTAAAGAAAATAAATCCAAACACAGTTCGGAAAAAGTTGAATGGTCTGCTATTCTAAAAGAAAAAATGCATATGGATCTGCCGAGTTCGTGGTTTACGCAGAATCTTATTAAGAGTCTGTCGAAAAGACTTTTTATGGTGTATTTCAAGTTTAAAGGTAAAGGTCTGGAGAATATACCGGACGAACCCTGCATAATAGCTCCGAATCATCAGAGCTATCTGGACGGGCTTTTTGTGGCTTCGTTCATAAAAAGAACCAAGATGAAGAATACATATTTTTACGCTAAAAAGAAACATGTCAACAACTGGTTTTTAAAATTCTTCGCCGATAAGAATAATGTAATAGTGATGGATCTGAAGAACGATCTTAAAGGTTCAATTATGAAGCTGGCGGAAGTTCTGAAACGGAAGAAAAACCTTATAATATTTCCTGAAGGCACAAGAAGCAAATCCGGAGAACTCGGAGAATTTAAAAAAACTTTTGCCATTTTAAGTAAAGAATTAGGTATTCCTGTAGTTCCTGTAGCAATAATGGGCGCTGACAGAGCTTTAGCGAGCGGATCATTAATTCCTAAGCCTTTCAAAAGCGTCAGGGTTGAATTTCTGGAACCGATCTATCCTCAAAAAGACGCGACCGCGGAATCTATCGCGGGCAGAGTAAGAGAAGCAATCCGAAGAAAAATACATAAAGAATCATGATCCTTCTCGAAATAAAAAATACATTTGATCATCCGTTACTGAACAGAACCGTTAAAAATTATAAACATTTCCGGAAGCAGGCGAAGAAAACAGAAAGTGACTGTTTCAGAGTTTACGACAAGGACATACCCGAATTTCCTTTATCTATTGATTATTACGCGGGCAGATTTCAGGTGCAGTATTATTCAAAAGAAGAAGCTGAAGATGTGCCTGAGGATATTAAAGAATCTGTAGAGACAGGATTAAAAACAATTTTCGAAATTAAGAACAGTGATATTTTCTGGAAGATAAGAAAAAAAAGAACTCTTCTCGAGCAGTATGAGAAATTATCAGACTCAAAAGATCATTTTATATCAAAAGAGAACGGGATCTCGTTCTATATCAATCTGAAAGATTATCTCGACAGCGGGCTTTTCTTAGACCACAGGCCTGCGAGGGAATTTATCGCGAAACATGCGATCGGGAAAGCTGTTCTGAATTTATACAGCTACACAGCCTCATTTTCGCTGTACTGTGCTAAAGCCGGAGCTTTAAAGACAGTCAGCGTGGATATGTCAAACACATATACTGACTGGGCAAGGGAAAATTTCATACTGAACAGTTTCGATCTTAAGAATAATATTCTTGTCAGGGAAGACTGCTCAAAATATCTTCGTCAGGCTTATGAAAACCGTGAAAAGTATGACATTATAATAATTGATACGCCTACAATTTCCAGATCGAAGAAAATGGATGAAATGTTCGATGTGAATACTGATCATACGGATCTGATAACAAATGCGTCAAAGCTTCTCAGAAACAAAGACAGCATGATAATGTTCAGCACGAATTCAAGAAGATTCAAGATGGATGAAGATCTTAACGAAAAGTTCAATATTGAGGATATCAGCCACAGGACGATACCTGACGGTTTCAGAGATAAGAAAATTCATAAAGTATTTATTATTAAATTAAAATCATGGAGAATATAATATGCCTAATGACCTTGAAATAGCCCGTTCTGCTAAAATCGAACATATTTCCATTATAGCTAAAAAACTTGGAATCGATGAATCCGATCTTGAATATTACGGTAAATATAAAGCGAAACTTCCGTTAAAGCTGATTGACCTTGAAAAAGTTCAGAGATCAAAGCTGATCCTCGTTTCAGCCATTACACCGACTCCGGCCGGCGAAGGCAAGACAACAGTTTCAATAGGCTTAAGTCAGGCTATGAACCTGATAGGGAAGAAAACAACGGTTGTTCTAAGGGAACCTTCACTCGGACCGGTCTTCGGAATGAAGGGCGGAGCGGCAGGCGGCGGTTACGCGCAGGTTCTTCCGATGGAGGATATCAATCTGCATTTTACCGGTGATATTTCCGCTGTAGAAAAGGCTAATAATCTATTGGCAGCTCTAATTGATAATGAGCTTCAAATCAAAAACAGCAGGCTTAACCTTGATCCGAGAACTGTAAGCTGGCGCAGAGTGATGGACATGAACGACAGATCACTTCGCGATATCGTGATAGGACTCGGAGGCATGAAAAACAGCATCCCGAGAGAAACGGGATTCGATATTACCGCCGCATCTGAAGTGATGGCGGTATTATGCCTGAGTAACGATCTCGCGGATCTGAAAAGAAAACTCGGTAATATTTTTATCGGATACTCGCATGATAAAAAACCTGTTTTTGTAAGGGACATGAAGGCTGAAGGAGCAATGGCAGCGCTTTTAAAAGACGCGATCAAGCCGAATCTCGTACAAATGATAGGCGGATTTCCGGCGATCATTCACGGCGGACCCTTCGCTAACATCGCACAGGGAACAAATTCTATAATTGCAACACGAATGGGTCTGACCCTTTCCGATTATGTCGTTACAGAAGCCGGTTTCGGTTTTGATCTCGGCGCGGAAAAATTCTTCGATATAAAATGCAGGACAGCGGGATTAAATCCTTCGGCAGTCGTTCTCGTTGCGACTGTAAGAGCGCTGAAATTTCACGGAGGAGTAAAAATAAAGGATCTTAAAACTGAAAACATTGTAGCACTCAAAAATGGCCTTCAGAATATCGAAAAGCATATCGAGAATATGAAAGTGTTCGGGATATGTCCGATAGTGGCTATAAATAGGTTTTATTCCGATACCGATGAAGAGATAAGGATCATCAGAGAATTCGTTGAAATCAAAAATGTCAGCTGTGCGGTAGCGGATGTCTGGGAAAAAGGCGGAGATGGAGGAATTGATCTCGCTGAAAAAGTCAGTTTTATAGCGGATCACTGCATCAATAAATTCATCCCGCTTTATGAGTGGGAATGGCCGATAGAAAAAAAGATCGAGAAGATCGCGAAAACCATTTACGGAGCCGAAGCAATAGATTATACGGCTCAGGCTAAAAATGATATTAAACGAATAATTAAGCTCGGGCTTGATAAACTGCCGGTCTGTGTAGCTAAAACTCAAAAATCTTTATCAGATAATCCCGAACTTCTCGGCAGGCCTAAGGATTTCGTTGTTACAGTGCGCGAGATTCAAATTTCATCAGGCGCGGGATTCCTTGTTCCCATTACAGGCGATATCATGCGTATGCCCGGACTTCCCGACGAGCCGTCCGCTTATAATATTGACATTGATAATGACGGAAATATTGAAGGATTATTTTAGCGAATTATTTTTATTATAACCATATTTTAAATTAGGTTTTTTTGCAGTTTGGTTGTATATTGGTTTTAATGTTACATACGGGAGAAAACTATGCTAAAGACAATTTTTGTTATTATTTTTGGATTGGCAGTTCAATTATTTTCTCAAACTGCAATTGCTCCTTCGGCGGGTGACGGTAGCTTGGAAAATCCATATCAGATTGAAATTTGGGAAAATCTTTACTGGCTCAGCCAAAACTCCACTGAATGGAATAGGCATTACATTCAAACAAATGATATAGATTTTTGGTATGCTGATCAGTGGATACAGGATTGGGACAGCGGATCAGGTTTTACACCTATAGGAAATGACGATACGAAATTTACAGGATCGTATAACGGACAAAATAATACAATTTGGGCATTATATATTAATCGTGACACAACTGATTATATTGGACTGTTCGGTTACATCAGTGACGCAGTAATTGAGAACATTAATATTACATACGCTGAAATATATGGGGGATCAAAAGTAGGCGGATATGTGGGAATGAGCTACAATAGTTCCGTAAATAATTGCTGTTTTGACGGCAGCGTTACTGGATCAAATGGCGTCGGCGCGATAGTAGGTAACAATTCTTTAAGTACCGTCAGTAAATGTTATGCTGAGGTAGAAGTAAACGGAGTTGGTTCTTCCGGTGGAATCGTAGGTTACAATATTGAGGGAGTAGTGGAAAACAGTTACAGTACGGGTAGTGTGACAAGGAGTAGCGGAGCTGACACAAATTTCGGGGGATTCTGTGGTTATAATCAGAATGCAACTATTGAATATTGTTACTCAACATGTGATGTGTTTGAGATTGAAGGGATAGTATGGTCGACTTTGGACAAAGGTTTTGTCGGAGGCGAAGAAGGTATAAATAATTACAATAATAATTTTTTTGATTTCGAATCATCAAATCAAACCAGTGATGCTGTCGGTGCTGCTATTGAAAAGACGACTGTCGAAATGCAGACTAAATCTACTTTTGCTGATGCCGGATGGAATTTTGAAAGCATTTGGGATATGTCATCAAGTGTGATTGAAGACGGATACCCTCATTTAAAAAGTGAAAATGTAATATTACCCGTCGATATTGAGCCTGAGCAAATCGGTAATGTATATCAAATCTCGTCAATAACTCACCTTGTATGGATT
>Ga0209262_10001113_pt1 | contig 11306 bp, 7 predicted proteins | sample Lowcelwee11metaG_FD_187171 | JGI IMG/M metagenome (GOLD analysis project Ga0209262, IMG submission 187171) | Freshwater pond sediment microbial communities from the University of Edinburgh, under environmental carbon perturbations - Low... | ecosystem: Environmental > Aquatic > Freshwater > Pond...
GTAACTCAGCCTAAACTGCAGAAAGCTGTTGCACACATCGAAAATGAGATGAAGGAAAGAGTAAAATTTTTCTACGATAATAATCAGCTTGTCGAAGCGCAGAGAATCGAGAACAGAACTAAAATGGATATTGAATTCCTCCGCGAAATGGGATTTTGTTTTGGTATAGAGAATTATTCTAGACACATCTCCGGAAGGCAGCCGGGTCAGAGGCCTTATTGTCTTATAGATTTTTTTCCGGATGATTTTTTACTGATAATAGACGAATCTCATGCGTCAATTCCTCAGATCAAAGGTATGTATAATGGCGACAGGAGCAGAAAAACCACCCTTGTAGATTACGGATTCAGGCTTCCTTCCGCGCTGGATAACCGTCCTTTGAAATTTGAGGAATTTGAACAGATCACCGGAAGGACACTTTATGTCTCAGCTACACCTGCAGATTATGAACTGGCAAAATCAGAAGGTTTGATTATCGAGCAGGTTGTGAGACCGACCGGAATATTGGATCCTGAAATTATTGTAAAACCATCTACGGGTCAGGTTGATGACCTGATGGAAGAGATCAGGGTCGTTACAGAAAGAAAAGAAAAAATTCTTGTAACTACACTAACAAAGAGAATGAGCGAGGATCTTACAAAATTTTTAAAAGAAAACGGTATCAAGGCTGAATATCTTCACAGCGAGATATTATCGCTTGATAGAGTAAAACTGATCCGTGAGTTAAGACTTGGAAAATTTGATGTTCTTGTAGGAATAAATCTGCTTCGTGAAGGACTTGATCTGCCCGAAGTATCGCTGATCGGAATTCTCGATGCTGACCGTGAGGGATTTCTTAGAGATAAAAGATCGCTTCTGCAGACTTCAGGAAGGGCAGCCAGAAATGTTAACGGAAGGGTAATATTCTACGGGGACAAAGTTACAGATTCTATGAAAAACTGTATAGAAGAAGTCAGAAGGAGAAGACTGAAACAGATTGAATTTAACACAATAAACGGAATCACCCCGAAAACGATCTATAAATCTGCTGAGCAGATAATGTATTCAACTAATATAAAAGATGAGAACCTTTCTAAAGTATCAGATAAAAAACAAAAATACGGGAAAGACGAAACTGCTCTTAGGAACGAGATCATTGAGCTAGAATCTCTGATGGAAGAAGCCGCAGAAAAGCTCGAATTCGAGAAAGCGGCTGAATACAGGGACAGAATCGTTTTACTTGAAAAACTGTTTAAAACTTAAATTCTTTAAATTCTTCATCTTTTCCGAGAGGAAACGCTTCGATTACCTTGTATTCAGGTCCTTCGGATTTAAGAATACTTTCAAAGAGAATAATTTCATTAACCGGTACTATCTGGAAATATACATCCTGATTCACGCTGACAAGCTTCTGTAATTCTTTAACCGATCCTACTTCTTTAAATCTGGCGATAGTCAGATGCGGAGTAAATTTTCTGTAATCAATTTCAAAACCAAGATCGGATAATGAATTTTCAAGATCATTCTTTATTGATTCGAATTTTTCATAATTTCTTAGTCCGAGCCATAATACCTTGGGATGATAAAAATCTTTAAATATGCCGATGCCTTTCAGCAAAGCTTCAAATTCATTGTATTTCTTTGAAACCGTCTTCATTTTTGCCGATATTAAAGAAATTCTCTCTGTTTTTACATCACCTAGAAATTTTAAAGTCAAATGTATATTGTTCAATTCCACCCATTTTATAACGGATCCTTCTAGAATATCATTTACGGACTGATAGAACTTTACTGTTTTTTCGTTAAATTTTATTTTTACGCCAATGAATAATCTTTTGCTGTCAGGCATATTTCTTCCGCCATTTAAATCCCTAAACATTTTAATCATAAGTTGTTCAATAATCAAGCAAGAAATTTTATCATTGATAATTATTTTTCTTTATTTTAACTTACATGAAAATACTTAAGGTGAAGATTTTGGTAAAAAAAATACGGAAACTGAGTTTTAAAAGATATCTTCAGATTTTAAATTACAGCCTAAAAAACATGATCGGTTCACAAGGCGAGAAATATCCATTCTATGCTTCTTTAAAAGTTACTTCACATTGTCATTTTGCATGTAAATTCTGCGACATGAAACACTTTCAGGCACCGGATCTTCCGACTGAAGACTTAAAAAAAATAATCCGTAATCTGGGTCGGTCTTCATTATTCCTGCTCTCTTTGGAAGGCGGAGAACCGCTCTTAAGAAATGATATTGAAGAATTACTGACCGAAACTCACAAACAGCCTTTTTATCTGCTTTTTACCACCAGCCAGAAAAATCTGATGGAATATCCCTGGGACAGATATCAGAAATACATTGATTTCCTTCATATCTCAATTGATGAAGGTCATGAGAATATGCACCTGTTCGACAAACTGGATGAAATTAATAAATTTAATATGATCGTCTGTGTCCAGACAGTTGTCGCCAGAGAAGATCAGGATAAACTCGAGGAAAAAGTATCAAAATGCTATTATTCTGGAAGCAAGATACTTATTATGCCTGCTGTTCATCTAGATAATACTGAAGACCATTTCCCTGATTTCGACAAACTTGAAAAGCAGATAAAAAAACTTAAAAAAGATTATCCTGAAACTATTATTACTCCTAATTCATATTTTTCAGCAGTCAAAAAGAACAAAGGCGGATGCAGTCCGAGCTCGATTATAATTGATGCGGACGGGGGGCTGTTCTATCCCTGCAGAACTCTAAAAGATAAAACTATCCGGCTTCAGGAAACAGATCTGATGAAATTCATTGAAACGGGCAAATCAGCCGAACTCCGGAAAAAAATGGGTCAATGCACAAGACAGTGCGGATGGTATCAGTATTTCGCTACTTCCAGATTTTCAGGAATTTCGGATTTTTTTGATGCGACCGGTCCTTATTTAAGAGAATTCTTTATCGGACGGAAGTTTGAGGAATAATTCCCCGCTTCTCATCCGATAAAAAACGCATTTCATCTTTGATTAATTATTTCTTTAAAAAAACAGCCTTGCAAAAACTTATATTATGAACTATATTCTACCGTTTATTGAAATAGGTATAAAATATTATTTAAATAACTAAATCATGAGGTATTAAATGTCAAACCAGGAAGTTCAAACGATCATCGCCACCGACTGCGGTTCAACGACCACAAAGGCAATTTTAATAGAAAAAGTCGGTAACGAATATCGTCAGCTGGTAAGAGGCGAAGCTCCGACCACAGTAGAAGCGCCGTTCGAAGATGTTACAAAGGGCGTTCTCAACGCTATTATGGAACTTGAAGAACTTGCAACAGAATATTATAAAACCGACGCTGCCAAAGGTTCCAAATTCTATAACAAACCGAGAGTATTTGTAAAAAACGAGCAGATCATCAGAAAAGACCCGGCTGATAAAAATGAAGACGGTTGCGATATTTATATTTCGACTTCTTCTGCTGGCGGAGGACTTCAAATGATGGTTTTCGGAGTTGTAAAAGGAATGACCGCCGAATCAGCACAGAGAGCCGCTTTGGGAGCCGGAGCGATCGTTATGGATGTTCTGGCTATAAATGACGGAAGACTTCCTCATGAAAAAATTGAAAGGATCAGAGCCTTAAGACCCGATATGATATTAATAGCCGGTGAAACAGATCAGGCTAAACCGAAGCATGTTATAGGAATGGCTGAGCTTGTTAAATCCGCCCGTCCGACAGCAAGACTAGGAATCGGATTTGCTCTTCCTGTAATATATGCCGGAAATCAGAGAGCAAACGATGATATAAAAACTATTCTGGATAAAAGTACAGCGTTGAGTCTGGTACCGAATCTAAGGCCAACTCTGGAACGAGAGAACCTGAGACCCGCTTCAGACAAGATCCACGACCTGTTCATGGAACATGTTATGCAGCAGGCTCCAGGTTACGACAAACTTATGAAATGGACTGACGCTCCTATTATGCCTACTCCCGGCGCAGTTGGCCTTATTATAAACAAAATAGCTGTCTTACAGAATAAAAATGTAGTTGGAGTTGATATCGGCGGAGCTACAACCGATGTGTTCTCAACATTCAAACTTGAAGACAGGGACGGAGTTGTTCATCAGAAATTCAACCGTACCGTTTCAGCGAATCTGGGAATGTCTTATTCTGTATCAAATGTTCTTCTTGAAGCCGGTCTCGATAATATAATGAGATGGGTTCCTTTCGATATGGATGAGCAGGAGTTGAGAAACCGTATCGGAAATAAAATGATCCGTCCGACTACGATCCCGCAATCAAAAGAAGATCTTGATATCGAACAGGCAATAGCCAGAGAAGCTCTAAGGCTATCTTTTATACAACACAGATCTTTTGCCGTAGGATTAAAAGGAATCCAGCAGGAAAAAGGAATTTCTGAAGCATTCGATGCTGATTCTTCAAACGATTCAATCGTAAACATGATGAAACTCGATCTCCTTGTCGGTTCCGGCGGTGTGCTTTCACATGCGCCGTTAAGAAGTCAGTCAGCGCACATGCTGGTTGACTCATTTCTTCCGGAAGGTATAACAGAACTGGCTGTTGATTCAATATTCATGATGCCTCAATTGGGTGTACTTTCAGAAGTAAAAGCGCCAGGCTGCGAAAAAGCCGCTATGGAAGTTTTTGATAAAGACTGCCTGATCTATCTGGCGATCAGCATCTGCCCCGTCGGCCATGTAAAAGAAGGTAAAAATGTAGTCAGGATCAAAGCTGACCTTCCGGACGGCACTAAATTGAACGAGTGGATAACGGCAAATCAGCTTTTAAGATATGATCTGTCTCACGATGACGAGGTTGAATTTGAGATCGAACCTGCTAGCGGATTTGATGTTGGTGAAGGAAAAGGCAAAAAAATTGTCAGAAAACTAAGAGGCGGCGTTGTCGGATTGGTTATAGATACCAGAGGCAGACCTTTCCATATAACTAAAGATATGAAAAACAGGGTTGAAATGCTTCATAAATGGGATATTTCAAAAAACTACAAGCCGAAATTTCACAGAGACGGCGTATAAAAAACTTTAAAGATCTGATATAGGAGATAAGATATGGCTCACGCATATACACCGGGATTAAAAGTTGCAGCAAAAATAGTTATCGAGAAAACAAGAAAACTTCCCCTGCTCGGTCAGGTACTCGTTAAAAAAGGCGACATGATCCCTTCAAATAAAATTGTAGCAAAAACAGAGCTGCCTGGAAAAGTTTACCCTATCAATGTGGCAGGTCAGTTAGGATTGGGTAAAGCAAGCGAGCTGTTGGAGTGCATGCTTAAAAAAGAAGGCGATCCAGTGAAACTTGGAGAAATAGTCGCTCAGAATAAAGGCTTCTTCGGATTCTTTAAAAGCGAATATAAAGCTCCTATTGACGGAACTGTCACGCAGATTTCTCACATTACCGGACAGGTAATATTTAACGCTGCGGCAATACCTGTCGAAATTGATGCTTATGTGGACGGCGAGGTAAAGGACGAAATTCCTAATGAAGGCGTTATAATGAGAACCGAGGGGGTTCATATTCAGGGTATTATAGGTCTTGGGGGAGAATCCTACGGGAACATTATGATAGTAGCTAAAACACCTGATCAGGTAGTTGATATCGGCATGATCAATGATAATATGAAAGAGAAAATCATCGTATGCGGTTCAAAAATTACTACTGAAGCTCTTACAAAAGCAAAAAACATCGGCGTTGCGGGTGTTATCACCGGAGGATTTGACTATCAGGATATTAAAGATATTCTGGGACATGATCTCGGAGTAGCTATTACAGGACACGAAGATATCGGATATACTCTAATTCTTACCGAAGGTTTCGGTACCATTCCTATGGCTGACAGAACATTCAAACTACTCAAGAAATATGAAGGATATAAAGCCTCGATCAACGGCGCTACCCAGATCCGAGCCGGAGTTATGCGTCCTGAGATAATCATTACGCACAATGAACCGCAGGAAGAAAAATCAGCGAAAAACTATGCCGAATCAGGTTTGGAAGCAGGAGATCAGATAAGAATTATAAGAGCTCCATATTTCGGAAAACTCGGAAAAGTAATAAATCTGCCGGTTGAACACCATCAGGTCGAATCCGGAACATGGGTCAGAGTAATGACGGCTGAGATAGACGGCAAAGAAGTTTTAATACCGAGAGCGAATGTTGAGGTAATTGAAAAATAATATTTAATAAAATCCGGGGAATGCTATGAAAAAATCATTCGCGCTAATACTTATAATTATTATTGGCGTAGTATCGGCTCAGACTGTAAATACTAAAAGGCTCATTGATGTTCCTTCCTCATTTACTCTTAACAGAGCGGAGATCGAACTTGGAGGAAGATTATATTCACCTGACGCAATGATGGGAGATGTAAATATAGGCATATTTAACGGATTTTTTATTGGCGTCAGCTACGGCGGAAGCGGAATGATAGGCAGAATTGAGCCTGAATGGAACGGCAATCCCGGAGTCAGAGCTCATTTCTTAATGTTCAAAGAGGATTATTATTACCCTAATCTTGCTGTCGGATTCGACAGCCAGGGTACCGGTGTCTGGAATACAAGCGCTGACAGATATCAGATGCTTTCAAAAGGTTTTTACTTTGTAATGAGTAAAAATTTTTTCGTATCCAAAGGTAAACTGGGAACGCTCGGACTCCATCTCGGAACAAATTACTGTGTTACTGAAGATAACGATGATAATCTGAATCTGTATCTCGGCATTGATAAAAGTATAGTAAAGAGCCTGAATATTTTAGCTGAATATGATGCAGCTTTAAATGATGATATTATAAGAAAAAACGAGAGCGAGGGCTTTCTGAATCTGGGTGTCAGATATACATTTAACGAGATCCTGAGCCTTGAAATTGATTTTAAAGATGTTTTGAATAATTACAAATATGAATCGAATTTCGGCAGAGAATTAAGACTTATGTATAAAACTTCATTTTAAAAAATTAATTACAAGGGATTTATGATGGATCTGAAAAAATACTATTCGCCTCTCAATGATAAGGTAGCTAAAAACTACGAAAAAGGTGTAAAGAATATCAGAACGATCAACTCGGAATTGGCTGATTCTTCTACTAAAGAAGAAAAGTTTATATTTAAAATTTCGGGATTGATCCTTAAATTTTATAAATTTGAAAAAAAAATCGATAATCAGTATTTCGAAAAAAAATCCTTCGAAAAGATAAAAAAAGAATTTGATCCTCTGTCCAAAGAACTGATCCCGAAGAATTATAAAGTTTCATATCTTAATCCTGATTATTCGGTAAAAGTTTTCGGCGATAAAACAGGAAAACTGATATACGCGATTTATTCATACTATAGACAATACCGTTCATTTGCTTTTGAGCATAAAATATATCAGATGGAAAGGTACAACAGGATGTTTGTCGAAATGTTTGAATTTTATAAAGAAAAGAGAAAGTTCACCGAAAAATTCCTGAAAGACACAATCGCTAAATACGAAAAAAGATACGATTTTGATGAAACTTTTTATGCTTATAAAGAAATGTTCGGCAAAGAATTCACTCATTATAAAGAAATAATTCTGAATTCTGATCCGAAAGACTTAAGTTATCTCTACAGATACAACATTAACATCACTGACAATGAAATAAAGACCGCTGAGTTTTTTAGAAAGTATTCAAAAAAGAAACTGGATATTCTGGCAAAGCAGATTACTAAAGCTTATGAACAGGGATTTATAAACGGAGACAAAGACCTTAGTATAAAATCCTCTGTGCTGATAAGATTCAGCGCGGGTCAGGAAGAGCTCATTAAAAGATTAATACATTTCCTGCAAAAAGATCTTGGATTGGATTCTATCGTAGGGTGCCCGTCAACCACTCCGGTTAACAAACAGATTGCTCATGATCTGAAGTTTATTAATGCAGCTTTTTTCGACAGGAAATATGCGGATAAAAAACTTGAACTGACTGATAAGGTTTACGAAAAAATTAAAACCGATACAGATGCATATTCCGGAATAATTCTGGTGGAAAGTTTCGGAGAAAAACCTTTTTCTCCCGAAACTAAAAAGTCAGCCTGGTCATATTCAAAAGAACAGCAGAAAGATTTACAGTATTTCATGAACAAAAGCCAACAGCTCAGACAGAAATATATTCCTAGAACAGAAAGCAGTTTTTGCATTATAGCTTTCCCATCGCCTGAAATAGGCAATAATTTCGAAAAGATTTTTGAAGATATTCTTGAAGTGAATATGCTGGAAAGTTCAAAATACGAAAAGATACAGAAAAATATTATTGACGCTATGGATAAAGCCGATAGAATTCACATTAAGGGTAAAAACGGAAATCTGACAGATATTGTAATAAAAAATCAGACCCTTAAGAATCCGAAAAAGCAAACCAATTATTGTAATTGCGGCGCTGATGTCAATATCCCTGTCGGAGAAGTTTTCACAAGTCCGCAGCTGAAAGGAACTAACGGTACACTGCACATAAAAGAAACATTTCTTAACGGATTGAAATTTAACGAATTACGGTTGGATTTTAAAGACGGATTCATTTCTGATTACAGCTGTAAAAATTTTAAGAACAGCGAAGACAACAAAAAGTTCATCCGCGAGAATCTGATCTTCCCGCATAATACGCTGCCCATCGGCGAATTTGCGATAGGCACTAATACTTTAGCCTATACAGTAGCGAAAAAATACAATATACTTGATGTTCTGCCCGTTCTTATAATAGAGAAGATGGGTCCTCATTTTGCGATAGGAGATACATGCTTTTCTCATGAAGAAGATAAAGCTGTTTTTAATCCTATTGACAATAAAGAGATAACTGCGAGAGATAACGAGATGACGCTTAACAGGAAAAAAGACCATTCCAAAGCTTACACCGGCGTTCATACTGATATTACTCTGCCTTACGAGGATATAGAATTCATCAGCGGCATTTCTTCCGAAGGAAAGAAGATCGATATTATCCGCAACGGCCGATTCGCCGTAAAAGGAACAGAGGAACTGAATATTCCGCTGGATAAAGCCGGAATATAATTAAGATGTGTACAAAATATCCTATTTCGTGAACTGGAAATTTGTTTTATGCATAAATTTGAATTTGAATTCCGTTTAAAGTCTTTAATCTATCTTCAGATTATTATTCTGTCTTTTGCCGCAGGTCTTGCAATGGTCTATTTCGGGCATACAAGAATAATTATAAAAGGCGAAAAAGAACCGGCAGTCAACAGTATTACGAACACGGAATACATTCTTCATATTTTCCCGGCAAATTCAATCAAAATATCTCCTGTAACAGACATCAGGTTTTATACTGAAACCGCGGAAGACAAGTCTCTGATTACCAGTATTATTTTATACTGCGATACTATTGAACACAGACTTCTAAATTCGAAAATCGTACTCGAGGACAGTGTTAAAAGAAACCTCTACAACGATTTGAGTTTTTTTCTTCAGGACCCGAAACAAGATAAATTTATTAAAGAACTTACATTCACTACTAAGTTCGCTTTCTGGGGATTTGTAGTTTCTTTTATTTCTCTGTTATTAATTTTTTCTAGAATTGTAAACTCATTCAATAAAACACTTGTTAAAAAACAGCTGGATAAAACAAACATTCTGATTACTAATCCCGTTAATGTATTATTACAATATAATAAAGACCAGAATCTTTCTTTTATAAATACTCTAAAACTTACTGAACTTGATATAATCGCTGTTACAGGCTCTACTGAATACAGAACCGCGATTGAAAAACAGATAAAAGGCAAGGCTGATACAATTTATTATGAAGGAACTAAAAGTGCATTTGAAATTCTTATAGGCTTAAAAAACTGGTTAAAAACAGATAGAGGCTATCTTATTTTTATAACCGGCGATTCAGAATATGATCCTAAAACTGTTAATTCACTATTGGAAGAACATAAAAGAAAAGACAGCGAATGCACAATTTTAACGAAAGAGATCATAAGCGGCAAATTCCCATCGGGAAAAATAATCAGAAATGTAGTAAATAAAATTATAAAAATTTCAGAGAAGGAAGAGAGCTTTGAGTCTTCCGCTAAACCGGGTGAAATATATGCCGGACTTATTTGTTTTAATATTAGTAATCTCTTCCCTAACCTTGAAAGTATAAAAAACATCAGCAGCCCTGCAGATATTTCATTATCAAAAATAATTGAACAGTATTTTAAAAATAATAAAAAAGTTAATTCATTTATTATTAAAAACAAAGCTGAACCATTGCAGGAAAATAAACCTTCAGAAGCTAAAAGCCTTCTGCATAAAACTTCAGCGGCAGTCATAATCTCGACGCACGATATTGATGAAAACAGAATAAAAAATGTGTGCAGCGCATTGGATTTGCCTGAAGTGCAGGCAATAGGGATTGTTATTCATCCCGACTGCCGCAATAAAATTAAAGATACCGTTCCAGCCAATACTGAAATTATCTTTTCTGACGGTAATAAGGGACAAGCAGAAGACATTATTAAATCAACGGAATGGCTGAAAGACCTGACGGGCATCGTTCTGATAATACCTGAGTGCGCGGAAAACATCTCAAAAGAATTAGTTTACAGGATTTTTATTGAGCACAGCAGCAGTGGTAATACATGTACTGTTATGAAAATAACCGGCGGCCCTGAAATATTGTTCTGTTTCAATTCAGTCCATTTGTATTATGCTTTAAATAAGATCAGTTCAAAAAACAATTCAATACTTTCTATCGCCAATATATTAAAGCAGGAAAAACGTAGCGTCGAAACTATCGAAATCCAAATTTAATAACTGCCTTTATTTATACTTTCCTATAAAAACCCTGTCGTTCTGAGAATAATCTTTGAGTATTTTAATATCCTCAAAAGATTTTTCAAAAATCTCTGTTACTTTCTCAGCCTGATCGTAGCCTATTTCAAGTATAACATACCCGTCCGGCTTTAATATCATCGGGATGATCTCATTTATCCTTCTGTAGAATGTCAGCCCGTCATTGTTGTCTGTTAATGCTCCGATAGGTTCATAATCCCTTACCTGCCTGTCCAAAGTGTCTATTACCATTTTTGAAATATAGGGCGGATTTGATAATATTATATCGTACTTTCCTTTTGGGATATCATTCAGAATATCCTGCCTGATAAAAGATATTCTGCCATTTACTTTATTTAAAATTGCATTTTCTTCTGATGTCTTCAATGCTTCTTCTGATATATCTGTTGCTGTTATTTTAATGTTCTTGCATTTAACAGCCAATGATATTGCTATGCATCCTGAACCAGTGCCTATTTCAAATACATTTAATGCTTTGTCTCCGATATG
>Ga0209262_10001115_pt1 | contig 11300 bp, 11 predicted proteins | sample Lowcelwee11metaG_FD_187171 | JGI IMG/M metagenome (GOLD analysis project Ga0209262, IMG submission 187171) | Freshwater pond sediment microbial communities from the University of Edinburgh, under environmental carbon perturbations - Low... | ecosystem: Environmental > Aquatic > Freshwater >...
CCTGTCAGCGGTTTCAGTCATCTCTTTGTCGCTCATGTTCAGTTCGTTGAGGTTGAAGTTTTTGTTTATCTCCTGTCTTTCAACCTGAATTTTGTTCTTGTTGTCCTGGAATTCATTATAAACAGGCCAGAACTTCTCCGCCTCCTTTGAAGTCAGATTGAGTCGTTTTGTAAGAAACCCTATCTTATATGCATTGAGCTTTTCAAGATTAGCATTTTGTGCAGCGATATTCATCGTAAAGAATATCGCGGTTAAGATGAAACAAAAAGTCTTCCTTTTCATGGCTGATGAATTATAATTGATCCTGTATTTCATTTATATCTATATTCTCAATTAAAAGATAATCAATAATATCTTCTTTTTCAGTTTGTGGCTCTTCCCATGAAACCTCTAAAAGAAGAGCATTCTCCTCAAGAGTAAGAACATCTATCTCATTTAAAATCGCCTCTGTATACTCTTCAATCGGAATTGATGAAAGTGACAGAGTTTTATTTCCGGGAGAAAACAGCTTTATCCCGGCGTAGCTTAAGATAAGGAGAAGAGCAACAGAAGCTGCTGCTGCAATAAGCGGCCTTAGTTTCAGATAAAGTCCGTATTTTTTAAACCGTACCTCCTTTTCAACAGTTGAGGAAATTATTTTCCTGTTTACCTCCTCAAAGTAGTTATCCGGGACTTTAAACGGATTTCCTTCTGGTATTTTGTCATTTTTTTTCATCACTTATTTGGATGGTTAAAATTGCTAATGGTTTAAATGCCGGTTAATAAATTTTCAATTTTTTTTACTGCATGATGATATGATGCCTTCAATGCTCCTACAGATGTATTAAGGACAATACTCATATCTTCATAAGTCATATTTTCGAAATACTTCATATTAAAGACAATCCGCTGTTTTTCAGGTAGCTTCAGAATTGCATTCTGAAGTTTTAATTGAGCCTGATCCCCATCGAACCATGTGCTTCCCTCCATCGAATTAGCAAACCATGAGCCAAGATCATCAAGCGATACAGCTGAATTCCTTGTTCTTTTGCTTATTAACGAAAGAGCTTCATTTGTGGCAATTGCATACAGCCATGTGTAAATCGAACTTTCACTTCTGAAGTTTGAAATATTGCGCCAGGCATTGACAAATGTATTCTGAAGTGCGTCGTCGGCATCTTCATGAAGGATCACAAGACGGCGGATATGCCAGTAGAGCCTGGTGCTGTATCTTTCAACAACAACACGGAAACCTTTATTAATATCGGTTTCAAGCAGGGCCAGAATATCGCTGTCTGATTTTAAATTGCCCAAACTAAATTTAGTTTTGATCCTTTGACAGATAAAACGGGAAAAGGTTTAAAGATATTAGTGAATTTGGACCTTTGTCATCTTTCAGATTGAATAAAACCGGGAATAATGATAAATTTGCAGCCGTAACGTAATATGGAACCTGATGGCTCTTCAATGCGGAATAATAGGAATTACAAATGTTGGAAAGACAACAATTTTCAACTGTATATCAAATACGAAGGGCGAAATAAATGCATTTGCCTTCAGCGCTACCAAATCGAATATAGGTGTAATCAAGGTGCCTGATCCCAGGCTTTACGAACTTGAAAAGCATCAGGTTACAGAAAAAATTGTCCATACAACCGTTGATATTGTAGATATTCCCGGCCTTACCAGGGGATCAAACAAAGGAGAGGGTGTCGGCAACAAATTCCTTGGCGATATACGAAATACTGACGCTTTGATACATGTCCTGAGGTGCTTTGATAATGAAGCCCTGCCTCATGTTGATGGTTCGATCGATCCGGTACGTGATATGGAGACCATCGACTTTGAGCTGCAGGTAAAGGATATGGAATCGGTTGAAAAGAAATTACAACGTCTTGAAAAGCTTGCCAAAACAGGTGATAAGGATGCAAGGCATGGAGTTGAGGTTCTGGAAAGATTCAGGGAGCATATCGGCAACTTTAACAATGCAAGGACTCTTAAGGTCAAGGATGAAGAGAAGAAATATGTCGACGACCTTTTTCTGCTTACAATGAAACCTGTAATGTATGTCTGTAATGTTGATGAGAAATCTGCTGTTACAGGCAATAAATATGTTGAAAAAGTCAGAGAGGCACTTAAAGGCAGTAATGCTGAGGTACTTGTAATTGAAGGAGCTGTCGAGGCAGAAATTGCTGAGCTCGAAAACGGTGATGACAGGCTGGCTTTTCTTAAGGATGCCGGTCTGGAGGAACCCGGAGTTGATAAAATGGTAAGGGCTGCTTACAAGATGCTGAATCTTCAGACATTTTTTACTGTCGGGCCTAAAGAGATAAGGGCATGGACAATCAAAAAGGGGATGACAGCGCCCATGGCAGCGGGAGTTATACACAGCGACCTTGAAAGAGGCTTTATAAGGGCCGAGGTGATGAAGTACATTGATTTCACAACTCTTGGATCAGAGCATGCATGCAAGGAGGCTGGTAAATTCAATATTGAAGGGAAAAACTATGTGGTGGAAGACGGGGATATCCTTCATATTCGGTTCAATGTTTAATATCGTGAATGATAAAGCGTTTACTTATATCGTTCTTAATAATCATATTCATTCCTCATTTGTGCTTCTCCCAGGGAACATCTTATGATGAAAAATTGCGTCTGGTAATATCCAGGAACGGACAGGCAGAAGTAATAATCGCCAATCCGGGAACCAGATCAATTGACAGGCTATCGCGGGCAGTTTCTATAAGATCTGTGAACAGCAAATCAGTTAAAATTATCCTCTCACCCCTCACAGTTGAATGGTTCCTTTCGGAAGGATATGATTATCAGATTTCAGAGCAACCTGACAGTAAAGGGGTCACCCATTCAAAAAACATTTCGGAAGCGATGGAATGGGACACTTATCCATCCTATACACAGTATGATTCAATAATGAGGTTCTTTGCCTCGAATTACCCTTCGCTCTGCAAGCTCGATACAATCGGATCAAGCATAAGGGGGAGGCTGATAATGGTGCTGAAAATCTCTGATAACTGTAATACTGATGAACCGGAGCCTGAGGTCTTTTATTCTTCTTCAATGCATGGAGATGAGACTGCCGGATTTATACTTATGTTAAGGCTTGCGGAGTACCTTCTCAAATACTACGATTCCGACAGCAGGGTAAAAAACCTGACTGACAATCTTGAAATATGGATTAACCCGCTGGCAAATCCTGACGGTACATACAGAGACGGGAACTTCATAATTTCACCTGTCAGGAATAATGCAAACGGGTATGATCTTAACCGTAACTTTCCTGATCCGCAACTTATAAATAATGTTCTTCAGAAAGAGACCCTTGATATGATGAGTTTTATGAAGAGCCGCAGGTTCACTCTTTCTGCGAACTTCCATTCGGGCGAAGAGGTTGTGAATTATCCATGGGACCGCTGGAGTTTTCCGCATGCCGATGAGGGATGGTTTTACGATGCTTCCAGAGCATGGGCTGACACCGCTCACCTATATTCGAGGCAGGGTTATATGGATTTTCTTGATAATGGGGTCACCAACGGTTACGACTGGTATCTTGTGTATGGAGGCAGGCAGGATTATATAACATATAACCTGTTTGGTCGTGAGATCACTGTCGAGCTTGACACTAACTTTATCACTCCATCAACTGACCTGGATGATATCTGGGAGTACAACCGCCGTTCATTGCTTGGCTACCTCGAAAATGCCTTGTACGGAATACACGGGAAAATATCAGATGCGCTTACTTACAAACCTGTTAAGGCAATGATATTCATTGACGGGCACGATAAAGATAATTCACATGTATATTCAGATTCTGTATATGGTGTTTTCACAAGGCTCCTGGAACCAGGTTATTATGATCTTAAAATCACAGCCAGTGGTTACAGAGACACAATTATCAGTAATGTCCCTGTAATAACGGGTGAAAAGTCAACACTGTTAATAAATATCCAACCTGAAATAAATCCGCCGGATACTACAAATCCGGCTCGTCCGTTATTTTATCCTAATCCGGGCAATACTTTTATAAAGGCTGTTATACCTGAAAGCATAAGAGGAACGATTAAAATAAGAATATATAGCCTGGCAGGTACAAAGGTTTCAGATTATGAGACAGAGGCATCAGATTTTTATCCGGTTATTATTGACGTCAGATTGCTTCCGGCAGGTATGTACAACGTTGTATTCACAAGCACTGGTACAAGTCAGTCGTGCAACGGAAGTATTGTTGTTATCAGATGATTCTGAATGTTACAGATGATGTCCTATTGTTTCTGAACGGGAAAAGTTTATTTTTGTCCCTTAAAATATTCATGAATATAATGTGTTGTATTTAAGTGTTTTAACATATACGGGAGATTTTAAATAATGATAAGAAAAACAGGTATAGCAGTAATTCTTTTATTATGCGGATTTTTCAATCTGTCGGGACAGGGAGCTTATCTGCCTCCTGATAAGCCGGCACTTATTGTCGGGATTGTGGTAGAGCAATTAAGGTTTGATCAGATCGAACGTTTCCGGGACAAGCTTTCAGAGAACGGTATTAAGAGGATGATCAATGAAGGGACATTTTTCCGTAATGCTTCGTTCGATTATATGCTTACACAGTCAGCTCCCGGATTTTCCACGATTTCTACCGGGACAGAGCCTTCCTATCATGGCATAACATCCGACAACTGGTATCTTCCTCTGAAAAACGAGTTTATTTATTGTACGAAAGATGTTTCGGTCAATCCTGTAGGGGGGAGTTACGAGTCGGGGCTGCATTCTCCTGTTAATCTAAATGCATCAACCTTCTCCGATGAGCTTAAGAATTCATCGGGCAGGAAATCAAAAGTGTTTGCAGTAGGGATCAGGGAGCATTCGGCAATTTTTTCGGCCGGACATGCAGCTGACGGGGCATTCTGGTATGATAACTCAAGCGGAACATGGATGTCATCAACATATTATATGAGGTCTCTTCCATCATGGGTAAACGATTTCAATGCCTCAAACTATTCTGAATCATATCTGAATACAACCTGGAACCTTTTAAGGCAGACATCAGATTATTCCATTTGTGTTCCGGATTCGAATCGCTTTGAGACAGGTTTTAACGGAGTCAATTATTTCCCGTACGATATTAATAAGCTCAGCAAGCCAGAAGGAAGAGGTTCTGTGCGTAATTATGCATTTTTGAGGGAGACTCCGTTCGCTGATGCTTTAACTACCAGTTTTGCAATAAAACTCATTGAAAAAGAGGGTCTTGGTAAAGACGAGATACCGGATTTTCTATCAATCTGTTACTCTTCGACTGATTATATCGGTCACAGATTCGGACCATCCTCAGTTGAGACAGCGGATGCGATCCTGCGTCTTGATAAAAATATTGAATCGCTTCTTACATTTCTTAATGACAACCTGGGGAAGAAAAATATACTCATTTATTTTACATCGGCTCATGGTGTTTCAGAGGTTCCCTCCATCATGGCCGATATGAGGATCCCGGCAGGTTATTTTAATCAGAATCAAGCTCTTCAGCTCCTCCGTAGTTACCTTAATGCCATTTATGGGGAAGGTGACTGGGTGAAGGGATTTTCTGAAAGACAGATTTTTCTTAACAGAACGCTAATTGAAGATGCCAGGATTCCGATCGAGGATATACAGAAGAAAACATCAAGATTTCTGATCCAGTTTACCGGTGTTGCGTCAGCCTTTCCGTACTATGCATTTGAGGCGAATGATTTCGGCAACGGTCATCTCAGGAGGATTGTGAATAATTTCAGTCCCCAGAGATCGGGAGACGTAATTGTCACTTTAAATCCGGGATGGATTGACAGGGAAGGTGATCAGCTGACGAATCATAATTCGCCTTATGAATATGATTCCCATGTTCCGCTGATTTGGTATGGCTGGACTGTAAACAGATCAACTGTAATGAGGAAAGTAAATATGACTGATATAGCGGCTACCCTTTCATCGCTGTGCAGGGTGCCATATCCAAACGCATGTACGGGAGAACCAATGTCAGAGCTATTCAGATAGCTGACTTTTTTAGCAGGTTATCCCTGATAATGCAAGCTTTTAGCAATAGTCCGGGATTTTTTTCGCAACCGTTACCCAGTATCACCAGGTTTGCACCTGAGTTGAATGCATCTGATATTTCTTCGCCGTTTTTTAAGCCTCCGCCGACAGCAAGGGGAACCGAAACATTCTCCCTGACTGCTCTTATTATTCCGGGGGGTACAGGATTTGCTGCCCCGCTTCCTGCTTCGAGATAAATCATATGCAGTCCGAGCATCTCTCCGGCAAGTGCTGTGGCAACAACAAGATCAGATTTGTCGGACGGTATTGCCTCAGTCTGGCTTATATATTCAACTGATGTCTTTTTCCCGGATCCTATCAGGATATATCCTACAGAAATAAGCCTTTCCCTGACACTCCTCAGGTAAGGAGCTGCCACTACATGATTCCCGATGAGAAGCTCAGGGTTTCTGCCTGAAATGAGTGAAAGCAGCAAAATTGCATCAGCTTTACGGCTTAGCTGCAGAAGATTTCCTGGAAAGAGAACAACTGGAATGTCGCACTTCTCCCTGATAGTATCAATCAGGTTATCAATGCTGTTAAAGGTAATGCTGCCCCCCGCGAAAATATAATCGGTTTTGCATCCGGAAGCAATATCCAGAATATTATTAAGCCCTTCTGAAGTAACTTTATCAGGGTCGAGCAGGAGAGCCACACTTTTATCTCCCGGGAAATTATCCGTTATCATAATTTTTCTTTGTCCAGACTATAGCATAGTTATCATACCTTGTATAAAAAAGGTTAAAAGAATCATCAATTTTATCAGTACTGACTTTCCCTTTTATTTCTCCTGATTCTTTAACATCGAATGGTTCAATAGTAATATTTTTCTTTATACTTATACCTTCCTTGTCGCAGATTTTGTAAAGAGCCTCCTTTGCGCACCAGTGAAGGTAGAGGTGATAGCGACGGGTTTCCGGATCTTTTGTGATTTTTTCTTTCCTGTTCAGGAATTTAAAGGCAATCCGGCCGATATTGGAGCTCATATATTCAAGATCGATTCCAACTTTCTCATTGGTACTAAGCAGGATAGCTGTAAGTTTGTTGGAATGGGATATACTTATGAATCTTGAGCCGTCTTTCAGAAAAGGTTTGTTGTTTTTATTATACACAATCCTGGCATCTTTTCCCAAAAGTTCTGCCAGCAGTGCTCTTACACTCAGGAACTCAAGTTTTCTTGAAGTACTGGCAAACACTTTATATTTCTTTTTATCACCGTTATCAAGTACAACAGATTTAAGCAGGGTGTTAAGATCCTCCTCAATTTTCCAGACACCCAGAATTGTGAATTCGTTAAGGTAATGTTTAGAGATACAGCCCATTAATCTGTCAGGATTTTACTTTTCAGTCCATTTCAGGGTCTCAATCATATGAATGACATCCTCCCTGAGGAATTCAATCACAGGTTCCAGTGAATCGGCATTCGGTTCCGATTCAAAATATAATGATCCCCTCAGGTAATGATCGGTGCTGTCGGTAACATAAAACTGGACAGCTGAGGCCGTATTGCCTTTGAGGTCATAAAGAATACCATAAACCCGGTTCTCTTCATTCTCAATCAGCAGCTCATTGATTGCATCTGCTTTGGTAATATGATTTTTTACGTTCATGGTATAAGTCTGTTCTATAAGTCCGGCAAGATCACCAGCGACGTCTTTGTATGTAAGATAAATCCTGGCTTTGAATCGGGAGAATTCAATATTAAACCAACCGGATTCCGACAAATTATCAGTCTTGTCGGAGATAGTCCCATAAACAGGGTATTCAAATATCATCGGAATATCTTCATATTGTCCGGTTTTGTTAAACACTGCATATTCTTTTGCAGGCAGATCAATTCTGAAATAGCCTTTTGGTTTTGGCACAGATACTTCCCTGCAACTGCATAAGCCACCCATTGCCAAAACACCGATTAGCACAGTACTATTAACCTTCCATGATTTTCCCATTCTTTGCAGCTATTTCCACCCGTATCTCTTTAATCCTTCTTTTATCAGCCGACTCTATCCTGAAAATGAAATTCCGGTAAGTAATTACCTGTCCTTTCTGGGGGATCTCTCCCGTAAGTTCAAGTATCAGACCTGCCAGTGTCTCCGATTCCCCTCTGACATCTTCAAACGGATCATCTTCAATTTCAATTATTTTGAAGAAGTCGTTCAAAAGTATTTTACCTTCAAAAATATATGTTTTTTCATCTAATTGCCTGAACAGTGTTTCATCTTCGTCGCTTTCATCGGTTATTTCGCCAACTATTTCCTCAAGTACATCCTCGAGGGTTATTATCCCTGAAGTGCCTCCGTATTCATCAATAACGACAGCCATGTGTATCTTCCTGATCTGAAATTCCTTAAGTAATTCATTTATCTTCTTTGTTTCAGGTACAAAATGAGGCGGGCGCATTAACGACTGCCATTTGAAATTATCCGGATTGTTCGTATATGGAAGAACGTCTTTTGCAAATAATATCCCTTTTACCGCATCAAATGATCCCGCATAAACCGGAATTCTTGAAAATCCTGATTCGATGATTATCGATTTTACCTTGTTGAACCCAAGTTTTATATCAATAGAAGTTACATCTATTCTCGGGGTCATTATTTCGCTGACGTTAATATTCCCGAAGTTAACTATCCCCTTCAGAATCTTTTCATCTTCATTGATATCATCCGATGCAAGTTCCAGTGCGTCCGACAGATCATCCATACTGATATTCTTATGATGGTGTCCTGTCCTCTTTTTTACAAATGAAGTTGAGAATACAAGGAGGGATGTGACTGGCTTGAACAATGTTTCCAGAAATGACATTGGATATGCCATGAAGAGAGACATCGGAATCTGGTTTTTCGTAGCAAAGACTTTAGGCATAATCTCACCAAAGAACAGCAGAATAGCAGCGATGCATACAGCCTCAATAATAAATCCAAGAAATGGGGTGGCACTGAAATCGAATGTCCTGGCGCTTAGGAAGGCAGCTAACAGGACAATAGCTATATTGACGGTATTATTTGCGACGAGAATTGTACTCAGCAGCCGGTCGGGCATGCCATGCAGCTTCAGAACCATATCAGCCTTTTTTGTTTTACTGGATTTGAGCTTTTCAATATCTTCTGGTCTTAATGAGAAAAAAGCCACTTCGGAACCCGACATTAAGCCAGATATGAAAAGCAGGAAGATAAGGACGACTAATCCGGTAATCAGTTTAAAATCAGGAGGAGTGACAGCCACACCCGGGATAAGCATTACAGATGAAAATAATAATCCTGGTTCCAATTGCAAAATTTTAAGTGAAACCTGCTAGAAGGGCAGATCGTCTTCGTTAGTTGGCTGATAACCTGATGGCGGTTCGTTTATCTCCGGCATGGAAGGTTCCCTTTCGGAAACAATGTTTTTACCAGGATCAGGCTGGGAAGAAGAAGAAACAGGGCTTTGCTTTTTATCAAGCACCAAAAAAGCATCTGCAAGGATTTCAGTTATATATTTGTTGTTACCATCCTTATCAACATATGATCTTGTCTTGATCTTCCCGATAATATATACCTGTGAACCTTTTTTGACAGTTTTTTCAGCCACCTCGGCAAGTGCCCGCCAAAGGACAATATTATGCCATTCGGTTGATGTAATTGTTTCGCCCTGCTGGTTGGTGTAGGATTCGCTCGTGGCCAGGGGAAATGTTACTTTGGCAACTCCCTTGTCGAAATAACGGACCACAGGATCTTTCCCAACATTACCCACAAGTATAACCTTATTGATTGACATATAGTTATAGTTTTAAATTCGCATTTAGCCTGACCGTAAAGTTAATAAAAATTAGGCTTATTGCAATCCGGTAGTATATTATAAAGTGAATATCCATATTTTCAATAAATTACAAATTTAGCAGGTTCATAAGCAGACACGGCAAATTCTTTCCGTTTACAGTGTGGTTAATTGATATACTTTTGCTATTTCATTGTATTTTAGGCAATAATATTATTTTTATTAAAAAAATTATTCATCAAGTGTTTCAATATAAACAAATAATATTTTTATATTTGCAGGGTTGAAAAAAAAGAATACTCAAAATAATTTGTTGAATTTTAAACTTCACGAAAATGACTAAAGCAGACATTGTAAATGAAATTGCCAAGAACACTGGTATTGAAAAGGTAACGGTTCAGAAAACTGTTGAAGCCTTAATGGAAACTATAAAACATTCGATGGTTACAGGTAATAACGTTTATCTGAGGGGTTTCGGGAGCTTTATTGTTAAGAAAAGGGCTAAAAAAACAGCAAGGAATATCTCCAAGAACACAACCATTATAATTCCTGCCCATAATATTCCTTCATTCAAGCCGGCAAAATCATTCATAACCAAAGTTAAATCTCACGTTAAGAAGTAAGACTGACTATGCCAAGCGGAAAAAAAAGAAAAAGACATAAAATGGCTACCCACAAGCGCAAAAAGCGTTTGCGGAAGAACAGACATAAGAAGAAGTAGATTAAACGGGTAGTCTGCATTTGAAATTACTAAACCTAAAGGTCCTACGATCTTTAGGTTTATTGTATAAGTATATTGGATAGCGGTGAATTATATTAGCTCAGATTAATATAGTGAAGTGGTAAATAAGGATTTGATTATTGATGTTGGTGGTTCTGAGGTGACTCTGGCATTACTGGAAGACAAGCAATTAATTGAGTTAAATAAGGAAAAGAGCAACGTACAATTCTCTGTGGGCGATATTTATCTTGGCAAAGTAAAAAAGATAATGCCGGGATTGAATGCTGCTTTTGTGAATGTCGGATTCGAAAGGGATGCCTTCCTTCATTATCTTGACCTGGGAGCTCAGTTCCGGACACAGCATAAATACTATACCACTGCAATTCAGAAACAGGGACGCATCAATCCCCTTCACAAAATAAAGTGCGAGGAGGATATCGATAAGGATGGCAAAATCACTGATGTTCTTACAACCGGACAGACAGTTCTTGTCCAGATCACAAAAGAACCTATATCGACAAAAGGCCCGAGACTGGCATCCGAAATTTCTCTTGCCGGAAGAAACCTCGTACTTATACCTTTTTCTGATAAAGTATCGGTCTCCTCAAAAATTGAAAGTGGTGAGGAGAAAAACCGCCTGAAGACTTTGGTTCAGAGTATTAAGCCAAAAAACTATGGAGTAATAGTCAGAACGGTAGCAGAAGGTAAAAAGGTGGCACTCCTTGATGCTGAATTGAAAGAGCTGGTTAAGAGATGGGAATCG
>Ga0209262_10001116_pt1 | contig 11294 bp, 5 predicted proteins | sample Lowcelwee11metaG_FD_187171 | JGI IMG/M metagenome (GOLD analysis project Ga0209262, IMG submission 187171) | Freshwater pond sediment microbial communities from the University of Edinburgh, under environmental carbon perturbations - Low... | ecosystem: Environmental > Aquatic > Freshwater > Pond...
CAGGTTCAAGGATGGGGTCGTAAAAAGAAATTTGCTCTAATCAATAGTGATTGGGATCAGCTTCATATTTTGGCACAATGTCAAAATGAATCTCATTATCTTAATAGGGGGCTGGTTTCGACTTCCCAAGAGGGGGTGATTTCGACTTCCCTTCGACAAGCTCAGGGCAACGCGCTCAATCACCCCTATACGGGGTCGTGCCGAGATACGTGTAAAATAGTGCAAAATGACCCTCAAACCCTTGTTATATCTACCTTTCAAAAATCTCAATCGGTAAAGGAATTGCCTCCTCCCAAGGTCGGGGAAGATTTTGCCAATCCACCACATAATCCCCATAGCGTTTCAGATGTGCCGTCAAATAAGGACTGAAAGTTGCTAACTGACTTTGAGTAATCTGATAGCCCTCTGCACTCAATTGCTGAATTACCAAAGACAAATCAATCGTATTTTGCAAAATCACTGCACTCGCCACCAAATCCAAATACTTGAGCCGTTTTTCCTGCTCCTCTGGGTCATTTTCAGTAATAATCCCATCCTTGCCAAAAAATAACCAATCTAAAAAATGATTATAACCCTCAACTTTATTCGTACAAGCCGTGATCTCCCTTCTTAATCCCGGGTCAGAAATATATTGCAGTAAAAACAAAGTGCGTATCACCTGTCCTAACTCCTTAAATGCTTGATATACCTTGTTTTTGCGACTATAACTGCCCAATTTGCGTAAAATAGTCGAAGGCATCAACTTACCCGCCTTAATTGACAATACCATCTGCATTAAATCTTGCCAATGAGTTTCAATTAACTTCCAATCCACTACGCCCTTAAACAGAGAATCAATATACTCATATTTAGCTGAAGAATCTGGACGAAAAAACGTCACTTCCTGCCAATTTCTAATTCGGGGCATTAACTCAATCCCCAACAAATAAGCTAAACCAAACACAGGTGCAGACTGTCCTTGAGTATCAGCATGAAGAATATCCGGTTGAATATCCGAAGTATTTTTCAATAAACCATCCAAAATATACACCGCTTCCCAGACACCACAACTAATAAAATGGGTAAATAAAGCGATATAAGTATCAGAAACATGGTGATACGCAATACCACCATAGCCACCATAACGAATATGATATTCACTCAACAAGTTATTCTCATAAACCTCAAACTTACTGCCATCAGCCGCCGCCCGTTTCCCACTCCCTCAACATTTCGGCAAATTAAGACGATTATAAGCATTAATTAAATCCCGGATCGCCACCTCCAATTTCCCTGAAGTAATATGGCGACGATTGGTGTAAGATAAAGCATGAGAACTGACCAAACCCTTAGCATGACGTGCCATTTGATTCGGTCCCAGATTGCAACCATAAGCAAAAATCGTCAATAGATAACGCTCAGAAGGCTCTGAAAGCTTCGGATCATTTCCTGAAATGGGACCAAAATGCCTTGTCCAGTTTAACCAATGCTCTATATTCGTTAAAATATCGAGTAAATTACGCTCCGGCATTCTTTCTGATATCGCAATCCATAAGGCTTCAGCACCATCAGGTATGGCTTGGGCAGTAATACGTTTTAAGACCGGAATACCATCTTTCCCAATCATAATTTGGTCGCCTTTTTGAGAGATTTGGTCAACTTTCAGAGCTACTTCTATTAATTTTGTCTTTAAATCAGCGATAAAATGCTCAGGTGTATGACTAAACCCTAAATCTTGACAATATTGAGCTACCATAGACTCACATTCAGACCAAGGTAATAACTGTTCTCGAAAATCAGCATAATGCTCACTGCCCACCACACAAGCATCTCCCGTTTTTAACTCCGTCGCTAAATAACTAAAAATACAAATTTCTAACTGTTGACGAATCAAAACAGAGGTTTCCCCCTCCGTTTTGACGACTAACTTACGCCAAGGCTCACTTAAAAAAGTTAAATCAAGGGTATTAGCTAAATATTTCTTGCGTTTATGTTCATGTTTTAAGACATAATTTAAAGCCTCAATTAAAGATTGATCTGAATTAGTAGAAACAATTTCTAAAGAGTTAATTAAATCAAATAAAGCTTTACGATAACGAGAATAAAAATGCCACAACAAAGGTAAATAATTTTTACTATTATAAGCCGTTATTTCTGCACATTGTTGTAATAAATAATCAGCCCCACCATTATTGTTAAAAAGAGACTGCACTTCTTGACCAAAATTAGTCCTATCTTTTACTTCTGTAGACACCTGTAAAACTTGAGTTAAAATAGTTAATAAATATTCAGTTTGAGCTAAATGTTTTTCCCTCAATTCAATTAATCTTTGTTTTGCCTGATTATGAATAGTTTTTATCCGTTTAAGAAACATCTCTACTAAGGCATCACGGGTTTTAACTTGTGCCTGATATAATAAACAAATTAACAAAACTTGGCGTTTTTGCTCCTTAGTATCTCGTAATTCTTTAAGATCAGAAGCCTTAGCTATCGCTGACCATGCTTTAATTTTAGTGGGAGTAATCTCTCTTAATAATCTCTTAGTCTCACCAAAATTCATCAATTGAGTAAACTTAATTTGTAAAGCTTTTATTTGGGCTAAATTAGCTTTTTTGGGAGGGGATTTGAGTAAATTTAAAGTTAAATTACCTTCGGCTGTATCTGAAGATATTAACTGCTCTAACATCTCTTTTTCTCTCGTAGATAACTGCCCATTTATGCTAAGATAAAGACGTTGATTAACCATAAACTTAACATGACCAATTAAACGCTCAAGGGTACTAAAAGCGGGTAATTCATATCTTTCTTTGACTAATTCTTCAATTGCTACATTAATTAAATCGGCTGAATATTCCATCACTAAAGCCGCTTTTGAAACAGCAATAGCCGCTATTTTTTGTCCCTGTTTGCCATAAGATTTTACACCTAAATAAGTGCGAATTGCTTGTTGATAATAGCGTTGGGAGCGTAAAGATATTCCGGGTTTTAAATAATCTTTAAACTTGAGACATTTTCTGATATAAATAGTGAAGGGGGGTGGCACTTCTTCAGGGGAAATAAAATAGCCTAATCTTTGAAAAGATTTAAGCATAATTATTAAAGCTAAAAAACCTTTGTCAGTCTTAACTTGAGACTGAACAAAAGCTAATTCAGCCTTTGATGGTGTATAAAATTCAGCTAATTCTTGGGCGGATGGATAGACTTTAAATTGAGGATAAGCAGTACGATTTAAAGTAGTAATTTTGGCTAACTCCTGAGCTAATCTAATCAGAAAAAGTGTATCATATTAAATCAATTTTGTTATTTTTTTTCTAAAATATTTTTAGTTAATTAAAGTTGCAAATATTGACTCAGTTAATTACTAATTTATTTGAGATTTAATCAGTCCAAAAAGATTCAAACCTTTGGGGAGACATTTGGGTATAATGGACAGTATGATGAATATTTTTATGCCCTAAATAATCCTGAATAGCCCTTGTATCATGCCCTAAAGAGGCTAAATAATAGCCACAAGCATGACGTAGTTGGTGAGGATGTACAGGAAAAGGAAGCCCTGCTAATTTTCCCGCCAAGCGCAATAATTTGACGTACTGAGCGAGTAGATAAAGGGGATTGACGCTCACTCAGAAATACATAACTTGAATCAGAATTTTCTCTTTGTAATTGACGCAAAGCTCTTAATTCGGGAGAACGCAGAGGCTGAATGCTATCATGACCATGTTTGACCCGTTTTACTTCAAGATAGCCTGATTTTAAGTCAAATTGAGACCATTTGAGAGCAACTAATTCGGCTGTACGCAATCCGTGACGAAACATCAGTAAAATGATCGTAGCATCTCTGACCCCATTTCTACCTACTTTTTTCGCCGCCTCCATCAAAGCTGACACTTCTGTTGAGCGTAAATATTCTCGACTACGGGATGAAACTTTTTTGGTGGTGGAGAGACACTTTTTTCTAACTTTGCCGAAAATGGAAGTTGGAGGGTAATCAATAACATACTTCAATCCCTCAATAATGGTTTATATTTCCATTATACTTTGCCTAAAATGAGACGAACTAGGCAAAGTATTATACTTGTAATCTAGTACAATTCAAATTCTCAACAAGTGAAATGTTAAAAAGATTACACAGCAAGGATTTGGTACCCATTTTGCACTATTTTACACATATCTCGGTGCGACCCCTTTTAGCTTCGCCCATTGATTTTTTGTCCTGATTATTTTGATAATTAAAAGTTAGTTTTGACTAGCAAACTAATGACTGATTAACTAAATAATATTTTAACAGCATAGGACATATTTTCATTCAAAAAATCACAGTAAAACTAGGGCTATTTAAAATCCCCTTATTTTCTTATTCAATTAATTATTAATTTCGGAATTTTCACCCCCCACTATCTAAAAATACCTCAGCTATTTCTGGAGCAAAAATTGGAGTCAATAAACCAATAATAGTCGCCTGAATACTGTCAGAAAAGCCATCTAAGTAGGCTTTGAAGGCTTCCCAACCATGTTTTGTCAAGATCTCGACAAATTCTTCTACAGCTTCTAAGGGGTTGAGGTTTAACCATTCCCGAAAACTTTGCTCAAATTTATAATCAAAATTACAACCGCCTCTATAGGTATCTATATAGGAGTGGTTGTAATTTTCTTTCAGTTTCTTCCAGTAGTCAAAAACATGAAGTTTCAAAGCTTTCCAGCCCCCCGGATAGGTTTGTGCTACCTGTTGAATATTTTGCTGTGAGGTTTTGGTAAGAGAGGCGATCGCCTGTTGAGTTAATTTTTTACCAGAATTTAAAATACCCATAGAGGCATCTAAAATATTTTGACGTGCTTTTTGTTTAGCACTACCTGCTCCCTCGACGACATTAATGGCAGACTGGTTAATAACTTTGATGCCAAATTTATCAGTTAACCAATCAAGGTTAGAATTAGTGCTAACTAGATCAAGAATAAAATTTTGTTCAGGGTATAACTGAAAGCGTTGTCGCCCAATATTTTGAATAACCTCATTTCTGACAGATTCCTCATAAAACAGATTAAATTCATCTTCATTCTCAAAAAGAAGATTATATTCATCCTCTTTATCACCAATATTAGGATAAGGTAAACCAAAAGTTAAAAGGTAATTTTTCCCTTTAAATTTATTAGTACCTCGATTGTGATTAAACCAATAATTTTCACAACCCCAACTCTTAAAACCTAAAATTTCAACATTTTCATTATTAGCAACAACATATTCATTGTATGCCTTTAATCTTTCTTGACAAGCCTCAGAAGGAATGCCATTAGAGCCTAAACCCTCTATATGAGTGTTATAAACAGTGAGATTTTTAAAGCTTGGTAATTCCTCTTGAATTTCAATAATTTGATTAGGATTAATCCCTAAAATTTTCGCAGTATGATAACGATTGAAAGTAGCATCAAGATAAATTCTCGTTTTAAATTGAGAGAATAAATCTTGATGTTTTGGATCTTCAATTGTTAATTTTAATTGTCTTTCAGTGCGGATAACTTCACCCTCTTGATTACAAATTTTAACTTTAACAATTTTCATAAAACCTTTTTGTTTACCCGCCCAAATTTTGAGCAAGTCAACTAAGCCATTGACGGGAAGTGCTTCAATTTTAGCAACAGATTCTTTTAACATTTCTGCTCTAGCTGTTTTTGCGACTGAGCGATATTCTTTCTCCACATTGCCGAGGGAATCAGGCACTATTTCTTCTAAATTTAATTCATGACTAATTAAATTATTAATAATCGTTTCAATGTCGAGAGGGGGGAGAGGTAAAATATTAAGTAAAGTTTTTGAATTAATACCGTAGAGCGGATGTTCTACTGATTCAGCTAAAGGTAAAAGAGGGTGATTTTTGCCTAAGAAATAATCATTGAGAGCTAATAAAAAAGGTCGTAAAGAGTTTAAATCAACATTATTTTTAAAAGCTTCTGCGAATTGTTTATCAATATCTTCAATAGTTAGAGAAAGAGTTTTATGACGGTTTAATTGACTACCACTTTCTTCAATGATTGCTGTATCTTTTGCATAGTCAATGGGCATGGTTTCAAATTCAGCATTTGACTTGCTATAATTAATAGAATCAGGAAGGGGAGCGCTATTAATATCTAAACGAATTTTATCATGACTAAAAGTCATTCTTCTTTCCCCTCTGTAACCAATTTCTTTACAATTAAAACTAGGGCAAGTGGCACAAATTGGATTTAAGTTCCCCTCCGATGTCATTTGATTGGGGTTATAATTTTTCTGAGTTAGAAGATTAAATAAATCCGCTCGATGACAATTGGGAGTAATCACCGCATTCTTCCTTTGTGCCTCAGTTCGTGCGATTTTGAGATTACCCTCAGAATCCTGATACATCCCATTATGACGAGGATATAAATTCTCATAATTCTCTTTTATTGTGAGGGTACTGACGTTGTTATGATTTTTGTCAAAATACCATAAACGAGAGTCGGTGTCGGGGTTCATAAAGCCGAGGTCATGAGATTTACCGCTTCCCATAAAGGAAGTATCTGCTATATCTGTCCAACCTAATTTTATTAATTTATTGATTAATTCTAATCTTTCGCCCTGCTTAAAGAATATTTTTGGTGGTAATTTGTCTTTATAATCTTCTATAGATGGCAGGAGAATGTGAGACTTATAGTTTTGATAACTCGGTAAAACTACTATTGTTTGACTAAACTTCTCGTAAAAACCTTTGGTTAACCAACCAAAACCTTTTTTAAAAGTCTTGGGTAATTGATGAAAAATTCGTTTTAATTCAAAAGTGAGGTTAGATTTTTCTTCTTCTTCTAACCATTTTTGCCACTGCTGTGAGGATACATAATATTCTTGAGTTAAATCAGGTTTGTTTTTACCAAATTTTTCCTCATATTCTTTTTCGCTAATTTCTCCGGCTAAAGGGGTATCTTCTTTGTGAGATTTATCTACAGTTTTCCATACTATAGAGGCAATTTTTGATTTAATGCCATCCTCTGTAAAATTATTAACACTCGGAGTTTTATCATAGCGTTGAGCCGAGTTGATGATTGAATTAATCTCATGTTGTGATAAACCGCAGATTATTCCGTAATCTGTCATTAATTTCTCAACATCGCCGGAGTAAGACTGTTTTTCTGATTGTAAATAACGCTCTACTGCTAAAATTTCACGGCATAAACTAAAACCTGTTTTATTTCTTTCTCCTTTGGGAGCGCCAAATGTCAGGGAATCTTGATAAGATTTGCCTAATAAAGCTGTTAAGTCTACAGAAATATTAACAGGCAGTTGGAAGTGATCTAAAAATTGTTCCCATGAGGATAATTTACCATCATAATTATGATTAAGTTTTCTGTTTAAACGCTCTAATTTTTGACGCTCTTTTTCTAATTTTAATTCTTCTTGTTTTGCCCTTTCTTCAGCTAATTTAGTTTGAGCTTTTTCAATCCATTCAGAAGGTAAATAAGCTGAGGGATTTAACAATAAAATTTGGGCTTCTGTATTGCCGTAAAATATACGAGAAGCATCTTTACAAGCTTTATCACTATTAGGGAAAACCTCCATTAATAGTTTAATTATTTGCTCATAAATTTCGATATTTGTGATTAGGTCGGGCAGTTGAAAAACTAATCTAAATCTATCACAAATAAGCCCATTTTTCTCTTTTTGATGACTGGCTGATGTATAGATTAAGGAACAATAATTTTGAATAAAATCGTTAGTTAAAACCTCTGATAAGGTCAAACCTTCATCAATGTCTAAAAAGACGGCATAACTGCCTATAACATTAGTTTTTAGGCGACGAGTTTGAGCATTTTGCAGTAATCCCGCCATCGTGGCGTATCCCTGCTTTATTTCTTTTGCCAATTTCTCAATTCCTGAGATTGATTGCCAATTTTTTGATAAATTTTCAAAGTTGCCGTTGAGTGGCACTTTATTGAGACAGTGGCGGTTAATGCCAAATATAGGTTGGTTTGGGGTTTGTAAGATCATGGGTATTTCTCCTTTTTTTTTGTTTGATTACCCTTGATACCTACCGAGAACTGTCAAGAAAAAAAATTTTTTAATTACATGAGGTCTTTGTCATTGGTGGCTTTGATTGCCTTTATTGCCTTTTGTGGCTTAAATTGCCTTTTTTGGTTTTTTTTTCCTTTTTAGTGACAAAGTGTACTTTTTTCTGTTACCATGTAATTATATTTTTATAAAAATTTTTTATTTATTTTGTTTTTTCTTGACGTTTTGATCAAGGGTTGGTGTTCAATTAACTCTGGTAGGCGATCAAGGAATTTTTTTTGTCTATTTTTTTTTGTTTACGAGATCAATTATATAGTAAAAAAGCTCAGGTGAGACCAGAATGGCTCTTTTTTTTCCGAAAATCAGATCTTAAAAATTTACAAATCTTAATATTTGTTAAATTTCAAAAATTTGTGTTAAGTGTTTTATCTTAAACGTCAGGAAGTCAAACGAAGTAAAAATCTGAAAAAAATCATCATTGTCTAGTGTAGAATAGACAGTGTAAACTTTAAAATAGACAGTGAAATAGACAGATAAAATTATGGATGTCAAACAATTATTAGACAGGTATCAACTTAAAACTAGACAGTCTCTCTACAATCGGTTAAATCAGCTAAACATCTCATTAGAGAAGGATTTTGAGGGAAAAGGTTATGCGACAGAATCTCAGATCAAACTACTAGATCAGCTTCAAGAATGGCTTAATCATGGTGGCACTATTAAAACTTTTGCCCCTACTGTCAATGTGGAAATAGACAGTCAAGACAGTAAAAATATACCAAAAAAATCTCAAAATAATAGTCAACTGTCTATTTCTGAGAAGACACCTCAACAGTTAGAGCTTTTTGATGTTCTCTCTGCGATCGCCCTTGGCAATAGATCACCGATCAATCACTGGAAAGAATTAATTTATGCTGTAGATAATGAATTAATTTTATCTACATTGGAAGTAAAAGAACTTTTAGGAGTTGCCCCCAAGGGGAAAGAATATATTAGAGGCTCATTTAAGTTGGTAAAACAAGGTAAAATTGGGAATCAATCAGGCTGGAAAGTGGAAAAGGTTTAACTGGATTAAGTTAAGATCAAATTGTTAAGAATTAAACCAAATAATAATAAACTTTGATAAAATAAGAATAATTTTTACTAAAAATCAAAGACTAAAAATTTTTTAGGGGCTAATCACGGTAAGTTCAACAATACCTATTCAATCGCTTTGAATCCTAATTATCAGTAGTAATGATGTATTTATGTACAAAAACTCTCCGTTTTCTTGGTATATGTTAACAGTATTGTTTACGATCGCTGTTTCTAACACTCCTACTCTAGCTAAAAATAATCAGAAAGATGCTGTATTATTTACAGAAAAGACTTTTGAGCAAAAACAGATTAATCATAATCATCAGGCACTCAATAATTACTCCAAAAATTTAGAAATAAGTTTTGTTGAGCCTTGGGTGATGCGTTTACCAGAAAATTTATTAGTTGAGCATAACAATAATCATCATTATCAACTAAATATTGACGAATCTTCTACTAATTTAACTGTTAATTTGTTCTTCTGTGAAACTCAATCTGCTGATTGTCTTCAAGGTAGTTTTTCCGTTAATAATCCTAATTTACCTGAAGTTCAACAAGCATTAGAAAAACATAAATTAGCCGCTTCACCTATTACTTTATCTCCCCATATACAAGGTTATTTTTTAACAGAAGACAATAATGCTTCTATTATGTGGGAACAAGATAATTTAATTTATCAAATTGATTTTACTCCATCGGAAAAGCAAAATATTCTTTATATGGCTTATTCAATGGCTAATAGTAATTCTTTGACTTCTACTGATGATTTAACTACTAAGATTGAATTTTTAGAGAATAGTTTAAATGAGCAAGAAAATCTTGCTTTTAGGGATAATTCACCACAGCTATCATCCTCAACAGAAAATACTTTAAGAAGTCCAGAACAAGTATTAATTCAAGGTTTTGAATTTGAAGGAAATACTGCATTTTCGGAGCAAGAATTAAATAATATTATTAGTGAATTTACTAATAGAGAAATAACTTTTAATGATTTAATCACCATAGAAGAACAAATTAGACAAATGTATCATCAAGGTTGTAATAATGATAGTTTATCTACCCAACCTTGTTATCGAAATTCTGATGTTATGATTCCTGAAGGACAAAATTTAACCGACCAAAATGGCATCGTAAAAATCGAAATTATTGAAGGTGGAATCGAAGAAATAAGAGTTATTGGTACAGAAAGATTAGACCCTAATTATATTCGTAGTCGTTTAGCGAGCGCAACTCAAACGCCAGTGGATCAAAAAAAGATTCTTACTGCTTTACAATTATTACAACTTAATCCTTTAATTGAAAGTATTACTACCGAATTATCTGCTGGAACAAGACAAAATCAAAGTATTTTAGAAGTAAGAGTAAAAGAAGCAAATAGTTTAAATCTTGGTTTATTTTTAGATAATGGACGAGCGCCAAGTGTGGGGAGTATTCGTCGAGGAATTAATTTTAATCAAGCTAATTTATTGGGATTTGGTGATAGTTTAAATTTGACTTTTACTAATACTGATGGAAGTAATGCTATTAATACTAATTATACCTTTCCGATTAATGCTCAAAATGGCACAATTAATCTATCAGGAGGGGTAACAGAAACAAGTGTAATTGAAGCACCTTTTGATTTAATTGATATCAAAGGAGACTCCTATTTTGTGGAATTAGGTTATCGTCAGCCCCTAATTTTAACACCTGCTGAAGAATTAGCATTCGGCTTAAAATTTACCCGTCAAGAAAGCCAAACAAGCTTACTAGGCTTTAATTTCCCCCTGTCTTTAGGAGCAGATGAAAATGGAGAAACTCGTATTTCAAGTATTAGATTTTCCCAAGATTATACCCAAAGAAATCCTGACGCTATTTTAGCTTTTTACTCTCAATTTAGTTTAGGTTTAGACCTATTTAATTCTACTCTTAATAGTCAACTTCCTGATAGTCGTTTTATTGCATGGCGAGGTCAATCTCAATATGTGCGTCGTTTAGCAGAAAATACTTTATTATTTGTGAGAGGAGATGTACAATTAAGCACTGATGCCCTTGTTCCGTTAGAACAATTTAGTTTAGGAGGATTGCAAAGTGTGAGAGGTTATCGTCAAGATTTATTCTTAACAGATAATGGTTTTTTTGTATCAGGAGAAGTTCGTTTACCAGTATTAGAAATAAAAGAAGTAGAGGGCTTATTACAAGTTATTCCTTTTGTGGATTTTGGGATAGGTTGGAATAGTTCAAA
>Ga0209262_10001118_pt1 | contig 11289 bp, 13 predicted proteins | sample Lowcelwee11metaG_FD_187171 | JGI IMG/M metagenome (GOLD analysis project Ga0209262, IMG submission 187171) | Freshwater pond sediment microbial communities from the University of Edinburgh, under environmental carbon perturbations - Low... | ecosystem: Environmental > Aquatic > Freshwater >...
AAGGTTGTACTGCGCCTCAATACGATACAAATCAACTACATGCCGCTGTTGTAGAATTAATAGCTTTAGAAAATGCAAATATTAAATATTCAACTGTGCAAAATTGGTATTCAGGTGATGAATTTGGAAACGGTGGAGTCTATAATTTTGTAACTAAACGTGGATTATGTGCGGGTGCAAATTCTAATATATCTTGGACACAAGTTGAAACAGGCTCTTCGATTACTTGGAAATATCCAAGTTGTGTACTTGTCGGTAACTTTTCAAAAGGAGAATTTTATTCCGTTGCACTTACAAATAAATATCAACAAGCTGATACAGGAACAAAAATGATTCATATTGGAAAAAATACTCGTAGTCGTATTATTTCAAAAGGTATTTCAGCTGGTAAATCTAAAAATAGTTACCGTGGATTAGTTAATATAATGAATAAAGCTCTTGGAGCAAGAAATTATTCTCAATGTGACTCATTATTAATTGGAAATTTATCTAATGCAAATACATTTCCTTTTATCTCCGTTCAAAATTCAACAAGTAAAATTGAACATGAAGCATCAACTTCAAAAATTGGTGAAGAACAAATATTTTATTTTTTACAACGTGGAATTTGTTTAGAAAAAGCAGTGGAATTAATGATTAGTGGGTTCTGTCGTGAAATTTTTACAGAATTACCTTTAGAGTTTGCTGCAGAAGCAGATAAATTATTAACATTAAAATTAGAAGGAAGTGTTGGCTAATGAATTTAAATTCTCCTATTTTAGAAATTCAAGATTTAAAAGTTTCAATAAATGAAAATGAAATTTTAAAAAATTTAAACCTGAAAGTTAATAAAGGTGAAATTCATGCAATTATGGGACCAAATGGTTCAGGTAAAAGTACATTTTCAAAAGTTATTGCTGGTCATCCAGCATATTCCGTTTTAGGTGGTGACATTTTATTTAAAGGTTCAAGTATTTTAGATCTTGAACCAGAAGATAGATCACATTTAGGAATTTTCTTAGCCTTTCAATATCCAATTGAAATTCCAGGAGTAAGCAATGAAGATTTTTTACGCTTGGCTTATAATTCAAAACAAAAATTTTATAATAAACCAGAAGTTGATCCAATTGAATTTTTGTCAATTATTAATGACAAATTAAAACTTGTTAATATGTCAGCATTGTTTTTAAGTCGAAATGTCAATGAAGGATTTTCTGGTGGTGAAAAAAAACGAAATGAAATCTTACAGATGATTTTATTAGATTCGGAAATTTCAATTTTAGATGAAACAGATTCTGGTTTAGATATTGATGCTTTAAAAATAATTTCAACTGGAATTAATAATTTTATGAATGAAAATAAATCAATTATTTTAATTACTCATTATCAACGCTTATTGGACTATATTAATCCAACTTATGTACATGTCATGCAAGATGGTAAAATTATTAAAACAGGTTCGGCAAATTTAGCAAAAGAATTAGAAAATAAAGGTTATGAATGGTTAATTGACGAAATTTAAATCAAAAAAAGAGCTTTTTTATAAAAATAACCCTAAAACAATCGAAAATCTTTTATAATGGTAATCGTTCCTGTATATTTTTTAATATTGGGTAAATTACTAAATTAGTTAGATTTTATGTACCCAGAAATTTTTTATTCAAATACGTTTACATTATTAGCGGAGGCGGAAGTTGGAAAACATTTTTACTGGAGTATTGCAGGTTTTCTAGTACATGGACAAGTTTTAGTAGTTATCTGGTTTGTAGTATTACTTTTATTAGTATTCTCATTCTTAGGAACTGCAAATGCAGATCGTATTCCACATGGTTGGCAAAACTTTATGGAATCTGCTGTAGATTTTGTTACTGACATTGCTAGAGATCAATTAGGTGAAAGTTTTTATAAAGAATGGATCCCATTTATTGGGACGTTGTTTTTATTCATTTTTGGATGTAATTGGGCTGGTGCCATTATCCCTTGGAAATTAATTGAATTACCGGAAGGAGAATTCGCTGCTCCAACAAATGATATTAACACGACAGTTGCTTTAGCTTTATTAACATCGTTTGCCTACTTCTATGCAGGTTTAAGTAAAAAAGGGTTTGGATATTTTAAACGATATGTTCAACCAATTCCACTTCTTCTACCAATTAATATTTTAGAAGATTTTACGAAACCTTTATCACTAAGTTTTCGATTATTCGGAAATGTTTTAGCTGATGAATTAACAATCTCTGTATTGACTTCGTTAGTTCCTTTGGTAATTCCATTACCAATTATGTTATTAGGTATTTTTGCTGGTTCAGTACAAGCTTTAATTTTCTCAACATTAGCAGCTGCATATATTGCAGAAGCTTTAGAGTAAGTTGTTTTATCAAATTATTGCAATTAGATTTTTTAAAAATTAATATATATTCACAATTAAAAATTTATTATGGATTCTATCATTTCTGCTGCTTCTGTTATTGCTGCTGGTTTAGCTATTGGTTTAGCTGCAATTGGTCCTGGTATTGGTCAAGGTAATGCTGCTGGTCAAGCTGTTGAAGGTATTGCTCGTCAACCAGAAGCAGAAAACAAAATTCGTGGTACATTATTATTAAGTTTAGCGTTTATGGAAGCATTAACAATTTATGGTCTTGTTGTAGCTTTAGCATTATTATTCGCAAACCCATTCAACAGCTAAAAATTAACTCAATAATTGAAACGAAATAGTTCATAGTTCCAAAATTATTCGTTTTTACTTTAGGTTATTTATAACTTAGATTGGATAAAATCTTTTGAATAAATTCTAAACAATAAAAAGTTTCAACCGATATCTGGAATTATCGTGAGACTAAAAATTATCGAAACTTATTTAAGAAAAATCAATTTAAATTTGATAGTTTGGAGTAATAAATCGTTATTACTCCGTTACCTTTTAATAAGGTCGACATAATTCCTTAAAAATTTTAATTCTATAGTAAAACATATAGATTTTATATGATTAATCTTTCAATACTAATTTCAAGTTCAGAAGTTAGTGGACCTGGTGGGTTATTTGATATTAATGCAACGTTACCGTTAGTTGCAATTCAATTTCTATTATTAACAGTTATTTTAAACATAATTTTATATAATCCATTGCTAACTATCATCGAAGAACGCAAAGAGTATATTTTAACAAATCTTAGCAAAGCTTCAGAGATATTAGCAGAAGCCAATAAACTAACAAAACAATACGAACAAGAATTAACTAGCGTCCGTAAAGAAGCCCAATTAGAAATTACAAGCTCACAAAAAATTCATAAAGAAATTTTAGAGATCGAATTAAACGGTTCTCAAAAGTCTATTGATAATTTATTAAATACTATTACAAAAGATCTTCTTGCTAAGAAAGATATAGCACTTAATAGTTTAGATGAAATCGTTCAATCTTTATGCGTTGATATTGAAACTAAATTATCAATCTAAATTTTTTGTCAGACGTAATTTTCCTTTTTAATAAGTGAACAGTTTATATAGAAACTCGAAAACATGGAAAATTTTGATCAAATTTTTACATTACTTGCCGAACATGAAAGTATTGGTTTAAACCTAGATATTCTCGAAACAGGCTTGTTGAATATTATAGCGTTAGTTGCAATTCTATTTTTTACAGGTCGTGATTTTTTAGGATCTTTATTAGAAGAGCGAAAAACCACGATTGTAAAAAGTGTTCAAGATGCAGAAGATCGATTAAACGAAGCGCAAAAGCGTTTAGATGAAGCTCAAAAACAATTAAATCAAGCAAATCTTGTTATTAGTGAAATTAAGAATGAAACAATAGCAACAAAAAAAGTATTACTTGAGTCTGATGCTTTTGAAGCAAAGAAAGATTTAAAAATTCGTTTTGAACGTGCATTAGCAACTTTTCGATCAAAAGAACGTCAAATATTCTTAGAAATTAAACAACAAATTATTTCACTTGTGCTAAAACGAACAGTGATTCGAGCGCAAGAGACATTTGGACCGAAAGAACGTGCAACTGCATTAATTAATGATACTATTAATAAATTAGAAGGAGATTTATTATGAGTGCAAATCCATTAACAGCAAAGATTGCAGCCCCTTATGCACGTGCTTTGTTTGATTTTTCGGTTGAACAAAATATTATGCATCAAATAACAGCAGATTTTCAAAATTTAGAAATCTTCTTAAATGAAACTTCTGAATTAACGGACTATTTAGCTAGTCCAGTTGTTAGTCAAAATGCTAAACGTGAAGTTTTAACTAAAACATTACAGTCACAAGTAAATACCGAAACATTTAAATTTTTAATGGTTTTAGTAGATCGTGAAAGAATTAGTTTATTAAAATCAATTATTACTAATTATTTAGAATTAGTTTATGAAACAGCTTCTATCAAAATGATTGAAGTTTCAACAGCATTTGCTTTTACTAATTTACAAAAAAATATGTTAATTAAAAAACTAAAAGAATTAACAAATGCACGTGAAATTAGATTAGTAATAACTGTAGATTCTAATTTAATTGGTGGTTTTTTAATTAAAACTAATTCAAAAGTAATTGATTTTACTGTCAAAAACCAATTACAAAATCTAGCAAAACATTTAGATACTGTTTTAGAAATTTAATTGTAAAAAAATCTTTTATTAACTTTTTATATTGAAAATAATACAATGATAAATATTCGTCCAGACGAAATTAGTAGTATTATCCGTGAACAGATTGAGAACTATGGTCAAGATGTTAAAGTAGATAATATTGGTACTGTATTACAAGTTGGTGATGGCATCGCTCGAGTTTATGGTCTTGACCAAGTAATGAGTGGAGAGCTTTTAGAATTTGAAGACAAAACAATTGGTATTGCTCTAAATTTAGAGAATGATAACGTTGGTGTTGTACTAATGGGAACAGGTCGTCAAATTTTAGAAGGTAGTACTGTTAAAGCAACCGGTAAAATTGCTCAAATTCCTGTAGGTGATGCTTTCTTAGGTCGAGTAGTTAATCCATTAGCTGCACCAATTGATGGGAAAGGTGAAATTGCAAGTACTGATAGCCGTTTAGTAGAATCTATGGCACCGGGTATTATTAGTCGTAAATCTGTTTGTGAACCATTACAAACTGGTATTACATCTATTGATGCAATGATTCCAATTGGTCGTGGTCAACGAGAATTAATTATTGGTGACCGTCAAACAGGTAAAACTTCAATTGCTGTTGATACTATTATTAACCAAAAAACAGAAGATGTTATTTGTGTTTATATTGGTATTGGTCAAAAAGCTTCAACAGTTGCTCAAGTTGTAAATGTACTTGACGAAAAACAAGCAATGGCTTATACAATTGTCGTTTCGGCAAGTGCAAATGATCCAGCTACATTACAATATATTGCACCATATTCAGGTGCAGCGTTAGCTGAATACTTTATGTATAAGGGTAAAGCGACATTAGTAGTATATGATGATTTAACGAAACAAGCAATGGCATATCGTCAAATGTCGTTATTACTACGTCGTCCTCCAGGACGTGAAGCTTATCCTGGTGATGTATTCTATTTACATTCACGTTTATTAGAACGTGCTGCTAAACTTAGTGATGCATTGGGTGGTGGAAGTATGACAGCACTTCCAATTATTGAAACACAAGCTAGTGATGTTTCAGCTTATATTCCAACAAATGTAATTTCAATTACAGATGGCCAAATCTTCTTATCGAATGATTTATTCAACTCTGGTATTCGTCCAGCAATTAATGTTGGTATTTCAGTATCACGTGTTGGATCTGCGGCACAAACAAAAGCTATGAAGAAAGTTGCTGGTAAGTTAAAATTGGAATTAGCTCAATTCGCTGAATTAGAAGCATTTTCACAATTTGCTTCAGATTTAGATGAAGCAACTCAAAAACAACTAGCACGTGGTACTCGATTACGTGAAGTATTAAAACAACCACAAAATTCTCCTTTATCAGTTGCAGAACAAGTAGCATTAATTTATACCGGTATTAATGGTTATTTAGACGATTTAATAGTTGGTGATGTGAAAAAGTATTGTGCAAGCTTAGTTTCATATATTACAACATCTAAAAAACCATTTGCAGAAATTGTTGGTTCAACAAATCAATTTACTGAAGAAGCAGAAGCTTCTTTAAAAGAAATTATAAGTGAAACTAAAGAAATCTTTGCAAAGACTAAGTAATTCTTTCTCTTTTATTCTTTGAGTTTTCAAACTCAAAGAATAAAAAATTATCTAAATTGTTGGGTATACGATGGATAATTTTAAAACTTTTGATTACAATGGCTATTGTATTATAAAAAGACTTGGAGAATCATCTAATGGTTTATCGTTTTTTCCGAATACTTCGACGATTGTCTTAGATAGTAAGTAATAAACAAAGCTATCTTCTGAATAAATTAGAATCAGAGTTTATTTCTAATTTAGCTAGTGATTTTGGAATTACTGAAACAGAAGCAGTTCAAAAATCAATGGACTTCTTTGCAGACAAACAGCTAGTGGTTCAACCTTTTGATAATGCGCATAAAACCCAGTTCCACGAAAATAATCCAATGCATCTTTTTCTTGGTGCGTTAATAAATTCATATGCATGCTCGGCGGGAAAAGTGTTTTAAAACTTTGTAATTTTTTCTGAGCGGATTTACAGAGTTTTGTTTTCTAGGTTTGATATTTCACACGCTCGGCCCAATCTGGGAAAAATTCTCTTAATAAATTTGGTGATATTGAATTTTTATCAAAGGTTTGACTTCCAGCGCGACAAAAAATATTTTCTTTTAGTTTTGAATTTTTTAAAACTTCTTCGAACGGAATTGGTTTACACAACCATGCTCCAGCTAGAAGAAAAATTGTTCTTCTTCTTTCATTGTCTTTCATACTATCTGAATAAAATATAAATATAAAATTAAATATTATTATAAAGCAAACCCTGAAAAAATTTGGTGGGAGTCTTGTATTTTTCTGAGAACTATTGTAGACTAAATTTTAAGAAAATGAGAAAGCCAAACCCAGTTTGAAAGTCGGGATATAGCTCAGCTTGGTAGAGCGCTTGCTTTGGGAGCAAGATGTCGTAGGTTCAAATCCTACTATCCCGAATATCTTTTTCAATAATTAATTCTCATTATTTACTATTTTGTTTAGAAATCAATTTAATCGACAGTAAAACCCGATAGTTAGTTATTCAGAAGTTAAATTATTGATTTTTTTGGAAAGGATATTGATAGAATTTGATTTATTCTTTACAATCGAAGTATTGCATGATTAAAATTTAATTTCACGATATCTTATTAACTTAATACCAATTCAAAATTACTAATGAGTTTAGACGACAAATTTATTCCGATTCAAACTGGGTTTTCCCAGATAATCGATAGCTTTTTCAAAACAATAGCAAGATTATTTGGTTATCCAGGAAATCCTGGAATGCCAGGTAGTTACGATTTTTCAACTGAAGTATCTGCTCGATCAAAGTTTCTTGAGAATCTTCCATCACATCAAACTTTTTGGCCTCCAATTCAACGACCAGAAACATGGTTTGAAACCATATTTGGACCATCGCCTAAAATTGATGCAGTTCCAAGATATGTCTATGAAAACAGAGAAGAAGGATTTTATAATTTTTTTATTGAAAATTATAAAAATATTTATTTTTTACCCAACTGGTTATCAGAATTTCTTCAAGTACGCTTACATCTTTGTTTAGATTTGACTCTCTTAGAAACTATTCGTGAGGTATTCTTTATAGGCTTGGTGATTTATTCTCAAATTGTGATATTACGAATAACTTTATCATGGTTTATTTCTATCAATCCTTATACAGTTCCATGGTGTTATCTAGTCGCTGCCGTTGATTGGACCGAAGAAGTTTTACAAGGACTGGTACCATCGATTCTTGGAATCAATGTGACAGGAAGTATTTTTTTAGGGATTCTTGGAGTACTAGCAGATAGTTTAAATCATTTGGTATTTACAATGCCATTTTTACCAAGTGAAGCAGAAGAAAGTAAAGTAATACTTCAGCAAGAAATGAAAGATGTTTTAGTTTTTCATTATTTACCAATTTTGTGGTACCGTCATCCAATTCCAAATGAAATCAGAGAATTTTGGTATAATGAGCGGCCAGAAATATTAGATTATATGCAAAAAGCTTATAAAGATTTAGATATTCAATTTTTCCCTGACAGTGTCATTCAGGAGTTGAATCAACAAAAATTAAAAACAGATTTACCGCAAATTCATGATTCTCTACTAGCTACAAGTAATTACTTAAGTCATATTCTATTCACAGAGATATTAGCAAATGAACATCTTCAGAATTTTGGTATTCATAATTTAGATAACTTGAATATTTTTCAATCTTGAAAAAATCTAATAATTTTCGAATTATTAGTATTGATAAGTATAAGTACTTGAATATATTATTGAAGCTAAAAATGGGTGAAATGAAGAATTCCTGATCAAAATTCTTCATTTCACCCATTTTTTTGAATTCTCGAAACTGCTTTTTCATCGATTTCTGAAGAATGTTTGTCGCTTCTTATTTGAAATTTTCATGACTGCTGGACTATAAAATTTTTTAATAAATGGAAATATTGAGAATCAGTTTCCCAGTATCACTGATTATCCAATAAAGCCTACTATTTTCTTAGTTTTAATTTCTTTTCATCAGTTAAAGATTGTGATTCAGAATCTTTGAATTTTAAAGATTTTCACTGGTCCTATTTTGTATCTTCTAAAAATTTCAGACTGGGGTGGAGATCGTTGATTTTTGAATTTAAGACTAGGAATGGAATTCCAAATATGCTCTCAGCGGCGAATTCAGGACTCTATAACTAAACTTGATTTATTTTCGGAAAGAATTGAAAATCAGAAATCAATTAACTTTCTGATTCTTTCTTAAGTTCCAGTTTCAACTCTTCTTTTAATTCAGCCTTTAATCTTGCTTTGAACTTGAGACTAGCAAGACTTGTATTTTCGACTCTTAACTTAAGTCTGACTCCTTACTGATTTGAAAGTCAATGAAACTATAAACTATTGAAACAATTCTCATTTTCAGGCTCATCATTTTGGAAATATTCCTGCATTTTGTAACTCTTTGCGAAAAACCATCGATCAATTAAAGTATTTACTGGTTTTTGGTTCAGTTCTGTTTCTAGATGACAAAATTTTAACAAATATCCATTATCTTTTTCGAGATAGTATTTTATTGGTTTCTCAATATTTTCCATTGTTAATTTTTTGACAACTATCCCTAAATTTGGTGGGTATAGGAAATTAACTTTATTCTCTTCCATTACTATGAAAAGATATTTATGTGTGACTACCTGAAGAATATATTTTCGATCATCATCACAACTGACATTGACATCAATTCAATTGTTGGCAATGTTCTCAAGTTCATGAAATTAAAAATCAAAATCAATTTTTTTTCAGCTTCATAATTCCTTTCTATTAAAAGTAAGTTTAATTATCAGAACGACTTACGATAGGGTTAAGGTGTGGAATCTTTATCTAGCATCCTATCAAATTTAATTTCTATTGATTACTGCCTCTTAGACTAAGAACTATAGATTGTGGAAAAGTTTGTTAAAATTTTTTTGATTAATATCTTTGTGGGATCCATACTCTTATAACTTTTATCCATTAATCGACCAAATTGAAAAATATTTTTGTATCGAAGATTCATTCACTGCTCCGATAATTCATCACTCGAGATTAACTATCGAATAATTCATCTTTCTATCTTAAGACTTTATTTAGGATTATTTTACTTAATCCTAAATCAATAAAAAAATTATTTTTTCTAACTCGCAGTAAGATAACTTTATTCGTTAGAAGTTGACCTTTTCCAACCTTGTTTTTTTGAAGTCGGTCGAGATTAAAAGAGTATCCACGAAACTAATTCTATCCAATTGACAATTAACAAAGCGAGTTGAAGTGAGATTAGATTTGTTAATTGGGCAATCTGATAGTTGACAATCTGTAAAAGTGCACTGCATAAATAAGCATTTATAAAATATTATGTGATTAAATTGACAGTTTAAAAACCGACAATCCGCGAATCCACTGTCACTAAAATCTACGTCTTTGAAAGTAAAATTTGATATTTCTATATCTGTTAATACCGAACCAGACAGAAATTTGCTATCAATAGTTTCATTAGAAAAGTCTTGACCATTTATTCGTAAATTTAATAAATCTGATGAATTTGTTAAATTAGATTCAAGATTTAAAATAATGTCCGTTAAAGTCATATAAATTTATGTTATTTTATTTTATAAATTTCAGATTTATTGGATTTTGAAATGAAATGGTGATTGAAAACTAGCTGCACCAGCTCGAACCTCTGATTCATATGTCATATGATATTGTGATGGGATTCTTAATAAAAGAATACCCCCGATAATTTCATTGTCGCTAATTGGGGGATTAGGTAAGGCGCTTGGTTTATAGATTGCGCCTGGATTTAGAACCTCTCTGTCCCGTTGCTTAACTATGTTTTTTCCAATACCAAAAGCTTGCTGGTTTAAACTATTTGTTCCTTGTCCTAGGTCAATACCCGCTTTAAATTCAAATACACGATTTGTAAGTTCTGTAACCCTATAATATACTCCGATTCCAATACTAGTACCTTTTACAAAACCTTTACTAAATTCTTTTCGAGATTGTTTTGTTCTTTCATCGATTTCAATTATTTCATATTTAGTTAAATCTGATGAAATCGAATAAAGTTTCTTAAGAATACATTTGATCATGTCTTCGAATAAATGAAAGATTACTAATATTTAATTTCTATCTTTTAGAAATTTTTATAAAAAAATTAAAGTTTATTTATAAATATAGAGAAAGTATAACTATAGAATAAAATGGTTTTTGAACTGAATGAAAGTATTTGGGAGGGAAGTCTTGTTTCTTAGGATGACTGAGTAATCTATGATTCAACTTCATAGAAATACTTTTTCAAAAAAGTTCAAAAAATGAATAAATTTATGGAAATTTTAAGAGAGTTTGATCCTGGCTCAGGATGAACGCTGGCGGTATGCTTTACACATGCAAGTCATACGAGAGTTTTTAACTCAAGTGGCGGACGGGTGAGTAACACGTAAGAATTTGCCTTTAGGAGGGGGATAACAGCTGGAAACGGCTGCTAATACCCCATATGCTTTCGAGTGAAATGGATTTTTCCGCCTGAAGAGAAGCTTGCGGCTGATTAGCTTGTTGGTGAGGTAATGGCTCACCAAGGCGACGATCAGTATCTGGTTTGAGAGGACGATCAGACACACTGGAACTGAGACACGGTCCAGACTCCTACGGGAGG
>Ga0209262_10001119_pt1 | contig 11289 bp, 12 predicted proteins | sample Lowcelwee11metaG_FD_187171 | JGI IMG/M metagenome (GOLD analysis project Ga0209262, IMG submission 187171) | Freshwater pond sediment microbial communities from the University of Edinburgh, under environmental carbon perturbations - Low... | ecosystem: Environmental > Aquatic > Freshwater >...
TGGAAGTAATGGCCGCCATAATCAAAAGCAAAACCGTTGGCCCGGTATTGTCCGCACAAGCCGCCGGGCACATCGTTTTTTTCCAGGATCAGCAATTCTCCATCAAGCGCCTGGCCCACGCTCAAGCCGGATATTCCCGCCCCGATGACGATGTTCATTCCATTTTGACGCGTGCCAGAACCACGCCCAGAGCCAAGAAAAAAACGACAAAGAAAACGCTGAAGAACAGGGTGATCCCGGGCGTAGAGAAAAAATTGACAAGGACCGCTCCGGAAAGCAGCAATTGCAGTCCGACAATAGCCGTGACGGTTTCCCGGGAAGACCAATTCTTTTTTTTCCGCAAACGCAGGGCAAAATGGTCGGGACTCCCCCAAAAAGGCATTTTCCCTTTCATGATCCGCAAAATACTGACGTAGGCGAGATCAAACAGCGGAATGCCCAGGATGAACAGGCTGGATACAAAGGCCAGCTTGTTGATGCGCGTATAACTGACCATCATGGTCAACGAACCGATGATCAACCCCAAGATCATGCTGCCGGCATCTCCCAGAAAGATCCGGGCCGGCTCCCAGTTGAACTTGAGAAAGGCCAGCAAAGCCGCGGCCAGGCTGATGGCCAGGATGGAGATCAGAAAGTCGCTGGTATAAAGCGATATGATGAAAATCGTCAGGGCGCTTATGGCGCCGATGGACGCGGCCAACCCGTCCATGATGTCGATGATATTGAAAGCGTTGATCACGGTTAGAATCCAAAGAAATGAAAGCCCCAGATCCAGCCAGTGCGGGAAAAATTTCAGATCAATGAGGATGCCGCTCTTAAGCAAAATATAGGTAACCAAAACCTGAAAAAGAAATTTTATTCCGGGGGTGATGGCCTTGAAATCATCGAACAATCCCACCAGCAGCAAAATGGAACTGGCAAAAAGAATTCCCAGCAATTGTTGGTTGAAAGCAAATACCAGGCTGATCGGAGAAATAAAGGAAAAATAAACGATCACACCGCCCATATAGGGCACAGGCTGCTCATGCTTTTTCAGCTTGCCGTCGGGGTGGTCCAGGAGCTGGTAGCGAAAAGCCACCCGTTGGGCCAAGGGGGTGCCATAAAGCGTCAGCAGGAAAGAAAGGACAAACGCGAAAACAAGGACAATCTCATTCATGGCTTTTTATATTTTTCCTTTTTTTCAATGCCCGTTTAAAAATTCCCCGCGAACGGACCAGGGCGATTATAATTTTGGGAGAACCGATTGTCAACGCACCGACCCACATCAGGTCTTTGCCGATGACGAAAGGGAGCGCCCACCAGAATTGGCTGAAACGAAAATTCTTGATCAGGGTCAAGTAGCGATTCTTCACAAGATGAAAGCGCAGTGGCGCAGGCCGCGCCAAGGCAAGGGAAAAATGCGACCACCATGTCTTTTTAAGAGTGGCACTGCGAAAATGATAGGCCACGGCGTGGGGCGTAAAAAAAGTTTTCAAGCCCAGGAGCTTGGCCCGCCAGCCGATGTCAAAATCCTCCCAGAACATGAAAAAATCCTCGTCATAATATTCGCTACCGATCTTTAATTTCTCCAAAGCGCTCCTCGAAAAAACAGTCGCTGCTCCGCAGACGGAAAACACCTCCCTTTCAGAAAGACAAGTACGCGTCAGCTTTTGATTGAACCCAGCCTCGCGGGGATACAGGGCCCGGGAACAGAGTTGCCCGGCCGAATCGATGGTCCCGCCGTCAAAACGAAGAATAAGCGGGGAGAGCAATCCTGCTTGCGGGTGGCCGGAAAAAAACTCCAAAACCCGGCAATTGAATTCCTTGTCCAAGAAGATATCGGAGTTGGCCACCAATACCAGGTCGGAGTCCGCCCGGCGAATTCCCAAATTGGCTGCGGCGGCATAGCCGGCATTGACCGGCAGTTCGACTCTTTCCAGCATGGGAAACATGCCCATGACAGCCGAGGACCCGTCGCTGGACGCATTGTCCACTACGATCACCTGTTTGAAAGCGACCGTTTGCCTGAAAAGAGAATCGAAATTCTGCTTTAAGAACTTTTCAGAATTGAAACTGACGACAACCGCGCTGATGTCCACTGGGCAGTTGATTTTTTTGATCAGCCCTTGGCCGTCAGATCAACCCCAATGATTTTCCGCCTTGCTTGAAACCCTTCAGGATGAAATCCAGGTCCTCATCGGTGTGGGTGGCCGTGAAGGAAGTCCGAATCAGGGAATCCTCGGGCGGGACGGCCGGAGCGATGACCGGATTGGTGAATACACCGTAGTCACGCAAGAATTTCCACAACATGAAGGTTTTTTCAATATCGTGAATGAAGACCGGGATGATGGGCGTTGCGGTGTTGCCGGTATGATAGCCCATGGCCGTCAATTCCTTATTCATGATCTGGGTGATTTCCCACAAGCGTTTTCGGCGCCACGGCTCGGTCTGGATGATTTCCAAAGCCTTATGTGCGGCTCCCAAAGCGGCCGGAGTGATGGAAGCGGAAAAAATCAGTGAACGGGCGTGATGCTTGATGTATTGAATGATCTTGCTGTCGCCCGCCACAAACCCGCCCAGTGATGCAAATGATTTGGAAAAAGTCGTCATGATCAGGTCGACTTCATCGACCAGGCCGAAATGCTCGGCCGTGCCCCGCCCCCTTTCACCCATGACGCCAACGCCATGGGCGTCATCAACCATCAGACGGGCATGGTATTTTTTGGCCAATTTGACGATCTGCGGCAGGTTGGAAAGATCGCCCTCCATGCTGAAAACTCCGTCCACGATGATTAATTTTCCTTTTTCTTCAGGCTGATGGGCCAATTTGTCTTCAAGGTCGTTCATGTCATTGTGTTTGAATTTGGCGATATGGGCATAGGAAAGGCGGACGGCGTCCATGATCGAAGCATGGACCATGCGGTCCAGAATGATGGTATCGTGACGGCCGGCCAAAGCCGATATAGTCCCCAGGTTGGTCTGCATTCCGGTTGAAAAAGTCAGGGCTTCGTCCTTGCCCATGAATTGGGCCAGTTTTCTTTCCAGCTCGACATGGAGGGAGTAGGTCCCGTTCAAAAACCGGGAACCGCATGTGGATGTACCATATTTTTCCACTGCGGCAATTGCCGACGCCTTGATCTTGGGATCATCGAAGAGCCCCAGATAGTTGTTGGAACCCACCATGAGGATTTTTTTCCCGTTGACCCACACATAATTGCCTTCAACTCTTTCGATTTCCGTAAAATAAGGATAAAGACCGGCCTTTTTGTGTTCATCCACGGTCGTGAATTCGTAACATTTTTTAAAAACATCCATGTTTCACTCCTCGTTTGCATATTTGAGACGGATTATATAAAATTGCTCCATGAAAATACTGGTAACCGGGGGTACGGGATTCATCGGCAGCCATCTGATCAGCGAGCTGCTTGAAGACAACCGCCACCAGGTGTACGCCCTGATCCGTGACAGCGCCAAATTGAAAAGTTGCGCATTTAAGGATAGTATTACCGCCATCCACGGAGACCTTTTCCGTTCGGAACCGTTTCCTGCTGACATTGAACTGGTTTTCCATCTGGCCGCTTTGACCAAGATCATTTCTCCGCAAGAGTTTGTCCATATCAATCATGAGGGCACGCTATCCCTTTTGGAGAAATTGCAGCCGCTGAAAAATTTAAGGAAAGTGGTTCTGCTCTCTTCATTGGCCGCGGCCGGTCCCAATCGCGAACAGGGGGTTTTGCGGGAAGAAATGCCGGCCCACCCGATCTCATTGTATGGAAAAAGCAAGTTGGCCCAGGAAAAGCTTTTTTCTGAACATTGCCCGGCTCCCCATATCATCATCAGGGCTCCGATCGTTTTCGGACCCGGCGACATGGATATGCTGGATGCCTTCCGCATGGTCCGTAAGGGGATTATCCCCCTGCTGGGCAAAAAAGAACGCCGGTATTCGGTGATATACGTGAAAGATTTAGTGCGTGGCATGATCGCTGTCGCCGCCAGCCTCTGTCAAAATGAAATTTTTTATATCGCCAACGCGGAACCGGTTGAATGGCAGAACTTTCTGGAGGAAGTTTCCCGGCTGCTGGGAAGAAAAAAAACAAGAAAAATCATGATCCCGGAAATTCTGGGCCGGGGCCTGGCCGAGCTTTCCGAAATCCGCATACGCGCTTTTAAAAGAAAAGCCATTTTCAACCGGGACAAGTTCAATGAAATGAAATTCCCGGAATGGGTGTGTTCGACCGGAAAAATCGAAAGCTTGCTTCATTTTCAACCCCAAATCCCATTCCTTGAAGCTTTGCAGGAAACGATCCGCTGGTACCAAGAACGAAACATGCTCTGACCGGAATTCATTTTTTCTTGATCTTGTAGTTTCTGCGGGAATAAAAATTGGCCGTGAATTTCTGGGTGGTTTTCACGGACCAGCTGTCCTGAAATAGCATGGTAAAGATCACTTCGCCGCTGACGGTCAGGCTGCCGATCAGCGCGCTTTCATTGAGTTTGAAGGGAACTTCGATCTCCTTTTGCGGATCCAGGAAAATTCCCTCTTTCTCCTGGGTGGTCGGCAGGTTCAATTCTGAACCGGCAAAAAATATTTTGGAAAAAGACAGGTTTTCGTTTTCATCCAGGCGTATCATGAATTCAGGATTGGCGGATATTTTGATGCCATTGCGCACATCGATTTTGATCTTCAGCAATCCCTCGTTGCCTTGAAGGATCGATCGGGGGGCAACCCCGCATTCGATCTTTAAAAAATCATCCTGGCAAAAGGCATTAGAAAAAAACAGGGATAAGCAGATTAGTAATAAAGTGCCATATTTGGTCATCTTTCCTTGTTTTGTATATACTATATTTAAGCCGAACTGTCAACCTGCCACTCCCCAAAAACGAGTTCCTGGTTGCATCCTGGAAAATTCAGCCTTTTCCCACCTTATTTTCAAGAATGTCCCGGAGAGATATTGGTAAAAAGTGCTTTTCTATGGTTTTTTCAAGCATTTCCCACACTTGTTTGGCCAGACAGGAGTCCTTTAACTCACATTTTTTGCCCAGCAGGCAATCGGTAAGCAATACCCTCTCATTAAAAGCATCCATCAGCATCAGCAAAGTGATTTCCTCGGGTTTTTGATTCAACGCATAGCCCCCATAAATGCCCTGAACGCTTTTGATCAACCCGGCCTTTTCGAGCGGGCCAGCCAATTTCCTTAGGTATTTCGGGGACACATGCATGCCGTCCCCCAATTCGGTCGTATTCATTAACTTCCCGCCCTGGGCGATGGCGATCAGCATGCGTAAGCCATATCGGATCTTGGTATTGATTTTCATGGTCAGAAATATAACCTTCTAAGTGTAATCTGTCAAATCCGTCATGTTGACAAGCCCAGGTTATGTGGCTATCATGTCCTAAAAAATCGCAATGCCGGAGCGCAGCGCATGAAAAAAACCTTGGCGATCCTGTTGGCGGCTGCAGCTGTTTTTTTCATCATTTTTATTTTTGCCACCCAAAAAAAAACCACCCGCATACTGGAAAGGACCCAAACCCAACTCAGAACTCGGGCGATTCACCTGCAAATTTCCAGTGGAAAAATCCGGGAAAGTGATGATGGACAACTGCTTCTGTCTGCCAACGCCATCCATGACATAGAATACTGTGAGCCGAATTATTATGTGGCGACTTCCGGTGGGATTCTCCTGCTCGACGCCAATTTCCAACCAACAAGCCGGCTGACCACCTGTTCAGGCTTGCAGGCAGTGGATGTCCGCCAGATAATCAAAAGCCCGCAATATCTGTACTTTATATATAAAGACGGTCGGTTCTCAAGGTTGGCGAACAATTCCTACGACCATTTCCAAGCCTCCGGCCTGGCGATTCGCAGCGGTCTTTATATCGACAACAAGGTTTTCCTGGCCGATCAGGATCATGTTTACCGGCTTCAGGAAGACCGTTTGCAGGAAATCATTGAACACAAGCATATAAAAAAAATATTCGGCCAGGAGCATGTGCATATCATTGATGCCGAAAACCGGATCTTCAGAATCGGAAGAGACAACCAGCTCGTTGCCACACCGGACCTGCAGCTGGTCAGCAATGCCCGGGAATCCCTCAATTCCCTTTATATCGCTTCCAGCCGCGGGCTCTATTCAGGAGCCGCCAAAACATTACTGTTCCCCGGGCATTATGTCAAGGATTGCGAATGGCAGGACGGGGCTCTTTTCGCCTTGACGGCCGGCGGCGACGTCTTGACCGGCCGGAGCACGGTCAAGGTCATTTCGGAACAATCGTACATATTTAAATTAAAAAAAACCAATGGCCGTCTTTTTGCTTTGAGTTCCGAGGGTATTTTTATCTTGGAAAATGAAAAATGGCGGAGGATAAAGGTCCCGTCAGCATTGCCTGAAGCATTCATCACCACATTGTGCCAAGATAGCGGCACATTATGGGCCGGGACGCTGGACCGGGGCATTTTGGCGATCCAGGGCCAGACCCTGCTGGACCACTACGAAAAAAACGCCGAGATAAATGATTCTCTGATTTTTAATAGGGCCCCGTGCTTTGCGTCTACCCTGGGGGTGCTGACCATTCCCGGAGCCAAAGCCACCTGCGTGCAAGGCACGGAAAACATGTATTGCAATGCCCTGCTGGCCGATCCGGCCGAACTCTACGCGGGTTCGACCCGGGGGCTGCTGCGCATCCGTTCCAGCGGTCTCGAACTCTACAACCTGTTTCAAAAACTATCTAACCATAAAATCTTTTGCCTGGAAAAGACAAATTCCGGCATTTGGTGCGGAACCATGGGGGGGCTGCAATATTTTGACGGACAGGAATTTTCCAAAAATTGGAGTTCCCTGAACAGCCCCATCCGGGACAATTGGATTTCAAACATCAAGGACGCCAATGGGAAGACATATTTCAGCACCTATAACGGGGAACTGGGGGAAATCAGCGCCGACCGCATCGAGATCATCAGCCGGCAAAACTGCAAATTCAATTTCAACAATATGGCCGCCTGCAAGCAATACTTGCTTCTGGGAACATTCGATCAGGGAATTTTTGTCATCAACCTGGAAACAAAACAATCCGCGCTCTTACGAAAAAACCTTCCTTCGACCAACATCACCGATATGATCATCAGCGGGGAAAAACTGATCGTCGCCTCGGATTCGGGTATTTATCTCACCGACCTGGCTTTCGTGCTCGCGGGTTTGAATATATAAAAAAAACCCCTTGTTTTTCTGGAAAAACAAGGGGTTTTTATAGTTATTTTTCTTTGGCCAGATCCTTCATGAATTGTTCGCTAGCCAATTTGCGCTTGCGGAGTTCCTGGAATTTCTCGATCATGACGTCATACTGCTTCTTATATTCGGCCTGCTTCAACGGCTCGGCGATCGCCTTCTGGTTATAGAGCAAGCCCATGTAGGCCCAGGGATCAGGGAAATTGGGCGACAGCTCGGTTGATTTCTTCAATGCTTCAAAGCCTTTTTCCACTACCTGCAACCGTTCGACCGACCCCATGACATCGGGAGGGGTTTGGTAGCTCTTGTTCCAGCAAACCACGCCCAGACGATAATAAGCGTCAGCCAACAGATCGGTTTTTTCTTTCGCTTCCATGTCCGATTCTTCGATCTTTGCCATCCGCAATTCGTGGTTTTTTATGGCATCATCCCACTTGCGCTTGTCCTGGAAAAACCCGGCCAGATAAAGATAGCCTTCGGGGTCGGCGGGGTTCAGGGCGATCCTCTTTTCATACATCTCAATGGCTTTGTCATACTTGGCATTGTTGTTGTAAAAACCGGCCAGGTTGTAATAGGTAAGGGGATCATTGGGAGTGAATTTCTGCACCTGCAGGTAATATTTTTCCGCAAGCTCGAAATTCTTCATTTTATCGTTGATGTCACCCAGGGCCTGGAGGATGTCCTTGCTGTTCGGATTCAATGTCAAGGCTTTCTGCAGGTATTCGGTGGCCTTGCTGCCATACTCCTTGTTTTTTTCGGAATCATCGCCTGGCTTGTAAACCATGATATAGCTGGAGCCGAGATAATAAAAAGCGGCTTTGAGATTGGGATTCAGCTGCAGGGCGGCTTCGTATTCGGCAATCGCCTTTTTGTATTTTTCCTCGGTGTAAAACTTGTTGCCCGTTTTAAAATGCTTGTTGGCTTTTAAATTTGCAATCTTCAATTTGTCACATCCAGCGAAGCTGGTGACCACCAAAGCGGTTAACAACAGTATGAGCAGGACCGACCATATTTTTTTCATGAAAACCTCCTAAACAAGATAACTTTATAATTTAATATTGGGAAAAAGTCAAGTTGTTGGGGTCATTTTTGGTGATTTTATTTTACCCGGTAGAACCAAAATAAAAAAAGCCACAGATCATGAATATAGGGGATCGCCTTGTTGTTCAGGAATATTTTCGTGGCTTCATGGTCCTTGACCAGATCGAACAGGTTAAAAAGATCCTCAACCTCGGCCGGATAAAAACTGGCGTAGGCCTTGTAAAAATCCCCCTCGCCCTCCTCCATGAAATATTTGTTTTTTTTGGCCAGTTCCAGGGCCATGGAAAAATTTTTTGAGAGACGTTTTTGAAAACGAATGGTAATTTTGATTTCCCGGTTGGATTTGCGGGGATTGAGTATGTTCTGCAACTTTTCTTCCTGAATCTGCTGTCGGGCGTTCATAATAAAATTATAATGCAACCCGGGAATATAGTAAAGCCGGACATGTCCCGGTCTCGCCGGGCGCAAACGGTTTTGAGCTCATGAAGCGGCCGCGGATTTGTCGGCCAGCATTTTTTCCCATGCATCGCGGAAGATCTCCGGCATGTTCAGGTGGTAGGGGCACTTCTGCACGCATTGGCCACAGGCCGTGCAATCCTTGTAGGTTTTGGCCAGCGAGTGGATCCGTTCCCAGGCCCAGTCTTTCAAATCATAAAGGAAGTAATAATTTTTCAGGACATGTAAAAATGAGATCGGCAACCCCTGGGGGCAGGGCATGCAGTATTCGCAGCGCCGGCAAAAATGGTCGCCCAGGCGGTCCTTTTCCTTCTGCAAACGGGCGGTTTCCCCGGGCGTCAAGGGTGACAGGTCGGCCAATGCCGCCACATTCTCCTTGATCTGTTTTTCGGAATCCATGCCCGGGATGGCCACGTCCACGCCCCGGCTGAAAATGAAGCGGAAATTCAAATCGACCTCCCGGATATTGCCGCCGCCCAACGGCTTCATGGCGATGACGCCGACCCGTCGCTGCCGGGCCAGGGGAACAAGATCCTGGAAAGACTCGGTTTCCATGAAATTGCAGGGGACCTGGACGGTTTCAAAAGCAAAGCGCTCAAGCGCCTGGGTCACGATCCGGGGCTTGTGCCCGGAAAGGCCGATATGGCGGATCTTGCCCTGCTCTTTGGCCTTGAGCAGCCCGGCCAAGGCCCCATCGGCAGCCAGAACTTTTTCAAGATCGCTTTCACTGGCGATATTGTGGCATTGGTAAATATCTATATAATCGGTACGCAGATGTTCCAGGCTGACTTCAATATCCCGCTGGATTGCCGCCGCGTCGCGGCTGAAGGATTTGCTGGCGATGATCACCCGCGAGCGGTGGCGGGAAAGAACCCGGCCGAATTTGCTTTCGCTGTCGGTATAGATGCGGGCCGTATCGAAAAAATTGATTCCCGCGTCCACGGCTTTTTCCAAGACCCGGTCCGACTGCTTCATATCCAGGCGTTGGATCGGGATCCCTCCCATGCCCATCCTCAGGACGGGCATCCCGTTGGCGACCACGGTTACTTTTCCGGCCCGTTCCGACCTTCTGGCTTCACGCATACAGATCCAGCCCCCACTCGCCGAGCATGCGGTAAAACAGATTCAGGGGGAAGCCCATGACATTGAAAAAACAGCCGTCGATCCTTTCCGCAAAAATGGCGGCCCGCCCCTGTATGGCATAGGCGCCGGCCTTGTCCAGGAAATTTTCGTGGTCAAGATAGAAATCGATTTCCCGGTCATGAAGCGGCTTGAAATGGACATGGGTCCGGGAAATGGCAAAACGGGTCTCTCCCTGGTACATGAGGGCCAAGCCGGTCAAAACCTCATGCCGCCGCCCGGACAGCCGGCTCAACATCCTGAAGGCATCCGCGCGGTCCGCCGGCTTGCCGATCAAAGAATCGTTCAGCAGTACGACCGTATCGGCGCTGATGAGCAAATGGGAGAAAAACTTTTTTTTGTACACCGCCATCCCCTTGGCAATGGTCACCCTTTCCAAAAACGTATCGATCGCTTCAGCGGGTCGGGCCACTTCATCGATATCCGCCGGGATGATTTCGGGATTCAGGCCGATTAACTGCAGCAATTCTTTCCGCCGCGGCGAAGCCGACGCCAGGACAACTTTCATATTTTAAAGAACTCTTTGATCCGGCATTCGTAAGGAGCGGCAATCGTCAGTTTTTCTCCATTTTGCAAAAACTGCTTCAGTTCGATCAGGGATTTTATCTTGTGCGACTCAAAAATTTTCAAAATGGTTTTGGGCCCAATCCCCTTGATCTGGGACATTTCATACAAACTGTCGGGGAATTCGGCCAGCAATTCATTCAATACTTTCAAGGACCCGATGATGATCAGATCTTCCACTTTTTGAGCCAGGATTTTTCCGATGCCCTCGATTTTTGTCAGATCCTCACCGGCCAGCAGCATGTCTTCGATGGAAACCGGATATTCCCGAATACTTTTGGCAGCCTTGAGATAAGCACTGATCTTGAATTCATTTTCATCTTTCAGGGCGAGGAAAAATGACACCTTGTCAAAAATCCGGGCAATTTCCTGGTTGGTCATTTTGGCAATCTTTTAGGAAATATTTTTTCTCGCGAAAATTTCATCTGCCCCATCATAGCAAAATTCCAACCAAAAGTAAATTTGACTTTGCCGTAAATGTTGCATAGAATTCGGCCATGCACAAAATCGCCTTTTCGGGAATCCCCGGCAGCGGCAAAACATCCATTTTGGCCGAAGTGAAAAAAATGCTTTCCCTGAAATACCGCGTCGAGGAAGTCCCGGACTTGAAGCTGAACCACCCTTTTGATTTTGACCAAAAAGTCGACTTTGTCAGTCAATTTTTTTTCATCAGCAACCAGATCAATGAAGAGAATATCCGCTCGCTCTCCCGTCCCGATTTCCTCCTTTGCGATGGTTCAATTCTGGATCAATGGCTGGAATGGCAGCGCTTCCTGGCTGAAAAGCAAAGCGGCGACCCGATGACCGAAAAAAACGCGCTTCTGGAAAATCTTTTCCGGTTCTGGATGCCTACTTATTCCGCGACATTCAGGATTCGGTTGGACG
>Ga0209262_10001121_pt1 | contig 11280 bp, 8 predicted proteins | sample Lowcelwee11metaG_FD_187171 | JGI IMG/M metagenome (GOLD analysis project Ga0209262, IMG submission 187171) | Freshwater pond sediment microbial communities from the University of Edinburgh, under environmental carbon perturbations - Low... | ecosystem: Environmental > Aquatic > Freshwater > Pond...
CAGCCGAAGCCGAAGCTGGCGCCGCCGCACCTGGACGGCGACGAAGACGAATGGGCGGAGTTTTGATACCTCCCAGCGATAAACTCGGCGCTCGCAATACGGCGCCTAGGGTCAATTTACAGCATGAGATTTGAGGGGGAAATATGCGTACCAACCTGCCCGTGACCCAGAACGAAGTCAAGCTGACCGACAGCACCCTGATCGTCTCGAAGACCGATCTAAAGGGACGCATCACCTACATCAATCGCGACTTCCTGGAAATCAGCGGTTTCACCGAGCAGGAGTTGATCGGCGAGCCGCACAACCTCGTGCGCCATCCCGATATGCCGGTCGAAGCCTTCGAGGATCTCTGGCGTACCTTGAAGGAAGGGCGCCCCTGGACCGGTTATGTGAAAAATCGCTGCAAGAACGGCGATTACTACTGGGTGCTGGCGAATGCCACGCCGATCTGGGAAGGCGGTCAGGTGACCGGTTATATGTCGGTGCGACGCCAGGCCGACGCAACGGCAGTCGCAGCGGTGGACGAGGTTTATCGCAAGTTCCGCGACAAGCGCCAGGGGAGTCTCCAGATTCGTTACGGTCAGGCGGTTTCCAGTGGCGGCGGTTTGTTCGGCAACCTCAATATTGCCGGCCGCATGGGCATGATCCTCGGCGGCCTGGGGGTAATCGTCCTCGCGGTGATGGCCTATGCGCTCTTGTCCCTGTCGCGCACCAACGCCAACGTCGAGGAACTTTACGACCATCGTTTCGAACCGGTGCGCATCATCGGCCGGATCGGCAAGTTGATGGCCGACAACCGCGCGCAGATCCTGCTTGGACTGCAACACGATCCGGTCAGTCCGTTTGCCCGGATGCACGACCATCCGCTAGCCCTGCATGGCGACACGGTCGGCAAGAACATCGCCGAGATCACCGCCCTGTGGGAGGAGTATCAGAAGGCCGTCCATGATTCCGACGCACACCGTACCTTGGCCGAGGCCTATGCCGCCGCGCGCAAGGTCTATGTGCAGGAAGGCTTGTTGCCGGCGCGCCAGGCGCTGCTGAGCGATGAGTTCACCGAGGCCAATCTGATCGTCCTGAACAAGATCAATCCGGCCTACAACGCGGCATCCGAGCAGGCCGATGCGCTGTACAAGTATCACAACGAGCAGGCCCGGCGCGACATGGCGCTTTCGCAGGAGCGCTTCAACAGCACCATTACGGGCATGATCGTCGCGTTGCTGCTGCTGCTGGTCGTCGGCGTCATGGCGGCGCTGCGCATGATCGGCGGCATCCGTCGCCCGATCGAATTCGCCATCGATACCTTCCGCAACATCACCCAGGGCAATTACAGCAACGTCATCGATATCACGAAGGACGACGAGATGGGCAAGCTCAACCAGGCCCTGCAGGCAATGCAGACGCGCCTCGGCTTTGAGGTTTCCGAATCGAAGCGCGTGGCGGACGAGATGACGCGCGTCAAGATTGCCCTCGACAACGTCAGCACCGGGGTGATGATCGCCGATACGGCGCGGACGATCATTTACACGAACAAGTCGGTGCAGTCGATCTTGAAAACGGCGGAGGCGGATATTCGGCAGCAGTTGCCGAATTTCGATGCCGACCGGCTGGTGGGAACAAACATCGACAGCTTCCACAAGAATCCGGCCCACCAAGCGAAGCTGCTGGCGGAATTCACGGCGCGGCATTCGGCGAATCTGGTGATCGGGACACGGCACCTGACGGTGACGGCGAACCCGGTGTTCAATGAGAAAGGCGAGCGGCTGGGCGCGGTGGCGGAGTGGCTGGATCGCACGGCCGAAGTTCGCGTCGAGCAGGAGGTGCAGCAGATAGTGCAGGCGGCGGCCCTCGGCAACCTGTCGGCGCGGATCGGCCTCGAAGGGAAGGACGGTTTCTTCCTGAATCTGGCCAAGAGCCTGAACATCCTGCTCGATACTGCCAGCGGTGCCTTGGAGACTACCTCGGCCGTATTGAATCGCGTCGCTGCCGGCGACCTGACACAGAAGATCGAAAGCGACTACGAAGGCATTTTCGGTCAACTGAAAGACGACACGAACACGACGGTGGAGCGGTTGCGGGAGGTTGTGGGGCGGATCAAGGAAGCGACGGAAGCGATCAACACGGCGGCGAAGGAGATCGCGGCGGGGAACCAGGATCTGTCGAGCCGGACGGAAGAGCAGGCGAGCAGTCTGGAAGAGACGGCGAGTTCGATGGAAGAGCTGAATGCGACGGTGAGGCAGAACGCGGAGAGCGCGCGGCAGGCGAACGAATTGGCGAGCACGTCGAACGAGATTGCGACGCGCGGCGGGCAGATGGTGAAGCAAGTCGTGGAGACGATGGTGGGGATCCAGTCGAGCTCGCAGAAGATTGCGGACATTATTGGCGTGATCGACAGCATCGCGTTCCAGACGAACATCCTGGCCCTGAACGCGGCGGTGGAAGCGGCGCGGGCGGGAGAACAGGGACGCGGGTTTGCGGTAGTGGCGACGGAAGTGAGGAACCTGGCGCAGCGGAGCGCGACGGCGGCGAAGGAAATCAAGGCGCTGATCGCGGAATCGGTGGACAAAGTGGAATCCGGGGCGCAGTTGGTGAATGAAGCCGGGGCGACGATGGACGAAGTGGTGACGAGCTTCCAGCAAGTAGCGCGGCTGGTGGTGGACATCAGCAACGCGAGTCGGGAGCAGAGTTCGGGGATCGAGCAAGTGACGCAAGCGGTATCGCAGATGGACGAAGTGACGCAACAGAATGCGGCGCTGGTGGAAGAAGCGGCGGCGGCGGCGGAGAGTTTGGAAGAACAGGCGCACGGATTGGTGCAATCGGTGGGGATGTTCAAGTTGGAGGAAGGGACGGCGAACCTACCGGGCCCGGCCTTGCGTGACGCGACGCCGAAGCGCTTGGCGGGGCAAAGTCGAGGGGTGGCGGCGGGTAAGCCGGCGCAGCCGAAGCCGAAGCTGGCGCCGCCGCACCTGGACGGCGACGAAGACGAATGGGCGGAGTTTTGATACCTCCCAGCGATAAACTCGGCGCTCGCAATACGGCGCAGCCGGCACGCGCCGCGCCGCTTAATCCCTTACCGACGGCGAGCCGCGAGTTCAATTTCACCCTGGCGGATTTCGAGCGCGTGCGCCAACTGATTTACCAGCACGCCGGGATCTCCCTCGCGCCAGTCAAGCAGGATATGGTGTATTCGCGCCTGGCGCGGCGTTTGCGCGCGCTGAACATGGCGAGCTTCGACCAGTATCTGGCCTATCTGGAGCGGGGCAACGAGCAGGAGTGGGAAACCTTCGTCAATTCGCTGACGACCAACCTGACCTCGTTTTTTCGCGAAAGCCACCACTTCGATTTGCTGAAAAAGCAGCTACTGGGACTATCCCAGCGGCCGATCCGTATCTGGTGTTCCGCCGCTTCGACCGGCGAGGAGCCTTACACGCTCGCGATTACCGCTTGCGAGGCCTTCGACAGTTTGACGCCGCCGGTGACGATTCACGCCAGCGACATCGATACCAATGTGCTGAAAACTGCCGAGCGCGGCGTCTATCCGATGGAGCGCGTCGATCGGCTCGATCCCGAGCGTCTGCGCAAGTTTTTCCTCAAGGGAACGGGAGCGCAGGACGGCTTCGTGCGCGTACGACCGGAGTTGCAGCGGTTGATCTCGTATAGTCGCGTCAATCTGCTTGACCCGACCTGGCCGAGTGTGAAGGGGCCGCTCGACGCTTTGTTCTGTCGCAATGTCATGATCTATTTCGACAAGCCGACGCAGTATCAGATCTTGAAGAAGTTCGTGCCGCTGCTGCAGCCGCATGGCCTGCTGTACGCCGGCCATTCCGAGAGTTTCCTGCATGCCGCCGACCTGTTCCACTCGCTCGGCCGCACCGTCTATGAGCGCGCTGATCAGCCGCGCCTCAAGCCCGGAGCAAAATCGGCATGACGCAGGAGCTCAGCTTTGCCGAACACCTGGCCGGCAACCGCTACTTCGACCGCAAATTCGACGCCGAGGCGGTGAAGGTATTGCCGGGCGAGTATTTCGTCACCGCTACCAACACATTGATGGTGACGGTGCTCGGCTCCTGCGTGTCGGCCTGCATCCGCGACCGGGAAAAGGGCATCGGTGGCATGAACCACTTCATGCTGGCCGATTCGGCGGATTCCGGCGCGGTTTCCTCCTCGGCGCGCTATGGTACCTACGCGATGGAAATTCTCATCAACCATCTGCTCAAGCTCGGTGCGCGCAAAAGCAACATGGAGGCCAAGGTATTCGGTGGCGGGCGGGTGATGGCGACGCTCACAAGTTCGCAGGTGGGCGAGCGCAATTCGCGCTTCGTCATGGAGTTTCTTCAGACCGAGGGCATCAGCGTGGCCGCCCAGGATCTGCTTGACGTCTACCCGCGCAAGGTTTATTTCTTCCCGCAAAACGGCAAGGTGATGGTGAAGAAACTGGTGCGCTTGCACAACGACACCCTTATCCGCCGCGAAAAAGAATACGCCGCTCGTCTCACCGAGGCGCCTGTGGCTGGCGAGATCGAACTGTTCTGAAGGACTCCACCTTGGCTATCAAAGTTCTTATTGTCGACGACTCCGCGCTGATGCGCGCCATGCTCACCGAGATCATCGGCGGCGCGCCCGACCTCGAAGTGGTGGGCAGTGCGCCCGACGCTATCGCCGCGCGCGAAATGATCAAGGTGCTGAACCCGGATGTGCTGACGCTCGATGTCGAAATGCCCAAGATGGATGGGCTGGAATTTCTCGACCGCTTGATGAAGCTGCGACCGATGCCGGTGGTGATGATTTCCTCGCTGACGGCGCGCGGTTCGGAAGTAACGCTGAAGGCGCTGGAACTCGGCGCGGTGGATTTCGTCGCCAAGCCGCGCGCCGAAAGCGCCGCTCTCCTGCAATGCTATGCCGACGAGATTCGCGACAAGATCCGCGCTGCACGTGGCGCACGGCTGGGTCGGCGTTCAGCGACGGCATCCGCCGCGCCGAGCGCCGAAGTGCCGCTGGCCGGTGTGTCGGCCCGGCTGCTCAATGATCGCCTGATTGCCATCGGCGCATCCACCGGCGGTACCGAGGCGATCAAGGACGTCTTGGTACGCCTGCCAACCCAGGTGCCGGGCATCGTCATGGTGCAGCACATGCCCGAAACTTTTACGCCTTCGTTTGCCAAACGGCTCGACAGTCTGGCGGCGATTCGTGTCGTCGAGGCTCAGGGGGGCGAGCGCATCCAGCCCGGTCATGCCTATCTCGCGCCCGGCCATTCGCATCTGCTGGTGAAGCGCAGCGGCGGCGGGTGGGTGACCGAGCTTTCCAAGGCGGAGCCCGTCAATCGTCACCGTCCTGCCGTCGATGTCCTGTTCCGTTCGGTGGCGCAGGAGGTTGGCAAGAGCGCCATCGGCGTGATCCTGACCGGTATGGGTAAGGACGGTGCCGACGGCATGTTGGCCATGCGCCAGGCCGGCGCATGGAACATCGGTCAGGATCAGGACAGTTGCGTCGTCTATGGCATGCCGCGCGAGGCAGCGCAAGTGGGTGCGCTGGACGAGGTGGCGCCTTTGAATACTGTTGCGGCGCGGATACTGGCCAGATTCAAATAGTCGGCGCTGACGAGACGGTGCCAACACGGCGTCGTCGGTGCGCTATATACTGTATTTCAGGTAGTATTTTCCAGCTAAGGATGGAGGGGTTCATGCAAACGAACATGACTAGCCAAGATGGCAAGACCATCATCGGTCTGCAAGGGCGGTTTGATTTCAATGCCCACCGCGAGTTTCGCGAAGCCGTCGATCTGGCGATGAAGGAGTCGGCGCATGAAATTCATGTCGACCTCGCGAGTGTCGACTATCTCGATAGTTCGGCTCTTGGCATGCTGTTGATGTTGCGCGACAAGGCCAAGGGCGTGGGCAAAGAGGTTGCACTTGCCAATGCGCGCGGTTCGGTGAGGCAGGTAATCGACATCGCCAACTTCGGTAAGTTATTCGCGGTTGTATAGATCAACCCAGCTTTAACAGCCAGAGACGCGGCGCGAGGCAATGCGGATTCTGTTGGTCGATGCAAGCTCCACAGAGGCGCAGTCAACGGCTGGAGTGTTCAGGCAATGCGGGCATACGGTCACCATTGTCGATAGCGTCGCACGCGCCCTAGAGCATTACTCTGGGCAGAACCCCGACCTTGTGGTCGCGCATGCCGGAGCGGCCGGTTTAGACGCATTGGCGTTGTCCCAAACCATTCGGGCAAGTGCTGCGCCGCGCTGGCAACCGATTATTGTCGTTGCCGACGAACATGATCTCCCCGGTTTGATGCGTGCGCTGGAGATAGACGTTGATGCTGTCTTGGTCAAACCCTTAAGCACTGCTGCCCTGGCCGCAAGGCTCGCTGTGATTGATCAGTTGTTGAAGTTACAGCAGGATGCCGAAGTGCGATCGATCCAACTCGGTCGCTATCTCGCAGCGGAAGCAGAAGATCTGCGCATCGCCCGCCATCTGATCGAGCATCAGTTGGCAGGCGACAATCCACATCGCCTTGAAGATCCCGCTGTGCAGCACTGGCACCAGCGTTGCGCGGAACTGGGGGGCGACATGCTTTCCTGTTGTCGGGCACCCAATGGTGTGTTGCATGCGATGTTGGCCGATGCACGGGGTAGCGGCCTCGCGGCCTACGTCAGCTTGTTGCCGATCATCGCGCCTTTCTATCGTATGACGGAAAAGGGTTTTCCGCTGGCCACCATCGTGCGCGAGTTGAATCTCAAAGTGCGTCAGGTCTTGCCCGAAAATCGTGCAGTAGCCGTCCAACTGGTCGCCGTCGATCCACGCGAAGGCTTTGTCAGCCTCTGGAATGGCGATATGCCCGCAGCCTGCATGCTGGATGGCTTCGGTCGTCATTTTCAGGAGTTTTCCTTAAGCCATCCTGCACTTGGGGCCGTTGCCGATGATCAGTTCGACGACCGTGTCGAGCAACACGCTTTTACGCGTGGCGAACAACTCGTCATGGTGTCCGATGGTCTGTTGGATGCGCCGAACACCGATGGCACGCGTTTTGGTGCGCAAGGTTTGTCCGCCGCTCTGCTTGGACTGCCGCGCAGTCAGCGGCTCGCCGAAGCCGCTGCGGCGGTGCATGTCCATCTAGCGGGAAGGGCGCCGACTGACGACATCAGTTTGGTCTTGATCGATTGCGAAAAGGAGGCCGCGTCGCTGGCGCTGCAACCGCAGAAAGCTACGCAATCGCGTCATCCTGGCAGTTGGCGCTTCAGTTTGTGCTTGGGGGCAAACGAGTTGGGGCATCTCGATGTCGTGCCCTTGCTGTTGAACGTTGCAGGCCAATTCGACACGACGCGCGAGCGTAGCGGCGAGTTGTTCGTCATCCTTTCCGAGCTTTTCAACAATGCGCTCGACCATGGTGTGTTGTGCCTCGATTCACGGCTCAAGTTATCGCCCGACGGCATGGAAGCCTGGCTGCGGATGCGCGAGGAGTGTTTGTCCGTCCTTGACGCGGGCGAAATCAAGCTCTCGGTGGAACAAGTGGTTGAGGCGGGACAGGTCTGGCTACGCATTCGCTGTCGCGATAGCGGCCCGGGTTTCGATGTCGGCGCTACCATACTTCAAGCGGATGCGCAGCGATCTGGCATGCCTAGCGTCTTGCCTTATGGTCGCGGACTCGCCCTCGTACGGCACATTGCGCATACCGTCGATTTTAACGACGCAGGCAATGAAGTTACGGTCATGCTGGCGCTCGATGATGCATTGTTACCACCCGGCTAGGCGAGTTTTCGACCTAAAAGATTCTTGGTATGCGCTAATCTAAAAATATTGCTAGAGTGATACGTGTGGAGAGCAGGGAAGCGTCGGCGTTGGGCTGTCGGCGAAACAAACAATAAATCCCTTGGAGTGACTCATGTCTAATGTAACGTTGCAGGCGCGCCTGATACACGGTGTTGCCGGACTGATGGTGGCAGGTGCAGGGCTGGGCGGCGTCTATCTAGCCGGGGCAACCCCTAATATTGGCGTTGTGGTTTTTTATGTCGTACTGGGGTTGGTGGTGATACTCCTACCCAGCTTGATGGTGGCTGCGTCAATCGGACGCCCGCTAGAAACCATGCGCGCTGTCATCAGCGCTACACGCAACGATGGCGACTTGACCCGACGGGTCGACGTGGCGCAGGGCAGCGCGATACACCCGACCGCCGTTGCCTACAACGAATTGATCGCCAGCTTTCAGGGCATTGCTACGCGTGTCATTTTCAACGCCAAACAAGTGGCGGAAATGGCCGATACGCTGATTCACGAAGCCGAAAACACGGCGCGCGGTTCGGCAGATCAGAACGCGGCAGCCGAAGCTGCTGCCGAGGCTGTAGCGGAAATGGCGGGTGGAATGAATGAGGTGGCTGCGAAAGCCAATGAAACTGCCCAAATTGCGCAGCAAGCCAAGGACCATTCGGCACGTGGTGCGCAGATTGTCGAAGAGGCCTCTGCCGAAATTGAGCGGATTGCGCGTTCGGTGGAACAGTCCGCTCAGGTTGTCGCCGCGCTGGGAGAGCGCACCGAAGCGATCTCCGGTATTGCGCGTACCATCCACGAGATCGCCGATCAGACCAATCTGCTAGCGCTGAATGCGGCGATCGAGGCGGCTCGAGCCGGTGAGCAAGGCCGTGGGTTTGCCGTGGTGGCGGATGAGGTACGTAAACTTGCCGAGCGCACGAGTGCCGCGACAGGCGAGATTACGAGCATGATCGCCGCCATTCAGAGCGAAACAAAGAGCGCGATTGCTACCATCCGAGACGGCTCGAACCAGGCCACTAACGGCGCTCAATTGGCGCGTCAGGCGGCCGATGCGCTAGGTCAGATCAACAGTGGTGCGCAGGAAACGACTGAAAAGGTCGAGTTGATCGCGCGCGCGGCCCAGGCGCAAGCTTCGCGTTCCGGCGAAGTGGCTGAACTGGTCACCAACATCATGGCATTAGCCGATCGCAACAACGAAGGTGCGGAGCAAACGCTGAAAGAAGCACGGCAACTCGACTATCTGGCTGTAAATCTGGAGGAGATCGGTGCGATCTTCAAGCTGGGACGGGCGGGCGAGGATGCCTTGGCGATTCATGCGCGCATGCCGGGCGTGGTCCGGTCGGCCGCTGTAGAGATCGGACGACTGCTCGAAGCGTCCATCGACCGTGGCGAGATCAAGCTGGATGATTTGTTCGACCGCAATTACGCCCCAATCTCTAACACCAAACCGCAAAAATTCCATACGCGCTTCGACAGTTTGACCGACCGGGTACTACCCAACGTACAAGAGCCTTTGCTCGATAAGCATCGCGAGATTACTTACGCGATCGCTTGCGACGTAAATGGTTATGTGCCGACCCACAATAAGCGCTTTAGCCAGCCGCTGACCGGGGACGAGAAAAAGGATTTCGTCGGGAATCGGACCAAGCGGGTGTTTTCCGATCCAGTAGGAAAACGCTGTGGTGCTCACGAGGCACCTTTCCTGTTGCAGACTTACCGGCGCGATACTGGCGAGATCATGCACGATATCTCCGCGCCGATTCATGTCAAAGGGCGCCACTGGGGCGGTTTCCGCGTCGGCTATCGTACCGAATAGTGGGTGTTGGACATGTTGCCATCTTTCCAATAACCAGCGCCGAAACCTCATGCGCCGCATCGGATTATGAAGAATGGCGTAATATTCCGTCTAAAGATTTAGTTATAGCGGCCCGGAGCCGATAAACTCACGAAATTACTCCGCCCGAAAGGTGGTCAAATGTCCGAATTATTCAAGAATATCGATGCGCGTACCCGCTTGGCCGGCACTAACAAGCTGGAGATTTTGCTGTTTTCTTTGGGTACCGACTTGCGCACCGGTCGTCAGGAAACCTTCGGCATCAATGTCTTCAAGGTGCGGGAGGTCATGCGTACGCCTGTCGTCACTGCCGCGCCGGACATGCCCGCCGCAGTCAAGGGCATGGTGTCGTTGCGCGGTATCCTCGTGCCTGTGGTCGATTTGGCCGACTTTATCGGCATGCAGACAGATACGCCGCGCGACATCATGATCGTCACCGAGTACAACGGTCACACCCAAGGTTTTCTGGTCGAATCGGTCGATACCATTTTGCGCCTCGACTGGGCGCGCATGCGTGTCCCCCCTGAGATGTTGATGGCCAATCTGGGTGGCCTTGTGACTGCCGTAACGGAGTTGCAGGATAATCGTCTGGTAATGATGCTTGATGTCGAACGCATTCTTTCCGAGACGGCAAAGTATGATGACGATATGGTGTTTAACAGCATCAAGCCGATCAGTAAGGAAGGCCTAACCATTGTCTATGCCGACGATTCGTCGGTAGCACGCGGACAAATCGAACGCACCCTGAATGCTATGGGTATCCGTGGCTTGGCGGCAATGAATGGCCGACAGGCTTGGGACGAGTTACAAAAGATCGCCAACTATGCCGATGCCACCAGTCGCCCGGTGAAGGACTTTGTGCAGTTGGTCCTCACCGATGTCGAGATGCCCGAAATGGATGGCTATATCCTGACCAAGAACATCAAGTCCGACCCGCGCTTTAACGGTATCCCTGTGATTATGCATTCCTCGCTATCGTCGACATCCAACCAGCAAATTGGCAAATCGGTGGGTGTCGACGAATATGTGCCGAAATTCGAGGCGCAGCGCTTGGCCGAAACGCTCGGCCGCCTGCTACTGAAGGAAGAACCGGCGGCACAGGCTGCCTGAGGAGATTCTAAGTATGAGCAATTTTGCCGCACTGATGACTGGCCAGCAGGGCCAGGCTTCCCTGATGGACAACGTCGATGCCCGCACCAAGTTGGCGGGATCGAATCGTATGGAAATTCTGCTGTTTTCGCTTGGCACCCACGAAATTTTCGGTATCAACGTTTTCAAGGTGCGCGAGGTCAGCAAAACCCCGTCGATTACCAAGTCGCCCCACATGCCCGATGGCGTCGAAGGACTGATCAGCCTGCGCGGTAATGTGATTCCCGTAGTTTCGCTGGCGCGGGTGATGCATCTGGCGGACGCTCCTCCGGGACGCGGTGGCTCGATGATGGTCACCGAGTACAGTAAGCGTACCCTCGGTTTTCTGGTACATGACGTAGATCGCATCATCCGTGTCGACTGGGACCGGGTGCGTGCACCAGAATCGGTGACCGGTGGTACGCATGCTTACATCACTGCTATTACCGAACTCGATAGCGGCAAACTGGTGTCGATTGTGGATGTCGAGCAGATCATGGCCAATACCTTTGGCGAGGCCGTGATCGGTCAGATCGAGAAAATGGGTGGCGA
>Ga0209262_10001122_pt1 | contig 11276 bp, 9 predicted proteins | sample Lowcelwee11metaG_FD_187171 | JGI IMG/M metagenome (GOLD analysis project Ga0209262, IMG submission 187171) | Freshwater pond sediment microbial communities from the University of Edinburgh, under environmental carbon perturbations - Low... | ecosystem: Environmental > Aquatic > Freshwater > Pond...
TCGGGGAATGGCAGCAGCCCCGAGCCGCGGCGTTTTTTGGTCACCGGCCGGAACGGGCAGCCCAGGTTCCAGTTCACGTCCGGGTAGCCCATGTCGAAGAGGCGCCGGGATAGAAAAATGAAATCCTCAGCGGTGTTTCCCAGAATCTGGGGCTCGATCGGCATGCGGGTGTTCTGGTGCGGCTGGAGGTCCCGGACATGCTTGTCGGTGAGCCGGTCGGCGGCCACGGTTGCCACAAAGGGTGCCATGGCACTGTCGAAGCCGTCGAAATGTTCGGCGAAGGTATTGCGAAAGATCACGTCCGTGAAGCCCTTCAGGGGGGCCAGGATCAGTCTGGGGGATTGGGAGTCGGCCGTCATGCCCCAACTATAGCGGCGGGAATGCGCCAAGTAAAGCCGCCCGCGGGCTCACGGTTTGCGCCCGGATTCGAAATGCAGTATGAGTCGCTGCGTATGAATTCCGTCAGCTCACAGCACCCGGCGGAGGACCAGGCCCGGCGGTGGTCGGCGCTGCTCGTCGCCTCGCTGAGCTCCTTCCTGACCCCCTTCATGCTTTCTTCCGTCAACATCGCTCTGCCGGCCATCGGGGATCACTTCAAAGCGGATGCCGTCCTGCTGAGCTGGGTGGCGACCGCCTACATAATGGCGGCCGCCGTGGCGCTGGTTCCGGTCGGCAAGCTGGCCGATATCCACGGCCGCAAGAAGGTGTTCATGGCCGGCACGCTCATCTTCACGCTGGCATCCATCCTTTCGGGTCTGGCCTGGTCGATGGCGGCCCTGATTGTCTTCCGGGTGATCCAGGGGGTCGGGATCGCCATGATCTTCGCCACGGGGATCGCGATCGTGACATCGGTCTTCCCCCTGGCCGAACGCGGCCGGGTGCTGGGCATCACGGTGGCAGCCGTCTATTCCGGCCTGAGCTGCGGACCCATGGCCGGCGGCTGGCTGACCCAGACCTTTTCCTGGCGCAGCGTGTTCCTGATCCCCGCCCCCTTTGGGCTCGGCCTGATTCTGGTGACGCTCTGGAAGCTCAAGGGCGAGTGGGCGGGCGCCCGCGGGGAGCCCTTTGACCTCGCCGGATCGTTCATCTATGCCTTGGCGATCATTTCGCTCATGTGCGGGGTTTCGGTCCTTCCGGATCTCCGGGGCGGGGTGCTGGTCCTGGCCGGCGCCGGCGGCCTGGCGGCCTTTGCCGGGTGGGAGCTGCGCGTGCCGCACCCGGTGTTCGAGGTGCGGCTGTTCATGCGCAACCGGGTGTTCGGCTTTTCATGCCTGGCGGCGCTCATCCACTACGGGGCGACGTTCGGCGTGACGTTTCTGATGAGCCTGTTCCTGCAGTACATCAAGGATCTTTCCCCGCAGCAGGCCGGCCTGGTCCTGATCTCCCAGCCGGTGATGATGGCCCTGCTTTCCCCCTTTGCCGGCAAGCTCTCCGACCGCGTCGAACCGCGGCTGTTGGCCTCCACGGGGATGGGCATCACGGCGCTGGCCCTGCTGATGCTGACCCGGATCGGCGCCGGCACCGAGATGGGATTCATCGTCGCCTGCCTCATGACCCTGGGGTTCGGCTTCGCCCTGTTTTCGTCCCCCAACATGAACGCCATCATGAGCTCGGTGGAAAATCGCTACTACGGGGTCGCCTCCGGGTCGGTCGCGACCATGCGCCTGCTGGGGCAGATGCTCTCCCTGGGGACCGTGACGCTCGTTTTCGCCCTCGTCATCGGACGGGTGCAGATCACCCCCGAACTGCATCCCGCCTTCCTCATAAGTGTGCACTACGCGCTGTTCATCTTCTTCGGGCTGTGCCTGTGCGGGATTTATTTCTCTTTTTCACGCGGTTCTTTGAGAGGGGATCGGGGGTGAAACATTCACCGCAGAGGCGCAAAGGGCGCGGAGAGCTTGATCTTTCCACTTGCCGGTGAGAGGCCGGCAAGAGGAAAACATGCACACACTGTGAGGCGATTTATCCCGAAGCGGGCCGCAGGGCGAGTTGTTTTTTGAACCGCCGCCTCTCACGGCGGTTCAAAAAGGAACCCTGCTTTGCGGTCTTTGCAACTCGAGCGCAGCGGGCGGTGAAATGAATTCAGGTTTTTGATGGGGCCGTAAGGTTTCCTTTGAGACCGATGTCTTCGGCGACGGTGCGCATCCCCAGGATGGTTTCGGTGATGAGGGCGGAGAGGTCCATGCCGAGCATGGCGGCGCCCTTCTCGATGATGGAGCGGTCCACGCCCGCTGCGAAGCGCTTGTCCTTCCATTTCTTCTTGACCGAAGAGGCCTCCATGTCGAGGACACTCTTCGATGGGCGCACCAGGGCCGACGTCGTGACGAGCCCGGTCAGCTCGTCCACGGCAAACAGCACCTTTTCCATCTCGCTCTCCGGCGGGACGTCCGAGCAGATTCCCCAGCCGTGGCTGACGACGGCGCGGATGTACTCTGCGGGCCAGTTGCGTTCGCGCAGGATCTCCTCGGTCTTGCGGCAGTGCTGGTCCGGGAACTTCTCGTAGTCCAGGTCGTGCACGAGGCCGACGATGCCCCATTTCGCCTCATCCTGTCCGCGCTTGCGGGCAAAGTGGCGCATGACGCCCTCCACCGCCAGGGCATGCTTGATCAGGCTGTCGCTCTGGTTGAACTCCTTGAGCAGTGCCAGCGCGGTATCGCGGGTCGGTATGTTGGAATCCATCGCTCCTCCTTCGCTCTTCGCTGAAATTCCCATTTTTCTCAGGTCCGTGGGAGCGGCTTTCCCCGGCGTTTAAGGACTCGCGGCTGGAAAGCCGCTCCCACAGGAAAATCGACTTCGGGGTGCACGGAGGGCGCCGTGCGCGTCAACCGGCTCAGCCGTAAGCCGCCAATCGTCCGGGCGACACTATGCCAGGGGCTGAGGCTTGTCAAGAAACCGGGCGGCAGGCCTGCTTTTGCTCTTGATCCTTTGCCCGGCGCCGGTTATAGCAAACATGTGTTTGGGTGAGAGCAGCTTCCGGCCGCGACCAAAACCGAAAGCCGGCGAAGGTTCGATCGCGGCTGGAAGCCGCTCCCTCACGGTTCCGACAGCACAGCAACCGGATGACGATGTTACTTGAAAATAGCCAATAACGAAAACAGGAGGGCGAATGAGCGACGGAAAGAGGCCGGAATTCGATGACCTGATAGGGTTCGGGATGGATTTCATCCATCAGGCCGGCGAAAAGGCGATGGTGTTTTACGGGAAAGGAAGACCCCAGGTGAGGTTCGACCAGGCGGTGGTGACGGAGGCCGAGATCCAATTGACGGAGTTTTTTCAGGATCAGCTGCGCCAGAAATACCCCAGCCACCAACTTTTCAGCTACGGTGAAGTCAACCAGGACTACTCCCACGAAGGCAAGCGCTATCTCTGGAGCTTCGACCCGCTCGAGGGGGTGGCCAATTTCCAGGCCGGGATTCCGCTGTGGGGCCTTTCTCTGGCGCTGCTCGAGAATTTCTGGCCGGTCTTCGGCGTCTTCTTCATGCCGGCCACCGGCGATTTGTTCCACGCCCGGGCCGGCTGTTGCGCCTACTGGGGCCGCCGCGAGATCCAGATCCCCGGCTCCGAGGGCATCGACGACGAGAGCCTGCTCCTGACCTACTCGCGCTTCCACCAGCAGTACCGGTCCACGTTCCCCGGCAAGATACGGTCGCTCGGCTGCACCTCGGCCCACATCTGCTATGTGGCCATGGGCCGGGCCGACGCGGCGCTGGTCGCCAACGAAACCTTCCGGGGGCTCGCCGCAGCGCGGGTGATCCTGGAGGCGGCCGGCGGCAAGCTCTCCAAGCTGGACGGGAGCGAGTTCAATCTCAACGACTACCTGGACGGTGGGAAGATCGAGGAGCCCCTATTAGTGGCCTCCGCTGACAACCTGGACCAGGTCCGGCGGTGCCTGCGGCCGTTATGATCGGCTCGGGAACCGGCTGAGAAGTACTATATCCGATCAAAACAAGGGGGGATTCGGCGGCAGCGCCGAATCCCCCTTTTTTTCTTGACAAAATTCGTCCAATCATTGGATGATTGGACGAATTTTTAGGCAGGGTTTTTTGTCAGGCAAAAGCTGCGGCCTCCTGTGGCTGCTTCAGGCCGGGACCGCATCGGACACCAACCAACCACACACAAGGAGGGAAGTTCGATGAGCACGAAGAGACTGTCCGGAAAACGCATCATCGTGACCGCCATCGCCCTGATGGTTGCCGTGGCCCTGGCGGCCCCGGCGTGGGCCCAGCCGGCGCCCATCAAGTGGAAGGCCCAGACCCTGTGGAACGCCCAGGAGCGGCCCCAGAAGACCTTCGAGGATTTCTGCAAGCGCGTGAAAGTCCTCACCAACGGGCGACTGGAGATCGAGCCCTACCCGGCCGGCGCCATCGTGCCGACCAACGAGACCCTGACCGCGCTGCAGGGCAACGTGCTGCAGGCGATCCATGTATGGCCGGGCTACTTCAGCGGCCGCAACCCCGCCTTCGCGGCTCTCTCCGATTTCATCTTCGCCTACGAGCAGCCCTGGGAGCTGGATGCCTTCATGCACTACAGGGGCGGCCTCGAAATGCTGCGCGAGCTCTACAAGCCCTTCGGCGCCTACACCGTGGGCGTCATGTGTTGGGGCGTCGAGTCATGGCCGTCCAAGAAGCCCATCCGCAATATGGACGACTTCAAGGGCCTGAAGATCCGCGAACCCCAGGGCATGGAAGCCGAGTTCATGGCCAAGGCCGGGGCCTCGGTGGTCGTGCTGCCCGGAACGGAAGTTTTTTCGGCTATGGACAAGGGCGTCATCGACGCCACCAACTGGGGCACCGCCTCCATCAACGACAAGACCGGTATCCACCAGGTAGCGCCCTTTTTCAGCTACCCGGGCTTCCACTCCATGCCGGTCGGCGACTTCACCGTGCGTCAGGCCGACTGGGACAAGCTGCCCGCGGACATCAAGGAGATCCTCATCACGGCCTGCCGCGAGTGGGCCTGGGACACCATCGAGAAGGTCGCCATGGACGACGTCAAGCTCGTGAGCGAGGCCAAGTCCAGGGGGTTGACGCCGATTGCCTGGGCGCCCGAGGACCGGGCCAAGGCCCGTAAGATCGCCCAGGACATCTGGCAGGGCTGGAAGGGCAAGAACGAGCAGACCAAGCGCGCCATCGAACTGCAGGAAGCCTGGCTGCGGGAACTCGGCCGCATCCAGTGATGTGACGCCCGGGGAGGGGGCGGGAGCCCTCTCCCTATTTTATCGAGGAAACGACCGTGAGAAAGATTCTGGCTTTAATCGACGGCACCAGCATCTGGATTGGAAAAGCGACCAGCGTCCTGTCGCTGGTGGTGGCGTTCATCATCTTATACGAGATCTTCATGCGCGAGGTGCTGGCCAAGCCCACGGTTTGGGTGGCCGAGGCAACCGTTTTCGGCTGCGGGCTGCTCTATCTCCTGGGCGGGGCGTGGACGCTCAAGCAGGACGGCCACGTGCGGGTGGACATGCTCTACCACGGCCTTTCGCGGCGGGGCAAGGCGATCATCGACTGCGTGACCTACTTCGCCTTCCTGCTTTACATCACGGTCATGATCTGGGCCTCCTGGCTGTACATGGAGCAGTCGATCGCGGTGCGGGAAACCACCATGAGCCCCTGGGACCCGGTCATCTGGCCGTTCAAGGTCGCCCTCGTTGTTTCGCTGGTCCTGCTGCTGCTTCAGCAGACCGCCAAGTTCGCGCGCGACCTCTACTACATTGCGAAGGGTGAAGAGCTGTGAGCATCGAGTGGATCAGTATCGTCATCGTGGTGGCCATGGTGGGGTTGATGGCCGTGGGGCTGCCGCTCGCCTGGTCCATCGGCGCGGTGGCGGTCGGCCTGGTTCTGCTGAAATTCGACCCGAGCGTCATGTTCATGCTGGTGTCGCGGGTCTTCGACATGAGCATGAACTACACGCTCATGTCCGTGCCGCTCTTCGTTCTCATGGCGGGCCTGCTGCAGCGGGCGGGCATCGCCGACCAGCTCTTCCGCGCCGTCAACGTGTGGGCGGGCGGGCTGCGGGGCGGGCTTGCCATCGGCACCATCATCGCCAATGCCATCATGGCCTCGATGGTGGGCATCATCGGCGCCGAAATTGTGACCTTCGGCCTGATCGCCCTGCCGGAAATGCTGAAAAAGAAATACGACCACAAGCTGGCGCTCGGCAGCGTCGCCGCCGGCGGCGGGCTCGCCACCCTGATTCCGCCGAGCGTGGTCTTCATCGTCTACGGCATGACCGCGGGCGTCTCGGTGGGCGAACTCTTCCTGGCCGGGGTGATGCCCGGGTTTCTGCTGGGCGGCATGTTCATCTTTTATGTGATCTGGCGCTGCTGGCGGCACCCGGAGGCCGCCCCCCTCGTGGCCGAGGAGTTGCGCGACATGCCGATCAAGCAGAAGCTGGCGACCCTCAAGGAACTGATTCTGCCGCTGCTCATCACGGCCGGGGTGTTGGGGTCGATCTACACCGGGGTCGCGACACCCTCCGAGGCGGCCGGTGTGGGCGTCATTATGGCGCTGCTGTCCGCCGCCTACAACCGCAAGCTGAACCGGTTCATGGTGCGCGACTCGCTTTACGAGACCCTGCGCATCTCCTGCATGCTCGCCTGGCTTTTCTTCGGCGCCCAGACCATCATCGGCGCATACACCCTGGCCGGCGGGACCACTTTCGTCACCAACGCCATCAAGGCCCTCGACCTCGGGCCCTGGGGCACCGTGATCCTGATGAACCTGATCTGGGCCTTCCTGGGATGCTTCCTGGACTGGATCGGGATCCTCTTTCTGACGGTGCCCATTTTCCTGCCGATCATCCTGGACTTCGGTTTCGACCCGGTGTGGTTCGGCGTGGTGTACTGCATGAACATGCACCTGTCGTATCTGACGCCGCCCTTTGCGCCTTCGGCATTTTATCTCAAGAGCATTACACCGCCGGATGTGACCATGACGCAGATCTACAAGGCGACCATGCCGTATCTGTGGTGGACGGTGGTGGCCAACATCGTGACGGTGGCCTGGCCCGGGCTTTCGCTCTGGCTGCCCAAGCTGATGCTGCGGCATTAAACAGTTATGGAGTTTTGATTGCGAATGGATTTCCCCGAGCTTCACATCCTCGAACAGGATTTCAAACCCGCGCCGCCGCTGGATGTCCCGAGCTGCGCTCGGGAGAAACTGGAACGCACGGGTCTGCTCAATGCAGTCAAGCCCGGCCAGACCGTGCTGATCACGGCCGGCAGCCGCGGGGTCGGCTGCATGGTCGAGGTGCTGGCCGCGGTGGCGGCGGCCGTGAAAGCCAAGGGCGGCCGGCCGCTCATCCTGCCCGCCATGGGCAGCCACGGCGGCGGCACTGCCGAGGGGCAGATCGAGGTCCTCGAACACCTCGGCCAGACGCCGGAGACCCTCGGGGCACCCATCCACGACCGTATGGAACCGGTCGTGGTGGGCGAAGCCGAGAAATGCCCGGTCTATGTCGACCGCGCGGTGCTCGAAGCCGACCACATCCTCATCGTCAACCGCGTCAAAGAGCACACGGAGTTCATCGGCGCAATCGAGTCGGGGCTGCTCAAGATGGCGGTCGTGGGCCTGGGGCGCGTCGCCGGGGCCGAGGTGATGCACCAGCTCGCGGTGCGGATCAGCTACGTCAAAGCCATCCAGGCGATGGCCAGGGTCCTGTTCCAAAAACTGCCCATCCTCGGGGGGGTCGCCATCCTGGAGGACAAGACCAACACCGTGCGCCGTCTGGAGGCTGTGCCGGCTGCGGCCGTGTTCGAACGCGAGCCGCAGCTGCTCGCGGAAGCCCGGCAGCACCACGCCTCCCTGCCCTTCGACCAGCTGGACGTCCTGCTCGTGGACGAGATCGGCAAGGACGTATCCGGCGCCGGCTTCGACACCAAGGTGATCGGCCGGATCATGAACATCTACGAGAAGGAGTGCGAGCGGCCGCGCATCACGCGCATCGTGCTGCGGGACCTTTCGGCCCGCACCGGTGGCAACGCCATCGGGCTGGGCCTGGCCGACTACGTGCACCGACGCGTGGTGGACAAAATGGACGCGGGCATGACCGCGCTCAACTGCATCACGGCCGTGGCCCCGGAAAAGGCGCGTATCCCGATTGTAGAGACCTCCGACCGCTTGGCTCTCGAGGACGCTTTCCGCTCGATCGGCCTGTGGAACGCCGCAAGCGTGCGCCTGGCCTGGATCATCAACACCTCGGATTTGAGGCGGCTGGCGGTGTCGCCCGCCCTGGCCGCGGAAGCACGCGCCAAAGGGCTGGCCGTTTCGGCAGAGAACTTTGCCCTGCCCTTCGGCAACGACGGCGAGCTCAAGAGTTTGCGGCAGTTGTTGGACGGGATGGCTGCCAAGTAGAAAGAGGTGTTCGGTTATGAACGTGCGCCCCATCCAGAAAGCCTCGGCGACCAACAAGGTGTTCAAGGCGCTCTACGAGATGATCGCCACCGGCCGGTACCAGCGCGGCCAGAAGCTGCCGCCGCAGGAGGAACTGGCCAGGCAGCTGGGGGTCAGCCGCAACACCCTGCGGGAGGCCGTCAACCAGTTGTCCGCCATGGGGCTGCTGTCCTCGCAGCAGGGGGTGGGCACGGTGGTCGAGCCGCCGACCCCGGCCGGTTATCTGAGTTCCTTGAGCGGGCAATTCCTGCTAGACCCCTTGAGCGTCAGGGAGTTCGTCGAGGCGCGCATCTGCATCGAACGCAACGCCGTGCGACTGGCCGTGGCCCGTGCCGGTGATGAGGATATCGAACGCCTGCGCACCACCCTCGAGCAGCAGCGCCGGGCGCTGAAGCGTGGGGACACCGCCGAGTTCACCCGCCACGACGCGGCCTTTCACCTCGAGCTGACCAAGATCTGCGGCAACCGGGTGCTGCTCAAATTCCTGCAGACGATTCACGACATGCTGCAGCGTTTCATCGGCGAGGTGGCCCAGCTGCCGGGCGCCATCGAGGACGCCCTGGGATTTCACAGCCGGGTGACCGAGGCCATCGCCACCCGGGATCCCGACCGGGCCGAGCGCGAAATGGTTCTGCACCTGTTCGACGTGGTGCGGCGCATCGAGGCCAACCTCAAGATCGATCTTCAGCAGAACACCTTGTGTGGATACAACTTGATCCATCCGAAAGCCCAATCGCGGAGGTCCAAACGCAAATGAAGCTCAATTCGCACAATCTGGTCATGTCAGCCATGTTCGGCGGCCGTCGCGGACCGCGGCCGGCGGCGGGCAACCCCACCTCCATCGCCTGCCACGGGCTGATGGAAAAGGCCGGGGTGTCCTTTCCCGAGGCGCATACCAACGCCACCGCCATGGCCGAGCTCGCGCTGGCGGGGCACGAGGTGGTCGGCTTCGACACGGTCATGCCCGAGTATTCCGTGGTCCAGGAGGCCGCCGCGCTTGGGGCGCGCGTCGACTGGGGCGACCGGGACAAGATGCCCGACGTGAAGGATTTTCCCAATGCGGATTTCTCCGACATCGTTATCCCTTCCGACTTCCTGGAAAAGCCCGCCTGCCGCGTGGTCCTGGACGCCCTCTCCATCCTGCGGCGGCACGTGGGCGGGCGGGCCGCCGTCATCGGCAAGGTCATGGGCCCCTGGACCATGTCCTACCACATGGCCGGCACCCAGAACTTTCTGCTCGCGGTGGGCATGGGCGAGAGCGCCAAGGTGACGAAGATGCTGCGGCAGCTGATGCCGGTCACCATCGCCTTCATCAACGCCCAGTTTCAGGCCGGGGCGGACATCGTGGTCCTGGCCGACCACGCCACCCGCAACCTGGTGGGGCCTTACCACTACGAACAATACCTGCTGCCCATCCACCAGGAGATCACGGCCCAGGTCGGCGGACCGCTGATCCTGCATGTCTGCGGCAACTGCTCGGACCGGCTGGAGCTCTTTGCCCGCTCCGGCGTCGACGCCTATCACTTCGAGTGGCAGGTGGACTCCAGGGAGGCCGTGCGCCGCATCGGCGACCAGATTTCGCTCGCCGGCAACGTCAACAACCCCCAGGCGCTCCTGCAGGGGACGCCGGAGGACGTTTACAAACAGGCGCGCTACGCCATCGAGGCCGGCGTGCACCTCATCGGCCCCGAGTGCGCCATCCCGCTCAGCACGCCGCTCGCGAACCTGAGAGCCATCGTGGAGGCGGCCCGGGCCGGATTTTAGAGGAGGCAACAGGGTACAGTGGTTCAACCATTAGGCGCTCCTTAGTAAGTTTGCATCTCTCCTGTGGGAGCGGCTTTCCAGCCGCGATGATCGAGGCTGAAAGCCTCTCCCACAAAAAGCAACCTTGCTGGGCGGTAACGTGACGCCGGGCTCCGTGGACCTCTAAACCGTGAACCAACCAACTTTGAACCTGCGGACATAAAACAACGGTTCTATCCTGAACCCTTGAACCCCGAACCCTCTTACGCAGTGAGGTTACAGATGGATTTAAAACCTGACTTCAACCGTTTTCTGGCGGCCGTCAACCACAGGGAAACCGACCGGGTGCCGCTGGGGGAGATCCTGATCGACTACTCCGTCCAAAGCAAGTTCCTGGGGCGGACGGTGACCGTCGATGATCTCGCCGGCCAAGTGGAGTTCTGGGCCAAGGCGGGCTACGACTTCATCCCCATCACGGTCAGCATGATGTCGCCGGGCAAGGTCACCGAAGAATCCAAGATCACCCGCGTGCTCAAGGAGATGGTGCTGCGGGAAAAACCCGGCACCACCGACCCCAAGGCCTGGAACCTGGAGATGACGAGCTTCATCCACGAGCGGCCGGACATTGACAAGTTCCCCTGGGAGGCCGCGGCCGACATCGACTTCAGCAAGCTTCACGCGGTCAAGAAGCTCCTGCCGCCCGGCATGAAGGTGATCGCCATCTCCGGCAAGATCTTCACGCTCACCTGGATGCTGATGGGCTTCAACAACTTTGCTCTGAAGCTCGCGCTGGACGAGTCGTTCGTGGCCGAGGTCTTCGAGCGCGTGGCGACCATTCAGTTCAAGGCGCTTGAGACCATATTCGCCATGGACCACGTGGCCGGGGTCTGGGTGGTGGACGACATCGCCTTCGGCACCGGCCCGATGATCTCGCCGGCCGCGCTCAAGAAGCATGTCTTCAGCTGGTACAAGAAAGTGGGTGAAAGGTGCCACGAGAAAAACCGCATCTTCCTGATGCACTCGGACGGCGACCTGAGCACGATCATGGACGATCTGATCGCCATGGACCTGGACGTGATCCAGCCCATCGACCCGTCCTGCATGGACATGGCCAAGGTCAAGAAACAATGGGGCGACCGCCTT
>Ga0209262_10001123_pt1 | contig 11272 bp, 11 predicted proteins | sample Lowcelwee11metaG_FD_187171 | JGI IMG/M metagenome (GOLD analysis project Ga0209262, IMG submission 187171) | Freshwater pond sediment microbial communities from the University of Edinburgh, under environmental carbon perturbations - Low... | ecosystem: Environmental > Aquatic > Freshwater >...
CGGCGTACGCACCGGCCTTGTCGGCGGGTTCGCCGGTGCGCCAGTACCAGTCGATCTCCGCCCCGGTGAGCGGGCGGAAGGCCACGGTGCTGGTGCTGACACGTGCGTCGGCGCCGCCTTCGTGCAGCACGGCGACGGCGGTGTGCACCTCGTGCTCGCGCCCGGACAGGCGGCCGAGCATGCGGACGGCATCGTCGCGGTCAACGGGCTTGCCAAGGATCTCGTCGCCCAGCGCCACCGTGGTGTCGGCCGCGAGCACCGGCCGCCGCTGCGCGACCGGCAGCTGCTCCCACAGGGCACGCGCCTTTTCCTCGGCGAGCCGCAGCGCATAGTGCGCGGGCTTCTCGCCCGGCCGCGGGGTCTCGTCGATATCCACCGGGAGCACCGCGTGCGTCACGTCGATCTGGCGCAACAGCTCACTGCGCCGCGGCGAGGCGGACGCCAGGTAGATGGCGGGTCCGTCGCTCGCCATGCGGTGTCAGCCCACGAGGACCGTCGGGTCGAGCCGGCGCTGCGCCACCAGCGAATTGCTGACCAGGCAGACATGCTCGGCTTTCTCGAGCAGCTTGGTGGCGCGATCCTGATCCGTGCCCGCTGGCACGCGCAGGGTTGCGCGCACGACGATTTCGGTGAAGAACGTGCGGCCGTCAACGCGTTCGAGCTTGCCGTCGACACTGCAGTCGAGCGAGTTCCAGTCGAGTTTCGAGGCACGGGCAACCGCGCGGAAACTCAGCAGGAAGCAATCGGCCACGGCGCCGCACAGCAGCGTCTCGGGCGACCAGCGATCGCCCGGGCCGTCGAACTCGGCCGGTGGGGCGGTGGCAAGAGTCGGCAGGCCGGCCGCGGTCAGCGGCACGTCGCCAGTCGGTGCGGCGGTCGCCTGGACCGTGTACAGGTGCGGATAGGGGTGCATGGGGCTGCCTCGCGGCCGTAAGTGTAGGTGCCAAAACGAGAATTGAATCGTGCCGGACGGTCCGTGTCCATCGAGGGGATCGCAGTTGCGTCAGGCCCGGTGGTAAGGCAGGCCCTTGTTCAGGCTGACGGCCCGGTACAGCGCTTCCGCGACCACGACACGGGCCATGCCGTGGGGCAGGGTCAGCGCCGACAGTGACCAGCGGAGGCGCGCCTGGGCGTCCACCTCCGGGGCCAGCCCGTCCGGGCCGCCGATGCAGAACACCGGGGAATCGCCCTCCCGGGCCCGCTCCTCGAGCCAGCGGGCCAGTTGCTGCGTCGTCAGCGCCTTGCCGCCGACCTGCAGGGCGACCAGGTAGGCCCGCTCGCCCGCCGCTGCCAGCATGCGGCGGCCCTCGGCCTCGACCGCACGGCGCACATCGCCGCCACCCCGTTCACCCAGCGGGATCTCGGTCAGTTCGAGCCGATAATCGCCGCGCAGCCGGCCGGCGTAGTCTGCGAAACCGGCGTCGACCCAAGCCGGCATCCGGGTCCCTGCGGCGAGCAGTCGCATGCGCATGCGGGTGACTCCAGCGACCCCGGTCCGGCCGGAGCTCCTCCCGATCCTCAGGCGCGCCGCGCGGCGCTCCCCTCCCACAGTTTCTCGAGCGCGTAGAACTCGCGCACCCGTGGCAGCATCACGTGCAGCACGACGTCGTTGAGGTCGAGCAACACCCACTCGCCGTCGCGTTCGCCCTCGATGCCATAGGGGCGGAAGCCCGCCTCCTTGCAGCGCTGCACGACGCGGTCCGCGATCGACTTCACGTGGCGATCCGACGTGCCGCTGGCAACCACCATCGTGTCGGTGATGTCGGTGATGCCGCGCACGTCCATCGCCTTGACGTTCACCGCCTTCATGTCGGCAAGCGCATCCAGCACGACCTGCGCGAGAGCCGGCGGCGCCTTCGGACTGGCCGGTCTGGCGGGCCTGGTTGCCTTCGGGGCCGGCCTGGCAGCGGCGCTGCCGCCCGCGACCTTCGCCCGCGTCCTCACCGGGGCCTTGGCCGGAGCCTTGACCTTGGCCTTTACCTTGGCAGCCGGCGCGCGACGCGGAGCGGTGCTGCTGGCTGGCGCCTTGCGAGCCGCGGCACGGGGGGCGGTCGACTTGGAAGAGGACGATCGGGACGGACGCTTGACTGCCATGCTCACCTCTCGGGTTGGGAAACCGTATAACACGCCGTGCGACGGATCCGTTCGCACACGGCATCGGGCACCAGGTAACGCGGGTCGCGGCCTGCGGCGAGCAGTTCGCGCAACTCCGTGGACGAGATCTCGAGCTGCGTGACGGGCTGCACCAGGATGCGGCCGGCGAGCGCCGCATGCAGCTCGCCTGGCTCGAGCGCGCGCCGCTCCGCCAGCAGGTTACCGAGCACGCCGTCATCCGGAGCGATCCAGCCCGGTCGCGGCGCGACGATCACGTGCGCGAGCTCGAGCAGCTCAGTCCAGCGATGCCACGTCGGCAGGCCGAGGAACGCGTCCATGCCGACGATCAGGCAGAGCGGCGCGGCGGGCAGTTCGGCGCGCAGCTCGCCCAGCGTGAGCACGCTGTAGGAGCGCCCCGCCCGACGAACCTCGCGGTCGTCGACGACGAAACCCGGCTGGTCCGCGACGGCCGCGCGCACGAGAGCCAGCCGCTCGGCGGCATCGACGCGCGGCGGCTCGCGGTGCGGTGGATCACCCGCGGGCACGAAGCGCACCTCGCGCAGGCGGGCTGCATGCAGGATTTCGAACGCCGTGCGCAGGTGGCCGAAGTGGATCGGATCGAAGGTGCCGCCGAAGACGCCGAGCGGTGCGCTGGGGTGCGTCGCCGTCATGCGGTCGCGAGCTTGACGCCGGCAATGCGCACCACGAGTCCCGTGATCTCGACCCATGGCTCGCCGCGCAGGCTGCCTTTTGCGACGCGGTCGGCGCGCGCGGCGGCGCCGATCAGCTCGTCTATCTCCGCGCGCCGCAGGCGCTGCACGGCGACGCGGATCGGCCCCTGCCGGCTGCCCCACACCTGCTCGGCACGGAAGATGCCGTCGATGTTGCGTTCATTGGGCTCACGCTGCAACACGCGCGACACGGCACGCAGGTCGTTGAGCAGCGCCCACAGGATCAGCGGCGGCTCGCGGCCCTCGCCGCGCAGGCCTTCGAGAATGCGCAGCGCGCGCGGCGCGTTGCCGAGGAACGCGGCCGTCGAGAGCTCGAACACGTCGAAGCGCGCATTGTCGGCGACGAGTTCGGCGACGCCGTCGGCATCGAGCGTCGCCCCGGGCTTCAGCAGGGCGATGCGCTCGATCTCCTGTTGCGCCGCCAGCAGGTTGCCCTCGACGCGATCGGCGAGCAGCTGGGCGGCCGCGGGTTCGAGCGTGACGCCTTTCTTCTGCAGCCGGCGCGAAATCCATTCCGGCAGCCTGTCGCGAGTCATTGGCGGCGCGACGACGACGGTGCCCTGGCGCTCGAACTCGTTGACCCACGCCGCCTTCTGCGACTTGGGCTCGAGTTCACCCGTGACCAGCAGCACCGTGTCGGCGGGCGGGCTCGCAGCCAGCTTGACGAGGTTCTTCGCGGCGCCCGCGTCCGGAGCATTGCGCAGCTTGAGTTCGATCAGCCGCAGGTTGGCGAACAGCGAGAGGCTGTTCGCGTCCATGAGCAGCGCTTCCCAGTCGAACCCGCGCTCGATGAAATGGACTTCGCGGTCGCCATAGCCCGCCTCGCGTGCCCTGGCGCGCAGCGCCGTGGCGGCTTCGTCGATCAGCAGGGGTTCGACCCCGGTGATGAGGCACACGCGCGGCAGCGGACCTTTGGCCAGCGCTGCCTGGAAAGAGTCGGGGGTCGTCCTCACCGGGCGGAATGGCCTGCGGCGCGTGTCCGCGGTGGGCAGCTCGCCTGTGTGTGGCTCGGCATGTGCGGGGGATTATGCCGCCTTGACCGGCGGCGCACCACCGGCTGACGCGTGTCCCGCCGGCCCCCAGCCCCAACCCCTGTCGCCCGCCCTCGGCTATATTCCCCGCACTGTCCGCCTCCACGGAGCCTCCCCATGGCATCCCCTGCTCGACGCACCCTCTACCCCGAGATCAAGCCCTACCGCAGCGGCTGGTTGCGAGTCGCGCCCGGGCACGAAGTCTACTGGGAAGAATGCGGCAATCCGCGCGGCAAGCCCGCGCTGTTCGTGCACGGCGGCCCGGGTGCGGGAGCCGGCGAGAGTTCGCGTCGCTTTTTCGACCCGCGCAAGTACCGCATCGTGCTGTTCGACCAGCGCGGCTGCGGCCGCAGCAAGCCGCACGCGAGCCTCGTTGACAACACCACGTGGCATCTCGTGGCGGACATGGAACTACTGCGCAAGCACCTTGGCATCGAGCGGTGGCTCGTGTTCGGCGGCTCGTGGGGCTCGACGCTGTCGCTGGCCTACGCCGAAACGCACCCGAAGCGCGTCACCGAGCTCGTGCTGCGCGGCATCTTCATGCTGCGCGACTGGGAGATTCACTGGTTCTACCAGCACGGCGCCAGCGCGATCTTCCCGGACCACTGGCAGAACTACCTTGCGGCGATCCCGAAAGCCGAGCGCGGCGACCTCGTCGGCGCGTTCTACAAGCGGCTCACCAGCCGCAGCCGCGCGGTGCAGCTGAAGGCCGCCAAGGCGTGGGCCGAATGGGAGGCCGCAACGAGCTACCTGCTCGTCAACGAGCAGAACATCGCCAGCTGGAACGCGGATGACTTTGCGATCGCGGTGGCGCGCATCGAATGCCACTACTTCGTGAACCAGGGCTTCTTCGAGCGCGAGGACCAGTTGCTGCGCGGGGTGCGCAGGATTCGCCACGTTCCGGCGGTGATCGTGCAGGGCCGCTACGACGTCGTCTGCCCGATGCGCAGCGCATGGGACCTGCACACGGCCTGGCCGGAAGCCGACTTCCGCGTCGTGCCGGACGCGGGCCACTCAGCGCTGGAGGCCGGCAATACGCACGAGCTGGTGTCGGCGACGGATCGCTTCGCGCGCTGAGCCGCGACGGCGCCTAGAGCGATTCGAGCCGGCGCGTCACCAGCGTCGCGATGTCTCGCGCCATCGCCTCGCGGAGGATGACCTCCTCGCGGTCCTTGGCGAGCAGTTGCGAGTCCTCGAAGCTCATGTTGCGGACCAGCTCGAGGGGCTGCCTCTCGAGCACTTCCTGGCCGCCACGGTCCACCGAATACTCGATGGAGTAGTAGATCTCGTATTCCTGCGGCGTGTTGCGCGCGGAGACTGACAGCACCCGACGGCCGCTGCGGTCGCGCTGGATGCGGATCACGATGTCCGCCTCGGCGGCAATGCTCGTGACCTGGCCGCCCGAGCGCTCGATGGCCCGGCGCAGTTCGACGGCGAACGGCGTCACTTCGTCCGCCGTGACGATGCGTACCTTGCGACTGGATTCAGGCAGCGCGCCATTGCCCTGCAGGTGGAAGCCGCAACCCGTGAGCAGCACGACGCAGCTCGCCAACGTCACCCAGGACAACATCGTCGCGCGAAACGCGCGTGCGCCGCCACGTGCAGCGCCCAACATCGCCGCCCCTCCCGGCAGGATCCGGGAGACACGCCGTGAACCCATCCATGGGGGCTCGCGCTCGCCGTCCATGGCTCGCGACGGTCCCCCGGATCCTGCCGGGAGGGGCCGCGCTGTTCTCACCATAGTGGCCGGTGCGCGCACCGCGTTCACACGACGACGTTCGCGAGCTTGCCGCGCACGTACACGAACTTCCGGATCGGCTTGCCGTCGATGTACTTCTGCACGCCTTCGTCGGCGAGGGCCGCTTCGCGGACCTGCGCCTCGTCGGCGCTGGCCGGAACGGTGACGCGGCCGCGCAGCTTGCCGTTGACCTGCACCACGACCTCGATCGCGTCGCGCGCCAGCGCACCTGCATCCACCTGCGGCCAGCGCTCGTCGATGACGGCGCGATCGTGGCCGAGTTCCTGCCACAACGCGTGGCAAGCGTGCGGCACGACGGGCGACAGGCCCAGCACGACGATCTCCAGGGCCTCCTGCACGACGGCGCGCCCCTGCGCGCTGCGGTCGTCGAACCTCGCGAGCCCGTTCATGAGCTCCATGACCGCGGCGATCGCGGTGTTGAACGTGCGGCGCCTGCCGATGTCGTTGGTTATCTTGGCTAGCGTCTCGTGCACCTGGCGGCGAATGTCGCGCTGCGCCGGCGACAGCGCGGTCCGGTCGAGCGACGCCTCCAGCGGGCCGCCCTGCACGTGCTGGTGCACCGCCTTCCACAGGCGCTTCATGAAACGGAACGCGCCTTCGACGCCTTCGTCGCTCCACTCGAGCGTCTGCTCGGGCGGGGCCGCGAACATCATGAACAGCCGCGCCGTGTCCGCGCCGTACTGCTGGACCAGCGCCTGCGGATCCACGCCGTTGTTCTTCGATTTGGACATGGTGCCGATGCCGGCGCTCTCGACCGGTTGTCCGTCGGCACGCAGCGTCGCGCCGATGCGCGCACCCTTCTCGTCCAGCTGCACGTCGACGTCGGCAGGGTTGAAGTACTGAATACGGCCTTCAGCCGGCTTCCGGAGATAGATTTCGTTCAGCACCATGCCCTGCGTCAGCAGGTTGGCGAACGGCTCCTCGACCTGCGTCAGGCCGAGGTCGCGCATGACGCGGGTCCAGAACCGCGAGTACAGCAGGTGCAGGATCGCGTGCTCGATGCCGCCGATGTACTGGTCCACGGGCATCCAGTAGTGCGCGCGGCCGTCCACCATCGCGTGGTCGTTGTTGGCGCTGGCGAAACGGAAGTAGTACCAGCTCGAGTCCACGAACGTGTCCATGGTGTCCGTCTCGCGGCGCGCAGGCTTGCCGCACTTCGGGCACTGGCATTCGAGGAACCTGGCGTTCCTGCCGAGCGGGTTGCCGCTGCCATCCGGCACGAGTTCTTCCGGCAGCACGACCGGCAACTGGTCGTCCGGCACGGGTTGCGCGCCGCAGTCGCCGCAGTGGATCAGCGGGATCGGGCAGCCCCAGTAACGCTGGCGCGAGATACCCCAGTCGCGCAGGCGGAAATTGACGCGCCGCTTGCCCTTGCCCTGCGCCTCGAACAGCTTGGCGAACGCATCGAAGGCTTCGTCGAAGTCCAGTCCGTCGAACTGCCCCGAGTTGATCAGCGTGCCGTGCTCGACATACGCGCCGTCGTCGATCTGCGCGAGCGAACCGTCGGCCGGCTGGATGACCTGGTGGATGCGCAGGCCGTAGCGGCGCGCGAACTCGTAGTCGCGCTGGTCGTGCGCCGGCACGGCCATCACCGCGCCCGTGCCGTAACCCATGAGCACGAAATTCGCCACCCAGACCGGGATGCGGTCGCCACTGATCGGGTGGATCGCGTGAAGGCCGAGCGGCATGCCGCGCTTCTCCATCGTCTCGAGCGCGGCTTCGGTGACGCCGTTGCGCTGGCATTCGGCGATGAACTGCTGCAGGTCGGGATTGTCCCTGGCCGCTCGCTGCGCGAGCGGATGCTCCGCCGCGACGGCCATGTAGGTGACGCCGAGCAGCGTGTCAGGACGCGTCGTGTAGATGCCGAGCGAACCGCCGCCTTCAACCTCGAACTCGAGCTCGAGGCCCTCGGAGCGGCCGATCCAGTTCTCCTGCATCAGCTTCACGCGCTCGGGCCAGCCCGGCAGGCCCTGCAGCGCGCCGAGCAGGTCCTCGGCGTACTTCGTGATGCCGAGGTAGTACATGGGGATCTCGCGCTTCTCGACCAGCGCGCCCGTGCGCCAGCCGCGGCCGTCGATGACCTGCTCGTTCGCGAGCACGGTCTGGTCCACCGGGTCCCAGTTCACCGTGCCGGTCTTGCGATAGGCGATGCCCTTCTCGAGCATGCGCAGGAACAGCCACTGGTTCCAGCGGTAGTAGTCGGGCCTGCAGGTCGCGACTTCGCGGGACCAGTCGATGCCGAAGCCGAGCGACTGCAGCTGCCGCTTCATGTACGCGATGTTGTCGTACGTCCACCTGGCGGGCGGCACGCCGTTGGCCATCGCCGCGTTCTCGGCGGGCAGGCCGAACGCGTCCCAGCCCATCGGCTGCAGCACGTTGTGGCCCTGCATGCGCATGTAGCGCGAGATCACGTCGCCGATGGTGTAGTTGCGAACGTGTCCCATGTGCAGGCGCCCGCTCGGGTACGGGAACATGCAGAGGCAGTAGTACTTCGGGCGGGAAGGGTCCTCGGCGACGGCAAAGCTGCCGCTCGCGTCCCAGTAAGCCTGGGCCTGCGGCTCGAGGACGGACGGTTCGTAACGTTCCTGCATGATCGACCGGCTCGGACGTGGGGCGGACTGCACAGGATACTGGACCGGGCGCACCCCGGGCCAGCAAGCCTCAGGGCGTCTTGACCTTCATCAGCGCCATCGCCGTGCCGATCAGGGACGAGACCTCCGCCATGTTGCCGGGGACGATCATCGTGTTGTTCTTCTGCGCGAGCTGGGCGTAGGCCTCCACGGCCTTTTCGGCCACCTTCAGCTGCACCGCCTGCTCGCCGCCGGGCTGCTGGATGGCCTGGGCAACCTTGCGGATCGCGTCCGCGGTCGCATCGGCCACCGCCACGATCGCCGATGCCTCGCCCTGTGCCTTGTTGATCTCGGCCTGGCGCTCGCCCTCGGAACGTGCGATGGAGGCTTCGCGCTCGCCGGTCGCGATGTTGATCTGCTCCTGCTTGCGGCCTTCCGAGGCCGCGATCAGCGCACGCTTCTCGCGCTCGGCCGTGATCTGCGCCTGCATCGAACGCAGAATCTCCTGCGGCGGCGTGAGGTCCTTGATTTCGTAGCGCAGCACCTTGACGCCCCAGTTGGCGGCCGCCTCGTCGAGCGCGCTCACCACCGACGCGTTGATCGCATCGCGCTCCTCGAAGGTCTTGTCGAGCTCCATCTTGCCGATCACCGAGCGCAGCAGCGTCTGCGCCAGCTGCGTGATCGCCAGCACGTAGTTGCTCGAACCGTAGCTCGCGCGCATCGGGTCCGTGACCTGGAAGTAGATGATGCCGTCGACCTGCAGCTGCGTATTGTCCTTGGTGATGCAGACCTGGCTCGGCACGTCGAGCGGCACCTCCTTGAGCGAGTGCTTGTAGGCGACGCGCTCAACGAACGGCACGACGAAGCTCAGGCCAGGGGTCAGCGTGCGGTCGTACTTGCCGAGCCGCTCCACGACCCAGGCGTGCTGCTGCGGCACGATCTTGATCGTCTGCATGATGAAGATGATCGCGATGACCGCGAATACGAGTGCGATTTCCATGTTCAGCCCGTCCTTGTCCTGGATTCGATTGCCATGTTCATTGCCGCCGCGGCGCCGGCTCGAGCACCAGCCAGTTGCCTTCCACGGCGCTGACCAGGTGCTCACCCGCAGCCGGCGGCGCGCCCGGCGCCAGGCGCGCCTCCCAGGCCGAGCCTCGATACTGCACACGTGCCGTGCGATTCGCCGCCCATTCCTGCACGTATACGCGCTCGCCGATGTCGAGATTCACGTCGCGATTCTGCGCCGCCGGCGCGACCGGAACCCAGCGCGCCCGCCGCCAGTGCAGCAGCGCCGTGGCACCGCCGCCGACGATGCCGGCGATGACGATCTGTGACGGCACGCCGAAGCCGAGGTAGCTGGCGAGCGCCCCGGCCGCGAGACCGAGCGCCAGCATCAGCAGGTAGAACGTGCCCGAGGACAGTTCGACCGCGACCGCGATTCCTGCCAGTACCCACCAGACCGTCGCTGCAGATAGATCCATGCTCGCCTCCTCAGCCAGCCACGAAACGGACACGGCCGGCGTCGTCCACGGTACGCGCGAGATCGCCGTTGTGCCAAAGGTAATTGAGGTGCGCAACGGTTTCGCCGAGCGCGAGGAAGCGGTGGTAGCCACGCAGCGGCCGCCCGTACATGACCGGCAGCAGGTCGTAGGCAGACCGCGACTCCCGGCAGGCCGCGCGCAGGCTGTCGAGTTGCTCCATGTGGTGTGAGCGCAGCACCTCGATGCGGCGCTGCAGCCCACGGAACGGCCGGCCGTGGGATGGCAGCACGAGCGTGTTCCGCGCGCACTGTTCGAGCCGTGCCAGCGAGCCAAGGAACTCGCCCAGCGGGTTGGCATCCGGCCGGTTGGCCAGCACGCTCACGTTCGGAGAAATCGTGGGCAGCACCTGGTCGCCGGTGATGAGCACTGCGTTCCGCGCGTCGTACAGGCACAGGTGGCCGCGACAGTGGCCGCTGGTCTCGATGATCTCCCAGTCGCGCCCTGCCGCGGTCAGGCGCTCGCCGCCGGACGGCGCGTGAGCCAGCGGCGGCAAGCCGCCGAACCACTTGCCATGCTCGCTGCCGGAGGCCTTGAGCAGCGCGTCCAGCTCGATCTCCATGCCGTGCCCGTTCAGGAAGCCGTGGCGCAATGCGCCGAGCGCCGCGGGCGATGTCGCCAGGTATTCGCCGGTCGACGCGTGCCCGATCCCGGACATCCAGACCGGAGCGTTGTGACGCTCGTGCAGCCAGCGCGAGAGTCCCATGTGATCCGGATGGTCGTGCGTCAGGAAGATCCGGCGCAGCGGGCGGCCACCGAGGTCCTTGCGTTCCAGGGAATGCCAGGCCTCGCGGCATACGTCTTCGGCCAGCCCGGTGTCCACCAGCATCCAGCCGTCCTCGTGCGCGAGCAGCCAGACGTTGATGTGGTTGAGTTCCATCGGCAGCGGAATTCGCGCCCACAGCAGGCCCTCGCCCAGCGCCAGGGCATGGCCGGGCTCGGGCGGATCGATCTCGAGGTAGTCGAGCGCGCGCCGTGGCGACGGGAAGAGTTCGCCTTCGGCCGTGATTGCGCCGCGGTGCTCGCTCATCGCTGCCGGCTCCGGCGGCCGGTAACCGCGATGTACGCCACGGCGAGCCAGAGCACGGCCAGCACTGGCCAGTTGCCGAAGCGCACGTAGGGGGTCATGCCCGTGCGCGGCTGCACGGCGCCCGTAAGCACTGCCGGCTGGAATTGCGGCAGGGTGCCGAGCAGGGAACCATCGTACTCGATCAGCGCCGTGACGCCGTCGTTGGTCGCGCGCAGCATCGCTCGGCCGCTCTCGAGCGAGCGCATGCGACTGATGTCGACGTGCTGGTGCGGCGCGGTTGAATCGCCGAACCAGGCGTCGTTGGTCACGTTCACGAGCAGCGAGGACTGCCGGACGAGCGCGAGCTGCTCCGAGCCGTAGGCATCCTCGTAGCAGATCGTGGGCGCGAAGGTCTCGCCGGCCGCCCGCAGCGGCACCGGATCGTCACGGCCCGGCTCGAAGTCGGAGTACGGCAGGTTCATGAGCCGCAGCCATTCGCGCACGGCCTGCGGCACCGGAAAGAACTCGCCGAACGGGACG
>Ga0209262_10001124_pt1 | contig 11268 bp, 13 predicted proteins | sample Lowcelwee11metaG_FD_187171 | JGI IMG/M metagenome (GOLD analysis project Ga0209262, IMG submission 187171) | Freshwater pond sediment microbial communities from the University of Edinburgh, under environmental carbon perturbations - Low... | ecosystem: Environmental > Aquatic > Freshwater >...
ATAGAACGATCGCTTTTTTCATTTTCCCTCCTTTGAGCTACCCGCAATTATAATACTCCGCCCAGATTTATTCCATAGTTTTTTTTGGGAAAACGAAGTGTGAACCAGGCCGCGGCCGCCCTACTCCACTTTGCTGGAGCTCCAGGTGCCGGTCTTGGTGCCGTTGGTCCAGGTGCCGCTCATGCTGGTCAGCGTCCCGGTGAATTTGTAGCTCTCCCAGTCGCTGAAATTGAATTTTAGCGTGCCGCTGGCCGCGTCCCAGGTGCCATGCTTGCCGTTGCTGTCGCTGAAAGAGCCGGCGAGGAGGTCGGCGCCGGAAAAGGTGATATCGAAGGTGGTGCCGGCGGTGGTGTCGGTAACGTAATACGTCACCTTCCAGGTCCCGCGCACGTCGAACAGGCGGGCGACGAGGGTGATGCTCTTGTAGATGGTGAGGGTCCCTTCGGCGGCGCTGCCGCTGCCGTCGAGGAGCACCACCACCGTGTGCTTGGCGTTGAGCGGCGTATATTTATAGGCGACCTCTTCCAACTCGGGGTACACGTACTCGCCGACGGCGGGCGTGCCCTGCACTCCGGGCTCGATGGCGACCGAAAGCTCGTAATCCGGCGGGCCGAAAAACCCGCAGCTGGCCAGGGGCAGGATCAGGACGAAAGCGCACAGCGCAGCCCGGCTCAGAGCGGGCAAGGATCTTTTTTCACTTTTCATGGACAGACACCTCTTATGATGACAAGTTGTATTATAATATAAAACATGAACTTAACCAAATCTTGCCGGGCAAGGCGAATAAAAAATGGGGGTTCGCTGTTCGCGCCCCGGGAAACTTTCTTGCCCGGAACTTCGTCTTAACAACCGGACCATGCAAGAAAAGAGCCTACCCCATGTTTAAGCATATGCGCTCCCAGAGAAGCGGAGGCGGCCGACCCGGCCGCTCCGGGGAAACCCGGGTCAGAAGGCAGATCATCCTGCTTTCCATCCTGCTGCATATCCTCTTTCTCTCGTTCTGGGACGGCGCCATCCGGCTCGATCTTTCACAGGCGCCGCCCGTGGCCGCCCCGCCAAAGAGCGCGCCGCTGGTTTTCGACCTGCAGCAGCCCGAGCTGCCGCGGGAAGTGATCGCCACGCCGGCGGACGCCCGCACGACCGACCGGCCGCAAAAGGCCGATTTCCTCTCGGACAAGAATGCCCTGGCCCGCAACCAGGAGCCGGCCCCGGCGCTGCCGGTCAACGGCGACCCGTTCTCGCGCGGCGACCTGGCATCCCATGACCTTTTGCCCCAGCCCCCCAGCCCGAAAAATGACGACGCCGCCAAGCCCGAAACCGAGCCGGCGCCGCCGGAAAAGAACAGGGAAACCGACGCGGACCTGCCGGTCGAGGAGAACGCCCTGGCCCTGGAGCGCAAGCCCGAGGCCGCCGCCAAGGCCAAAACTCCCTTTCAGCTGAAGCTGCCGGCGGTACCGCACCAGCAGCTGGAGGCCCGGGCCGCCGAGGACGGCGGCCTGTCGTTCAACACCTACGATTGGGATTTCGCCCCCTACATGCTGGCGCTGAAGGAGCGCATCAGCCGCAACATTTTTCCGCCCCTGGCCTTCACCAAGCTGGGGATGATAGACGGCGACACCATGCTGCGCTTCAAGATCTATCCCGACGGCCGTTTGAGCGACCTGGAGCTGCTCGGCTACACCGGCCACCACTCGCTGATGGAGACCAGCCGCTTCGCCGTCACCGCCTCCGCACCCTTCCCCGGCCTGCCGGCCGATTTTCCCAAGTCCTACCTGGAAGTCACCGCCAAATTTTCCTATTTCGTAAAAAAATAAGCGAGGAGCTCAATGAAAAATATCCTGGAATTCCTGGCCAAGGGCGGCATCATCATGTACCCGCTGTTCCTGTGCTCGATCGCCGCGCTGGCCGTGGCCATCGAGAAAACGATCTCGCTGCGCCGGCGCAAGGTCATCGTGCCCGAAGTGGTCGGCGTGCTGGAAAACATCACGGCGCCGAACGATTTCGGCCTGGCCGTCTCCATCTGCGAAAAACATCACGGCCCGTTCGCCAACATCATCCGCACCAGCCTGGAAAACCGGGGCCTGTCCCGCGAGGATCTCAAGGAGACCCTGCTGGACCAGGGCCGCCAGGAGATCCGCCAGCTGGAACGGGGCCTGGGCGTCCTGGAAACCGTGGCCGGCATAGCGCCGCTGCTGGGGCTGCTGGGCACGGTGCTCGGCATCCTCAAGGTCTTCAAGGTCATCTCGGTCATGGGCGTCGGCCAGGCCACGGCGCTGGCCGGAGGCATTTCCGAGGCCCTGATCACCACCATCGCCGGACTGTTCATCGGCATCCCGGCCCTGGTCGCCTACAACTATTTCTCGCACAAGGCCGAAGGGCTGGTGCTGGAGATCGAGAAATACTCCAACCGGCTGTTGAACAAGATCGCCGCCTTCCAGGCCGGTTCGGGCGGGTGACGCCGTGCAGCTGCGAACCCGGCCGCGCCCGAAGGTGATCATCAACATCACTTCGCTGATCGACGTCATCTTCATGCTCCTCCTGTTCTTCATGATCACCTCCACGTTCCTGGAGCAGCCGGGCATCAAGCTCGAGCTGCCCGCGGCGAAAACCGAAGCCCTTGCCGAACCCCAGGAGTACGTGCTCACCGTCGACAAGAAAGGCGCGCTGTTCCTGAACCGCCAGGCCGTCGACCTGGCGGGACTCGAAGCGGAGATCAAGAAAGCATTGCCCAAAATGAAGGACGGCGCCCTGGTGCTGAAGGCCGACCAGGAGATCTCGCACGGCCTGGTGGTGCGCGTCATGGACATGGCCAAGCGCGGCGGCGTCAAGAAACTGATCATCGGGACGAAACCAGAACAACAATAGATCTCAAGGGAAGAGAGAGAGAAGAGGGAGGGAAGAGAAAGGGAAGAGGGAGTGGGAAAAGCCTTTTCAGGACCTCATTCCCACTTTGTATTCCCTCTGTCTTTCCCTCTGCCTTCCCTCTCTCTTCCCTTGAGTATTGTTTTGACAGCAGCGGTTTTGGATGTTATCATAGTAAAGGGATTTCAGCCTAAAACAAGCCATGAAACAACTGGAAGTGAACCATATTCGCAAAACCTTCCGCCAAAGGGCGGTGGTCGACGGCGTGAGCCTCAAGGTCGGGGCCGGCGAGATCGTCGGCCTGCTGGGGCCCAACGGCGCCGGCAAGACCACCACCTTCCTGATGATCCTGGGCGTGCACCGCCCCGACGACGGCGAAATACTGCTCAACGGCAGCGATATCACCCGCGTCCCGGTCTATCGCCGCTCGCGCCTGGGCATCAGCTTCCTGCCCCAGGAGCCGTCGGTCTTCCGGGGCTTGAGCGTCGAGGAAAACGTCCGGGCCATCGCCCAGATGAACCGCGGCGCCCGCGACGCCGACATCCCGGGCATCCTGTCCGAGCTGGGGCTGGACGCCATAAGCCAGCGCAAGGCCTACCAGCTTTCCGGCGGCGAACGGCGCCGGCTGGAGATCGCCCGCTCGCTGGTGCTCACCCCCGATTTCCTGCTGCTGGACGAGCCCTTTGCCGGCATCGACCCGATCCAGATCAACGAATTGCGGGAATTGATCCGGTCTTTCAAGCGCAAGGGCATGGGCATCATCATCACCGACCACAATGTCCGCGAAATCTTGAAAATAACCGATCGTTCCTATATCATTCACTCCGGCCAGGTCATATTCGCCGGCCGCTCGGAGGAACTGATCGCCGATGAAAGGGTCAAACGGGAATATTTGGGCAAGGAATTCAGGTGGAATTAGATGAGCATCAAGATGCAGTTGCGAGGAAGCCAGCAGCTGACCATCACCCCGGTGATGCATTATTTCATCCAGCTCCTGGCCGACAACCACCTGGAGCTGGCCGAGACCCTGCAGAACGAGGTGGAAGCCAACCCCATGCTGGAGATCGAAACGCCGGAAAAGATCACCAGCGAGACCGAGGCCAACGACTACGAAAAAAGGATCGAGCGCGCCGACTCTTCCTTCATGACCCCCTACGAAGAACACGGTTTCTTGAGAAAAAACCCCGATGACATCGACAAGAGCAAGGCCCTGGAAGTCCTCACGCCCTCCAGCGTCACCCTGGCCGACCACCTGCTGGAGCAGGCCGGGGCCACGTTCAGCAGCGACATCGAGGCCGAGATCGCGCGCCAGATCATCTACAACCTGGACGGTGACGGTTACCTGAAAATCGAGATCGAATCCATCGCCTCGCTGATCCAGACCACCCCCGCCGAGATCGAGCGCGTGCGCCGGCTCATCACCCTTTTCGACCCGCCGGGCTGCGCCAGCCGTTCCCTGGCCGAATGCCTGCTGGCCCAGGTCGGCGAGAGCGCGCAGGACGAAAAGCTGCGCCTGCTGATCCGGGACCATCTCGAGGACCTGTCGCGCTCCAATTACGAGACCATCGGCCGCCGCCTGGGAGTGCCCATGGACGAGCTGCTGCAGCTGGCCGCCCGGCTGAAGCGACTGACCCCGCGCCCGGCGGAGAGGTTCAGCCGGGAGGAGGTCGAATACGCAGAGGTGGACCTGATGCTGGTGAAGGATGGCGGCGAATACCGGGTCATGTACCTGGATGAGGGGCTGCCGCGCCTGACGCTCTCCAAGTATTACCAGGAGATGCTGGAAAAGACCGGGGACAAGAAAACCGTATCCTACCTGAAAACCCGTTACCGCGACGCCCAGTTCTTCATCGAGAGCATCGAACTGCGAAAAAAAACCATCCTGCGCATCGCCGAATACCTGGTCAAGACCCAGAAGGACTACCTGGACTTCGGCGAAAAATGGAAGAAGCCGCTGACCATGAAGGACGTGGCCCGCGAGGTCAATCTCAACGAATCGACCATCTCCCGCGCCATGAGCAACAAGTTCATGGCCTCGGAGAAAGGGATCATCCCCCTGAAGGAGTTCTTCAGCTACGGCCTGAAAGGCGATTTCGGCTTTTCCCACGCCGTCGGCACCATCAAGGACAAGATCCGGGAAATGATCCAGAACGAGGCGCCGCAAAAGCCGCTGGCCGACGACGAGATCGCCGTGCGCCTGGCCGGGCTGGGCATCCGCATCGCGCGGCGCACGGTGCGCAACTACCGCGAAGAATTGAACATCGCGAGTTCCTTTGTCAGAAAAAAAGAAAATAAAATTAAAGGAGTAACCCATGAGCATTAACTTCGCCACCAAGAATGTCAAGATGCCGGGCGCTTTGAAGGCCTTCGTCGAAAAGCACCTGCTCGACATTGAAAAGATCGCCGGCGAGATCATCGACGCCGACGTGATCGTCAACGAAGAAAAGCTCCAGTTCAAGGTCGAGATTTCGCTGAAAACGCGCCTCAATTCGTTCTATGCCGAAGGACGCGACAAGATATTGAAGCAGGCCGTGCGCGACGCTCTGTCCACCCTGAGAAGCCAGGCCAAGCGCAGCAAGGAAAAGATCAAGGAAGAAAAGAAGCGCGCGGGGGCCAAGGGCATCTCCATGGCCACGGTGGGGCTGGTGCCCGAAAAACGAGGCCGGCGCGATAAGCGCGGCGAACGGGGCGGGGCCTCCGCCGGCGAAGGCGCCATTCTCATCTCCGAAAATTATTCGCGCCAGCCGATCACGGTCGAGGAAGCCGTGTTCTTCCTCAACGAAAGCGGGGAAAACGGCTACATGTTCATCAATTCGGAAACCAACCGCATGGCCGGCATTTTCCGCAACCCGCAGGGCGGCGTCTCGCTGATCGAACCCAGCCTGTAGAACAAGAGCCGGCCGATGCCCAAAGAAGTCAAAGGGATCCAATTAAGCCAGATCCCGGAATTGAGCCAGTTGAAGATCCTGCGCGTCTACAATGAGAAATGGATCGCCAACCTGGTCAGCCACCCGCGCCCGCAGCGGCCCGGCCTCGGCCTGACCGGCTACCTGAAGCACATCCAGACCGGACGCATCCAGATCTTCGGCAAGACCGAGGCCGGCTACCTGCGCAGCCTGAAGGAAGAGGAAAAGAACCGCTGCCTGAGAAACTATTTCTCCCTGAAGCTGCCGGGCATCATCGTCTCGGAAAGCATCGAGCCCGAGGCCGACTGGATCGCCTGGGCCGCCCGCTTCAATACTCCGGTCCTGGTCTCGGAACTGCATACGGCGCCGCTGATCTCGCGCCTCAGCGCCTTCCTCTACCAGTATTTCGCCAAAAAGATCAGGATGAACGGCGTGCTCATGGACATCATGGGCCAGGGAGTGCTGATCACCGGGGCGTCGGGCATCGGCAAGAGCGAAACGGCGCTGGAGCTGGTCAACAAGGGCTACCAGCTCATCGCCGACGACGTGACCGAATTCTACCTGGACTCCAACGACGACCTGGTCGGCCGCGCCAACGAGATCATCAAGAACCTGATGGAGGTGCGCGGCCTGGGCATCATCAACATCAATGATATATTCGGCGCCTCGGCCGTGCTGGACGAAAAGAAGCTGAACCTGGTGATCAACCTGGAAAAATGGGACCCGAGGAAAAAATACGACCGCTTGGGCGAGGACAACCTTTATTTCAAGATCCTGGGGATGGAGATCCCGATGATCAACCTGCCCGTCGGCCCGGGGCGCAACCTGTCGACGATCATCGAGGTGGCGCTGCGCAATTTCCTGGCCAAGAAGAGCGGCAGGAAAACCTACCTGGAAATAAACACGGCCCCCCCGCCCCCGGCGGCCGATTTGCCCGGATCAGGGCCCGAGGTGAAATAATATGATCCACAGCGTCATCATCACCCATGGCAAACTGGGCCGCGAGCTGATCCAGGTGGCCGAAAAGATCCTGGAGCAGAAGCTCGACATCGAGGTCATCGCCTTCGACTGGCAGGACGACGGCAGCGCCATGATCGCCCAGCTGGAAAAGTTCATCGCCGCCCGCCCCGGGCAAAAGACCGTCATTTTCACCGACATGTTCGGCGGCTCGCCCTCGAACATTTCCACCCGCTTCATCAACGCCAATGTCGAGGTGATCTCCGGCATCAACCTGCCCGGCCTGCTCAAGTTTTTCTGCTGCGGGGAGCACAACGGCAATTTCCGCCAGATCGTCAAGAAAGTCGAGCAGGAAGCCAAGGATGGCATCAACATCATCAGCGAATACCTAGGAGAAAAAAAATGATCGAAAAGAAACAGCAGATCTACAACAAGCTGGGCCTGCACGCCAGGGCCGCCGCCAAGCTCTCCCACATGGCCAACATGTTCAGTTCCGACATCTACCTGATCTACAATGAAGATAAAGTCAACGCCAAGAGCCTGCTGGGCATTCTGACCCTGGCGGCATCGGTGGGCAACGAGATCACGCTGCAGGCCGCGGGCGAGGACGAGAAAGAAGCCCTGGCCGCCATCAGCGACCTGTTCGACCGCAAGTTTGACGAAGAGAGCTGATGCTGCGCATCAAGGGCAAGGCCGTTTCGCCCGGCATCATCCTGGGCAAGGCCAAGCTTTACGATTTCGCCAGGGAGGTGATCCGCCCCGAGACCATCTCCCCCAAATCGGTGGAACGGGAGATCTGGCGCCTGGAAAACGCCGTCAAGAAATCCCGCGCCCAGTTGAAAAAGATCAACCTGGGGCTGCAAAAGATCATGGGCAAGGACGCGGCTTTCATCATCGAGACCCAGTACATGCTGCTCAAGGACAGCCACCTGCTGGACGAGATCCAGGGCGCCATCCAGGGCCGGCTGGTCAAGGCCGAATGGGCCATCAAGGAGGTCGAGCGCAAATACCTGGAAGTCTTCCGCACCATTCCCGACCTCTCCTTCCAGGCCAAGAGCAATGACATCTCCGACGTGCTCAACCGCCTGATCGCCAACCTGAAAAAAAGCGCCGCCCCCCGCCCCGCCGCCGGCGGCCAGCCCGGGCCGGTGATCCTGGTCGCCGACGACATCACCCCATCGGAGGCGGCCACGCTGATGAGCAACAAGCGGCTGCTGGGACTGGTGCTGAACAAGGGCGGCGAAACGTCGCACACGGCGATCCTGGCCCGCACCCTGGGCATCCCGGCCATCCTGGACACGGTCAACGCCACCGAGGTCATCGCCAGCGGCGACACGCTGGCGCTGGACTCGGTCAACGGCGAGGTCATCGTCCAGCCCACCCCGGAGGTCGCGGCCGAGATCGACCGCAAGATCGAAAAATTCAGCAAGTACAAGCAGGAGCTGAAGGCCCTCAGCCAGCTGCCGGAGCTGACCCGCGACCAGCACCAGTTCCACCTCCACGCCAACATCGAACTGCCTTTCGAAAGCGAGATCGTCCAGTCCTACGGCGCCAAGGGCATCGGCCTGTTCCGCACCGAGTTCCTCTACCTCGACTCCAAGATGAGCATCTCCGAGGCGGAGCAGTGCATGATCTACAAGAAGATCGCCCAGAACATCTTCCCCCATCCGCTGGTCATCCGCACCTACGACCTGGGCCGCGACAAATCCGACCCCGCCAAGCCGCGGCATGAGGACAACCCGTCGCTGGGGCTGATGGCCGTGCGCCTGTTCCTCAAGGACCGCGAGCCCTTCAAGATCCAGATCAAGGCCGTCATGCGCGCCAACACCAGCGGCAACATCCGCATCCTCTTTCCCATGGTCACCGAGATGGAGGAGGTGCGCGCCATCCGCGCCATCATGGCCGAGGCCAAGAAAGAACTGCAGCGCGCCGGCACCTATCCCAGAAAGGACGTCAAGGTGGGCATCATGCTGGAGATCCCCGCCGCGGTGCGCCTGATCCGCCACCTGGGCGACGACGTCGATTTCTTCTCCGTGGGCACCAACGACCTCATCCAGTACCTGCTGGCCGTCGACCGCAACAACAGCGACGTTTCCTACCTGTACAGCCCCTATCACCCGGCTTTCATCCATATCCTGAAGGAGATCCGCTCAGAAGTGGACCGTATCGGCAAGGAAGTGACCATCTGCGGCGAGATGGCCGGTCAGCGCGTCCCGGCCCTGATGCTGCTGGGCATGGGCTTTACCAATTTCTCCATGAACGCGCTGGCCATCGCCGAGATCAAGCGCGTCTTCACGCGCATCGACTACACCCGCCTGCGGCGCATCGTCGGCCAGCTGGGCCAGTTCGGCTCGCGCACCGAGATCCAGGGGTTCCTGACCGCGGAGCTGCTCAAGCTCTACCCGGACCTGTTGACCGACGCCAGCGTCTGACTTCGCCGGCTCGTTCCCTCTGCGGACTCTGATAATTTCGCACCCGCTTCAACGGCATCGCCCGCAGCAGCTGGAAAGTCGCCATCGAACCGGGACAGGAGCGGACCCTGACCTACGGTTGGCACTACATCTGGAGATAAGCCGCTTGGGGCGCGATGACCGCGCCACTACTCGACGTATTGCAGGAAAATGTCCCTGACCTTGCCCATCAACTCGGCGATATTCTCGCGGCCGTAACCTTGGGTCGCGATCGGCTTTTCGATGACGAACTCGATGCGTCCGGGGCGGATGAGCAGGCTGCCGCGGCGGTTGACGCAAAAAGCGCCCTTCTGCACCAGGGGCAGGATCTCCAGCCCCGTTTCCAGCGCCAGCCGGAAGCCGCCTTTCTTGAAAGGGCCCAGCCGGCCGTCCCGGGTACGCGTCCCTTCGGGCAGGACCATGAAGGAAAACTCCTTTTTCTGGCGGATCAGATCCGCGGCGCGCCGCAGGGATTCCATGGCCTTGATGCCGCTCTTGCGGCTGACCGGGACCTGGCCCATGCGCCGGATCACCCAGCCGTAGACCGGCCAGCCGAAGTGGCTCTCTTCTTCGATGCCGCGGGCCCAGCCCGGGAAAGAAGAGTAAAAAACGAAAGCGTCCAGGATGTTGACATGGTTCAGCATCAAAAGGTACTGGCGGCCGGGAACGTAATTTTCAGTCCCCGAGACGTCGACGCGAATGCCGCAAAGCCACACCAAAGAGCGGCAGAGCCCCTTCAGCCAGGATTCAAAAAGACCGCCGGCGCGAAATATGCCGATCAGCAGCAGGCAAAGCCCCCCGAGAGAGAACCAGGTCCAGCCCGCGCCCCAGATCAGCAGGGAGAGCATCAGCGCGGCGGCTTTCTTCATGCCAGGATGGTCAGCTCGCCGGGCAGGACCTTCAGCCGCAGCGGCGTCCGGCCCAGCAGCTCGCCGTCGGCCATGATCAACTCCTGGGGACAGCTGTCGATGGCGATCTCGGCGGCGCGGAACGTCCTGACCTTGGGATGGTTGACGTGGGTGCCCTTGAAGACGCGGGAGAAAATGTTCAGGATGTCGCGGCGGCCGACCCTCTGGAAGATGACCAGGTCGACCCGGCCGTCGGCGGTATCGGCCATGGGAGCGATCTTCATGGCGCCGCCGGTGAACTTGGAGTTGGAGACGACCAGGGCGCTGTCGGTCACTTCCATCTTTTCGCCGTCGACGGTCAGGAGCAGGCGGTTGTTCATGCCCCTGGCCAGGCGCATGAGCACGGCCAGGCTGTAGCCCAGAGAACCGAAGCCCTTCAATTTCTCATTGGTCAGCTTCAGGATGTCGGCGATCAGGCCGACGCCCAGGATATTCAGGTAATACTGTCTGACCTCGCGATTGTCCTTGAGATAGTGGATCTCGACCAGGTCCACCTTGCGGCTTTTCCCGGCCAGGATGTTTTCCACGGCCCGGCGCCAGGACGGGGCCGAAAAATCCCTCAGGAAGGAATTACCGGTGCCGGTGGGGATCATGCCCAGCTCGATCGGCTGGGGCGGCCGCCCTTCCGCGTACAGGCCGTTGACGATCTCGAACGGCGTGCCGTCGCCGCCGACGCTGATGATCCTCCGCGTGCCGTTCATGGCGGCGTCGCGCCCGATCTGGAAAGCGTGGCCGGCATATTCCGAGCTCCGGACTTCCATGTCCTTAATCTGCCGGCCCAGGAGTTCGCGGATGGCGGCGAAGTTTTTCCGGCCATGGCCATTGCCGGCATGAGGATTGAGCACAAGCAGGGTTTTCAGGTCGGGAGGCATAGGTCGGTTATAGCACAAGAGAGGGAGCGAACGCAAACTGGATGCTCGGCATAAGGCTGAGGGCGCACGGCGGACGGCAAGAGATCAAGCAGCAAACAACAAATTCCAAATCACAAATAAATTCCAAGTTCCAAATCCCAATGACCAAAACCAAGAAGCAGGCAGGCTTCTTGAACTCACCCCCTGACCCCCTCTCTTGCGAATAGAGGGGGCCTGCGATATGGTATACTCGGACCTCAGGAGGAACCCCATGGCCGCGAACGCAGCTTTTTCAGGTTTTCCCAAAAGAACCGCGACATTTTTGCGGGCCCTG
>Ga0209262_10001125_pt1 | contig 11263 bp, 5 predicted proteins | sample Lowcelwee11metaG_FD_187171 | JGI IMG/M metagenome (GOLD analysis project Ga0209262, IMG submission 187171) | Freshwater pond sediment microbial communities from the University of Edinburgh, under environmental carbon perturbations - Low... | ecosystem: Environmental > Aquatic > Freshwater > Pond...
CGCGGCAGCACGACCCGGAATTCGCAGAAAAACGTGTTCAGGGTGTGCGCCGACGCCTGGATGGCGCCGGCGACCAGATCGTAGTCGTCGGGGTGCAGCCGCGCGAAGACCGGGGTGGCGTCCAGGCGCACCTCTTCGGGAGTCAATTCATAGATGTCGTTCATGCCCGGGCTGGCGTAGGGAAAAGCCGAACGGCCGTCGGGGTCGAGACGATACTGGTAGATGACCCCGGGCACCAGGCGGGCGAGCTTGGCGAGCAGGTCGAGGTTCTGCGCCAGCTTCAACTCGGCCAGCTTGCGTTCGGTCGTTACCTCGGTGTAAACGATGATGCCGCCGATGGAGTTGTCGGCCTCGTACCAGGGGCGGCATTCCCAGCGCGTCCACTCCAGGCTGCCGTCCTGGCGTTGGTAGGGGTCGTTCTCGGCGCGGGAAATCTTCCCGGCCAGCGCCAGCTGGTGGATATCCCGCCATTTCTGGGGCAGGTCGGGAAACACGTCGTAGTGGTGTTTGCCGATGATATCCCGATCTTTCAGCTTGTATTCGTCGAGATAGCGCTGGCTAACGTAGATATAGCGCAAGTTCCTGTCGTGTACCGCGACCGCGCTGCTCATATGCTCGATGATATATTGCATCAGTCCCCGTGAATGTGCCAGTGCCGCTTCCTTCTCTTTCTCCCTTACTTTCGCCTCGAAGAGCTTGAAGGCCATCTTGATCGAGGCATCGAGCACGGTGCCGCTGGAGTCCTTCACCACATAGCCGTAGGAGGTGATCTTTTCCGTTTTTTCCACGACTTCCGGCTCAGTGTGGCTCGACAGGAAGACAACGGGCAGGTCGCGCTCCTTGAGGATGAGCGCCGCGGCTTCGGTGCCGTCCATGCCCGCCCCCAGGTTGATGTCCATGAGGATCAGGTCGATGCCCGGCATTTGCTTGACGGCGGCCACGGCTTGCTCGCCGCTGTGGGCGGTTTCCACCCGGTAGCCGTATTTCTCCAGCGTCAGTTTCTCGGACATGGCGATGATCGCCTCGTCTTCCACGAGCAGGATCGTTTTTCGTTTTTCAGCGCTCATGTTTTATTACTCCTGACATTGCATCTTTCTTTCCCCTTTAGCCCATGGTCTCTCGCCATTATATGCTAAATTCAAACGTGCACCGGGTGCCAGCTTGTTTTTCCATTAAAAAACTTCCCGCCAGTTGCTGGCTGAGCATTTTCACCAGCATCAGGCCGAACCCCTTCGATTGATCGATAGCAAACCCTTCCGGGAGCCCGTTGCCGTCATCCTCGATGGACAGCTTTACATGCTTATCCGCCGTGGTAAGGGATATCTTTATTTCTCCGGCGTCCCTGCCGATGAAGGCGTATTTCATTTTATTGGTCAAAAGTTCATTGATGATGAGTCCCAGGGGAAACAGCCGTTTCGGGTCCAGATGAAAATTGTCGATGTGCTTGTCGACCGTGATTTTGGCGCTGCCCGGGAACAGGGCGAAAATGCTGTCGGCAAGGCTCTCAATGTAGTTTTTCACGGAAATGTTTTCGTGGCCTTTGCCGAGCAGCAGCTTTTCGTAGAGGATACGCATGCTTTCGACGCGGCCGATGGCGTCCTTCAGCGCCGCGGTGGCCTCGGGATGGGTGCTCGATTGCAGGCGCATGGACAGCAGCCCGCCGATGGAGGCGATGTTGTTCTTGATGCGGTGGTGGACCTCCTTGAGCAGGATCTCTTTTTCCTCCAGCTGCTGCTGGATCACCTCCTCCGCCCGCTTGCCTTCGCTGATGTCGCGGGACACGGCCTGAAAACCCGTCACCTGGCCGTTTTGCACGATCAACTGTATATTTTGCCCAAGCCATATTTCACATCCATCTTTCGTAATCAAGGGGAATTCGGAATAGGTGTTAGGAGTTCCCATTCTTATTTGGTAGAGGAAGGTTTTAACCGCCATTTTGCGCATATCCGGGCGGATCAGTGTTGGATAAAACTTGCCGATAAGATCCTTTTCTTCGTAGCCGGTAACCGCGATCGCCGCTCGATTTATGAATGTGAAACGTCCCTCTTTGTCAGTCCTGTAGATAAAATCGCTTGCATTTTCGATCAATGTCCGATACCGTTCCTCGCTCTCCTGTAATGCGGTTTCCGTTTTCTTGTACTCGGTAATGTCGCGGATCAGCCCCAGCGTACCCATTATGCCCCGTTTTTTATCCAATGGAGAACTTTTAATTTCTCCATTGAAAAGACTGTCATCCTTGCGTTTCATCAGCAAGCTCAGGTTCCGGCTCGGCAGACCCGTAGAAACCGCGGTTTGAAATGCCTGCATCGCTTTGGGGATTTCGCTTTCAGGCAAAAACTCGACGAATCTTCTACCGATCATCTCCTCGGGAGACCAGCCGAACATTCGGAGTGCCGAGGGCGATAAATAGGTAATGGATCCTTTATCGTCGGTCGTAAAAAGGACATCCTCCAGCTGCTCGGCCATGTTGCGGAACTTTTCCTCGCTCTCCTGAAGAGCCGCGAGTGCAGCCTCCCTTTGGGACTCCATCCGCCTGCGTCCGGTGATGTCCATGCCCTGGGACATTACCGAGATCATTTCATCTTGCGGATTCAGCAATACAGAGTTGTACCATTCACAAATAATAACCTTTCCTTCCTTTGTGACATTACGGTTGGTGGAAACGACGCGCCTTGCGGAACGATCGCTAAGCCGCTCCATCATTTTCTGCACGAGGGGAATATCTTCATCATAAATCATTTTCAAATCCATAATCGATTTCCCAATGGTTTCCGACTGATTCCAACCGAATATCCTTTCAGCTTCGCCCGACCAGCGAGTCAAAATAAAGTCTCTTGTCCATTCGATCGCAGCCAATGGCGAATTATCAACATGGAAATTCAACCGCTGCTCGCTCTCCCGCAGTGCCTTGAGCGCAGTCTCCTTTTGAGTCTCCGCCCGCGTGCGCTCACTGATGTCACGAAAACTCCACACTCGGCCTACGGGCTTCCCCGAAACCCATTGCGGGCGGGAGTAGCGCTCAAAACACCTGCCATCATTGAGCTGGAACAGGTCGAAACTCTCCTGCCTGGGCGCGGCATACAATTCGCTAACTTTCGCCAGAAATCCTTGCGGGTCGAGCAATTGATCCAAGACGAATCCCAGCACCTGCGCGTCGTCGTGCGCAGCCAGAATGGAATCGGGAATGCGCCACATGCGGGCGAAGCGCTGATTGAAATCCGTGATCTTTCCCTCATGATCGATGACCAGGATGCCGTCGGCCGTGGATTCTATCGTTGCCCTTTGCAACGAAATAATTTTCTCTTTTTCTTCTTCCGCCCGCTTGCGCTCGCTGATGTCTTCCATATGGACCATAACCAGATCTGGGGGGATTGGCACGATCGTCAAGGCTATGACCGTTCCTGGTATAAAATGTTCGGACAAAGTAATTTTTCTGACGACTTTTCCTTCGACAAGGCATTGTTGTAAATCCCGCAATATGTCCTGTCTGCTCGCGTATAGATCGCTTGCTTTCCTGCCGACGAAGGCAACAATCTTTTCATGGGTAATCATCCTTGCCGCATCATTAAAATCTATGAGTTCAAAGTCCTCTCCCTTCTTCTGCCAAGTGACTGTAGGCACCGGCAGGCCCTGATATTGCGCTTTTAAACGCAACTCGCTTTCTTTCAGGGCGTCGATCGCCTGCTGGCGCTCGGTGATGTCTCTCACAATATGGATTAGCCCTGATTGTCGGTTATTGCTGTCAAATCTTGGCAAAGCCCTGATCTCGAGATAGCGATTGAGATATGGTTCGAACAATTCGAAAGTTGCCGGCATACCGCTTCGCAAGCAAGCGCAGCTCGGGCAACCCGCAGGCGGGGCATCCTCGCCATGGTAAAAAGAAAAGCATTTTAATTTCAGATGCTCTTCGATTGCCGGAAGTTTTAACAGCGCTTTGCCCGCTTTATTTGCACGTATAACGTTGTAATCATTATCGTGTATCGTGATCATATCGGTAATGGAATCAAAACATTCCTCCCAATCTTTTTTAGATTGAAAAACGGCTTCTTCTGCCCGCTTGCGCTCGGTGATGTCATGGAAAAAGCCGATGTGATACTCGCGGCCTTCCAGGACTACTGCGCTGTGGCTGATGTCGGCATAAAATATCGTGCCATCCTTGCGCAAACACGGAAGGTCAGGCGAAGACCTTATTTCGCCCCTTTCCAGGGCCTCAAACTCGGCCAGCACATGATCCATGGATCCCCTGGGGTGAATGTCCGCCACCCCTATGCGTAAGAATTCTTTTTCCGTGTACCCCATCATCCTGCATATGGCCGGGTTGGCATAACGGAATTTCCTGGTTTGCGAATCGGCCAGGAGTATCCCGTCTGAAGCTCCCGAAAATAGCACCCGATAACTGGCCTCCGATTCCCGCAGCGCCTTTTCCTTCTCCAGCTCCTTCATTTTCGCGTCGAAGAGCTTGAAGGCCATCTTGATCGAGGCATCGAGCACGGTGCCGCTGGAGTCCTTCACCACGTAGCCGTAGGAGGTGATCTTTTCCGTTTTTTCCACGACTTCCGGCTCAGTGTGGCTCGACAGGAAGACAACGGGCAGGTCGCGTTCCTTCAGGATGAGCGCCGCGGCCTCGGTGCCGTCCATGCCGGCTCCGAGGTTGATGTCCATCAGGATCAGGTCGATGCCGGGCGATTTTTCAACGGTCGCGACCGCTTCTTCGCCATTGTTCGCGATGATCACCTGATAACCGAATTTCTCCAGGGTCAATTTTTCGGTCATGGCGATGATCGCCTCGTCTTCCACGAGCAGGATGGTTTTTTGCTTTTCAGCGTTCATGATCGATCACTCTCCCCTTCGGCAAGGTTGTTATTGCCCGCCCGATCGCCGCCCGGGCGAAAAATGCGGCTACAGGTCGAATTCAAGGATGCTCCTTGTGCCCTCATGGGTTTCGATCGAAAAGCTTCCGCCCAGCTGCTGGCTGAGCATTTTGACCAGCATCAGGCCGAACCCTTTGGATTTCTCCAATTCGAACCCGTCCGGAAGCCCGACGCCGTCGTCCTGGAGGACCAGCCGCACGCGATGGCCGTCTTGGGTGAGCGAGATCCTTATCCGCCCGCTGTCCCTGCCCGCGAAGGCGTATTTCATTTTGTTGGTCAGCAGTTCGTTGATGATCAGCCCGATGGGAAACAGCCGCTTTGGATCGAGATGGAGATCGGCGATGCTCTTTTCGATGATGATCTTGGCGCTGCCGGGGAACAGGGCGACAGTGCTGTCGGCGAGGCTCTCGATGTAGTTTTTCACGGAAATGTTCTCGTAGCCTTTGCTGAGCAGCAGCTTGTCATAGAGGATGCGCATGCTGTCGACGCGGCCGATGGCGTCCTGCAGCGCCGCGATGGCCTCGGGATTGCGGATCGACTGCAGGCGCAGGGACAACAACCCGCCGATGGAGGCGATGTTGTTCTTGATGCGGTGGTGCACCTCCTTGAGCAAGACCTCCTTTTCCGCCAGCTGCCGCTTGATCTCCTCAATATCAGTGCATGTGCCGAACCACTTCATAATCGCGCCATGTTCGTCCAGCAACGGCACGCCGCGGATGAGCCACCATTTATAAATTCCATCAAAACGGCGCAGGCGGCATTCGAGCGAATACGTGCTGTTATTTGTTATCGCGTTCTGCCAGGCATCCCAGGCCCTCTGCTGGTCGTCGGGATGGAAAGGTTTGTTCCAGCCATGACCATAGCTTTCCTCCAGCGTGAGCCCCGTGTAGGCCACCCACTGCTGGTTGAAATAAATGTTCCAACCGTCGGGCCGGGTGATCCAGACGATCTGCGGCATGGACTCAGCCAGCGAGTGAAATTCGTTTTCGCTTTTTTTCAAAGCCTCTTCGACATTATGGCGATTGGTGATATCGTGCACCATGCCAACGGAGCGGACGATCCGGCCGGAAACATCCCGGAGATGCTCGCATCTTTCGTGGACGAAGCGGACCTCGCCGGAGTGTTTGCGCACAACCCGGTGATCGATCTCATAGCTGTCGGCGCCATCCTGTATCGAGTTGGTATAGGCCGAGTCGACCGCGGCGCGGTCTTGCGGGTGAATGGAATCGAGAAACGCCTCGTAGGTCGCCGGGAATTCCTGCGGCTGCAGCCCGAAGATGCGATACACCTCATCCGACCAGATCAACCGCCCCGTGGCGATGTCCAACTCCCAGCTGCCCACATGGGCCATCTCCTGGGTCTTGCTCAACCGCGCCTCTCTCTCCAACAGCTTCTCGGACGCTTTGTCCAGGCTGCCGCCGATCGAATGGGCGATGCGGATGATCACGGTTACGCTGATCGTTCCCGCCACGATGGCCAGGAAGGCCAGGAAAAGGGCATTGGGCATCACGGCTGAGGCCGATACCAAATGGGACAGGAAACCCTGCAGGAGGACGACGGCGACGGTCAGGGGAAAAAACACCCGGGACAGGCGGGCCGAAGTCGAGCCGCCGCTGATCAGGCGCAAGGGAAAGCTTTCCGGACCCGCGGCTGCCGCCACCGCCGCGCCGAGGAGGACAAATGCGATGGCCGTGGTAGCCGCCATGGGCACCGAAACGCCGCTGTACATCAGGGGCGAGCCGTAGATGTAGGCCAGAAGCACCGTCGATCCGCCCAGTACCGACATGACCCCCAGGCTAGAAGCGCAGTGCCCGATTCGCCGGGAAATGTGCGAGTTTCTTCGCCCGAGCAGTAGCAGAAGTGTCGCCAGCCCAGCCAGCACGAAAGCGGCGCCGGTCAAGGGCGACATGCGGCTCACCGGGATTCCTTTGATAGTGCCGGCTCCGGAAGTCAGTCGGGCTTCGAAGTTGAGGTCCATGCCCGCTATGTTCCCCGCGACATTCAGCAGGCTGAACAGCATGACAAGAATGACCGGCGCGATCAAGGCTTTCGCTGCCGACCCCGCCTGGCGCTTCCGGGACAGGTGGAGCAAGGCGGTGCCGAGGACCAGGAAGGAGGCGGCCGTGCTGGGCGCCATGGGGATATAGTCGGAGCGAATGCTGCCCAGGACCCGCAGTCCCGGGATATATCCCAGCAGGCCCATGATAGCGATCAGAATCGTCCCCACAGGGCCCAGCATTAAGGTCATCTTGAATGCCGGTGGCAGGGGAGCTCTCAGCCTGGTGTCCGTCATGATTGCCTGATCGCCCGCCTGTAGAATCTGTTCCTGACCCCTCCGGTTCATGGCTTGCCCACCCCGGAAGAGCCCGGGACCAGCAGCTCTTTGCCGTGACCGCCGCCGATGCGCTCAAATGACGCGAGCAGCGGTATGACTTCCTTGTCGCGGCCGTACAGCTTGTCAGGTATGGTTGTTGGTTTCATGCTGGCTTCCCGGCCCTGGAATTACACATCAAATTCAAGGGTACAGCGCGTGCCCTTGTGTTTCTCGAGCAAAAAGCGTCCGCCCAGCTGCTGGCTGAGCATTTTCACCAGCTTAAGGCCGAACCCGGCAGATCTCTCCGGATCGAAACCTTCGGGGAACTCGACGCCATCATCCTGAATGGCGAGGATGATGTGCTCGTCCGCCTTGGTGAGCGAGACCTGGATCAACCCGGCAGCCTTATCCATGAAAGCATATTTCATTTTATTGGTGATCAGTTCATTAAGGATGAGCCCGAGCGGAAACAGCCGTTTCGCAGCAAGAGGGAAATCGGCGATGCTCTTTTCGACGATGATTTTGGCGCTGTCCGGGAACAGGGCGACGATGGCGTCGATCAGGCTCTCGACGTAATTTTTTACGGCAATGTCTTTATACCCGGCGCCGAGCAGCAGCTTTTCGTAGAGGATGCGCATGCTTTCGACGCGGCCGATGGCGTCCTTCAGCGCCGCGATGGCTTCGGGATTGCGGATCGACTGCAGGCGCAGGGACAACAACCCGCCGATGGAGGCGATGTTGTTCTTGATGCGGTGGTGCACCTCCTTGAGCAAGATCTCCTTTTCCGCCAGCTGCCGCTGGATCTCCTCCTCCGACCGCTTGCGCTCGCTGATGTCGACCAGAGATGCCAGCATCTGACGAACAGCCCCATCAGGGTTGCGCTGGCAGGTGACGTAGAGCAGCGTGTGGATGGTCTGGCCGTCCTTGCGGATGAAGCGCTTCTCCAGTTCATAGGAGTCCCGCCGGCCGGCCAACACCAGGTTGAACAGGTCGAGATCGGCGTTCAGGTCATCGGGATGCGTCATCTCGGACCAGGTCAGGCGCAGCAACTCCTCGCGCGCGTAGCCCAGCATGCGGCACAGGCGGTCATTGACCTCGATCCAGCCCTTGTCCATCGAGGTGACGCAGGCCCCGACCGCGCCCATGTTGAAATAGCCCTTGAATTCCTCCACGCTTTCGCGCAGCGCCGTTTCCGTGCGCTTGCGGGCGATGGCCAAGGCGACCTGGCCGGCCGTGGATTCCAGGAGCAGCACGTCCCTTTGTGAGTAGGCGCCGCTGTCATGGTAGTCCTGGATCGCCATGACGCCGATGGTCTCGCTCCCGACGCGCAGAGGCACTCCCAGCCAGCACTTGGGCGAGGTGCCCAATCTTTGATCCCAGCCCGGCGCGTAGCGACCCGTCATCTGGACCTCGTTCAGCAGGAGCGGCCTTTTCGTGCGCAGCACTTCTGCCGTGAGCGAGTCGGGATTGTCCGCCTGGACGAGCGAATGGTCGTCGCTGTCTTTCTCATCCCGGAAATACGGGAAGGTCAGGGAACGGTTGTCGTCGGTGAGCAGCGCGATGAAAAAGTTTTTCGCCGGCACGATGCCGGCGATAAGGCCATGGATGCGCCCGTACAATTCGTCGAGATCGCCGGAATTGAACACGGCCTGCGCTATCCCGTAGAGAGCCGCCGTGAGCCTTTCCGAGCGCTTGCTTTCGCTGATGTCCTCTACGATCCCGTCATAGTAAAGGGTTTTTCCCTGCGCGTCGCGGATGGCCCGGGCGCTCTCCCTGACCATGACCATGCTTCCGTCTTTGCGCTTCCATTCGTGTTCCATTCCCTTGATCTCTGAGTTTTTTTCGATGTTCTCGATGAAACGGGCGCGGGCGGCGGCGAAACCGCTCTGCTCGAGATTCCTGCCGGCGAGTTCGCTGAAAGACCCATAACCGAGTATCTTGACCAGGGCCGGGTTGGCCAGTTGGATCTCGCCGTCCGGAGTGGTGCGGTAGAGCCCGAGGGTGGTGTTCTCGTACAGGGTGCGGAAGCGTTCCTCGCTCTCCCTGAGTGTCTCGAACGCGATTGTTTTATGAACTTTGCCCTTCATGGCTTGTCTCTCCCGCGCCCTCCGCCTCCCGGCGGCCGTCACAAGCGCAACTGCCCCCGGCCGGGTCAAGGCGTGGGTTCGAATAATTTTAACTATATCTGAAATCGGTTTTATGTTCAAGCAAAATGATGGTCCCCCGCTGCTCATCATTCCCGGAAGCCTCGAACCTTGAAATCTCCGGCTCCATGGATTACCATTCCGGTAGGTGAAGGAGGGAAACATGAGCGGGATCATAGACAATTCCAGAGATAGAAAGGCGAAGCTCAAGGAGCTGATCCTGAAGCTTCACGCCGGGCAGGGCGAGGACCGGGTGCGGCAGGAGCTGCTGCAAAGCCTGGCCAGCATCCCCTACGGCGAGGTGGTCGAGGTCGAGCAGGAGCTGATCGGCGAGGGGTTGCCCGAAAGCGAAGTGTTGAAGCTCTGCGACGCCCATTCGGCGGTGCTGCGCGGCCGCGTCGACCTGAGCGGACAGAAGAGCGTGCCGGATGGGCACCCGGTCGACGTCTTCCGCCGCGAGAACGCTGAATTGAGAAAAGTGACCGCCCGGGCGCGCGACCTCCTGGCCGGGATCGAGAAGGGAGAAAGCGAGCCGGCCGCCGCCGTCCTCGAGCTGCGCCTCCTGTTCAACCTCCTCCACGACGTCGACAAGCACTACCAGCGCAAGGAATACCTCTTGTTCCCTTACCTGGAAAAACTGGGTGTCACCGGCCCGCCCAAGGTGATGTGGGGCAAGCACGACGAGATCCGCGACCTGGTCAAAGGGAGCGGCGAAGCGCTGCGGCAGGACGAGATCGGCCGCGAGGAATTGCTGGCCGTCGCCGAGATACTGCTCAGGCCGGCCCTGCAGGGGATCGACGACATGACCCAAAAAGAGGAAGAGATCCTCCTGCCCATGGCGCTGGACAAGCTGGGCGAGAACGACTGGCTGGACATCAGCCGGGAGTCTGGCCAATTCGGCTATTGTCTTTTCGATCCGCCGAATTGGCCACCCCGAGCGCAAGGGGCCCGTGTCGAGGAGACCGGGACCGGGGAAGCCGACGCTCCTGCGGCGGCGAGTGCTGAAGCGAGGGGCGAAAATATCAACCTACCATCTGGATCCTTTTCCCCCGAGGAACTCCTGGCCATCCTGAACACCCTGCCCGTGGACATGACTTTCGTCGACCGCGACGACAAGGTCAAATATTTTTCGCAAGGGGCGGAGCGGATCTTCCAGCGCAACCGCGCCATCCTCAAACGCGACGTGCGCCATTGCCACCCGCCGGCCAGCGCCCACATCGTCGAAAAGATCATCGAAGATTTCAAGAGCGGCCGCGAAAGCCGCGCCCCCTTCTGGATCCGGATGGGAGACAAGTTCGTCCACATCGAATACTTCGCCCTGCGCGATGAGCAAGGCGGATACCTGGGCACCCTGGAGGTTTCCCACGACGTCGAACGTTACCGCAGGCTCGAAGGCGAGCGGCGCATCCTGGCCTACGGGAAGTGAAACATGAGCGACAGGCTGGTCATCACCCCGAAAACCAAGGTGCTGCAATTGCTGGAGGCTTATCCACAGCTGGAAGCGATCCTGATCGGCATCGTCCCTGCCTTTAAGAAGCTGCAGAACCCGGTGCTGCGCAGGACCGTGGCCAAGGTCGCCACCCTGCAGCAGGCGGCCGCCGTCGGCGGCGTCAAGGCGGAAGAATTGATCAACCGCCTGCGCCGCGAAGTGGGGCAGGATCTCTATGCCGAAAGCGCCGGCGTCGCCTACAATACCGCCAGGCCAGGCTGGTTCGACGCCAAGCGCATCGCCAAGGAACTTGACGCCCGCCCCCTGCTCGCCGCCGGCGAACAGCCGGTCAACCAGGTCATGGCCGACCTGGCCGCCATGGCCGCGGGCGCGATCTACAAGCTCAGCGCCCCGTTTTTGCCGGCGCCACTGATCGACAAGGGGGCGAGCTTAGGCTTCGATCATTGGCTTGTCAAGGAAGACGAGGAGAATTTTATTGTATATT
>Ga0209262_10001127_pt1 | contig 11260 bp, 10 predicted proteins | sample Lowcelwee11metaG_FD_187171 | JGI IMG/M metagenome (GOLD analysis project Ga0209262, IMG submission 187171) | Freshwater pond sediment microbial communities from the University of Edinburgh, under environmental carbon perturbations - Low... | ecosystem: Environmental > Aquatic > Freshwater >...
TTTCATCGAGAGCCGGGGCCATGCCATGCCCAGCGCGCGCCGGCTCAACGAAGCGCTGCACCAATTGCTAACTGCGCGCCACGACGCGCGCGTGCGCCTGAAACTGGGACGCGCCGAACTGGTGCGCTTTCGTGGCGGTGCCTACCTGGTGCCGCCTGCACCCGCCTGGGCGGAGCCGGTGCGCTGGCATGGTGAAGCGCAGTTGGCGGTCCCGGCAGCAGGCGTGACGGTGCAATTCGAAGCCGCTGTGGGCAAAGGGCTGAAGCGCAGCGTGCTGGAATCCGGCATCGTGACGCTCGGCGTGCGGCAAGGCGGGGAGAGCCTGCGTCTGCACCCTGGCGGCCCGCATCGCAGCCTGAAAAACCTGCTGCAGGAACATGGCGTTCCGCCCTGGCGGCGCAACCGCTTGCCACTGCTGTGGTGCGATGGAACGCTTTTGTGGGCGGAGGGAATCGGGCTGGAAGCGGACGCGCTGGCCGGGGAGACGGAACCGGGGATCGTGCCGACGCGTATGGCTGTGTAACGGATGCTTGATTGCAGCCATCTGCACTGTCGCGGGTGGGTGGGTTGGCAAGACAGACACCAATGCGCCGTGCTATGCTAGCAGGCTGATTTTTCTGGTTTTTCACGCTATTTTTTCGTCTGTCTGGAGCATACACATGGCTGTTCAACGCACTTTTTCCATCATTAAACCCGATGCCGTCGCCAAAAACGTGGTCGGCAAAATCGTCAGCCGCTTCGAGAGCAATGGCCTCAAGGTGGTCGCGTCGAAAATGAAGCATCTGTCGCGTCAGGAAGCCGAAGGTTTTTACGGTGTCCACCGCGAGCGTCCTTTCTTCAAGGATCTGGTCGATTTCATGGTGTCGGGTCCGGTGGTGCTACAGGTGCTGGAAGGTGAAGACGCGATTGCCAAGAACCGTGAACTGATGGGCGCGACCGACCCGAAAAAAGCTGCCGCCGGGACCATCCGCGCTGATTTTGCCGAGAGCATCGACGCCAACGCGGTGCACGGCTCAGACGCACCGGAAACCGCCGCGATTGAAATCGCCTACTTCTTCCCGGCGAGCGAAGTTTATAGCCGCTGATTGGCTGCACGGATGCCGCAAAACCTGCTCGATTTCGATCTCGATGGACTGACTGCTTGGTTCGCCGAGCTGGGTGAAAAACCCTTTCGCGCCAGACAGGTGTTCCATTGGATCCACCAGTCCGGCGTAGCCGATTTCGCGCAGATGACCGACATTGCCAAAAGCCTGCGTGAAAAACTGCAGCGCGAGGCAGTGGTGGCGGCGCCGCCGATCAAGCTCGCACACAGCTCGGCCGATGGCACCCGCAAGTGGCTGTTCGATGTCGGGGTCGCCAATGGCATTGAAACCGTGTTCATCCCGGAAGACGATCGCGGCACGCTGTGCGTGTCGTCGCAGGTGGGCTGTGCGCTCGAATGCACCTTCTGCTCGACCGGGCGGCAGGGGTTCAACCGCAATCTCACTGTGGCCGAAATCATCGGTCAGTTGTGGGTGGCGCATCACAGCCTGCGCGGCGAGGTCAATCGCACTGCGTCTCATCTCGGCGCTGGCGAAATCGCCGAGCGGCCGGTGACCAACGTGGTGATGATGGGCATGGGTGAGCCGCTGGCCAACTTCGAGAACGTGGTGACCGCGCTCGGCATCATGCTCGACGACCATGCCTATGGTTTGTCGCGGCGGCGGGTGACGGTGTCGACCTCGGGCCTGATTCCAGCGATGGATCGGCTTGCCGAGCGTTGCCCGGTGGCGCTCGCGGTTTCGCTGCATGCGCCTAACGACGCGCTGCGCGACCAGATTGTGCCGATCAACAGGAAATATCCGCTGCGCGAGTTGATGGCGGCGTGCCAGCGCTATCTGGTGCATGCGCCGCGCGACTTCATTACCTTCGAGTATGTGATGCTGGCCGGGGTGAATGACCAGCCCGAGCATGCGCGCCAGTTGATCGAGCTGACGCGTGAGGTGCCGTGCAAATTCAATCTCATTCCGTTTAATCCGTTCCCGGATTCGGGTTACGAGAAGCCGCGTAACGACACGATGCGTGTGTTTCGTGAGATTTTGCAGGAAGCCGGTTATGTCGTGACCACGCGCAAGACGCGTGGCGATGACATCGATGCGGCGTGTGGCCAGTTGGCGGGCAAGGTGGCCGACAAGAGTGGACGGGTGATGAAACGCATGAATCAGGAGGCAGCGTGAAAAAATGGATGATGGTGGGTGCCGTTTTGCTCGTTGGCTGTTCGTCCAGCAAGCCTGTAGTGGTTCCGAAGCAGAGCAGCGGATTCGCCACCATCAGTAAAGGCAGTGCGGCTACTCAGCGTGCCGCTACCTTTACTGAGCTGGCTGCGGCCTATTACGAACGCGCCCAGTACAAAATCGCGCTGGATGAACTTCGCAAAGCGATTGCAGCCGATAGTGATTATGGTCCCGCCTATAACGTCTTTGGCCTGGTTTACATGGAACTGGCCGAAGACAAGCTGGCCGAGGATAACTTTCGCCGCGCCATCGAGTTGAACCCGAAAGATTCCAATGCGCGCAACAATTTTGGCTGGTTCCTGTGTGCCCGCGGCCAGTACGATGCGGGCCAGGCCCAGTTCGCCGAGGCGCTGGCCAACCCGCTATACAATCAGCCAGAGCGCGCCATGATCAATGCCGGCCTGTGCGCCGAAAAGTCGGGCAACCTGTTGCAGGCTGAACAGAATCTGCAGAAAGCGCTCAAGTTGCAGCCTGATAATTCCAATACCATTCTGAAACTGGCGGGCTTGAATTTCCGGCAGGGCAAATTGGCGGACGCGCAACGCTTGCTGGATCGGTATGAATCGATGGCAACGCCGACGGCGGAAAGCCTGTGGTTGGGGGTGCGGCTGGAGCGCAGGGTGGGCAACCGTTCCCAGGAAGCGGCTTACGGCTTGCAACTGCGCAAGCGCTTTCCCGAGTCGAATGAAGCGCGGCTGCTGCAGGCAGGACAATACGAATGAGCGAGAACGGCCAGGCATCGGTTGGGCAGGTGCTGCTCGAGGCACGTGAGGCTCAGGGCGTCACGCTGGAAAATGCCGCCATCCGCCTGCATCTGATGCAGCGCCAGATTGAGGCGATGGAGACCGATGATTTCGGCAGCCTTGGCCAGCCCGTTTTCGCGCGCGGATTTGTGCGCAACTATGCGCGGCTGCTGGGACTTGCGCCGGAACCCTTGCTGGCACGGATGGAGGGCGCGCCTGCCGAACCCGCAGTCGTTACTCATCCTGCAGCCATCCCGCCGCATTCCTGGCTGACTTCGCCCTGGGTGATTCTGCTGTTGTTGGGATTGTTGTTGGCGGTAGCGGTGCCGGTAGCCTTGTATTGGTGGCTCAACAGTGGGGCGGATGAAGAGCAACCCAAGCCTGCGCCTAGGGTGCAATCGCGCCCGGTGCCTGTGCCCGCCGCACCGGTGGCGACGCCGGCTCCCGCTGCGGTGTTGCCGGCCGTTACGCCGCCGGCCTTGCCAGCGATGCCCGTCAAGCCGGTTGTTCCCGAAACGGCACCCGCCAAGGCGGCTGAAGCTGGTGCGCCCGCTGCGCCGGCGACACCGGCCGCCAGCGGTGCACTGCATCTTGAGTTTGGCGCCGAGGCCTGGGTCGAGATCAAGGATGCCAGCGGACAGATGCTGTTGCGCAAACTGAATCCTGCGGGCAGCAGCGTGGACATCCAGGGGCAGCCCCCGTTTGACATGGTGGTTGGCAACGCAGCTCAGGCAAAAATGACATACAACGGTCGCCCTATCGATTTGAAGCCCTATATCGATGCGACAGTTGCCCGCTTCACACTGGAGTAATTGATGTCGCAGATCGTTCGTCGTCCCACCCGCCAGGTGCGGATAGGCCAGGTATGGGTCGGTGGTGATGCGCCCGTGGTGGTGCAATCGATGACCAACACCGATACCGTCGACATCACCGCCACCGTGCGCCAGGTGCAGGCGCTGGCCGAAGCGGGTTCGGAACTGGTGCGTCTCACCGTCAATAATCTGGAAGCCGCTGCCGCGGTGCCACGTATTCGTGAGCGCCTTGATGCGCTGGGCTGCAGGGTGCCGCTGATCGGCGACTTCCACTTCAATGGCCACAAGCTGCTGACCCAGGTGCCCGAGTGCGCCGAGGCATTGGCCAAGTTGCGCATCAACCCCGGCAACATCGGGCGTGGCAACAAGCGCGACGAGCAGTTCGCGATCCTGATCGAGACCGCTTGCCGCTACGACAAACCGGTGCGCATCGGGGTCAACTGGGGCAGCCTGGATCAGGCGCTGGCGGCACGCATGATGGACGACAACGCGCGTCTGTCACAGCCGGAAGATGCCGACGTGGTGATGCGGCGCGCCATGGTGGTGTCGGCGCTGGAATCGGCGAAGAAGGCCGAAGAACTCGGCCTTGGAGGCGACAGGATCATTCTGTCGTGCAAGATGAGCCGGGTGCAGGACCTGATCGCGGTGTACCGTGACCTTGCCGCGGCGTGCGATTATCCGCTGCATCTGGGGCTGACCGAGGCCGGTATGGGCAGCAAGGGCATTGTTGCTTCGACCGCTGCACTGTCGGTGTTGCTGCAGCAGGGCATCGGCGACACCATCCGCATTTCCCTGACGCCCGAACCGGGCGGCGATCGCACCCAGGAAGTCCGCGTCGGCCAGGAAATCCTGCAGGCGCTGGGGATGCGCGCCTTCACCCCGCAGGTCACCGCCTGTCCCGGCTGCGGCCGCACCACCTCGACCGTGTTTCAGGAACTGGCGCAGGACATCGAAACCTATCTGCGTACCCAGATGCCGGTGTGGCGCAGTCAGTACGCTGGCGTCGAATCGATGCAGGTGGCGGTGATGGGCTGCGTGGTCAATGGCCCCGGCGAATCCAAGCACGCCAACATCGGCATTTCGCTGCCCGGTACAGGCGAAGTGCCGGTCGCGCCGGTGTATGTGGATGGCGAAAAGACCGTGACGCTGAAAGGTGACCACATTGCTGCCGATTTCCAGGCCATCGTCGAAGATTATGTGCGCAGCCATTATGGCGCTGCGTGACCCGTATCTCAGTTGATTAATTTATGAGCAACCTGATTCAATCCGTGCGCGGCATGAACGACTGCCTGCCCGACACGACCGATACCTGGCAGGCGTTCGAGGCCATCGTGCGCGACTGGCTGCGGCGTTACGGCTACCGCGAGATGCGTACGCCCATCCTCGAACACACCGGCCTGTTCAAGCGCGCCATCGGCGAGGTGACCGATATCGTCGAGAAGGAGATGTACACCTTCGTCGATGAATTGAACGGCGAATCGCTGACGCTGCGCCCGGAAGGCACGGCATCGTCGGTGCGCGCGGTGATCCAGCACAATCTGCTGTACGACGGCGGCAAGCGCCTGTGGTACAGCGGACCGATGTTCCGTCATGAGCGTCCGCAAAAAGGCCGCTACCGGCAGTTTCATCAGGTCGGTGTCGAAGCGCTCGGATTTGCCGGGCCGGATACGGACGCCGAGCTGATCGTGATGTGCGCCGATTTGTGGCGCGCACTGGGCATCGCGCCGACCCTGCAACTCAATACCCTGGGCGATGTCGAATCGCGGCAGCGCCACCGCAGCAAACTGATCGCGTATTTTGAGGCGCATCAGGGCATGCTCGACGAGGAGGCCAGGCGCCGCCTGCACAGCAATCCGCTGCGTATCCTGGACAGCAAGAATCCGGCGATGCAGGCGCTGAACGACGCGGCACCCAAGCTGATGGATGAACTCGATGAGGCGGCGCTGACGCATTTCGCGGCACTGCAGGCGCTGTTGCAGGCAAACGGGATAGCTTTCGAAATCAACCCGCGACTGGTGCGCGGGCTCGACTACTACAACCGCACCGTGTTCGAGTGGGTGACCGACCAGCTCGGCGCACAGGGCACGGTGTGCGCGGGGGGGCGTTATGATGGCCTGATCGAGCAGCTGGGCGGCAAGCCTGCGCCAGCAGCCGGGTTTGCCATGGGCATCGAGCGGCTGCTGGCCTTGATGGAAACGGGCACCACCACGCTTGCGCCGGCGGTGCCGGACGCGTATATCGTTCATGCCGGCGACGCGGCCCAGGCTTTTGCCTGGCAGGCTGCGGCGGCGTTGCGCGGTGCAGGGCTCGATACCGTGCTGCATTGCGGCGGTGGCAGTTTCAAATCGCAAATGAAAAAGGCCGATGCCAGTCGTGCGCGTTTCGCGGTGATCGTGGGCGACGATGAAGCTGCGGCGCAACAGGTGACGCTGAAGCCGCTGCGTGACACTACCGAACAAACCCGCGTCGAACTGGCGCTGGCAATTGAATATCTGAAACAGTGAATTTTTGAAGAAGGCATAAGCAGATGGCAACCTACGATCTCGACGAGCAGGAACAACTGGACGCACTGAAAGCCTGGTGGAAACGCTGGGGCAGCGTGGCGATGCTCGCGCTGGCGCTGGTCGTCGCTGCCGCAGCAGGCTGGCGCTACTGGCAGACCCGCACGTTGACGCAAAACCTGGAAGCGGCTGCCGTGTACCAGAAGCTGACCCAGTCGCTGGCGGGCAACGACGCCAAGGGCGCGCGCGAAGCCGGAGCGATGCTGATCGACCAGTACCAGGACACGGCGTACGCCCCGCGGGCGGCACTGCTGCTGGCCAAGCTGAATGCGATCGGCAAGGACCTGAAAAGCGCACAGACCCAGTTGGAATGGGCGGCGGCCCACAGCAAGGAGCCTGCGGTCAAGGATCTGGCGCGCCTGCGGTTGGCCGGCGTGCAACTCGACCAGAAGCAATATGACGCCGCACTGAAAACCCTGGGCGGCGCGCACAGCGATGCGTTTGCCTTTCGCTTCCATGATCTGAAGGGCGATGTATTGCTGGCGCAGGGCAAGCAGGCTGATGCACGTACTGCCTACCAGGCCGCATTCGGCAAGATGGCGGAAGACAATCCCTATCGCAGCATCGTCGAGCTGAAACTCGATGCGCTGGGAGGGCAGGCCAAGTGAAGCAGCGTTCGATCGCGGCCGGCCTGCTGGCAGCAGGGATGGCGCTGGGCTTGTCCGCCTGCAGTACGGTGAGCGAATGGGTGGGGATCGACCCGGCCCGTGCCAAGCCCGCTGCGCTGGTTGAATTCACGCCTACCGCCGCGCTTGCCGAAGCCTGGAAAGCCGACTCCGGCGATGCCAACAATTATCTGTTCCGGCCGCAGGTCGAGGGCGACGATGTGTTCGCGGCGGGGGGAAGTGAGGTGGTGCGCATCGTCGTCGCCAACGGTAAGCCGGTGTGGACAACCGATGCGGGGGTGAAGCTTTCCGCGGGCGCCGGCGTGGGTCAGGGGCTGGTGCTAGCGGGTGGCAGCAAGGGCGAATTGCAGGCGCTTGATCAGGCGAACGGCCAACTGCGCTGGCAAGTGGCGCTGTCGAGCGAGGTGACCGGGCAATTGCTGGTGACGGACGATACGGTGATCGCGCGTACCGGCGATGGCCGCTTGCATGGTCTCGCCGTCTCCGATGGCAGCCGCAAATGGCTGTATACCCGCAATCTGCCCACCTTGAGCCTGCGCGGATCGGGTGGTCTGGCCGTGCGTGACGGCGTGCTATACGCCGGCTTCCCGGGCGGCAAACTGGTTGCGCTCAACGCCGCTAACGGCGCGCAGTTGTGGGAAGCGACCGTGGCGCTGCCGCGTGGCGCCACCGAACTGGAACGGGTGGCCGACGTGATGGGCAATCCGGTGGTGGATGAACGCCTGGTGTGCGCCGTCGCCTATCAGGGACGCGTGGCCTGCTTCGACCGCAGCAATGGCGCACCGCAATGGGCGCGCGACACCTCCAGCAACAGCGGGCTGGCGATGGACGAGCGCAACGTCTACGTCACCGACGACAAGGATGCGGTGACCGTCTACGATAAAGCGAGCGGCCGCGCCGGCTGGCGGCAGGACAAACTGGCGCGCCGTCAGGTCACCGCCCCGCTGGCGCTGGGCGCATGGGTAGTGGTGGCCGATGCCGAGGGTTATGTTCATGTGTTGTCGGCCGAAGACGGTAGCTTTGTCGCACGGGCCAAGGTCGACAGCAGTGTGCGCACGGCGCCGGTCGATATCGGGCCGGGTTTCGCCGTGCAGACCACCAAAGGCAGTGTGGTCGCCTTCAGGCTGAACTGATTTCGCTGAACTAATTTTAATCAACGCTCCGACTGTGTCGGTGCGCCAGCAAGGATAAGCATGCTTCCCACCCTGGTTCTTGTCGGACGCCCTAACGTCGGCAAGTCCACTTTATTCAACCGTCTCACGGGTACGCGCGACGCCCTGGTGCACGACATGCCCGGGATGACGCGCGACCGCCACTACGGCCGTGGCCGCATCGGCGACAAGCCGTACCTGGTGGTGGACACCGGCGGTCTCGAGCCGGTGGCCAAGGAAGGCATCATGGCCGAAATGGCCCGCCAGACCTTGCAGGCCATCGACGAAGCCGATGCCGTCATTTTCATGGTCGATGCGCGCAGCGGCATGACCGCGCAGGACAAGGTGATCGCCGACCGCCTGCGCCGTGCGGCGTGCCCGGTATGGCTCGCGGTCAACAAGGCGGAAGGCATGAATTCTGCGGTGATCACGGCAGAGTTTCACGAACTGGCATTGGGTGACCCGCTGGCGATTTCAGGTGCGCATGGCGACGGCATTGCCGATCTGGTGAATCTGGCGTTGGCGCCGTTTCCTGTCGACGAAGAAAAAGCCGACGATTTCGGCATCCCTAAAATCGCCCTGGTGGGGCGCCCCAACGTCGGCAAATCCACCCTGGTCAATGCGCTGGTCGGCGAAGAGCGGGTGATTGCGTTCGATCAGCCGGGCACCACGCGCGATTCGATTTATGTCGATTTCGAACGCGACGGTAAACCTTATACCTTGATCGACACCGCCGGCGTGCGGCGCCGCGGCAAGGTGTTCGAGACGGTGGAAAAATTTTCCGTCATCAAGACCCTGCAAGCCATCGAGGACGCCAACGTGGTGGTGCTGGTGCTCGATGCGCGGGAAAACATTTCCGAGCAGGACGCGCATCTGGCGGGCTTCATTCTCGAAGCCGGGCGTGCCCTGGTGGTGGCGATCAACAAATGGGACGGCCTGTCGCCCGAACAGCGCGACGATATCAAGCGCGATATCGGACGCAAACTGGCCTTCCTCGATTTCGCGCGTTTCAACTATATTTCCGCGCTGAAAGCCAAGGGGCTGGAGAACCTGCTGAAGGATGTCGAAGCCGCGCATGCTGCGGCCTTCATCAAGCTGTCCACGCCCAAGCTCACCCGGGTGCTGGAGATGGCGGTGGAGCAGCATGCGCCGCCCAAGTCCGGGCTGTTCCGGCCGAAGCCGCGCTACGCGCATCAGGGCGGCAAGAATCCGCCCGTGATCATTTTGCACGGAAACGCGCTGGAAGGTTTGCGCGACGACTACAAGCGCTATCTCGAAAGCAGTTTCCGCAAGGCGTTCAAGTTGCAGGGCACGCCGCTGCGTATCCAGGTCAAGGAAGATACCGGCAAGAATCCATATGAAGGCAAGGCGCGCGCGCCCCTGACCGAGAGCGAAGCGACGCGGATGCGGCGCAAGAAGCGGGTGCGGCGCAAGGTCTACGGCGCCGACTGAGCGCGAGCGCCGCACTCAATCCGGCCAGGCTCAGTCCAGCCAGCGCACCAGATAAAACAGCTTGAAGCCTTCGGACGAACGCGACGGGCCGCTGGCGAGCGCGGCATGACGGTGTTTGGCAGGATCGGCGTGCTCCAGCGCTTCAGCTTCGCTGGGATAAATCTCCACCACGCCTTCGGGAAAACGATTGCGTTTTTTGCCGGACGGCGAGTAGATCACCACCGCCGAGGTGCCGACGACTTTCGATTCCAGATCGGTGAACAGGCTGGTGGCTTGCGGCATGCTTGATCAGGCTCGACTTGTTTGAGTTCGGCCCAGTGCGTTTTTTTCGGAATACTGCTGATCTTGACGGCGTGAGTGTTCGGCGTCTCGTCGCTGAAACGCGGGCGCTCTTCGAGGGTGCGGCCGGTGAGTTGCGCAAGTTCGGACTCGCGACTGGAAATCACCATCAGGCAATCCTTGATGCCGAGCACCGTGGCTTCCGACAGCGGGCTGGGGTTGCCGTCGCGCGGCGCGGTGTCGCGCACGATGGAGGTGAGCGTTTTGCGCATCATGCGCATGAGGCGCTGTTCGTCGTGCAGGGCTTTTTCATCCATGGGAAATACTCCGGAATACGGCAAAGGCCGGTTATTGTCGGCGCCGGGCAGGGCTGCGTCAACGTAAGGCCCTGATTCGGGCGGGGATAAAAAGCCCGAGTGGGGGCATAAGCAGAATGAACCGCCGCTGTCATGCGTCTGTTTTATGCTTGCCGGCGGAGGAAACACCCATGTCTGACACCCAAGCCGACACCGGCGAAGTCCGCGAAATCCGCATCAATCCCATCGTGCCGAGCGAATCGGTGCTGGTCGCCACCGCGCGCAGCATGCGCCCGAAAAAGGCCGAGGAACTGGCGCCGCGCGATACCCGCAAGCATGTCGAAACCTGCCCGTTCTGCCGCGGCAACGAACACAAAACGCCACCGGCGATCCTGGCCTGGCCGGAAACCGGCGACTGGCAAATCCGCATGGTGGAAAATTTGTATCCGGTATTGGGTGACGACCGTGCGCAATCCGGCTTCAATTTCGGCTTGCAGCAGACCATTGACGGCTACGGCCGCCATGAAGTCATCATCGATCACAACGAGCACGGAATTGCCGTCCACGAGATGGCCGAATCGCACCTGGCGGCCTTGTTCGGCGTGTACCAGAAGCGGATGCGGCAATTGTTCGAATCGGACGAGCGGCTGAAGTACGTGCTGGTGTTCAAGAATTTCGGCCCGGCGGCTGGTGCGTCTATTCCGCATACGCACAGCCAGGTGATCGCGATGCCGGTGGTGCCGGAAAATGTCGACGCCGAGGTGAGGAACAGCGCGGCGCATTACGCCAAGCACCATCACTGCATTTTCTGCGCGCTGATCGACGAGGCGCTGACCTTCGAGGCGACGATCTATGACCGCGCCTCGGGCGCGGTGCGACGCAAAATCAATGTCGGTCAGTACGTGGTCGAGCGCGGCGAGAAATTCATCGCCATCAAGCCCTTTGCCAGCCGCTACGAGTGGGAGGTGCATATCCTGCCGCTGACGCACCAGGCCGATTTTCTCGACGTGGCCGAGGCCGACTTCGCCGATCTGGCGCGGGTGATGCGGCGAACCATGGCGCGCCTT
>Ga0209262_10001128_pt1 | contig 11260 bp, 8 predicted proteins | sample Lowcelwee11metaG_FD_187171 | JGI IMG/M metagenome (GOLD analysis project Ga0209262, IMG submission 187171) | Freshwater pond sediment microbial communities from the University of Edinburgh, under environmental carbon perturbations - Low... | ecosystem: Environmental > Aquatic > Freshwater > Pond...
CCCGGCGAGCCCAAAGACACCCAGGGCTCGGCCCTTTTCCAGCTCTACCAAGCCTTTGCCAGCACCGAAGAAACCGCCGTTCTGGCCAAGGCCTACGCCGATGGCATTGCCTGGGGCGACGCCAAGCAGGTGCTGTTTGAGCGCCTGGACGCTGAAATCGCCCCCATGCGCGCCATCTACGACGAACTGATCCAGGACCCCGCAAAAATCGAACGCACGCTGCAAACCGGCGCACAAAAGGCCCGTTCCATCGCCACGCCGTTCACCGCTCGCCTGCGCCACGCCGTCGGACTGCGCCCACTCGACAGCCAGCCGACAGCGGCCAAGGCATCCAAAGCCGTCCGAGGGGCGGCACCCAGCTTCAAGCAATACCGGGAAAAAGACGGCCTGTTTTATTTCAAGCTGATGGACGCTCAGGGTCACCTGTTGCTGCAAAGCACCGGGTTCGCTTCGCCCCGGGAAGCCGCCCAGACCGTCGCACGCCTGCAGCAACAGGGCGCAGCAGCCCTGGTAGATCTGCAGAGCCAGCTCACCCTGCAAGCCGATCAGGAGCAGGTGGGACAGGCCCTCGATCAATGGGCCACTCCCGGCAACTGATCCGCCCTGCCCGAACCTGCGACAATAGCTTCAGCATCTGGCGCGCCAACGACGGTCCGCCAGCACAACATGCACCTTGATGTGTACCGAGTTCCCAACTTAGCCGGCTGGTACCCTCGAAAACTAAAAACAAGGTGCGCAATCGGCTGCTTTTTGCTATCGCCAAACGCCGCCAATGCCGATATGCTGTCACACTGAATACAAATCCTAACAGCACGTCCTGCCATGAGTATCTTTGTCATTGACGATCATCCGCTGATGCGCGAAGCCGTCGTCATGCTTCTGCGTCGCCTTCGCTCTTCCACCCAGGTGGTTGAGCTGGAGCGACTGGCCACCGTGAGCAAGGCCATCGCTGAACACGGGGAACCTGAGCTGGTCTGCCTCGATTTGAAGCTTCCCGACACCCACGGCGTTTCGGGTGTGCGCGAAGTGCGCCAGATGCTGCCCGACACGTCACTGATTGTGTTGTCTGCATCGCCAGCTTCCGACTACGAAGACCTGGCCCGAGAGGCGGGCGCCGACGCTTACGTCGAAAAATCGGCCGGTGCCGCCCAGATCGGCAAGGTGCTGCGCGAGTTCCTGACCGAAGAGCCAGAAGACGAAAACGCACCCACCATTCCTGAAAAGCTGTCCAAACGGCAGAAGCAGTTGCTCGTCATGCTGGACCGGGGTCTGTCCAACCGCGACATCGCTGAACAACTGCAAATCAGCGAACACACCGTCAAGGTGCATCTGTGGCGCCTGTTCCGTCGCCTCAACGTCAAGAGCCGCTCTCAGGCCAGCCATCTGGCGCGCACCGCAGGTTTGCTCGACCTCTGAGCCTTGCTTTTGCGCCCTCTGAAGCAGGCTGCTCAGCCTGCCTGCTTCAGCCGGTAGCCCGTGCTGCCGAGCGCGGCACCACGGGGTTCGGCGCTGTCTCTGTCTCCCCCACTGATTTCTGCGTGTATGCGGGCAGCAGCACACGGAACACGCTGCCCCGATCCGCTTCGGAGGACAGCGCCAGCTGGTAACCCATCAGCGTGGTCAGCTTGGAAACGATGGTCAGGCCCAACCCCAGGCTGTCTTCGGTCCCCTGGTGTTGCGACACCCTGAAGAACTCCTGAAAAATTGCCTGTTGGTGTTCACGCGCAATCCCCACACCGGTGTCCCAGACTTCAAAAACCAGCACGTCCTCCCGGCGCCGCAGGCCCAGCATAACGCCACCGCGCTGCGTGTGACGAAACGCGTTGGACAACAGATTGCCCAGGATCCGGCGCAACACCACCGGATCGGCCCATATCGTTGTGGGCTTGGCATAGGTCTTGAACTTGAGCGACTTGCCCGCAGCAACAGGCTCAAACTGTGTGGCCAGCTCGGCGAACAGCTGCAGCACGTCCACGTTCTGCAACCGCACTTTGTAGTTGCCTGCGTCGATGCGCGTCAGGTCAAACAGCGAGTCAAACAACTCGTTGATGGCCCGGGTCGATTGCAGGATCCGCGGTGAAATATCGCGCGCCATCTCCGGCTCGGTGGCCAGCCAGTCTGCGTACAGACTCAGGGCATGCACCGGCTGACGCAGGTCGTGGGCAGCCGAAGCCAGAAACCGGTTCTTGGTCGCCACGGCCCGGATCGATGCCCGCGTTTGTTGGGTCAGCGAATCGATCAGTTCCTGGTTGGAAAACTGCAGTTCGAAACTGGCGCGGTAGATCTGATGCAGGCGATTCCCCGCCACCAGCAAAAGCCACCAGAACACCATCAACAAGACCATCAAAGCCAGGCTCTGCTCCATCACAGGCGCGGTATCTGGCGCCCGGAGGGTGTTGACAATGAGGCCCAGCAAGACCGCAAGCACGAGGCCGTGCGCATACCGTCGGAACACCGGCAAATAGGCACTGAAGGCCGTCAAGGTGAGCAAGCCCTGCCCAAGCACCACAAGGCCACAGACAAACTGCGTCGCCATACTGGCTTGCAGGTAGCTCAGCAGCACCCCACCACCCCAGAGAAAGCCCACGGCACTCCAGGTCCACTGGTAGCGATCAGCAAACGCCATGCGCTGCGGCCCTTCCGAGCTGTCGTAGCGCAACTGGTAAATCCCGATCAGGCGGTAGCGGTAGACCAGCATGGTCACCAAAAGGCCCGACCAGATCAGCAAGGAAGCCAGATCAACCTCGCCGGCCATCATGAAGATCAGCACCGGTAGCGCCAGCGTCGCCGCCAGCAGCGATGGAATCATGTTGTCCATCAAGACACCGATCAGCTGGGCGTTCACCCACTGGTCCCTCACCTCGGGAGAGGCTGGCAGATGCTGGTGGGTCGCGGGTTGGGTGTCGACAAGCATGGATAACCACGAACAGACGGTGAGGCATTGTCGCACCGGATTTCACAACGCAAGGCCTGTAAAAAGCAGTCCCTGTCTCCTGCTAGAATACTGAGCTTCGACGCGGAGAGGTGGCAGAGTGGTCGAATGCACCGGATTCGAAATCCGGCGTACAGTTTCAACTGTACCGAGGGTTCGAATCCCTCCTTCTCCGCCAAAAATGAGTTTCAGGACGTCCCAGAAAGTCTCTGAAACCTCCCAAAAGCCCCGTACTACGGGGCTTTTATGTTTCTGGACGTACCAAGACGTCCATTTACAGCCCACCCCTTCCGGGGGCATATTTGGGGGCATCAATCGGGACTTTCCGATGCCCCCAGCAAATGTGCCCCCACCATGCCTCTGACCAAGATCGAATGTGACCGGGCGAGTTGTCCGCCCGGAAAGCCCCGTGTCCGGCTGGCTGACGGGCACGGCATGTACCTTGAAGTCACCGCGAATGGTGGCAAGTACTGGCGCATGAAGTACCGGCACGCCGGGAAAGAAAGGCGCCTGGCGCTCGGGGTGTACCCAGCAGTATCGTTGGCGGACGCCCGCAGGAGGCGTGACAAGGTCAGGAGCGAGTTGACGGAGGGCTCCGACCCGGGGCAGGTCAAACGCGACGCCAAACTCGCGCGGGCGATGCTCGATGCAACCACGTTCGAGCGGGTGGCCAGGCAATGGTGGGAGCACTGGAAGGGTCCGCGCAGTCCTCGTCACGCAGAGTACGTGATGCGCCGCCTGGAGGCCGATGTTTTCCCGGTTCTTGGTCCACGTCCGATTTCCGACGTCTCGGCACCTCAGTTGCTGGCGATGGCGAAGCGCATCGAGTCACGTGGGGCGCTGGACATTGCCAAGCGCGCGTTGCAGACCTGCGGGCAGATCATGCGCTTCGCGGTGGCACACGGCGTGATTGATCGCAATCCGGCCGCCGATGTGAAACCTTCGGATGCCCTCAAGCCCCGACGCAAGGAAAACTACGCCCGGCTGGATGCAAAAGAAGCCCCCGAGTTGTTGCGCAAAATCGAGGCCTACCAGGGCAGCTCCTACACGCGGCTGGCCATGAAGTTGATGGCGTACACCTTTGTGCGCACAGGAGAGCTGATTGGCGCACGATGGGAAGAATTCGACTTGGTAGCAGCTGAGTGGCGAATACCCGCCGCACGCATGAAGATGCGCACACCCCATATCGTGCCGCTGGCACCACAAGCGGTGGAAGTGCTGCAAGCGCTGCAAACCCTTTCCACTGGTCGGTCACTGCTGTTCCCTGGGGAACGGAATCACGAACGGCCCATGTCGAACAACACCATCCTGGCTGCTCTCAAACGCATGGGCTACCAGGGCCGCATGACTGGCCACGGATTCAGGGGCATGGCATCCACCATCCTGCATGAGTTGGGTCACCCCCATCACCTGATCGAGCTACAGCTGGCGCATCAAGAGCGCGATCAGGTGGCTGCTGCCTACAACCACGCCACTCATCTGGCGGAGCGCCGCGCCCTGATGAAGGCGTGGGCCACACACCTGGACAAGTTGCGCAAAGGGGCGGATGTTGTCCGGTTGCGCCAACGAGCCATGTAAGCACGCCATTCTGGCTTAGGAGCACGCCAGCAAACACCCGCCCTCCCGTGCTCGCCTTCCCAACTCGCCAACGCTTGTGGTGAGATAACCATATGCGCTCGGCTATCCTCGTCCAGTGTGTCGGTATGTCCCGGTCGCCCAGCGCCTGTTGTACGTTGCTCTGGGTCAGCAGGGCGTGAATGCTGCTGCTGAGGCTTGAGAGCTGCGCGTTGGACGTAGTCAGCGCAGTGAGTAGCTCGGTACGGCTTGCGCCTGAGGTCAATGCTGGGATACCAACGATGAGCCCTGCCAGATAGGCACCGTGCGATAGCCCTGCCAGGCGCGAGCTGGCAGCCTATTGGTCCGCTTCGGCCGTTGTCAATCTGATTGACAACTTGACCAGCGACAAGCGCGACGCGGCAATCTCCTCGGCATTCGCAACCGGGTACGGAGCCGACTCGGCCTGCCCGAGATCGCGTGCCATAGCCCGGCGAACCAGCACTGACACACTCTTCCTCCGTGCCTGAGCACAGGCCAACAGCACTGCCTTGAGTCCGCACATATCGACCGTAACGAAGTCAGGGCCGTGCGTGTTCATGGGCCAACCGAGGGGTGCAAACGTGAGCGAAGCGACTCGTTTGTGAAATCGGCGGCGTGCCGCCTATCCTGCCCTTCCCCTCTTCACTCCTACGCAACAGGGTCGGACCGTCCGACCCCTTGTTCTGGCGAAAAAAAACAGTTCAAAGTCAGCAGATACATGCATGGGAACGACCCAAAACACGCCCCCGGTGATCAATCTGTTTGTCAAGCAGCTTGACAACTCGCCCTAGCGATCACGTCCATAGGGCTCGAACTCGACCCTCTGCAATTGCATGAGGCTCCAGCATCAACGGCCGGTTCGCAGCGTCGGACTAAACCGCTCGCGCGGTAGACGCTCCGGCTACGTTGGTGGCGTTTCGTTGCGCCCGTGATTCTGCGATGTTGGCGGTCGAGGCAATCCGCCTCGGTCACGCAGGAGCAGGATCATGGACATTTGCACCCCGACCCCACCCGCGGCCGTCTCGCCGCTGCGCCAACGCATGCTCGACGACATGCGCATGCGCCAGTTCGCAGAGCACACGCAGGACGGCTACATCCGCGCCGTGCGCAAGCTCTCCACCTTCCTCGGCCGCTCGCCGCACACCGCCACCGCCGAGGATCTGCGCCGCTTCCAGTTGCACCTGGTGGACACCGGCACCGGCCCAGTCACCATCAACGCCACCATCACCGGGCTGAAGTTCTTCTTCGACATCACGCTGGGCCGGCCGGAGCTCATGCTCAAGATGACGAACGTGGCCGTGCCGCGCAAGTTGCCGGTGATCCTGAGCCCCGAGGAAGTCGGCCGCCTGATCGCCGCCGCGCCCAACCTCAAGCACCAGGCTGCCATGTCGGTGGCCTATGGCGCGGGCCTGCGCGTCAGCGAAGTCGTCTCGCTCAAGGTCGGCGACATCGACGGCGAGCGCATGACACTGCGCGTGGAGCAGGGCAAAGGCCGCAAGGATCGCTACGCCATGCTCAGCCCCGTGCTGCTGGAGCGGCTGCGCGCCTGGTGGAGACTGGGCCATGCCCAGGGCAAGATCCGCCACGGTGGTTGGCTGTTCCCGGGCCTGGACCCCACCGACCACGTCACCCCGCGTCAACTCAACCGCGCCGTGCACCTGGCCGCCGCGACGGCCGGCATCGACAAGCGCATCACGCCGCACGGCCTGCGCCATGCCTTTGCCACCCATCTGCTGGAGCAGAAGGTCGACATCCGTGTCATCCAGGTGCTGCTCGGGCACAAGCGGCTGGACACCACGACCCTGTACGCCGCCGTGGCCACCGACCTGCTGCGCCGGGTCATCAGCCCGCTGGATCACACGTCCGCCAAGCCCGCAGGCGAACCAGCGCCCGAACCTGCACCGCAACCGCCGGCCCTGTAGTCGTACGCCATCGTGCAGGCGCGACCCGCCCTGGAGGTCGCCGACATCTTCCGTGCCCATGGACCCGCCTGGCGTGACGCCCAGCGCGGTCACCTGAGCCTGGCGCAGCTCAAGGTGATGTCGGCCATCACCCAGTGCCGCACGGCGGCACTGGGTGGCCACGTCCTGCGCTGCGACGGTTGCGGCCAAGACGAGGTCTCCTACAACTCGTGCCGCAACCGGCACTGCCCGAAGTGCCAGAGCAGCGCAGCCAAGCGCTGGCTGGATGCGCGCCAGGCCGATCTGCTGCCGGTGGAGTACTACCACGTGGTCTTCACGCTGCCAGCGCCGATCGCCGACATTGCACACCAGAACAAGGCGGCGCTGTACGGCTTGCTGTTCGACATCGCCGCCGAGACGCTGCTGCGTATCGCAGCTGATCCCAAGCACCTGGGCGCCCACATTGGCGCCACGCTGGTGCTGCACACCTGGGGCTCGGCACTGACCCACCACCCGCACGTGCACGGCATCGTGCCAGGCGGCGGGTTTGCGCCCGACGGCAAGACTTGGGTAGCCTGCCGCCCGGGGTTCTTCCTGCCGGTGCGCGTGCTGTCGCGGCTGTTCAGGCGCCGCTTCCTGGAGGAACTGCAGCGGCTGCACGATGGCGGCGCGCTCAGGTTCTTCGGTGAACACGCGGCGCTGGCTGAGCCCGTGACCTTCAAGGCCTGGCTTGCGCCGCTGCGCCAGTGCGAGTGGGTGGTCTATGCCAAGCGGCCATTCGCCGGGCCGCAGGCGGTGCTGGCCTACCTGTCGCGATACACGCACCGCGTGGCCATCTCCAACAGCCGGCTGCTGGCGATGGACGAGCGCGGTGTCACCTTCCGCTGGAAGGACTATCGCGCCACAGGGAAGACGCGCCACAAGGCGATGACGCTGAGCCCGCAGGAGTTCATGCGCCGCTTCCTGCTGCATGTGCTGCCGGGCGGCTTCCACCGGATTCGGCACTACGGCCTGCTGGCCAACAGCAACCGGCGGGACAACTTGGCGCTGGCGCGTCAGTTGTTGCAGGTCGCAGCGCCACCGACCGAGGCGGCGGCCGCAGATGGCTTGGACTCGCCTCGTCCGACCTTCGTCTGCGCGCACTGCGGCCACGCGATGACGGTGCTGCAGGTCTTCTTGCGCGACTGCACGATTCGGGCGCCGCCGGCACCATGACCACGCTCGAACACCGCCGATCAACTCGACGCTGGACATGGCGTCCGGTGGGCTGCTGCGTGCGTCGCCTGGTCAGCGTCTGCGCAGGCTCGGCCAAGAGCTGCTGCCGTATCGAAGTGGCACACGCACGGGCGCCTGCGGTCATCGATGAGGTGTCGATGCTCAGTCGTAGGCTGCAAACTCGCGACGCAAGCGTAGAGCAATCGCCATAGCCACCGCGCTCGACAACTACCGTAGCGGTCGCCGCGGTTTCCTCCCTCGAGGCTTATGCAACACCTGCCCGACAGCAGTGAGGGTGCTCGACCGCTTGTGCGGCTGGGCAGGTGTCACACAAGCCTTAACGGTTGGTGTCTCTGGCAGCGGAGCGCCGAACGACTCAGATCGGGTCAGAAGCAGACATTGGGCCTGCGCCGGACCTAACTGAAGTCAGTCGGTGTCTTTTCGTGTTTTGGACTTGAGCCGTACGCTCCGCGCTACGTTTTCGGTGCTCTCGACTTTTCTTGGCGCGGAGACCCTTGTATGACACCTGCGATTTGTTCTGCGATGAGCGCGCGCACCGGGCCAGCGAGCTTCCTCCCCGTCAAAGATTCGTACATCCACAGGCCATCCGCCGCGAGCCTGGCGATGAAAGGTCCCATTGCCGCATGGTCGTCCACGTCTGCGGGCGCTGGCGGCGCCCAGCCCTCGAGCACCACGTCCCAGGCCGCCGCGGCCGCAGGGTTTTCAGCCGCCTGTAGCGCGGACAAGAGTTCGGCACGATGCGCACCTCGGGCGCTGGTACGCGCGTATGCAGTGGCACGCTCGTCGGCGGTCGTGGCCGTTTTGGGTTTGCCTGCTGCCGCTTCCAGACCTGCCTCCCATTGCGCGGCAAGGTGCTCATGAATCGCCTGGACGAGCGCTTCGCGCGCCGGGAAGTGATACATCATCCCGCCCCGTGTGACACCGGCCTCGGCCGCCACGGAATCGAATGTGACGCCGATCAGCCCATCGCGATGGATGACGCGAACGGCGGCGTCCAGAATCTTGGTTCGGTTACTTGGGCGCAAGGTGCTCTCTCTATTTCAGTGATAACTGCCGCTGAATGCCAGCGAGCCAGGGCCGTGCCGTCGAAGCAGAGTCGACGTCGTCAGCGCGGCGATGCCCAGGACAGCCGCGATCACGTACATGACGATCATGGCGCTGCGATCCAGAGCTGCCGACGCGGCAGAGACAAGGGTCGAAACCGCTGCGTCTGACTGATCAGCGATCCCAAGCGCCTGGGTCATGCTGTCTCGTGCGGTCTCCGAGACACCAACAGGCAGTTCGATCCCGGAAGAGTACAGCGCTGCCATCAAGCTGCCGAGCAACGCAACAGAAAGCAGACTGCCGAACTCGTAGGAAACGGCTTCAATCGATGACGCCATGCCTGCCCTCGACGGCGGCGCGTTGCCGACCACCGCACTGGATGCAACAGACATTACGGAACCCAGCCCGAATCCTGTTACAGCCAAGCCTGCAGCGACACATGCCAGGCCCGTCTCAAGCCCCAGGCAGGTGAGCAGAGTGCCCGCAGCGCCCACAGCAAAGCCACCGCCGATCAGAGGGAGAAGACCGATCCGGTGGACGAACGCGCCACCCAGCACGACGCTCGGAAGCGCACCCAACGCGACGGCGGACACCAGCAGTCCTGCCTCCAGCGGACTGAAACCTGCGACCAACTGGAAACGCTGCGTGATCACCAGTTGAAGACCGGCAACGCCGAACAACGAGGTCGCACAGGCCAGCACCCCGGCCAGGAACACCGGATTGCGAAAGATCGAGAAGTCCAGCATCGGGTATGGAAGCCGGGCCTGCCGGCGCGCAAAGAGCGTACCTGCCGTGGCAGCCACTGCCAGAGCGGCGCTGGCAAGCGCCCAGGAAGGAGGTGCATGCGCAATCTCCTTGATCGCGACGACCAGGCCGGACAGTGTGAACAACACTTGCAGTGACGAGATCAAATCCCACTTCTTTGACGTATCCGGCTTCACTTGCGGCGTGACTGCAAGCCCACTGATGAACGCAGCGACGACCACCGGCACGTTGAGCAGAAAAGCCGAACCCCACCAGAAATGATCGAGCAAGAACCCGCCTACGATGGGCCCCACCGCACTGCCGACGATGGCCATGCATCCCCAAATGGCAAGGGCGAGGTTCCGCTCACGCTCATCCCTGAATGTGATGAAGATAAGCGCCAGCGTCGACGGCATCATCGCGGCCGCACCGACGGCCAGCAGTGCCCGGGCACCGATCAGCACAGCCACGTTCGGTGCGAATGCCGCAACAAGGGAGGCGACGCCGAACACGCACAGTCCTCCAAGGAACATCCGCCGGTGGCCGATGCGGTCGGCCAGCGTCCCAGCGCCAAGCAGCAGACCAGCCATCACCAGCGGATACGCGTTGATGATCCAGAGCGCCTGGGTACTGCTGGCGCCCAGTTCACGCGTAAGGGTCGGGAGCGCGGTGTACAGGACAGAGTTGTCCAAGGTGATCAGCAGCAATGCTGCGGCAACGGTCACCAGCAGTGTCCACCGGCGAAATTTGGTCGTAATCATGTTTGGAAGCGAGAAAGTGCAGTTAGTAACTATACATTCTAGAACGTATAGTTATGAGCTCTCTTTCTGCCCCAACCTGAGGCGCGCCTCGCCGCTTTGCTTGCCCGGGCGCGAAGGTGCCCACGGCGGTAAATTGCGCTGCGGCGCAGCCAGTTGTTTATCAAGCCCGGTTCAAAGCACTTCGTAAGGCAGGTTTGGCGCGCTTTCGCGTCATTCGCAGCGTTCAACCGGACGTCGGCAGTCAGTCTTCAGTCGACTTTGCAGTGGTCGCTGCACGTGGATGTTGATAGACGTTTGTCAATTGCTCTGCTCTGCAACAAATCGTCATTTGACCCTGTCAGGTTATGTCGATCTGACTCACACCATAGCCTCCAAGTAGACGGGGCGATTTATGTCCACGCATCGAAGGTTGGCTGTCTGGATGGCCCTACGCTCACACTGCCCACCGGAGGCCTCTCGCCACGTTTCCCCACAGGGTGCCGGCACCTGCCCAATGACCCTTTCAGACAAGCGGGCAACACGGTTATTGATGGTGAAAATACTTAAAGAGGCATACACTTTGCATCTTTAAAAGAGGGTTCAGTTCGGACGTATCGAAACCACTTCGGTCGCGCATCGAAGCTGCACCCCATCGCCGCAGGAGCCCCGCCATGACCACCGTTGAACAAGCACCGCCGCTGACCCAGGCGTTGCAACAGTCCTACCGACACGGGTTCGTCACCGACGTGGAGAGCGACTCGCTGCCGCCGGGGCTGGACGCCGACACCGTGCGCGCCATCTCGCGGCGCAAGCGCGAGCCCGATTTCCTGTTGCAATGGCGCCTGGCGGCCTTTGAGCGCTGGCAGTCCATGGCGCATCCGCACTGGGGCCAGCTTCGCATCGAGCCGGTGGACTTCCAGGCCCTGAGCTATTACTCGGCACCCAAGTCGCAGAAGGACGGCCCCAAGAGCCTGGCCGAAGTGGACCCCAAGCTGCTGGAGACCTACGAAAAACTCGGCGTGCCGCTGCACGAGCGGGCGCGCCTGGCCGGGGTGGCGGTCGACGCG
>Ga0209262_10001129_pt1 | contig 11258 bp, 10 predicted proteins | sample Lowcelwee11metaG_FD_187171 | JGI IMG/M metagenome (GOLD analysis project Ga0209262, IMG submission 187171) | Freshwater pond sediment microbial communities from the University of Edinburgh, under environmental carbon perturbations - Low... | ecosystem: Environmental > Aquatic > Freshwater >...
CAGCGGCTGGCTGCTGGGCATGGCGGTATGCCTGCTGGCCATGGCCACCGGGGCGCTGCTCTTCGCCATCGACTGGGGAAACCTCCTGCTGCAGCTGGCCCTGGTCACCGCCGCCTGCCTCTGCTGCGCCGCCATGTTCGCCATGCTCAACGCCTTTTTCAGGAACAAGAACCAGGCCGGGGCCTTCGCCAGCCCCATCATCCTGGTTTTTTCCGCGTTCGGCGGCTCCATGCTGCCCCTGGAGCAGCTGCCGGCGGGCATGCGCTGGGTAGGGCGGTTCACCATCAACAACTGGTTCATCACGGGCTGCCGGGATATCATGGACGGCCGCCTGCCCCTCGTGCCGCTCATGGTGCTGGCAACGGCGGGCCTGTTTTTCGCCGCCATCGCCATGGTCGTTCTGCCGCGGCGCTTGAGCGCCTGATCAGGAAAATGACATGAAGAAAATCTGGCATATCGGCCGCCTGGACCTGAAACTGATGGTCAAGGACAAGGCCTTTTTCTTTTGGGTCCTGCTCTTCCCGCTGGCCTTCATTCTCATTTTCGGCAACATGTACCAGGGGAGCAAAACCGACACCAAGGCCTCGCTCACGGTGCTCAACCAGGACCAGGGACGCTGGGGCGCCTATTTCATTGAAAAGCTCAAGTCGCCCGGCATCGAGCTGACCGTGGTGGCGGCCGCCCCGGCCGAATACTTCCGCATGCTGGTGATCCCGGCCGACTTCTCGGCCAGGCTGGAACAGAAAGCTACCCAGGAGCTGTTGTTCCGCAAGGACTCGCAGGCCGACCTGAAGGCCGGCGCCGTGGTTGACACCAAGATCAGCCAGGCCATCGTCAAGCTGATCGCCGAACTGATCATGTATGGCAACCGCGACATGCAGGAGTTTTTCACCGCCCACAGCCCGTTCCGCGACCTGGTGCGCGTCAAGACTCGGCTGCCGGCAGGCACCATCACCAAGGTGCCCTCTGGGTTCGACCATACGATCCCCGGCATCCTGGTGCAGTTCGTGATGATGATGGTACTGATCTACGGCGGCATCTCGGTGATGGAAGATCGAAAAAAGAGGGTCCTGGCGCGCATCCTTTATTCGTCGGCGTCCTATGCCGAGCTTTTCGGCGGCAAGTTCCTCGGGCGCCTGCTGATGGGGCTGCTGCAGTCGGCGATACTCATCGCCGCCGGCATGCTGTTCTTCCACCTGAACCTGGGCAGCGTCTGGCTGTCGGCGCTGAACATCGTGGTATTCGCCGCGGCCATGGCCGCCCTGAGCATCTTCGTGGGCTCGGTGATCCGGAAGGAAGAAGTGATCGTCGGCGTCTCGGTATTGACGGCCAACATGTTCGCCGCCCTGGGCGGCTGCTGGTGGCCGGCCGAGATCGTGCCGCCCGCCTTCAAGACCCTGGGCATGGCGACTCCCGCCTATTGGGCCATGGACACGTTCCACCAGGTCATCTTCTTCGGCAAGGGCTTCGAAACCGTCTGGCCCAACCTGCTGGTGCTGTTGGCGTTCGCCGCCGCGTTCACCGTCCTGGCCCTGCGCTTCTTCAAGGTCAGCGAATAAGGGCGCAATCGCCCGACTTGATTCTTGCAGAACATTTCTTATAGGTCTTGACCAGTGCGCTGCTCCGAGTCAGTAGCGTAAACTTTCTAGCTTTTTCTATATACGCAATTTCCGAAGAAAATCAAAAAGTGTTTTTTGTGCTGACATTGTGATCACAATGTATTATATACTACTTGAGGTAATTACTATGGCAGGAAAAACAGTCAATCTAAACATCAGGACTAACAAAGCGTTAAAGGATTCCGTTGAGGGAATACTCCATGATCTTGGGCTTAACCATTCAACCGTCATTAATTTACTCTATCGCCAAATATCTCTTCGAAAGGAAATTCCCTTTTCTATTCAAATTCCGAATAAAGAAACACAAAAAGCGATTACGGAATTAGAAAGCGGCAAAAATGTAAAATCTTTCAAGAATTCCAAAGAACTTTTTGATGATCTCGGAATTTGAGTGCTCACTATATATCGTCACGGAAAATTCAAATAGGACGTAAAGAAACTTTCTCGATCAGGTGTGATTGATATAAAAGATTTAAAAAATGTGATTGAGACATTAGAGAGAAATATTCCACTTGACCCCCAAAAACACAGACCCCATAAACTGACTGGAAATTGGCAGGGATATATGGAGTGCCACATTACATCTATTTCATGCGATTGGCTCCTGATCTACAAGATAGACGAAAAGCAAAAAACTCTCAATCTGGCCAGAACGGGCACGCATTCGGAATTGTTCGGATAGAAAGTTTCATTTCGTGAGCCGGGATATTACTGTGAAAAGTAGCGGCCGACAACTTTCAGGTTAAGGTATACTCTAATCGGCTGTCAGGGGTTGTTTCAGATAAGCGTCATGTTAGGGTTGGTAAATTCAATTGTTGACAATTTTCTTAAAGGGTCATAGATTATATCCTGACACATTGGCCGCAAGAAAGCGTTATCCCCTGAACAGGTGGCCGATCTTCGCCAGCGGGCCGCTGCCGGCGATCAAAAAGCTGCCCTTGCCCGCGAGTTTGGCATCAGCCGTGAAACCTTATACCAATACTTGAGAACAGATAAATGACCATGCCACAAACACAGCGGCCGAGTGCCCAGTTTCATTATCCAAAGAACGGCGCCGGGTTGCAAACGAAAAGAATAAAGTATTAATGAAAGACCTGGTACTAATGTCTTTTTATGCTCAGGTCAATGAATTTTATCAGCAAATGGGAATTTCATACGAAAAGCAGTCCCTGTGGAACGGTCCAATTCAATGGAACCATTGATCTGCTTGATCAGCATCTTGACCAGCTGCAGTCCTAGAGATTCCGATTTCTCCCAATCCAAGTCCGTTGGCAGTCCAACCCCGTTGTTGGCCACGGTCACTGTCAGTTCATCGCCATTCCGGCTTGCGTTAACAATGATCTCACATCTGGCCGCTCCGGAACTGGGTTTGTTTTCGGAAAAACCGTGCTTGTAGGCATTGGTTATCAGTTCATTCAGGATCAGCCCCAGGGAAATAGCTATGTCTAGCCCGACATCCACTTCAGCCGCCTGCACCGATAAAATGACACCACAATTAGTTCCGAACTGGTCGTGTATATTTGCACACATTGTCTGGATGTAGTTTTGCAAATTTACCCGGGACAGAGATTCCGAACTGTACAAGCTCTGATGCACTTGCGCCATGGAACGGATCCGACCTTCGAGTTCCCTCAATAAATCTATGGATCCATCATCACTGGTTTTATTTTCCTGCATTTTAATCAGGCCGATCAGGATCATCAAGTTGTTCTTGACCCGGTGATTGACTTCCTTTAAAAGTATCTCCTTTTCCTTCAAAGAATTGCGGATCGACTCTTCCGCCTGCTTGCGCTTGGTGATATCGCTCACCACAGCGCGGCATTCCTGCCCATCCTCTGTGATGGCTTCGATGTATATCCAAATCGGAGCAGGCCCATCTTTTAGGAGCGCGACTTCGCAGTTCTTTTTGCTGCCGCTTGTCGAAAATACATTCTCAAGGAAGACGTTGAAAATGGGGCGGGATTCATTGGAAATAAATACTCCAAAGCGTCGATTGATCAGTGTACCGCGCTCTATGCCCAATAGGTTCGCCCCGGCCAGATTGAGCTGACGAATCGCGCCGTCAAGCGCCAGGGTAAAATAACCCACGGGGGCAAAGTCGTACAGATCAGTGTATTGGCGCAGCCCCGCCTCCACCTGTGTGCGTGATTGCACCAGTTCTTCATTCTGCATCTCCAATTCGATCTGGTGCACTTCCAGTTCGTAGACTAATCGCTGGAAGTCGGGCCCTGTTGCGGGAAGAACTGCGGCTATCTTTTTACGCTCGACCAGCTTCGCTTCCGCCCGGCGGCGCAGTTCTTGGGCGTTGGGTGGAGTGGCGGGTTTCTTTTCATGGCCTGGTTTTTTCATTTCTTCACGTCCAGCTTCTCTTGAAGGAGCGCTTCGGCGGCGCGCAATTCCGCCTCCAGTTTCTTGGAAACGGTAATATCGATGAAGGTGATCACCACACCGTCGATCATATTGTCCAGCGTGCGATACGGCAGAATGCGCGTTGCGAACCAATTCCCGTCGGGGATGGAAATCTGCCGCTCCACTCTGATCAGCGTCCGCAGGACTTTGTGTGCGTCATCAGCCAATTCGGGATAGAGCAAAACCGATGCGATATCGGTGATAGGCCGCCCCAGGTCGCCAGGGATCAACTTGGTGATCTTGCTGGTCTCGCTGGAAAAGCGCCGCACGCACAGGTTGTTATCTAAAAACAGCGTGGCGATGTCGGTGCTGTCCAGCAGGTTTTTCATATCGCTGTTCGTGGACAATAATTCGTCCAGCCGGGATTGCAGTTCCTGGTTACCGTATTGCAATTCTTCGTTCATGGACTGCATCTCTTCCTTGGAAGTGGTCAACTCTTCGTTGAGGGACTGAAGTTCCTCATTGGTGGACTGAAATTCCTCATTGGTGGATTTGAGTTCCTCCTGCGAGGTCTGCATCTCTTCGTGTATGTTCTGCACTTCCTGGCGGGCGTGTTCGAGCTCCCTCTCCAGTTCTGCCGTGCGCTCGCTGTCCCCGCCGCGTGGCTTGCCGGTCGTTTTTGTTTGGGGCTTCGCAACCACGTCGGTAAAGACGATCATCACCATGCCTTGCAAGGCGTTTGGTCCACCGAGAGGCTGGATGGTGGCGTTCACTGTCTGCTTCCCGCCGTTGGTGCCCACCACCATATTCTCGATCGTGACGGTTTCTTTTCGGCGCAGCGCTTTTTGGAATGCGGTCGTCAGTTCGTAGCCCAGACCTTCGCGCGCCATGGCATAGATGTTCCAGTTGGCTTTGCCGGCTGCCGGCTCCAGGTATTTTCCAGTGCGTCCGCTGATGTATAGGATGTCGCCTTTGTCGTTGGTCAGCACCGCGGCCGGGGAATATGTCTGCAGCAACAGTTGGTCGGCCAGCGTCTGCAGGTTGGCGGTTGGTTTCAGCTGCCTGGCTGGCGCGTCGGGCTGGGTGCGGACAAAGGTTAACGGGAACTCGATCGGCTCCGCAGCCGCTGCTTTATCCAGACGCCGGTATAACTGTGTTTTTCCAGGCAGCGGCGCGAACAAATTGGTAAAGGTGCCAATGGTCTCCGCGGTCCCCAAAAACAAAAAACCGTCCGGGTTTAGGCTGTAATGAAAGAGCGGGATAAGTTTCATCTGCAATTCCGGCATCAGATAGATGAGCAGGTTGCGGCAGCACACCATGTCCAATTTGGTAAAGGGCGCATCCATGATGATGTTCTGCGGGGCAAAGATGATCATCTCACGGATGGATTTTGTCGCTTGGTAGCCGCGCTCCACCTTGACGAAAAAACGGTCCAGCCTTTTTGCCGAAACATCGGCGATGATGTTGGCAGGGAACACGCCATCGCGTGCCTTATCGATGGCTTTCGTATCCAGATCGGTGGCGAATATCTGCAGGGTGATGTTTTTGGCAAGCTTGTTTTTTTCCAGCAATTCTTTGAAGAGGATCGCCAGGGAATAGGCTTCCTCGCCAGTGGAGCAAGCGGGTATCCACACCCGCAGTGTCTGATTCGATTTGTGCCCGGCCATCAACGCCGGCAAGATTTCGTCTTTCAATTGATTCCACGCTTCTAGGTCGCGGAAAAAACTCGTTACCCCGATCAACAGCTCGTGGAACAGCAAGTCCACCTCTTGCGGATTTTCCTGCAGGAGACGTACATAGTTGGCGATCTTATCTATTTGATGCAGTCCCATGCGCCGCTCGATGCGGCGATAGACCGTGGACCTTTTGTACAGCGAAAAGTCGTGGCCCGTTTGACTGCGCAGCAGGATCACCACTTTTTCCAGGGCGCTCTGGGCTGCGTATTCGCCGCTGACTCCGGGTTTGGGGATAAGCGGCACGTGATTGAGATAGGAGCTGATTTTGCCCGGCAGCGCCTCCACCGGGGCGATCACATCGGCCATGCCAGACTCAATGGCACTCCTAGGCATGCCGTCGAATTTGGCGGTGGCCAGTTCCTGCACGAAGACCACGCCCGCTTTTTCCTTTATGGCGCGCAAGCCCAATGTACCGTCAGAGCCCATGCCCGAAAGAATGACGCCGATGCTTTGCTCCTGCTGGTCTTCGGCCAGCGCGCGGAAGAAATAATCGATCGGCAGACGCAAGCCGCGCGGCGCCACCGGGTCGAGCAGGTGCAGCACACCGCGCAGGATGGACATGTCCTTGTTCGGTGGAATCACATAGACGCAGTCTGGCTTTACATGAGTACGGTCCTTGACCTGAAAGACCTTCATGGGGGTGGCGCGTTGGAGCAGTTCCGCCATGAGACCCTTATGCGTAGGGTCCAGGTGCTGGATGATCACAAACGCCATACCGCTATCTTGGGGCACGTTGGAAAGGAACAATTCTAACGCCTCCAGCCCTCCGGCCGACGCGCCGATGCCGATGATGGGAAAACGCACCCTTTTGACTTCTTTGCCGGAATCTTTATCCTTCATGGCTGCAATCGTCTTGTCCGGCCTCGTTTTTTTAGATGGGGCTTTTCTGTCATTCCTGCCAGGATTTTTCTTTTTTGCACTTTTCTCAATTTTTATTTTTTTAACTTGGTTCATTCATTTCTCCCGTACCTGTTATCTTCCCTTTGCCGGCGGCGCATCGGACTTAGAGGAAAATCAATTTCCCCAATGTTTTTATTTTAAGGATTGATAGTTGAAATGTCAATGTGTTCGTCGCTGGAATTTTCTCTGGAATAAAGAAGGTCATATCCCCACTATTCTCTTTAGAACATTATTGTATTAACCACTTGGCCATTAAATGTTTTATAATCAAGAATATTGTCTTTCATTGCTTTTATATCGCGCTTCAGACTCGATCCTGGCGCGACATCTATCCCTTGCTGGTCATGATAGCCATTCCTGACCCATTCTCGGTTGTTAGCTCGCCCGAAACAGCGCCGGTTTTTCCGCCCGAGCGGTTCCCTGGTGTTTTGACACAACAAATTGTTTATTATGTTGTTATTCGCAATGGTTTTTGAAATTTTCCGAATTTTAAAGAAACTTTCAGGAATTCAGTCATATTTATATTATGGATCTCAATTCAATAAAATCCTATTATGGTTCCCCGTCTTTCAATCAGCCTTGGCAGAATATTGATTACCTGAATGAAAAGCAGCTCAAAATATTAACCGCAAAATTCCGGGATTATTACGAAAAGGCGCCGGGGTCAAGAATCGCCCGCATTTACGGGCGTTACTTCCTCATATTTTTGTTTTTGCGCTATACCGGCGCCCGGATATCCGAGGTCGCCGGCATCGATGATCAGGCCGATGTGGATTATCGAACCGGTGACGTTACTATGGCCGTTCTGAAACGTCACAACCCTCATAAAAAAAAGATGAGAAAAATGGTCCCAGTGCCGCTGCAGGCGGTAAAAAAGCTGTCCCGTTACCTGGCGCAGTTCCCCGAAATGAAAGGCAAGGCTTTTTCTGTTGACCGTTCAAATTTTTTCGTAATATTTAAAAAACTTGCCCTGGAGTGCCGATTTTCCAAGACCCTCGCCCATCCGCACGTCCTGCGCCATACCCGGGCCATGGAAATGGTCCGGGCCGGCGTGCCCTTGACCATCGTGAAGAAGATCCTGGGACATGCCAATCTGAACACAACGGCGGTTTACCTGCAATTTTCCGGGCAGGAAGCCAAATCGATCCTGAAAGACCGCGGGCTCATCTGATCCCTGGACGAAATTCGACCCTCACATAAGTTTTTCAAGCCATTTCAAAATGGCGTCGCGGGTGGCCCGGAATGCCGCCAGTTTTTCGTCATCGCTGCCACGGACGGCCGAAGGATCCGGGAAACTTTCATGACGGTTTTCCCTGGCGCCGGGAAAGAACGGGCATGCCTCGCGGGCGTTGTCGCAGACGGTGACCACCAGGTCCATCTCGCGCCCCATAAATTCGCGCACATGCTTGGAGCGATGACCTGAAATATCAATGCCGATCTCGGCCATTACCTTGACAGCCAGGGGATGGACCGTTCCCGGCTCGGTGCCGGCGGAAAATGCCTGATACTGGTTTCCGCGCAGCTGATTCATCAGCCCTTCGGCCATCTGCGAGCGGGCCGAGTTGTGGGTGCACAGGAACAAGATACTCTTTTTCCCCATTGCGATTCAACCTGCCTTGAAGTACTTTTTGCGAAAATAAAGAGCTACGTTGACCAGGCCGATCATCACCGGCACCTCGACCAGCGGCCCGATGACCGCGGCGAAGGCCGCCCCGGAGTTGATGCCGAACACGGCCACGGAAACGGCGATGGCCAGTTCAAAATTATTGCTTGCCGCAGTGAATGAAAGGGTGGTGGAAACCGGATAGCCGGTGCCTAATTTTCTGCTCATGTAAAAGCTCACCATGAACATGACCACGAAATAGATCAGCAGGGGAATGGCGATACGCACGACATCCAGGGGGATCCTGACGATGGCTTCGCCTTTCAGGCTGAACATGACCACGATGGTGAACAAAAGGGCGATCAACGTGATCGGTGATATTTTCGGAATGAAGCGGGTGTGGTACCACTCCCTGCCCCTGGCTTTGACCAGGACCAGCCGCGTAATCATCCCGGCCAGGAAGGGGATGCCCAGGTAAATGAACACGCTCTCGGCGATGCTGCCCATGGTCACTTTTGACAGATCGATAGTTCCCAAACGTACGCCAATAAGCGGCGGCAACACTTTGATAAAGAACCAGGCGAACAGCGAATAGAACAGGACCTGGAAAATGCTGTTGAAAGCCACCAGTCCGGCGGCATACTCCGTGTCACCCCTGGCCAGGTCGTTCCAGACGATGACCATGGCGATGCAGCGCGCCAGGCCGATCATGATCAGGCCGACCAGGTACTCGGGTTTGTCGCCAAGAAAAGCAATGGCAAGAACAAACATCAGGAGCGGGCCGATGACCCAGTTTTGCAGCAGGGAGAGGCCCAGGACCTTCAGGTTCTTGAAAACATCGCCCAGCTCTTCGTATTTGACCTTGGCCAGCGGCGGGTACATCATCAGGATCAGGCCGATGGCGATGGGAATGTTGGTGGTTCCCACGCTGAACCGGGTATTGAACGCGGCCACGGCGCCGGGGATTACGTAGCCGATCAGCACGCCCAGGACCATGGCGGCAAAGATCCACACCGTCAGGTAGCGGTCCAGGAACGAAAGCTTTTTCATTGATCCATCAGTCATGTCATACCTCCATGCTTTTCTGAGCGACAGTTACTTCGTTGAGTTTCTTGCTAACACTATCACGAACACGAACACGATGAGATCGGTTATGAATTCTTAAGGGCATTGGATGAACCCCTGGGACCACAGGCAGCCGCCGCAGGCCGGATGGACGTTGCCGTAGCAGTCCTCGTTGTTGATGTCGGGCAGGTCGCAACTGTTGCAGGTGGTGCAGGGGGCGAAGGCAAACTCTTCCAGCTTGCGCCGGAAATCCCGGGTTTCAGGATCGTTCCAGATCTCGACCAGTCCGCGCTCTCGCAGCGAGCTGAAGGTGAAATCGGGCCATGTGCGCGTATGGCCGTTCAGGCAGACCGTATGGGCGTGCAGCAGAGGCAGGCATGGGCCCATGCAGCCGTCCCAGCGCACGCTGGCGCTGTGACGCCGCAAAAAAGGACACAACCCTTCATGCCCGGGAATCAGCGGCGTGAAGGCAAGCGCAGCGGGGAATACGGATGCCATTTTCTCCATCGTTTTTTTATCGATGCCGGATCGGTCGAAGCGCGGCATGATGCATCCGCCTTCGGGCAACGCCTCAAACAGTACCTGGCCATACAGGACTTCCGGCGCCATGTCCACGGTGTAGGGCTCGACATTGCTGAGTGAAAAGTGGTTTGCGCCCAAGCGCTTGGCCAGGTCGACGACAGCCGGCAGGTCGGCGATATTGCGCTTCATGGCCACGAAGGAGATGCCCAGTTCCGGTTTGTCGCGCATGGCGTTCAGGCGCTCCAGGTTGGCGATGATCTCGGGCAGGTGGTCGCCAAGGCGCACATCGGCGTAGCTTGCCGGCGCGGCGCCGTCGATCGACACCCAGATGCGGTCGAGGCCGGCGGCGATCAGGCGCCGGGCCAGCGCCTCGGTCAACAGGATGCCGTTGCTGATCAGCTCCACCCGGCTTCCCCCTTGCTTGGCCGCGGCCACCATGTCGGCGATGCGCGCATGACCCAGCGGCTCGCCGAAGCCTCCCAAAAAAATAGCGGGCCGCCCGGGAAAGGATCGCACGTTTGCCATGATCTTTTCAAAAAGCGCGAACTCCATGAAACCAAGGGGCTCTTCCCAGCCGTGGCGCATGCAGGTGCGGCAGTCGAGGTTGCAGCGGTTGGTCGGCTCGACATAGAGTTTTTCCAGCCGCTCGCTGCCCAAGGTTTCGCCCCCGGCATCGGGAAGTTGCGGGATACCGCCTAACGGCTCCATATCATGTAAGCCGCGGCGACGAGCAGCAGCAGGCCACAGATCTTTTTGACCCCGTTCAGAGCCTTCGAGCTTTCGTTCCAGCGCAGGTAATTTTCGATCACGCGCGTAAAGGTGCCGGCAAAGACGATCACGGCGCAATGGCCGATGCCGTAAGCCAAAAGCAGCGGGACGCCGTAGATCAGGCTGGTCGATGACTTGGCCAGCACGATGGCCAATATCGGCGCCATGTAGGCGAACGTGCAGGGGCCCAGCGCCAGGCCGAAAAGCAGTCCCAGCAGATACCCGGCCCAGGCGCCCCGGCCCCGGGCTCTGGCATTCGCTGCTCCTGGAAGGTCTACCGTGATGACCCCCAGCAGGTAGAGCCCGACCAGCACGAAAATGCCGGCCACCAGGTAGTTGCTCCAGCGGCCGATATCGCCCAGCATGCGGCCGAGCAGCGAGGTGACCAGGCCGATCAGCCCGATGGTCGTCAGGATGCCCAGGGCGAAGGCCAGCGAGATGCGGAAGGCCTTGCGCGGCGTGAGTTTCTCCTGCTGGCTGACGAAGCCGACGATCAGCGGGATGCTGGCCAGGTGACAGGGGCTGAGCAGGATGCTCAGGATCCCCCAGATGAACGCGCCAGCCAGCCCCAGCAGCGGATGGCCGTAGAGCAGCCTGGTCACCCAGGTAAAAAGGGCTTCCAGCATTATTTCACGCCTTTCTGCTGCAGGACCTTGATCAGCTCATCCTTGGGGAAAAAGCCTTCATGGCGAAAAT
>Ga0209262_10001130_pt1 | contig 11255 bp, 6 predicted proteins | sample Lowcelwee11metaG_FD_187171 | JGI IMG/M metagenome (GOLD analysis project Ga0209262, IMG submission 187171) | Freshwater pond sediment microbial communities from the University of Edinburgh, under environmental carbon perturbations - Low... | ecosystem: Environmental > Aquatic > Freshwater > Pond...
CGGTAGCATATGATACACTCACCGGCATAATCTGGTTAATTGTATTTGATTTATAGAGTGCCAGATCCAGCCCTAGTCTGGCCTTGAACATGCTCAATTCCAAACCTGCTTCAATACTTTTGGTCCGTTCCGGTTTCAGACCTGGGTTGTTCTTTGTTATATCAACAGAGACCATAGGTATTCCGTTAAAAGGAGCAATCGGGAGGTAAACATCAGCGGTGCTTGCCCAAGGGGCATCATTACCAACTTCAGCATAGTTTACTCTTAATTTCCCAAGATCGAGCCAGTTTGCCTTTATGAGTTCTGAAAACAGGAAGCTTGTAGAAACTGAAGGATATCCGTAAGTCCAGTTATCTTTAGGTAAGGTCGAAGACTGGTCAAGACGATAAGTGGCATCGAGGTATATCATATTCATATATCCAAGAGAAACGCTTCCGTAATAACCATTCAATCCAATCTGACGGTATGATTCTGAAGGAGTCTGCAAAGGATTCACGCTGTTACTTAAAGCATAAATACCAGGAACACTAAGCCCACCTGATGTGGCCTCCCATACGCGGTCGGATTTGTTCCTGCGGAAATTGGCACCCAGCAATCCGTTAAAATTCAAATTTTCAGTAATATCTTTTTTGAAGGTAGCCATGAGATCATAGTTCACCTCTAAAAAAGTCCTTGAAAGCCTTGAATATCCTGATGTGGCCTCGTCAGCAACCGGACCCATTTCACCGGCACATGAAAGAACGGCCTTCCTTTCTTCCTGCAGTTCTGAATACTCATCAACAGAAACCCGTCCCATAATGCTCATCCACTCCGTAACCTTCCAGTCAGCCTGAGTATAGCCTATTATGCGGTTTCTGTTATCGGTTTCGTAGTTTTTATATCTAACCCAGTAAGGACTATCCCAGTATAAGCCTACCGGATCATCCCACCAGGTCCTGTTCCAGGTTGCATTTTGTCCGCCGGTTGCATTATACATGTCTTTTAGCAACTTGACATCAGTATTAACCTGCCACCACTGACGGAAGGAGGATATAATATTATCACTATAACCCGTCGAGTTACGACCTCTGCCATTGGTATTAATATAGTTTGCAGAAGCAGTAACCTTAAGGTTTTTCAAAATATTGTAGGATCCGTTGAAAATAATGCTGTTTTTTTGCAGATAACTGCCTGGCATGATCCCTTCATCGTTAACGTTTGTATAACCAAGTCTGAACCCTGCTTTGGAGTCCCCTCCTGAAATTTCAATACTATTGGTAAGAGTGACTGCTTTTTCAAAGAATGTGATCGGGCCATTTTCAGCCGCTACCCATGGGGTTGCCTTTCCATAGTTGGGTGATTCCGGAATGAATGAATCCCACTGGTAAACCAGCAGGTTCGGGTCAAATTCCTGTCCAAACGAAGCGTCTTCATAGAAAGGAGGAAAAAGCTCAAGTTCGCCATCTCCGTTAATATCATCTGCTTCCAGGCCGGGATAGTCCTCACTGCTATAGTAAGGTCCATATCCACCGCCATAGCTCTGCTGGTATGTCGGGAAAGTACTCGGGTCCACCATCCCAACCATAATATTTGAATTCAATGTAACTCCAATGCCCCTGCCTGCCTGAGCAGTCCCTTTCTTCGTCGTTATCATTATCACACCGTTAGCAGCTCTGGCACCATAAAGTGCCGAAGCAGCTGCTCCCTTAAGAACATCGATTGATTCAATGTCGTTAGGGTTAATGTCGGCAGCAGCATTACCATAGTCGTAACCGGCTCTACCACTTACCTGCCTGGCGTTATTTGTATTGGTGTTATCAACAGGGACGCCATCAACAACAAACAGTGCCTGGTTGTTTTGTGTTAACGATTTAGATCCTCTTATGACAATGTTTGTCGATCCGCCCATATTACCAGAGGGCCTGACGTTCACCCCTGCCACTTTACCTGAAAGGTTGTTTACAAAGTTGGTTGACTTGACTGTCGAAATTTCGTCCCCGTTAAGCGCCTGTGTGGCGTAACCAAGAGACTTTTTCTCACGTGAGATACCCAGTGCCGTTACAACAACTTCGTCGAGACCCGTCATTTCTATGCTCATCGCCATATTAATGGTTGTCCTGCCGTTGATTGGCTCTATCACCGGCGTCATCCCGACAAAGGTGAAGACCAGATTTGTGGCACTGGTGGGTGCAGCGATGGTGTACTTTCCATCAGCATCGGTGAGAGTACCAATTGTAGTACCTTGAACTGTAACTGCAACACTTGGAATGGGTAGTCCATCATCAGCAGAAGAAACAGTTCCTTTGATTGTCACCGTTTGTGCCACAAGGGCTGAAAAGCCTGAGAACACAAACAGTGCCAGCAACAGTTTTAATCTGTTCATAGATTAGAGTTTTAGTTAAACATTAAAAATTCAGGTTAACGTCTGTAGTGCAATACAGGATTTGCAATATCCATTACTTACCCCGTAAAACAAGGCAGGCACTAAATATAAGAATTTTTCTTTCTTAATATCTGATATTGAGTACTTTTTTTACACAAAAGATTGAAAATTAAAAACAATTAAAAGAGAATCTCAATAAATAAACTGTAACTATGGTCGTGAAGAAAGGAAGCCCAGGATTTGTGTAACCTTTAAATTTTATGGTTTGTAAAAGGTTTTTCTTAACTTTATTACCCAACTAATTTCTACCGAAATGAAAGCTGCTGTAGTACTTGCCGGATGCGGTGTCTTTGACGGAGCAGAGATACACGAAGCCGTGATGACCCTGTATGCCATTGACAGGACAGGAGGCACATACCAGGTCTTCGCTCCCAACGTTAAGCAACATCACGTAATTAACCATATTACCGGTGAAGCCATGAATGAGGCTCGCAACGTACTCACCGAAGCTGCCCGCATCGCAAGAGGTAAAATAAAAGCCCTGACCGAATACAGGGTTGCTGACTTTGATGCTCTTATCTTCCCGGGAGGATTTGGTGTGGCAAAAAACCTCTGTACTTACGCTGTTGACGGCACTGATTGCCATGTTGACAGGGTGGTGGAAGCGGCTATCCGCGATACCCACAAAGCCGGAAAACCTATTGCTGCATTATGTATTTCACCGGTTCTCATAACCAGGGTGCTTGGCAATGTGACAGTCACCATTGGCAATGATCCTTCAACAGCCAAAGACATAGCCGCCATGGGAGGCAGACATGAGGTAAAACGTCATGGGGAGGTGTCGGTTGACATAAAAAACAGGATTGTCACAACACCTGCCTATATGCTGAATGCAAGTCTCACCGATATAGCGCGGGACGCAGAGGAAGTGATAAAAGCAATAATGGAAATGGTTGGAAGAAAGTGATTACAGCCTTCCTGCTTCTATCTCTGTTATTACCTGCTCAATGAGATAGTCCTCGCCTGCCGGGTCATAGGTCGCCTTAAGATCAGCGCCGAAAATACGTGCAATGCTTTGCCAGAATGTGGCTGAAAATTTGCCGCGGTATTGCCTGATAAGATCAAAGGAGGTATTCTGCGTTTCCCGTTCGATCAGCTTGATGAGTATCTTGCCTTGTGAGAATGTAAGTTTCTTCATATCATCTTCGTATTCCTTGAAGATGTCCTTTTCATACTGCTGCAGGAAGTTGTTCTGATCTTTCTTGTTGGGCATTGTTTCGAGCAGCCTGTTCACGCGGCCGACTTCATTCCTGACAATGAGAGCATAAGGGTAAACCCGGCGGACATTATAGACAAGACGGGCATGCCTGCGGTAGTTGAATTTTACTCCGCGCGGCATCTTACCGTAAACAGTGATCTCAGGGAGCTCCACAAGCGGGTATGTCTGACCGTCGTATGTAGCGGTCTTGAGAATATTGTAGATACTCTGTGTTGAATCAGGTTCAGGGACCTCACCGGTCTGGCCGTAACCACCAACACAAAGAAGGAAGACAATAAATATGATAAACAGCCTCTTCATTATTCTCTGCAAATTTAACCAATTGTTGTGCCAAAGGTTCAAAACACAACAAAACTGACAGTGATCATTTTCATTTAATCCGGATAAACTAACTTTGCATTCACATGAAGGCCAGGCCTACAATTGAAGAGCTCGAAAACGGATCGGCCTACGAAAAGGTGCTGACGCTGCCCTACAGCAATATCGCCCCGTTTGTGATAGGAAGCCTTAAATCGTTCAATCTGCCCATGATGACAGTCTGGATAGTGTTGGCTATGACTGCTTTCCTCACAGTCTGGTTCTGGCCGGGTGTCAGATACGCTCCTGAAAATCCCCATATAGTGATCGGACTTGTTACCGGGCTGGCAGCATTGCCTGTGCTCCTGATTCCAATCCACGAAGCTCTTCATCTCATCACTTTCCGTTTGTCAGGTGCAAAGGACATCAGGTATGGCGCTGACCTCCGTCAGGGTATAATATACGTAACCGCCCACCGCTTCGTGGCAGACATAAGACTCTTCTCCGCTGTGGCATTCACTCCCCTTGCAATAATCACAGCCGGCACAGGTGCAGCCTTGATTTTCTGTTCTCCGTGGTGGCAATGGATCCTTTCACTCGCGCTTTTCACCCATACAACCATGTGTGCCGGGGATGCCGCATTGATAGGATTTATGAGGGGTTTCAGCCACCGCAATGTATATACATGGGACGATGCTGACAGGAAAGAAGCCTATTTTTATGCAGAGAAACCAGACTGAGCAGATCATTTGGAGAGAGGCGCATATTGAGCATCTCTACTGCTTTTTTTTAAATAATTTCATTACTTTACCGGCGGAAAAAACTACTGATGACCTACTTTACCCGCGTCCTGAAAAAGTTCCCGAAGGTTTTCTGGATATCCAATATTATAGAGCTGTTTGAGCGTTGGGGGTGGTACGGTTTTTACAGCGGATTCTTTGCTCTTTATCTTACCTCGGCAAAAGAGGATGGCGCCCTGGGATTTTCCAATGTGGAGAAGGGAACCATTATGGGCACCGGATCGATGATCCTGTACTTTCTTCCTGTAATAACAGGCGCAATAGCTGACAGGGTGGGTTATAAGAAAGTGCTCATTCTCTCTTTTACAACCTATATCATTTCTTTCTTCATGCTCAGCAGGTTCGGGACCTTCGGGGCAATCTTTGCCGCCTTCATTCTTCTTGCTGTTGCCGGTGCCCTTTTCAAGCCTATCATATCCGGTACTGTGGCAAGGGTGACAAACAAGGAAACAGCTTCCCTGGGTTTCGGAATTTTTTACATGATGGTGAATATCGGAGGTTTTCTGGGTCCTTTTGTTGCCAGCATGCTGTACAAAGACAGCTGGGATATGGTTATCTACGTATCCATTGCAGCAATGACAATCAACTATCTACTGGTGCTGTTTGTGTATAAAGAACCGGCTGTGGCAGAGACCGATAAGACTTTCCTGCAAAATATCGGTATTGCATTTAAGAATATCGGCGTTACACTGACTGACTGGCGTTACCTGATGTTCCTGTTCATTATTGGCATATTCTGGACTGCCTATAACCAGCTTTATTATTCTTTCCCCGTGTTTCTTGACGCCTGGGTCAACCTTGACAGGTTATCACTGACGCTGGGGCTGGAGCCGGGTACTATCAAAACGGTGACTATTTCAAGCCTGGCATCGTTCTACATAATACTCTTTCAGCTCATCATTTCATCGATAACCACTAAGTTCAGACCGCTGAACTCCATTATTACAGGTATTTTCATCCTGGCCTTCGGTCTTGCCATGATGTTCGCGAACCTGAATCCATGGCTGATAGTCCTTGGTATGCTGATCTTCAGCATCGGCGAGATGGCTTCATCACCCAAAGTACAGGAATACCTGGGCGGTATCGCACCGTCTGACAGGAAAGCTCTTTACATGGGTACCGCATTCCTCCCCATAGCCCTTGGACACCTGGGAGCCGGCCTGATTTCAGGAAAGCCGTTCGAGATAATGGCTGACAAGCTGTTCCTGCTAAAAAAAGCTGTGTCAGAGAGAGGATTTGATATCCCGGAAATCTCCGGCACCTTCACCCAGACTGATTACTACGCCAGGGCGCAGGAACTGTTCGGATTGGATTCGCAGCAACTTACCCGGTATCTGTGGGATACTTACCACCCTTCAAGGATATGGGCACTGTTTGCGGCAATAGCGATACTGGCAAGCGTGCTGCTGTTTGTTTACGACAGGTTTATACTGAGGGGAAGGGAAGTAGGCGGCAAATAGTATGGGAGCATGGAGAAGGCAATAGGCAATAGAGGGCCGAGCGTTTGAAAATTGCCCGGTGGGCAATTTTAGCGAGGCGCCTGTTTGCAGGGGAGGCAATAGTGAATTTTGACCGCAGGACCGCAAGACCGCAAGACGGAGCGAAGCGACAGACTGCGAAGCAAAACGATAACTGATTGACAGACAACAGATAACTGAAACCCGACAACAAGATCAACAATATGAAAACAAAAACCCTAATTATTACTATTCTGATCCTGAGCACCCTGACCATGAATGCTCAGAGGCGTGTGCTGAACATGCCAGATATCCCGGGATATGTAACGCTGAAATGTGATTTTCATTCCCACACGGTCTTTTCCGACGGTAACGTCTGGCCTACACAGAGAGTCGGAGAAGCATGGAGGGACGGGCTTGATGCTCTCGCCATCACCGACCATATCGAGTACCAGCCGCATAAAAAATTCATACCCGCTGACAATAATGCTGCCTGGAAGATAGCAAAGGATGTTGCCGGAGACTATAATATCATCCTTGTGCACGGTGCCGAGATCACACGAAGCATGCCTCCCGGACACCTTAACGCACTCTTCATCCAGGATGCCGATTCACTCGTAAAACCGGACTTCATGAAGGTCGTTGAGGCTGCTGTAAAGCAGGGGGCTTTCATACAGTATAATCACCCGGGATGGACTTCACAGCAACCTGACGGCATTCCAAGACTTTATCCTGTCCACCTGGAACTGATTGCAAAAGGGTGGCTGCACGGGATAGAATATTTCAACGAATATGAAACCTACAGGAATGATACTGTCATGGAGATGTGCCGTGAGAATAAGCTGGCAGTGATGGGTAACAGTGACATTCACGGTGTGATCAGTGAGACTTATATGGAACCGGAGCACACTCACCGGCCTGTTACACTTGTTTTTGCAAAAGAACGTACCATGGAATCCCTGCGCGAAGCCATGTTTGCAGGTCGTACTGCCGTCTGGCACGGCGACTCCCTGGCGGGCTTTGAGCAGTTCACCGGCCCTCTGTTCAAAGCTGCTGTTAAAGCAGGTGCACCGTATAAAGATGATGGCAAGTCTCTCTTTTTTGAGATTTGGAATCACTCCGATCTGCCGATGCATCTGACCGGTGGTCCTGAGGGAGCTCCTGCAAGCCTGACACTGCCTGCCAATAAAGGTGTCATGGTAAAAGCTGACAGGCGGTACCTTAACCAGCCTCTTACATATAATGTCAGCAATATAACCACAGGAAGCGGGACAGTCCTCAGAGCTGAAATAACCATCCCTTTAAAATAAACAGGTCAGGCTTACTCTTGACCCGACCTGTTTACCGGTATGATCCTGAATGAGTAATCGTACCTGGTATCACGCAGACAATATTTTTCATGCGTGCGGGCACCCCATGAATCATCTCCGCCGACACCCATCTGGCCGTAATCGATATTGATATGTACCAGGTCACGTGGTCTGACATCATCGATATGAGTGTTGACCAGCTTTGCATCAGGCCTGTAGCCTGCAATCTTACCCGGTGATTCGAAGTCTTCATGCAGGTAATTCATTGCTGCAAAGCTGAAAACAGGTCTGCCTTCAAAGCGAAGTCCTGTACCCGTATTGTCAGTCACCGTCAGCCATCGTGTATCTGTCCTGTAACCGTTTTCCTGCGGTCTGACATACGGAACATACTGCTCAGCCACAGTGCTCTCATACATACCGACAAATGCCGAGGTCTTACGGTCAGAATAATTCTCATGAGGTCCCCTGCCATACCATGCCAGGTCAGTAAACCTGTCAGGCATTGTCATCTGCATCCCTACACGGGGGATCTCTTCCAGCTTCATATCAGTTTTAGTGAGACTGAATGACACATCGACTGCCCCGTCACCATGAACCAGGTATGTCGTTACCAGCGATGCAATCTTTCTGTTGTCCTGTCCCGGAATATCGAAAGTGAATCGTATCCCAGCGCTGTTCATGTCTGGCTGACTGATCTGCGCTGATCTCAGGATGGCATTCCCTCCTGCATCCTTCCAGTCGGCATTTCTCTTTTCCATACCATTACCGTAATCATTGTCGGTTGGCGGTCTCCAGAAATCAGGCTGCAGACCTGACCGGAGAAACTCCTGATTACCGGCCCTGAGGGATTTCATAACACCGGCAGTCATATCGAAAACGACTTTAAAATCTTCCCCGGCTACCGTAAGATCCGAACCTTCAGTATGGACGTTTACAAGTGCGAGGCTATCATATCCGGCAGCAGTTGCCTCAGTATGGAAAGGCAGGAGTATCTGTTCGGAAGCATACAGGTGATCCTGTGGTACGATGCCCCATTCATCAGCTCGTGAGACGTACAGGTTCAAAAAGTATTCTACTCCCGGTTCAGGTGTTATTGTACCGAAAGGTATCTCCTCCGTAGATGATTTTCCGGGTGAAAGGTCAATCTGCCCGAGATGACCTGAGTTGTACAGTATGCCGTCAGCCAGAACCTCCCAGTTAATGTTGAACACCGACAGGTTGGTAAAATCATATTTATTGGTAATTGTAACCAGGCCGTTTGTCAGATCTGCAGGAAAGAATTTAACATACTGATATACTTTTTTGACCTCGTCAAGGGCAGGGTGCGGCGTGCGGTCAGGCCCTACAAGTCCGTTACAGCAGAAATTTCCGTCGCTGGGCGCCCCCGGTTCTCCGTAATCACCCCCGTAGGCATAATACTCCTCTCCGTCCTCATCTGTCTCAAGCAAGCCCTGGTCAACCCAGTCCCAGATAAACCCGCCCTGGAGTATATCGTATTTTTCAATCACGTCCCAGTAATCCTGCAGGTTACCGGTACTGTTACCCATTGAATGGGCATACTCACACATGATTAAAGGTCTGTCATATCCCGGTTTCCCGGCATTTTGTGCATACTGCTCCAGTTCCTCTATCCGTGTATACATCGGACACCATATGTCTGTGTGTCTTTCCGGCGTATTGGTCATTTTCTCCGCCCTTTCGTACTGTACCGGTCGGGTTTTATCTCTTTCCTTAATCCAGTTATAAGTTGCAACAAAATTTTGTCCGTCACCCGCCTCGTTGCCGAGTGACCATATTATGACTGACGGGTGGTTTTTATCGCGCTCCAGCATTCGGCTTGTTCTGAGCATCTGCTGGTCGAGCCACTCAGGTTTGCCAGCCAGGGTCTTGTCCTTGTCATAACCTATGCCGTGTGATTCAATATTCGCTTCATCGATGAGATAAAGGCCGAACTGATCACACAGCTCATAGAAGCGCTCGGGCTGAGGATAGTGTGATGTCCGGACTGCATTGATATTGTGCATCTTCATCAGCCTGATATCCGTTAGCATAGTCGTTTCGTCAATGGTATGGCCAGTCACAGGATCGTGCTCATGCATGTTGGTGCCCTTCAGAAGCACTGCTTTACCGTTTATCAGGAACTGCGTTTCCTTTACCTCGGAGGTTCGAAATCCGATCCGGGTGCTTACGCTCTCCATCACCCTTCCCCTGCTGTCGGCAAGGGTCAGTACCAGTGTGTAAAGCGAGGGTGACTCAGCTGACCAGGGATTTACATCCTGTAATTCCGTGCTGAGATGCAGCAGCGCTGATCCGTCAACGGCATCAGCATCTCTTGTCTCGCCAAGGATCTTCGTGGCGCCATCATACAATCCTGCTTCAAGACGAAGATCCTCCGGCCTCTTTCCGGTATTGGCCAGCTCAACATCGAGTTCGAGATGCCCGTCAGTATAATTATTCACAAGTGTTGCCCTGGAAAAAAAATCGCGAATGTAAGCAGCAGGTCTTGCGTGCAACCACACGGAGCGCTGAATGCCGCTCAGTCTGAAAAAGTCCTGCCCTTCAAGATAGCTGCCGTCACAGTATCTGTACACCTCAACAGAAACAGTGTTCTTACCCCTCTTAAGAAATGACGTGATATTAAATTCTGCAGTTGTTTTGCTGTCCTCGCTGTAACCAACCTGTTCACCGTTTACCCATACATAAAATGCAGAGCTTACACCGTCGAAGGTGAGGAAAATTTCCTTCTTCTTCCATCCAGAAGGCAGAATGAATGAACGTTTATATGAACCTACCGGGTTATCGGAATGGTCAATAAAAGGAGGATTCATTTTAAAAGAGTAACCTATGTTGACATAATAAGGAATGCCATAACCTTCACGCTCCCAGGTGGAAGGTACCTCAATATCTGACCATGAACGGGTATCATAGTCATCCCTGAAAAACCAGTACGGACGCTCTGCCGGAGTGTTGGCAAAACTAAACTTCCATTTACCGTCAAGTGACATCACATTTTCTGATTCCCTCCATCCTGCATTGCGGGTAGCAGCATTGTCAGGGAAACTGACCATTGTGGCATGAGGTCTTTCTGTGTTGATTGTGTTCACCGCAAGGTTCTCCCAGTCGGGAAGGTCTTTCTCCTGCCACCCGGTTTTGCTGTAATCCTGGTAACTCTGACAGGCCCCGGAAAACAGCATGGCTGTTACTATGCCAATGAGAGGTATCCTCATGGTTCAGTCCTTTAGGTACTCACCAAAATTAAGAATAAATTCCCAGTTATGATTTTCCCTGCAGAAGTCACAGAGTCAAACACTGTCTGCCCGGGGCACCGGCAGGTGGATCGGGGAGTTTCACCCCTGGTAAAGGTCTCCCGGAGAATTGATATTTGTAAACGCTTTTATGGTTTTTTCATCCCGCGGAAGATCATAATACCGGACCTTTAACGGTCTGAAGAAAGCCCTGACAGCTGTGTCTTTACCTTCCAGCAGGTAGGATTCAAGATATGGATGGAGACTGCATCTGTATATGGCGTGCAGCGGTTCAATTGATTTATCAATTCTCGGAATCAGGACATCAGATGGTGCCTTCAGCAAATCAGCGGCCAGGTCCGCTATTATTTCCCCGGACAGCCACGGCATGTCACCTCCGAAGACAAAGAGCCACGGCGCCGACGATGCTTTCATTGCTGCCTCGATGCCTGCCAGGGGCCCCAGACCCGGAAAATTATCAGCTACTGTCAGGGTGCCTTCCGCC
>Ga0209262_10001131_pt1 | contig 11245 bp, 9 predicted proteins | sample Lowcelwee11metaG_FD_187171 | JGI IMG/M metagenome (GOLD analysis project Ga0209262, IMG submission 187171) | Freshwater pond sediment microbial communities from the University of Edinburgh, under environmental carbon perturbations - Low... | ecosystem: Environmental > Aquatic > Freshwater > Pond...
ACCTTGCAAGCGACCGGCCGGACTGGGTCGGGACCTGCCGGATGCGGCGCGGTAGATCGGCCAAGAGCGGCCCCACCCGCAATCAACGCCTCCGTGGCAATCCTTCAGCGAATCGTTTGCAATGCGGGCATCGCGGATGCGAGCCGACCTACGTTGCGCTACGTTCCAAGGTCCTCCAGGAGAAATAAATGAACGCAATCGCCACGACGTCCGCATCGTCGAAAGCACTGAAGGCTGGACTACTGGCCGTTGTCATGTTTATGAGTTCCCACCCGTCGGTCGCACAACTCGCGAGCCCAGTTGCACCCAAGGTGCTTGCCGACGGCGTCGGCGCGAAATCCGGTCGTTTTGACCAGCTGCACCAGACCCGCTTTATCGAAATCTTCCTTGCCCACCGCGATGCGAAGTCTGGGAAGCTGGTTGCTGAGTGCTACAACAGCATGTTCACGGCCAAGGGCATCCCCGCGTCGAAGGACACGGCTCCGCAGGTGAATGTCGAAGGCCTCGACTTCGCTAAGATCAAGACGGACCTGGGCGTCCTCGGTGCCTCGTTGAACGGACCGAAACTCTGGCTGCCCGATTGGACCGAGATCGACATGGGCGTGGAGCGCGACTTCAACAGCATCAAGGCCTCGTGGGTCGCGCAACTGGACATGGGCGATAACGCCGGCGGTGTCGCAGAAAGCACGCCGTACAAGCCGATGTCTATCGCTCGAAAGAGCGGGTTGGGTTGGAATAAGGGCACGACCGTGTTGTTGCTTGACGATGCAGAAGGCAACACTTGGATCATGAAGGGGTTCCAGCTGGGCCTCAAACCGAAGCAGGCCTACGAGCAATTCGTCGCTGCGGGCGCAGGCAACTTCAAGCAACTCCCACCGGGCTGGAAGTTCCGAATCAAGACGCTTGAGAAGGATTACATCGAGGTGCCGGTCACCGGGGTGGCCACGATCATGCCCGACGAGTTCTTCAACGTTTACGACAAGGCCGGCCCGGGCATGAGCAACTACAAGCCGTGATGGGCAACGCAATGAAGAATCCGCGTATCGCCGTATTCGCGTTGTTCGGGCTTGCGTGCCTCGCGATGAACGCGGCGTCGGCGGCCGAAATGGTCACGGTAGACAACTTCGTCCGCGCCGAGACGGACATGACGTTCAAGCGCTACGTAGCGCAGGGGGCGTTTGGCAAGTTCCTGCACATCCGGAACATGACGCCCATCGATAAGCAGGACGTCATCCGGATGAACCGTGACACCTTGTACTCTGCAGGCGTGTTCGACCTCACGACCCCGGTGACGATCGTGAAGCCGGACCCCGGCAAGCGCTTCCAGTCGATGCTGGTCATCAATCAGGATCACTCGATGCTGCCCGTCGAGCATGGGGCGGGCCGCTTCACCTTGACCCACGAGAAAGTGGGGACGCGGTATGCCATCGTCCTGTTGCGTACCTTTGCCGATCCTAATGACCCGGCAGACATGAAGGCCGCCAACGCGCTGCAGGACCGTGTGCAGACGGAGCAGGCCAGTATAGGAACCTTCAAGGTTCCCGCCTGGGACGAGGCTTCCCTGCACACAGTCCGAAATGCGCTCAACGTGCTGGCTGCGACCAAGACCGACGCCTCGGGGATGTTCGGCGACAAGGCGAAGCTCAATCCGATCGATCACCTGCTCGGGGCGGCTTATGGATGGGGCGGCAACCCGAAGGATGCCGCGGTCTATCAGAACGGTGTGCCGTCGAACAACGACGGCAAGGCCGCCTACGTCTTGACGGCCCGCGACGTTCCCGTGGACGGCTTCTGGTCCATCACCGTCTACAACGCCAAGGGATTCATGGAGCTGAACGACCGCAACGCGTATTCGGTGAACAACGTCACTGCCAAGCGCAACGCCTATGGCAGCGTCACCGTGCATTTCGGTGGCGACCCTGCAGCCGCGAACTACCTCCCGATCACGCCGGGCTGGAGCTATGTCGTGCGGATGTATCGGCCGCGCAAAACAGTGGTCGATGGCATGTGGAAATTTCCCGAGGCGCAGCCCGTCAGATAGTCACACCAGCGGGTGCGGCGTGTACGGCCGCTTTGGGTCGGTTGCGGGCCTAGAGAGTCTGCTATCTGGAGAAGGTTCAGGGGCGCTGGCCGCGTGAGAGGCGGAGCGGACGGTCGGGTACGCGCAAGATCGGCCAGGCGCGGTCATTCCGTACACGACGGCACTGGCGAGGCTTCATTCCCCGAGCCCCGTCGCACGCATCCGATATATTGGGCCATGGACGATCGCAACATGGTTGGGCGGACTATGTGCCTGAGCGCGTGGTGGCGGAATTGTACGAGTGGCGGGGTGCGTCACGGTGGCCTGGCAGCGGCACTTGCGCTGCTGACTGCTTGCGGCAGTGGCAAGGACCAGGCCGCCAGCGGTGAGTCGGGCGCCGAGAGTGACGTCCTGCACGTCTACAACTGGGCCGACTACATCGGTGAGTCCACGATCAGGGATTTCGAGACCCGGAGCGGCACGAAGGTCACCTACGACGTCTTCGACTCGCCTGAAATGCTCTCGACAAAACTGTTGACGGGGCGCTCGGGTTACGACGTGGTCTTCCCAGCCGCCGTCCTCCTCAGGCGGGATGCCCCCGCCGGGGTGTTTCTCACGCTCGACAAGTCGAAGCTGCCGAACCTGGCGAACATGGACCCCGCGATCATGAAGTTTGCCGAGACATACGATCCGGGCAATCAGCATGCGATCGTCTATCTGTGGGGAACGACGGGCATTGGCTACAACCCGGACATGGTCGAGAAAGCGCTAGGTACGCGCACGATCGACAGTTGGGCGGCGGTGTTCGACCCCGCCGTCGCCTCCAAACTCGCGGACTGCGGCATCACCATGCTGGATTTCGGGGGCGATGTACTGTCCGCTGCGAAGCTTTATCTGGGCCTTGAGCTGAACAGCGAGGATCCGGCGGATCTATCCGCCGCCGAAGAAGTCTTGATGGGAGTGCGTCGCTACATCAGGTACTTCGATTCATCCAGGTACGTCAGCGATTTGGCAACTGGCGAGATCTGCGTCGCCGTGGGCTGGGTCAACGGTGTGCACCAGGCGCGGATACGTGGTGCGCAGGCGACAACCCCTGTAGAGGTCGTCTATGCAATTCCGAAGGAAGGCGCTGCGATGTACTTCGATTTGATGGCCATTCCGACCGACACGTCAAAAGCCGACAAGGCGCATGCTTTCCTCAACTACCTGATGGAACCGAAGGTCATAGCGGCCGTTACCAATGTCGTCGGACAGCCCAATGGCAATGCTGCCGCCTTACGATTCGTCGACGAGGCAATCCGGAACGACCCGAACCTGTACCCGACGGCGGACGTCATGCAGCGACTGCACGCCTATGCTCCTTATTCGGAGGATTACATACGACGAATCAACCGCGCCTGGACTGAGATCCGGAGCGGGCAGTAAGCGCAATCAAAGAAGAGCTGGTGCAATGACCACGGACAGTCTGAAGGACACGGTCCACTACGCCTCCCTGCTGGACACGGCACGTCTGATCCAATCGAAGGAACTGTCGCCCGTCGACCTGACGCACTGGATGCTCGACCGAATCGCAGCCGTCGACGGCAGGCTCAGGAGCTACGCCACGGTGACCGCGGAGCGGGCACTCGCCGCCGCACAGGATGCGGCACAGGAAATCGCACGCGGGCGCTATCGTGGACCTCTCCACGGCATGCCGATCGCCGTGAAGGACCTGTGCTTCACGAGGGGCATCCGTACCATGGGCGGGACGGCTGTCCTGCGAGACTTCGTGCCGACGGAGGACGGGACCGTCGTGGCGCGATTGGAGCGGGCGGGCGCCGTCCTGCTCGGCAAGCTGAACCTGACCGAAGGGGCCATGGCGGGCTATCACCGGGATTTCGCGGTGCCCGTCAATCCATGGAATGCGGACTATTGGCCCGGCGGGTCCTCGAGCGGCTCGGGCGTCGCGACGGCAGCCGGGCTGTGCTTCGCGTCGATTGGCACCGACACCGGCGGATCGATTCGCTTCCCCGCCCTGGCGAACGGAACCGTGGGACTGAAACCGACCTACGGCCGCGTCAGCCGCCACGGCGTCCTGGCGCTGGCCGAATCCCTCGATCACGTGGGCCCGATGGCGCGCCATGTGGCCGACGCCGCGGTGACGTTGCAGGCGATCGCCGGCTGGGACGAGCACGATTCGACAGCCCTGCGCGAACCGGTTCCCGACATGCTGGCCACCCTGCGAGCAGGGGTGCATGGTCTGAGACTCGGTATCGACCGACGGTTCTGCGCCGACGGCACGGATCCCGAGCTGCTTGCGGCGATCGAGGCTGCGCTCGCGACCTGGAGTCGTCTCGGTGCGGAGATCGTCAGCATCGAAATGCCCGCGGCAGCGGACGAGTTGATCGAGGCGTGGTTCACGATCTGCCTCGCCGAGGCCGCCAAGGCGCACGCTGCGACGTTCCCGTCACGTGCGACCGAGTACGGCGAGTACTTCCGCGAGTTCCTCGGCCTCGGCGCGACGATCACCGCAGAGCAGTACCGGACCGCCGGTGAGGTGCGGCAGCGGTTCAGCGAGCGGTTTCATGCGGTCCTGGCCGAAGTCGATGCCATCGTCTGCCCGGCGGGTGGCTGCACGTTCCCGGCCACGGCCGAGGCGCTGCATGGCGGCATGGCGGCGATCGCGCCCTACTTCGGCCTGGTGCAGATGCAGTTCACCGTCCCGGCCAACTTCGCGGGGACGCCGACGCTCACGCTGCCGTGCGGAGTCGCTCCGTCCGGTACGCCTTACGCGCTGCAGTTGCTCGGCCGGCGTCTGTCCGAACCGATGCTCTGCCGCATCGGGCACGCGTATGAGGAGGCGACGGGCTGGCACGCCCGGCATCCATCAGTCTAGTGGCCGCCGTCGTCTGACGGTAAGGCGACTTCGACCGCAGCCATCCTCAGCAGATTGCGTAGCCGCCGTCGACGCGAATCGTCTCGCCGGTAACGAAGTCCGAGGCAGGCGAGGCAAGGAAGACCGCCGGGCCGGCAAGTTCCTCTGGCAGGCCCCAGCGGCCTGCCGGTGTCCGGGCCAGGATTGCGTCGCCCATCGCCTTGAGTTCCTCGCCACGAACGGCTGCCGTCATGTCGGTAATGATCCAGCCCGGTGCCAATGCGTTCACTTGAATGCCGTGCGGTGCAAGCTCGATGGCCATCGACTTGGTCAGCTGGATGATCGCGCCTTTAGCGGCACTGTATGACGGCACCAGGCCCGAGCCGAAGTAGGAGTACATGCTGCCGATGTTGATGATCTTGCCACGCTTGCGCGCCGCCATCGACTGGGCGGCGATCTTCGACAGCAGGAACACGGCGTTGAGCTGTGTCTCGATTACGTTGTCCCAGGAATCCGGCGACTCCAGCAGGACCCCACCGCTGAGGGAGACGATTCCGGCGTTGTTGACCAGGATGTCCACGGGTCCGAGCTCCGCTTCAACCTGGCGGAAAGCCGGCTCGAGCGCAGTGCGATTGGTGACGTCCACTGCCAGGGCCATCGCAGGCACTCCAGTGGCCTTCAGCTCAGCCAGAACCCGGGCGTTCTTGTCCGTGTTGCGCCCGAATATCGCCACCGCTGCCCCGGCTTCCGCGAGTCCGAGCGCGATGCCACGACCGATACCACCATTGCCGCCAGTGACGAGTGCCACCCGGCCGGTCAAACCGAAGGCTGCTGGAGTAGACATATTGATCCCCCTGTCTGGCATTCAGCTCTTCACTACCGGTGTCATGCAGCGATGTCGCAGATGACGACGCCTCTGTCAGATCGGCACGGCCGCTGGCCATTCAGCCAGGTGAATCCTGGCACTCGATCGCCGGCGCTAGGCTAGCAGGGGAAGCGGGGCCACGTTCCAGTTTCCCGTCGTCGAGCAGCCGGGCCACGAACTCGAGTCGTTGATCCGCAGAGGGTTCCGGTCCTCGTCCGCGGACTATCCGTGGGCCATTCGGGGCTGGCCCGCAGACGAACTGCGAGATCCAGGAAATGACATTTCGAACATCCACCGATCCACTGGACATCGTACATTCACGGCAGGTCTGCTGCTGAACGTTGCAGGTGATGGCTTCGTTCAGTAGGGTTCTTCAAGTTCACCCGTCGACCGGGAGAGTGTCTTGCGGCGTCGTGAGTTCATCGTCGGGCTGGCGGGACTGGGGGTAACAGCGCTGGGCGCCGCCGCTGGAGCGCGCGTGCGCGGCATGGAGGACAAGAAGACTCAGGTTCTCACGACCGCTGACGGGCGCAGGCTATGCTTCGCCGAATGGGGACGGTCCGATGGGGTGCCGGTCTTCGCGCTCCACGGCAGCCCCGGGAGCCGGCTCGGTGTCGCGGCGGAGACCGAGGCCGTAGTCACGGATCTCGGCGGCCGGCTTATCACATACGACCGACCTGGCTACGGTCAGTCGGACGGTCGCAGCCCGGCGACGCGCGTCGTGGACCACGTTGAGGATGTTCGAGCGATCGCCGACAGGCTCGGCATCGACGGCTTCTCGATCACCGGCAACTCGGGTGGCGCACCGCACGCGCTCGCCGTGGCGGCCCGGCTCCCGGATCGGGTCGTCCGGGTCTCCAACACCGGTGCCATTGCGCCCCTCGACCTCATGGGGCTCGACGAGTGGCAGCGAAACCAGGACAGCGATACGCGCGAGTACACGGCGGCGGTCCGCGCAAGCCAGGCGGCGTGCGCCGCCTTGTTCGAGCGCCTGGATGCCGAGATGCGGGCAGCTCTGGCCGACGACGACCCGATGCGAAGCGCGAAGCTCGAGCAGACGCGGCAGGGTGTCGCCGCCTGGGTGAACGACGAGCGGGCGCTGGAGTTCCCCTGGGGTTTCAGTGTCTCGGAGATTCGTGCACCCACCGTGATCTACGCGAATCCCAACGACACGGTCACACCGCGCAACCACGCTGAGTGGTTGGTGGCCCACATCCAGTCGGCTGTCCTTGTCACGTCGGCGAATGCGCCCGGTCACGCCAAAATCGACGACACGTCGCGGGCCCGGCGGGCCGTCTACGCTTGGCTCATCAAGGGTGGCGAGCCGATCACGCCCTGAACTGAGTCGGCGAGGCGGCCGGTAGCGACGCTGCCGCCAACGTTTTGGCGACAGCACCAGGGTGTCGTCCAAGCGGCGCAAGACGACCGCGAAACTCTTTTGGAAGATGCTCGGCTCCCATGGCGTCGACTGACGAGAGCGTCGACAGAGCCTGATCCTGAAGACGGAAGGCGTGATGATTTGTCGCCTTTCGAAGTGGGTTCTGCCCCTTCTTCCGCTGATGGGCAATACTGTCCGCCCGATCCACCCGAGTCGCTCGCGGACAGCTAACGTGATTCCGATGACGTTAGGGAGGGGGCCGTGACAGACATGAATGGAAAGGTGGCGCTCATCACCGGCGCCAGCAGCGGCATCGGCCGGGCAACGGCTGAACTACTTGCGGAGAAAGGGTGCAGGGCGGTGCTCGCCGCCCGGCGCGAAGGGGATCTTGCCACGCCGGCTGGTGCGATTGCCTCGCGTGGCGGGCAGGCGACGGCGGTCCGGGCAGATGTCTCCGTGGCGGCGGATGTGGAGAAGATGGTTGCTCATGCGATGGAAGCCTTCGGACGGCTCGACTTCGCCATCAACTGCGCCGGCATCGAGGGCAAGACCTTCGGCATTGGTGACATGCCGGAGGAGGAGTGGGACCAGGTGCTCGACATCAATCTCAAGGGCACGTACCTCTGCATGAAGTACGAGAGCCGGGCCATGCTCGCCTGCGGCAACGGAGGTTCGATCGTCAACGTCGGCTCGATCAACTCCTTCCTGGGATATCCGACCTTTTCGGCCTACTGCGCCGCAAAGCACGGGCTGATCGGGCTGACGAGCAGCGTCTCTGCGGAACTTGCGCCACATGGCATCCGCGTCAACCTCGTCTGCCCGGGAATCACTGACACTCCGATGCACAGGCGCGCCCGGAAACTCTTCGGGGACCGGACGTACGATGAGTTTCTTGGACACCGGGTTCACATGAAGCGCGCGGGCCTGCCCGGCGAGATAGCGCGTTCGATTGCGTTCCTGTGCTCGGACGACGCCAGCTACGTCACGGGCACGACGTTGACTCCGGACGGAGGCCTCCACCTGACCGTTTAGGCGACTCGCATGCCCCGGTGGCTGGCCGACACGTGGGCCAGCAAAGGTCTGCTTCGGGTCGGCAGTTCCAGTTCGGCTGATCGAACTGCGGACGTACCGGCTGCATCGGATGTCGATCAGGGCAGCATGGCCGTGAGCGGCTGCTTTGGAGAACAGGCCCATTCGAGCAGCCGTCGGCCAAAGGCGGCTGTACTCGGAAACCGGTGGTTGGCGGTGCGATTTTCTGGCAGCTTGGATGACCGGAAGTGGCCGACTCCGGCCGGTGAGGCCACCGCCACAAAGCGGCCGTTCAGCATTCTGAATGGGTCGTACGGACTTTATTCCCCCAGATCACCCCCCGAACATCGGAGAGAGGAGGTTTTCAGGGAATCCGACGAACTTTGAGGGGAGCCGCGTCGATCGTAACTCCCTGATTCCACGAGTCACGCCTCGACGGACTTTGTTTTCCTAAACCACGATTGATCAGCAGAGACAGCCTCGATGCCAGCTCTTCGCTCTCCACGCATGATCCTGATCGACGTCGACGGCACCATGGTCGACAGCGTCCCCGACCTCGCGTACTGCGTCGACGAGCTGATGAAGGCACTCGACCGGCCGGCGCACGGCGAGGCGCGGGTTCGCAATTGGGTGGGCAACGGCGTCGAACGGCTCGTGCGCCGCGCCCTCGTCGGCCAGCTCGACGGCGAGCCGCCGGAGGAGGACTTCGCCCGGGCCTACCCGATCTTCGTCGAGCTGTACGCCGTCAACACCTCCATCCGTTCGCGGCTCTATCCTGGCGTCCGCGAAGGTATCGACTGGCTGAAGTCCCAGGGCTACCGGCTCGGCTGTGTCACCAACAAGGCGGCCCGGTTTACTCTTCCGCTGCTCACTGATCTCGGTGTCCGCGACGACTTCGAGCTCGTCGTGTCCGGCGACACCCTGCCGGTGAAAAAGCCCAGCCCCGCGCCTCTGCTCTATGCTGTGCAGCATTTCGGCGTCGCCGCCGGCGAATCGCTGATGGTCGGGGACTCGGTGTCCGACGTTCGGGCCGCGAGGGCCGCAGGGTTCCAGATCGTCTGCGTGAGCTACGGCTACAACCACGGTGTCGACGTCCGCACGGCCCATCCGGACGCCGTGATCGATTCGCTCGTGGAACTGCGCGGTCTCCTGCCGGCGCAGGCCTAGGGGACGGCGGCGGGTCACGGAAATCGTGACCTCGCTCAGCCGAAATTGCCCCACGTTCCCGCGTTCATCACCTTCCGGAAACCCTTCGCCTTGAGTTTGCGCGCCGCAAACGCGCTGCGCGTCCCGGATGCACAGGCCACGACCACCCACCGCGACGGGTCGAGTTCCGTGGCGCGAGCGTCGAGCTCCTGGAGCGGGATGTTCAGCGTGCCGGGCGCATGGCCGCCGGCATACTCACGCACGCTGCGCACGTCCACCAGTTGCGCCCCTTCGCGCTTCAGCTCCGGGAGCCGGCGCCGCACGCGGACCGCGCCGAGGACGCGCCAGGCGAGGTAGGCCACGACGATGCCGATCAGCAGGTAGTCGAAGTTCATGAGCACTCGATGCCTTCGGGATGACACCAAGGATAGCAGGGGACGTCTGCGGGCAAGCTGCTAGGATCGGCCCGCTGCGGCCCCGGCGGGTCGCCGTGCCCGATTATTTGCACAGGACGCACGCATGACCCAGACAGGCTCCGCCGTCGCTCCCCGTGGCTGGATCGCCCGTTCGCTCGACGTCGTCGAGCGCGTCGGCAACAGGCTCCCCGACCCCGTCGTGCTGTTCCTGCTGCTGATGGTCGCGGCCTGGCTCGTGAGCTGGTGGCTGTCGGGCGTGAGCTTCACTGAGATCGACCCGCGCACCGGGCAGCCTGTGCAAATCAAGAACCAGCTCGCAGGCGAGTCGCTCACGGCCTTCATGTCGAAGATGGTCGGCACGTTCACGAGCTTCCCGCCGCTCGGCGTGGTGCTGGTGGCGATGCTCGGGCTCGGCGTGGCCGAACACACGGGATTCATCAGCGCCGTGCTGCGCGCCGCGATGTCGGTCACGCCGCGCGTGCTGTTGACGCCGGCGCTGGTCGCCGTGGGCATCCTGAGCCACATCGCGGTGGACGCCGGCTACGTGCTGGTGATCCCGCTCGGGGCGGTGATTTTCTACGCCGCCGGCCGCCATCCACTCGCCGGCATCGCGGCGGCGTTCGCGGGCGTGTCGGGCGGCTTCAGCGCCACGCTCGGCGTGCCCTCGAGTCTCGACCCGTTGCTTTCGGGCCTCTCGCAGACCGCGGCGCAGCTCGTGGACCCTTCGGTAGTCGTGAACCCGCTCAACAACTTCGTGTTCACGACGGTCTCCTCCGCGCTGATCATCGTCGTGGCCTGGGTGTTGACCGACCTCGTGATCGAGCCGCGCCTGCGCGCGACGCGGGTGGACGCGGACCCTGCCGAGCTGCCGACGCAGGAGCCGCTCGCGCCGAACGAGCGACGCGGGCTGCTGTGGGGCGGGCTCGCGGGCGCGCTCGCGGTGGTTGCGCTGCTTCTGACGCTGCTGCCCGCGGATACGCCGTGGGCTGCGCCACCGGGCGAGGACGGGCGACGCGCACTGCTGGTCTCGGCCGCACCGTTGATGCAGTCGATCGTGCCCATCATCTTCGTCACGTTCCTGATTCCGGGCATCGTGTACGGCGTGGCCTCGGGCAGCGTGAAGACGCACCGCGACGTCGTCGCCGGCATGGCGAAGTCGATGTCGGGCATGGGCTACTACATCGTCATGGCTTTCTTCTGCGCGCAGTTCATCTTCGCGTTCGGGCAGTCGAACCTCGGTGCGTTGCTCGCCATCAAGGGTGCCAACGCGCTGCGCGAGATGGCGATGCCGCTCGGCGTGACGCTCGCGGGCATCGTGCTGCTGAGCAGCCTGGTCAACCTGCTGGTGGGGTCGGCGTCGGCCAAGTGGGCGCTGATCGGCACGATCATGGTGCCGATGCTGATGCAACTCGGCGTGTCGCCGGACCTCACGCAGGCGGCCTACCGGGTCGGCGACAGCTCGACCAACATCATCACGCCGCTGATGCCGTACTTCCCGCTGATCGTGGTGTTCTGCCGTCGCTACGTGAAGGACTCC
>Ga0209262_10001132_pt1 | contig 11233 bp, 9 predicted proteins | sample Lowcelwee11metaG_FD_187171 | JGI IMG/M metagenome (GOLD analysis project Ga0209262, IMG submission 187171) | Freshwater pond sediment microbial communities from the University of Edinburgh, under environmental carbon perturbations - Low... | ecosystem: Environmental > Aquatic > Freshwater > Pond...
CCTCTCCATCAACGGTCATACTGATGCCGCCGGAGATGATGCTAAAAACCTTGACCTTTCACAGAGGCGCGCAGACGCCGTTGTAAAATACCTCACAAAGAAAGGTATCGACGCAGCAAGGATGACCTCAAAAGGGTTCGGTGAGACGATGCCTGTCGCTGATAATGACACCGCAGCAGGCAGAGCCAAGAACAGGAGGGTTGAATTCAAGGTGGTATTCTGATAACCGGATAGTATTAATTCCTGATATATTTATTAAAATTGTAGGGACGTTGCATTCAACGTCCCTATATATTTTATATGAAACGCATAACAATTATAATCCTTCTAATAGCCGGCGCTCTGCGGCTGTCAGCCCAGGGAACATCTGTGGCCGGCACGATCATCGATCAGCGAGGTGTCTCCATAACTGGAGTGACTGTCTGTCAGAAAAACACATCCAACTGCACTGTGGCTGACAGGAATGGCATGTTTCATCTTGTCCTTGAGGCGGATAAGGAAATGAAACTGCATGTAGAGTGTCTTGGTTTCAATCCGGTTGAAATCGCTCTGAACGAAACCACGTCCTATCCCTTAAAGATCACCCTTTTACCGATGTATCTTTCAAACGATGTTTATGCCGATGATTACAACAGCGAAAATACGACCCGTGCAGCAATGCGATGGACCTTGAACACCGATGCCCTGTCGACTGATTTCAGCCAGTTCTCCTCATCAATCGGCTCGTACAACACTGACATCATGGACAGATTCGGAATTATCGGCCCGGAGCTGGGTGTATCTTTCTCAAGGATATATGCAGGTGCAGGACTTGGCTTTGGGTATGGCAGAAAACACAAGTATGATTCTCTTGTGCTTGACCTGAACAACACTGCATATTATCTTAATCTCGGATATGAGGTAATCAAATCCGCAAGGGTGCGTCTCACTCCCCTTCTTTCATTCAGATGGCTGAGATCCAGGCTGCTTAACTATGACAATGAAAAGAAGATACCTTTATCGCAGTACCTTGATGAGAGGGATCTTGACCTGAGGTTCAATCAGACTATAGCCGTTGCAGGCATAAACATTGAGTGCCTGATGTACAACGATGCTTATGTCAACGGCGAATACTGGTCGATCGGCCTGTATGGCGGCTATGCAATGAAGCTGAACCAGAAGCCATGGTTGTATTCAGGAGCAAACCGGTTAGCGACAGACAGTGAAATCGGATTGGATCATTTCACTTTTGGAATGAACCTTTCATTTTACATACCGGGCCAACAGTGAAAACAGGTTGCGAAAAAAAATAACAGACTATGAATTTCAGAAGACTTGGAAAGACCGGATTTGAGATATCAGAGATATCTCTTGGCACATGGCAGGTTGGTGGCAAATGGGGATCAAAATTTGATCATACGCTTGCTGAAAGCATCCTTAGAGAAGCCATTGACATGGGAGTCAACTTCTTTGATACTGCTGATGTATATTCTGACGGTGAGAGTGAAAAGGCTGTCGGTAAAGCAGCCCGACAGGCGGGAAAAAGAATCTATGTGGCTACAAAGTGCGGAAGGCAGATACAGCCGCATAATAACAAAGGCTATACGCCTGCAGTATTAAGAGGATATGTGGAAGATTCGATCAGGAGGCTTGGTGTTGAATGCATCGACCTGATTCAGTTGCACTGCCCTCCCGTTGAGGTTTATTACCGACCCGAGATTTTCGGGGAGTTTGAAAAGCTGAAAGATGAGGGTAAGATTCTCAATCTGGGTGTAAGCGTTGAAAAAGTGGAGGAGGCTATGAAGGCTATTGAGTTTGATAATGTCACAACCGTGCAGCTTATCTATAATATTTTCCGCCAGAGGCCCCATGAAAGGTTCTTTGCCAGTGCGAGAGAAAAGAATGTAGGCCTGATCATCCGGGTACCTCTGGCCAGCGGGCTTTTATCCGGTAAATTCTCGGCTTCTACCAGGTTCGCTTCCGGTGACCACCGTTTTTTCAACCGCAACGGTATGATGTTCGACAAGGGTGAGACGTTTGCCGGAGTTCCATATGATGAAGGGCTTCAGGCCGTGGCACGACTTGCCAGCCTATTACCGGCAGATATTACTCTTGCCCATGTCGCATTAAGATGGATCCTTATGCGTGAGGAGGTTAGTTGCATCATTCCGGGGGCCTCCTCACCGGAGCAAGTGAGGACAAATCTTGAGGCCGTGGATTTTCCTTCTCTTACCGTCAGGCAAATGAAAGCCATCACAGAGATATATGAAGAAGATATCAAGCCTTTAGTACACCAACTCTGGTGACCCCGGTATCATTTTCCGCCGTTCACCCGTATTATTCCGTCATCTGCCGCCGTCAACCCTTTCATATTTTGTGTTTTTTGATATATTTGTTTCACTGTTGACTTTTTTACGGCAGTTCGGGGAATTAACCGCTAACTCAAGACATCAATACGTATGGGAAGTACCGGGACAGCGCTGATCATTGGCGCCGGGATAGGGGGAATCACAACATCAATTTTCCTGGCAAAGAACGGATTCAGCGTTGATGTTTATGAAATGAACAGCTCCCCCGGAGGGCGATGCGGACAGATAGTGCGCGACGGCCACCGCTTCGACCTGGGAGCAACAATGATGCTGATGCCCGATGTCTACCGCGACGTTTTCGGCTCGCTCGGACTGACCCTTGAGAAAGAGCTCAGCGTAAAACCTCTTGATGATATCTATTCACTTTATTTTGACGACGGCAGCAGGCTGGATTTCACCACTGACAGGAAAAGAATGGAGGAACAGCTCGAGAAGATTGAAAAGGGCAGTTTCGCCAGGGCTGAGAAATATGTCACCACAGGTTTTGAACTTTACAAGACAGCCTTTGAAAAGCTTATCGGACGGAACTTCACAAGGTTCTTCGACTTCTTTACCATTAGCAATGCCCTGCTGCTCATAAAACTAAAGACATACATCAGGCACAGCCGGTATACTGCCCGCTTCTTCAGGTCACAGCATCTTCAGATGGCTTATACTTTTCAGAATATCTACGTGGGCCAGAGCCCCTTCTCCTCTCCTGCTCTTTTTTCGATGATACCCTCAGCCGAGCTCACCGAAGGATCATTATTCCCTGTCGGAGGCATGTACAGTGTAGCCGCGAAGCTGATTGAAGTGGCTGAAAAGCATGGCGTCAGGTTCCATTTCAGCAAACCGGTATCGCGCATTACTGTTGAGGGCAAAAAAGCCAGCGGCGTGGTCTTCAGTGACGGCACGGAGGCAAAGGCGGATGTCATTGTTGCCAACGCTGATCTGCCTTATGTTTACCGCAAGCTTCTGCCTCCCGGTCTCAAGTCGCGCCGCCTCGACCGCCTGAAATACTCATGCTCGGCGCTGGTAATTCACTGGGGGCTCGACAAACAGTATCCGCAAATCGGACATCACAGCACTTTTCTCTCTGACGATTTTCGCGCCGGACTTGATAAGATCTTCAGGGATAAGTCAATGGGAGACGATCCATGCTTTTATATACATGCCCCTGTGCGCAGCGACCCGACTGCAGCACCTTCCGGATGTGATACATTCTCAGTGGCAGTGGGCGTAGGCCATCTTGACGGGAAGCACCCCCAGGACTGGGAGCATCTTACTGACGTCGCCCGTAAGGTGGTCTTTAAGAAACTGAAGAAAATAGGCATTACCGACATCGAGGATCATATAAAGTTTGAGATCACCGTGCCTCCGGCAGAATGGGAAGAATTTCTGAATATCAGCAGAGGTTCTGTCTTTGGCAGCCTCGCGCACAACATATTTCAGATGGGCTATTTCAGGCCTCATAACAGGGACAGCCGCTACAGGAACCTTTATTTCACCGGAGGAAGCACTCACCCCGGAAACGGTATTCCAATGGTGCTTCTCTCCGCCAGGCTGGTATCGGAGAGAATTATCAGCGAACAAAAAAGGGAGGGAAAAACACTTCAATGAAGACAAGGGAAGAGTTTATTGCACTTTTTGAGACAATCGATTTTGAAAAAATCATTGATCATCCGAATATACTTATTGCAGCAAACTTCTGGGATGAAGAGCGCTATCAGGCTGCCCGTATCTGTTACAGGTTCATGCGTACCCTGGATGACCTGATAGACAATCACAAGGCTGAGCATAAAGGTATTGCCGGGGAGGAAAAGGACCACTTCAGGGACAATATAGATCAGTGGATTGGTATGATCCGAGAAGGAAAGGACCTGACGCCTTTCAGCAACGGTCTGACAGAAACTATCAAACGCTTCAGGATACCTCTCTGGGCCCTTGAATCTTTTGCCGAGTCAATGCTCTATGATATCAATAACGACGGATTTGCTACCCTGGGTGACTTTGTACAGTATGCCGGCGGTGCCTCAGTTGCCCCTGCCTCCATCTTTGTTCACCTGGCAGGGCTGCAGAAAAATGACGGTGTCTATGCAGACCCTCCGTTTAACGTACGCCGGACGGCTTCGCCCTGTGCAATGTTCAGCTATTTCGTCCACATCATCCGCGATTTCCGTAAAGATCAGCTGAATAACCTCAGCTACTTTGCCGACGACAGCTTAAACAGGTATGACCTCACCCGGGCCGATCTGAAAAATATCGCACTTGGAGGATCTGTCAGCGACAGCTTCCGTGAGATGATGGCAGAATATTACAGGATTGCTGACGGATACCGTATAAGCACGCTCAGGGTGATCAATGATGTGTGCCCCCTTCTTGAGCCACGTTACAGACTTAGCCTGGAGATCATCTTTGACCTGTATATGATGGTCTTTGAACGCATTGATCCGGAAAGGGGGACGTTCTCGGCTGAAGAGCTGAATCCTACTCCTGCAGAGACGAGGGAAAGAGTCAGGAGGGCCATAGAAAAGTTAAAGTAGAAAGAGTAAATGTTAAAGTGGAAGGCTCTTAAGGTTAAAGTAGTTGCCGCTCTGAGAGCGGCAGAATATGGCCAATAATTTTATGCTGAAGAAAATACCACATACATACGTCATTGTATTCAGCATCGTGGTTTTTTGTGCGATGCTGACATGGTTTGTTCCCGGGGGGTCTTTTGAGAGAGAAACCATCAATGTCAACGGTATCGACAGGAGCGTGGTCATTCCAGGTTCGTTTCACCAGACGGAGAAACATCCCCAGACATGGCAGGTCTTCTCAGCTCTCTTTGACGGATTCGTAGACAAAGCGGATATAATTGTATTTATCCTGATCATCGGCGGAGCCTTCTGGATAATGAACGAGAGCAAAGCGATCGATGTCGCCATAGCCTCGGTGCTTCGCTTCACACGGAGAATAGGAAACAGGGGTATTATCAGGAAAATAGGAGTTGATAACCTGATATTCACACTGATTATGATCATCTTCAGTTTCTTTGGCGCCGTGTTCGGGATGAGCGAAGAGACCATCGCATTCATCATTATTTTTGTTCCCCTGGCAATCTCAATGGGCTATGACTCTATTGTCGGTGTGTCACTCTGCTTTGTTGCAGCTGCTCTGGGGTTTGCCGGCGCTTTCCTCAACCCATTTACCATAGGTATCGCCCAGGGGCTGTCTGACCTGCCTCTGTTCTCAGGATTGCAGTACAGGCTGGTCATGTGGGTGATAATTAGCACTGTGGGATTTACATTCATCCTGTACTATGCACGCAGGATAAAGAAGGATCCGCATAAGTCACCTGTCTGGGAAGAAGACGACCACTGGCGCAAACTGCATGCCACCGGGAACCTGGAGATCGAGTACCACACCCCGGCAGCAGCATGGGTGGTCTATGGTCTTCTGATTATAGCGATGCTGATATTCTCATGGACCAACCCCGTGACAACCATGACCTTCGGTGAAGGCAGTATAAAGGTGCCGGCCATACCGGCACTGACTGGCCTGTTCGCCATTTCCGGATGGCTGTCACTCAGGAAATCAGTACACTTTTTTGTGATCAGTATCCTGATGTTTACAATACTTTTCCTGATAACTGGAGTGATGGGCTATGGCTGGTATATCATGGAAATCGCAACACTGTTTTTCGTCATGGGGCTGGCGACAGGTATTGCGATGAGCTACAATGCCAACAAGATAACAAAGCTCTTTCTTGACGGCGTCAGGGATATTATGTCTGCGGCACTGATAGTAGGTCTTGCTGGAGGTATTATCATAATACTTCAGAATGGAAACATAATTGATACCATTCTTAACGGTCTTTCAGAATCTATTTCAGGCATGGGCAAAATGGCATCAGTAAGCATGATGTACGTCGTACAGACCCTCATTAACCTCGTGATGCCATCGGGCTCAGCTAAAGCGGCACTGACAATGCCGGTCATGTCCCAGTTCTCAGACCTGATAGGTGTCTCACGCCAGGCTACGGTGGTGGCCTTTCAGTTGGGCGACGGCTTCACCAACATGATAACCCCCACATCAGGGGTGTTGCTCGGGGTGCTTACTATGGCGAAGATACCATATGACAAATGGTTCAGATGGGTGCTGCCTCTGATAGTAATCCTGTTTCTGCTCGGATTCCTCCTTCTGTTACCAACAGTATACATGCAACTGAAAGGATTCTGAGAGAATTAAGAATTAAGAATTAGGTTTTGAGAATTCAGATTTGCGGGGAAAATTTCTTCATAAGGTCTGCCTTGTTTACCGGGATATTAAAATGTTGTACCTTTCTGTTCGATTATCATATAGTGCAGTTATGGAAAACCTTAGTTCAGAAGTTAAAACCCCGGATGAAACCAGGAAACTTTCATCTCAGATAACCATACGTGACCTGTCTGTTATTCTGGTTATCTGCCTTCTGGCAGCCGCCCTGGTTCTAATTCCGAAATTCGCCGGATTTGATCCTTATGCCAATCTTTTCTACGCCAAGAATGCTGGCATGATAGCCTTCGCAGCGCTTATTGCCTATAACCTGACATTACGAAAAAAGCCGAACAAGAAATGGTTGACCGGGCTGACCGGCATATTTATTATTTCAGCAGTTTTCATTAACCTTTTGCCTTCTGACAGTAATAACCAGTCGGTTGTTCTTGCCTGCATTCACCTGCCTCTGATGCTCTGGTGCTTATATGGTATCGTATATATCCGGTTTGATTTCCGCGACACCGGCAGGAGGGTCTCATTCATCAGGCATAACGGTGACATGGCCATTCTCGGAGCCCTTATACTTCTGTCAGGAATGTTGCTGGCAGGTCTCTCTATAGGGTTGTTTTCCTCAATCGAGATCGACATCCAGAAATTCGTAATGGAATATATTGCGATCTGTGGTGTGGTTGCAGCTCCGGCTATCACAGAATTTATTCTCCATCATTACCCCAGGCTGACAGAGAAGATCGCCCCTGTACTGGCTTCGATCTTCACTCCCATAGTACTTATAACACTTGTTATATATCTTATTGCCGTCATATTTTCCGGAAAAGATCCATACACCGACCGTGACTTCCTGATCCTGTTCAACCTGATGCTGCTGGTGGTGATGGCTCTCATTGTTTTTTCACTGTCAGAGATCGCCGAAGGAAGAAGGAGAAAGGTCAGCGAGGCTGTCCTGCTGGCTCTTTCGGTGGTCACTCTTGTGGTGGATATTGTCGCTCTGTCTGCGATATTTTACCGGCTGAGCGAGTACGGCATTACTCCAAACCGTGTTGCCGTGCTCGGATCGAACCTGCTGATCCTTGGCAACCTGATACTCATCACTATAGACCTGTTCAGGGTCACGTTCCGCAACGCCTCTTTAGACAGGGTAAATGTGACCACGGCGAAATACCTGCCGGTCTATATGGTATGGACCATTGTGGTCGTCTTCGGATTTCCGCTTATTTTCTGATGACCTTGGTCAGAACCCCCATCACGCCACGAATGAATGTGGCGGAGGTAAGAACCTTGACAACCGGATTGAGTGTCGATCTCCGGCGCGTGGAGGTTGTGCGGCCATAACGTCCCGACTCATTATCCCTGGCTTTTCTCTCCTCGGCATCTTTCCTTTCGCGTTCAGAATCTGAAATACGGCGTTCAAGCAGCTCGTAGGCGCTTTCGTCATCAAAGACCCGTGAGTATTTGCTTACCAGGTCCGAAGAATTATTTATTGATAAAATCTCATTGTCGGTAAGTATATCCATCCTGCTCATCGGGGCACGCATCATGACGGCTGCCAGTGGTGTTGGTATACCCTTCTCATTAAGAACTGTCACAAGAGCTTCACCGGTACCCAGTGAGGTAATGACCTCTTCGGTATTGTAGAAAGTGGAAATCGGAAAGTTCTCAGCAGTCAGTTTAATATCTTTCCTGTCGTTTGCAGTGAATGCCCTGAGAGCATGCTGAACCTTAAGTCCAAGCTGCGCAAGTACTGACGAAGGGACATCCATCGGGTTCTGGGTGATGAAATATACACCCACTCCTTTTGAACGGATGAGTTTGACTATGGTTTCTATCTGTTCCAGGAGTGTTTTGCTTGCCTGGCTGAAGATGAGATGAGCCTCGTCAATGAATATTACAAGCTCAGGTTTTGGCACGTCCCCCCTCTCAGGCATTTTGTTATAAGCCTCTGCCAGTAATGACAGCATGAAGGTGGAGAATAGCTTCGGCTTATCCTGGATGTCAGTCAGGCGGATAATATTTATATATCCGTTTCCATTGCGGTCACGGCGCATCAGATCATTGATATCAAACGATTCCTCGCCGAAGAACCTCTCCGCTCCCTGTTGTTCGAGCTCAATGATCTTGCGGAGGATAACTCCCGTTGAAGCCGGTGACATGGCTCCGTATTCACGTTCAAGCTCTGCCTGGCCTTCTCCCTGAAGATACTGAATCACTTTCCTTATGTCTTTCAGATCAATCAGCCCCAGCTTGTTGTCGTCACAGTACTTGAAGATAATGGAGATAATACCTGCCTGAGTGTCATTAAGGTCAAGAATGCGCGAGAAGAGCACCGGACCGAACTCAGATATGGTTGCGCGAAGGCGAACGCCGTTCTGTTCAGAGATGGTGAGAAGCTCTACAGGAAACCCCATCGTGGAATAAGGCAGGTTGATCTTTGAATGCCTGTCGGTGATGAAAGGTTTCTCCTCCCCCGGCATAGCCACACCACTGAGATCGCCCTTGACATCCATCACCAGCGAGGGTATTCCCTTAAGCGACAGCTGCTCGGCAAACACCTGCAGACTCTTGGTCTTACCCGTACCTGTGGCTCCGGCAATCAGACCATGCCTGTTGATTGTCTTAAGAGGCACTTTGATGTGAGCGTCAGGTATTGTCTCTCCTTCAAACATTGCACCTCCCAGAACTATGTAATCACCCTTGCAGGCATAGCCTTCATTAATCAGGCTTGAAAATTCATCTCTTTTGCTCATGACATAAATATTTATGATATAAAAGCCGCTGGATGACTGGTTCCAACGGCTTATTTAATTCATTATATTCTGAATTTATTTAGTTCCCAGCAACTCCCTGACTTTATCCTCCAGAGCCGCACCGCGGAGGTTATGAGCCACGATAACTCCGTTCCCGTCAACCAGGAAATTCGCAGGTATGCTTCTCACGGCATACATTTTTGCCGGTGCACAATCCCAGTATTTGAGATCAGAGACCTGCGTCCATGTCAGTTTGTCATTTTCAATGGCTTTCGTCCATTCGTCTGCACTCCTGTCAAGCGATACGCCGAACACGTCAAAGCCCTTTTTATTATAAGCCTGCCATACCTTTACAACATTGGGATTCTCCTGGCGGCACGGTCCGCACCATCCTGCCCAGAAATCAATAAGCATAAGCTTTGTGGCGCCTCCGATCTTTGAATAAAGGGAGACAGGGTTGCCGTTGACATCATTCAGCGTGAAGTCCGGAGCCTTCTGCCCTATTGCAACGGATTTCATCTGTACAAGTCTTTCTTTAAGGTCAGTCACTATCTGGACCTTATTGAGAGTGGTATCAAGTGTGTTCAGTACAGTCTCCAGTTCATCACTCTCAAGAGAGTACGATATTTCATTAAGAATCACTGGAGTAATATATGAAGCCGGGTTATTGGAGATGAACTCTTTTTGCATTTCAACCTGTTTGGCATCAATAGCATCGATCTCTTTCTCAATTGAAGCGGCCAGCTCTTCGTTACCGTCCATTCTGGCAACACGATAGCGGTCGTATATCTTCCTCAGCTCAACGTTCATCTCTTCAGATGAAGCCCTGAATGCCTCATACTCACCTTGTGTCTTTGACCCGGTAACTGATGCCTGGTAGATCGAATCGGCATGGCCATTGATGGTTATCTCTGCGTTCTCAATGAAGAAATTCAGTCCGCCCCTCTTGTCCTTAAGAGACAGGTTGACCATCTGCGGATATTCAACAAAACCCTCTAATGTGAAGGTGCCATTATTAATAACGGCTGAATCCAGGACCGAATAACCCCCCGGGATACGTTTTTGAAGAAGAATCTGGGTCCCATCAGCGCCATCAATGGTACCGGTAACTACAAATTTTGGCTCCTTCGCACAGGAAACAGCAAGAGCAAACACAGCAAACAGGATAAAAAGCTTTTTCATTTCGGAAGATTTTTTCAGTATTTAGTTTTGTTTTTCAGAATTGTCAAAGGTATAAATAATTGGCGATTACCCCTTGGTTTTGAAATATTTCTCGAGCAGGATCAGGGCTGGTTTGTATGAAGTTATTTCTCCCTCGAGCAACTGTTTTTCGAGCTCGGGCAGCAGGGCCTGCACCTCCGGATGGCTGTAAAATGAATACTTCAGGATGTCTATCACTGTCTCGTGCATCCTGGTGACCGCCTGCTCACGCCTTCTCTCCAGAACCATCCGTTGCTTTTAGTCATGCTGACATAATCCCTGACCGTCTCCCACACCTCAGTTATGCCTCTGTTCTCCAGTGAAGAGCATGTGAGCACCCTGGGGCTCCATTTTGAAGGTGACAGAGGGAAAAGATGCAGGGCATTCTTATACTCAACCCTCGCTATCTCCGCTTTTCTGAGATTGTCGCCATCGGCTTTGTTGATCACTATTGTGTCAGCCATTTCCATTATCCCGCGCTTAATTCCCTGCAGCTCATCGCCGGCACCTGCAAGCATCACAACCAGAAAAAAATCTACCATGGAATGTGCTGCCGTCTCCGATTGGCCTACTCCGACTGTTTCAACTATAATTGTATCGAACCCTGCTGCTTCGCATAATATTATCGATTCGCGTGTCTTGCGTGCCACACCTCCCAGTGTGCCCGCTGACGGCGAGGGACGGATGAAGGCGTCAGGATCAGTA
>Ga0209262_10001133_pt1 | contig 11233 bp, 9 predicted proteins | sample Lowcelwee11metaG_FD_187171 | JGI IMG/M metagenome (GOLD analysis project Ga0209262, IMG submission 187171) | Freshwater pond sediment microbial communities from the University of Edinburgh, under environmental carbon perturbations - Low... | ecosystem: Environmental > Aquatic > Freshwater > Pond...
CGACCACGGCCTTGTTGCGCGGGATCGGCATGCCGGTGATGCTCGACAGCAGGCGGCTGGTCGGGAACAGGCGCTTCGTGTCGATGCCGGTGCGCAGGCCGAACAGCGCCTCGCGGGTCTTCATCGCCATCACGACTTCCTCGAGCGAGCAGTTGCCCGCGCGCTCGCCGATGCCGTTGATCGTGCACTCGATCTGCCGCGCCCCGGCGCGCACCGCCGCGAGGCTGTTGGCGACGGCCATGCCGAGGTCGTCGTGGCAGTGGACGCTGAACGTCACGCGCTCGGCGCCCTTGACGTGCTTCTTCAAGTAGTCGAAGACCTCGTGGAACTCCTCGGGCACCGTGTAGCCGACGGTGTCCGGCACGTTGATCGTCGTGGCCCCGGCCTCGATGACCGCCTCGACGACCTCGCGCAGGAACTCGAGTTCGGTCCGCGACGCGTCCTCCGGTGAGAACTCGATGTCGGCGCACAGGCTGCGTGCGTAGCGAACGCCTTCCACGGCCGTGTGGATGATCTGTTCCTTGGCCATGTTGAGCTTGTGCTCGCGATGGATGGCGCTGGTGGCGAGGAACACGTGCAGGCGCGGTTTCGCCGCTTCCCGCACCGCCGACCACGCCTTGTCGATGTCCTCGCGGTTGCAGCGGGCGAGGCCGGCGATGATCGGACCGCGCACCTCGCGGGCGATCTCGCGCACGGCTTCCCAGTCGCCCCGCGAGGCGGCCGGGAAGCCGGCTTCGATGACGTCCACGCCCAGTTCCGCCAGCGCGCGCGCCATTCGCAGCTTTTCAGGCTGCGTCATGCTGCAGCCAGGCGACTGCTCGCCGTCGCGCAGCGTCGTGTCGAAAATCAGGACGCGGTTCGGATCGGGCGTGGGCATCGGCTTCACCTCTCTCGGCCGGCGTTAGCGGCCTTCGTTCAACCAGGGCATGCGGGCGCGCAAGGCGACACCGACCTTCTCGATCGGGTGCGCGAGATCCTTCTTCATCAGCGCGTCGTACTTGCGGCGGCCGGCCTTGTTCTCACGGATCCACTGCCGCGCGAACGTGCCGTCCTGCACTTCCTTGAGGATCTTCTTCATCTCTTTCTTGGTGCCCGCGTTGACCACGCGCGGGCCGCGGGTCAGGTCGCCCCACTTGGCCGTGTGGGAGATGTACTGGTGCATCTTGGCGAGTCCGCCTTCGTGCAGCAGGTCGACGATCAGCTTCAGCTCGTGCAGGCACTCGTAATAGGCCACTTCCGGCTGGTAGCCAGCCTCGGTCAGCGTCTCGAAGCCCTTCAGCACCAGCTCGGTGGCGCCGCCGCACAGCACAGCCTGCTCGCCGAACAGGTCGGTCTCGGTCTCTTCCTTGAACGTCGTCTCGATGACGCCGGCTCGCGTGCCGCCGATGCCGTCGGCATAGGCGAGCGCCTTGGCCTGCGCCTTGCCGGAGGCGTCCTGCGCGACCGCGATCAGGCACGGCACGCCGCGACCCTGCGTGTACTGGCGGCGCACCAGATCGCCGGGACCCTTGGGCGCGATCAGCACGACGTCGAGGTCCTTGCGCGGCTTGATCTGCTTGAAGTGGATGTTGAAGCCGTGCGCGAACAGCAGCGTGGCGCCCTGGGCGAGGTTCGGCAGGATCTCCTTGTAGTTCTCGGCCTGGGTCGTGTCGGGGGTGAGCAGTGCCACCAGCGCCGCGCCCTTGACGGCGTCGGCCGGCGTCGCGACGGCGAGACCGTCCTTCTTCGCCTTCTTCCAGCTGTCGCCCTTGCGGACGCCGATCACGACGTCGTAGCCGGAATCCTTCAGGTTCAACGCATGCGCGCGACCCTGGCTGCCATAGCCGACGACGGCGATCCGGGCTCCCTTCAGGGCCTTCTTGTCCACGTCTTTCTTCGAGTACGCACGCATCTTGAAAACTCCTCGTGTCGGTCAACGATGATCAGGTCTGTTAAAACGAAGAACCCCGCGCCGGATCGTGTCCGGTGCGGGGTTCCTGGTGTCCGTCTGCGCCTTGTTGGCGCCTTCAGCCCGGGTCCCCGCACCTCCGCAGGGGAAGCAGCGCCAGCAGGGCAAGCAGCAGGCCCGGCAGCGGAACGGCCGGGGAGGCATACGCAGTGGTCGGGGCCTCGAACTCCATCATTGAGCCTGCTTGGAAAGGTCGGCGCGACGATATGGATAGCAGCATAGCGCCCGGCTCATTGTCAACCGCACTGCAAAAAGAACTTGGGCTAAGCTGTCGCCACTATGTTCGCCGAACGTGATCGCTCCGCCGCCCGGCCACTCTGGCTGGTGACCGAAACACAACGCGACGCGTGGCTCGCCGCGCAGGACGACGCGACGCGCAGCTGGCTCGCCGCACTGAATTTCAAGGCCGAGCGCCACCAGGTCGCCTGCCTGGCCGACGGCCGCGGTGAAGTGCGCGCAGCCGTGCTCGGCCTGGGCGCGCTCACAACGCTCGACGAGCTCGAGTTCTGGCACCTCGCCGGCGCGGTCGATCGGTTGCCGGCCGGCGCATGGCGGATCGAAACGCCGCTCGCTGCGCAGGCTGCGACGGCGGCGGCCCTCGGCTGGGCTTACGGCAGCTATCGATTCGAACGTTATCGCAGCAAACCGCGCCCGGCGCCGGCGGCCACGCTGGTCCCGCCGCAGCTCGCGGACATGGCCTACGTGCGGCGCATCGCTGCCGCGCTTGGGATGGCGCGCGACCTGATCAATACGCCGGCCGCCGACTTGACGCCGGAGCGCCTGGCGGCCGAGGCGATGGCGCTGGCCGAGCACAACGGTGCGCAGGGTCGCGTCATCCTGGGCGATGCGCTGCGCGAGGGTTTTCCGGCGATCCACGCGGTGGGGCAGGCCGCGGCGTCGGCGCCGCGACTGATCGACTTCCAGTGGGGCGATCCGGCCGCGCCGAAGGTGACGCTGGTCGGCAAGGGCGTCTGCTTCGATTCCGGCGGCCTGGACATCAAGCCCGCGGCCGGCATGCTGCTGATGAAGAAGGACATGGGCGGGGCTGCCTGCGCGCTCGCGCTGGCGCGCGCGGTCATGGAGAGCGCGCTGCCGGTGCGCCTGCGAGTGCTCGTGCCAGCCGTCGAAAATGCAATCTCGGGAAATGCCTACCGACCGGGTGACGTGCTGCGGACGCGCAAAGGCATCTCGGTCGAGGTCGGCAACACCGACGCCGAGGGTCGCCTCGTGCTGGCTGACGCGCTGGCTGCAGCCGATGCCGAGCGGCCGGACCTGCTGGTGGACTTCGCAACGCTGACGGGCGCCGCGCGCGTCGCGCTGGGGCCCGAGTTGCCGGCGTTGTTCGGCTCGCGTGAGGAGACCGTCGCCGCGACGCTGCGCCACGGCCGGCGCCTCGCGGATCCGCTCTGGCCGATGCCGCTCTGGAACGGCTACGACGACGAGATCGCGAGCAAGATCGCGGACGTCAACAACGTCTCCGGCTCCACGTTCGCGGGCGCGATCATCGGTGGCTTGTTCCTGAGGCGCTTCGTCACCGAGACCGCGGACTGGCTGCACCTCGACCTGTACGGCTGGAACCCCAAGGACCGTCCCGGCCGGCCGGTCGGCGCCGAACCGCAGACGATCCGCGCATTGCACGCCTTGCTGGTCGAACGCTACGGCTGATCGCGTCCCGCCGCCGCCATGGACCTCAGATACGAGCGTCGCGCGTGGACGCTGATCTACCTGTGCCTCGGCGTCATCGAAGGCGGTACGGCGGCGGTCATGGTCCGGTCGCTGTTCGGCGACGCGGTGGCGGGCATCGTCGTCGACCTCGTGCTCGCGGTCGTCAGCGCCGCTCCGGCCTGGGCGAACCTCGCGAGTCTCGTCTACGCGCGCCGCGCGCAAGGACGCCCGAAGATCGAGTTCCTGCGACCGCTGCTGGTCGCGATGGCGGTCTGCGTCGGCGCGCTGGCGTTGCTGCCGGTCGGTGGCCTCGGACTGATCGCGTTCCTGGTGCTCTACGGCGCAGCGCGCTTGCTGTGGGCCGGCGTGGACACGGTGCGCTCGGTCGTCTGGAGCGTGAATTACCCGCGGCACCTGCGCGCCCGGGTCACGGGCCAGATCATGATCAACGGCTCGATTGCGCTCGCAGTGTCGGGCGTCGTGCTCGGCTGGCTGCTGGAACACGATGACCCCTGGTACCGGGCCGCGATCCTTGCGGCGGCTGCGTGCGGTCTCGGCGGCAGCGTCGCGTTCAAGCGCTTCCGGGTGCGGCAGGAGAAGCGCCTGCTGTCGGACGAGCTCGAGCGGGTTCGCGAGGGCGCGCGATTCGACCTCGGCGGCGTGCGCCAGTTGCTGGCGACGGACGTCACGTTTCGCCGCTACATGTTCGCGATGTCCGTGTTCGGCGCCGGACACCTGATGCTGACGCCACTGCTCGTCGTGTGCCTCGACGACGTGCTGCAGGCTTCCGAGATGGTGCAGGTCGCGATCACCGCGGCCGTGCCGATCCTCGTGATGCCGCTCGCGATCCAGCCGTGGGCGCGCTACCTCGATCGCCACCACGTGATCACCTTTCGGGCCGTGCATTCGCGGCTCGCCGTGGCGGGGTCGATCGTGCTCGCGATTGCCGTGCTCGCCAGGCTGGACTGGCTGCTCTGGCCGGGCGCGCTGCTGATGGGGGCGTCGCTGGCGGCCGGCAGCCTGGGCTGGTCGCTCGGCCACAATGATTTCGCGCCACGAGGCGAGGAAACTCGTTACATGGCACTGCACGTGACGCTGACCGGGTTGCGCGGACTGATCGCGCCGCCCGTCGCGATCCTCGTCTACTACGCGTTGCGGCGGGTGAGCCCGGGCCTGGAGGCTTGGGTGATGCTGCTGCCGGTGGCTTTGATCGTGTGGGGTGCCTGGACATTCGCCACGATGCGGCGCGGCATCGCCGGACCCGGTGCCGCGCAGTGAAAGCCGACGCCGCCGCAACGCTGCTGAAAGCAGCCTTCGACGCCGCGGTGGCCGCAGCTCAACCAGCACTCTGCGTGCCGCGTTGCCTGCCGCTGCCACCCAAGGGCCGCGCGATCGTCGTCGGCGCGGGCAAGGCGGCCGCTGCGATGGCGCGGGCGGTAGACGAGAACTGGCGCGGGGAGCTTACAGGTGCCGTCGTGACCGCCGCGGGCCACGAGGTGCACTGTCCGCGGCTCGACGTGCTGCAGGCCAGCCACCCGGTACCGGACTCCGCAGGTCTGCACGCCGCAGCGCGAATGCTCGAGCTGGTTGCGGGACTGACGCCAGACGACCTCGTCATCTGCCTGTTGTCCGGCGGTGGTTCGGCCCTGGCGCCGTTGCCGGTGCCCGGTCTCACGCTCGACGAGAAGCGCCGGATCACGCGGGACCTGCTGGCTTGTGGTGCCGCGATCAGCGAGATCAACTGCGTGCGACGCCATCTGTCGCAGATCAAGGGCGGGCGCCTCGCCGCCGCGTGCCATCCGGCCCGAGTCGTCACGCTGGCCATTTCGGACGTCCCGGGGGACGCCCCCGGCGACATCGCGTCCGGTCCCACCGTGGCCGATCCAACGACCTGCGCGGAGGCGCTGGAAATCCTGGATCGACACCGCATCACCGTGCCCGGGGTCGTGCGCGAGGGGCTGGAGGCGGGCCGCTACGAGTCCGTCAAGCCGGGCGATCCGCGGCTCGCGCGCGCGCAGTTCCAGCTGATCGCGACGCCCGCGCAATCGCTCGCGGCCGCGGCTCGCGTCGTCGAGCAGGCCGGCATCGCAGCGCACGTGCTTTCGGACCGCATCGAGGGCGAAGCGCGCGAGGTCGGCAGAGACGCGGCCCGTCTCGCGAGGCACGTTGCGGAGCAGGGCCGGCCGTATGAGACGCCCTGCGTTTTGCTCTCCGGCGGTGAAACGACGGTCACGGTGCGCGGCACGGGCCGCGGCGGGCGGAACGTGGAGTTCCTGCTTGGATTCGGTCTCGAACTCGGACCGATGGCGGGCGTATATGCGCTCGCGGCCGATACCGACGGCGTCGATGGCACGGATCCGATCGCCGGCGCGCTCTGGCGTCCGGATACGCTCGAGCGAGCCAGCCGTCTGGGCCGATCGCCCGCACGCGACCTCGAGGCGAACGACGCACATGCGTTTTTCGAGGCGCTCGGCGATTCGATGGTCACCGGTCCGACGCGCACCAACGTCAATGACTTCCGCGCGATCCTGATCTCGGACGCGAAATGCGTCAGAATTCACAGCTTGGCCAGGAGTGCTGATCTCATGCCGAAGCCCAAGTCCAAGACCCCGTCCAGGTCCAGGTCGAAAGCCAGTCCCGATCCGCGCGCCCATTCCCGGATCGTCTTCGATGGCGTCAAGCAGACCCCGAGCCGGGCGATGTTGCGGGCGGTCGGTTACGAAGACCGCGATTTCCGCCGCACGCAGGTCGGCATCGCGTCGACCTGGAGCACGCTGACGCCCTGCAACATGCACATCGACCGCCTCGCCGATGCGGCCGCGAAAGGTGCCGAGGCGGCGGGCGGCAAGAGCACGATCTTCGGCACGATCACCGTCTCCGACGGCATTTCAATGGGCACGCCCGGGATGCGTTACTCGCTGGTGTCGCGCGAGGTGATCGCGGACTCGATCGAGACAGTGGTCGGCGCCCAGGGTTTCGACGGGCTCGTCGCGCTCGGCGGCTGCGACAAGAACATGCCCGGCTGCATGATGGCGATCGCGCGGCTCGACCGGCCCGCCGTCTTCGTTTATGGCGGCACGATCCGGCCGGGCGCCGAGCGTCGCGACATCGTCTCGGTCTTCGAGGCCGTCGGCGCGCACGCGCGCGGCGCCATGACGGACCGCCAGCTGCGCGACGTTGAGCGCACCGCGATCCCGGGCCCGGGCAGCTGCGGCGGGATGTACACCGCGAACACGATGGCCTCGGCGATCGAGGCCCTCGGCATGAGCCTGCCGAACAGCTCGGCCCAGGAGGCGGTCTCGCGCCACAAGCGTCAGGACGCCGAGCGCGCAGGACGCGCGGTGGTCAACCTGGTGCGTCGCGGCATCAAGCCGTCCGACATCCTGAGCCGCGAGGCCTTCGAAAATGCGATCGTCGTGACGATTGCACTGGCGGGTTCCACCAACGCGGTGCTGCACCTGCTCGCGATTGCGCACGCGGCCGGGATCGAACTCGAGCTCGATGATTTCACGCGCATCGGCGCCCGGGTGCCCGTGCTCGCGGACCTGCGACCGAGCGGCCGCTACTCGATGTCGGAACTGATCCGCATCGGCGGCATCCAGCCATTGATGAAGGTCCTGCTGCAGGCCGGATTGCTGCACGGCGACTGCCTGACGGTCACCGGCAAGACGCTGGCGCAGAATCTGCGTGGCGTGAAGCCGTATCCCGCCGGCCAGCAGATCGTCCGGCCGCTGGCCGACCCGATCAAGGCCGAGAGTCACCTGGTCGTGCTGTACGGCAACCTGGCGCCGGAAGGCGCCGTGGCCAAGATCACCGGCAAGGAAGGCCTGCGGTTCGCCGGGCGCGCGCGGGTGTTCGATGGCGAGGAGGCGACGCTGCAGGCGATCCTCGACGGCACGATTCGTGCCGGCGACGTGATCGTCGTGCGCTACGAGGGTCCGCGCGGCGGACCCGGGATGCGCGAAATGCTGAGCCCGACGGCGGCCATCATGGGCAAGGGGCTCGGCGACCAGGTGGCGCTGATCACGGACGGCCGTTTTTCGGGCGGCAGCCACGGGTTTGTCGTGGGGCACGTGTCACCGGAAGCCGCGGCGGGCGGCCCGCTCGCGCTGGTCCGCGATGGGGACGCGATCAGCATCGACGCGACGACCCGCGAGCTTGCGCTGCACGTCGAAGCGGCCGAACTCGAGCGACGCCGGAGCGAATGGCGCCCACCCGCGCCCTACGCGACGCGGGGCGTACTGGCCAAGTATGCGGAACTCGTCAGCAGCGCCTCGCTCGGTGCAGTGACGGACCGCGGCCTGCGCTTGGCTGTACAGGGCCAGTGATCGGGATTGAATCGCGATGGCTATTGTTTTGACGCGCCTGCGTCGGTAGAGTTCGCGCCCGCGCAAGGGGTTGCGACCGCCATGCGGCTCTTGTAGTGTCGGTAGCCCCGGGTCGCTCCCGGGGGCGGATCCAGAACGATCCCAATAGAAAAGACCCCACGGCAGTGGAGGGGAAGTGGCTTACCAGTACTCGATCGACGATCCGGCAAAGAACAACAAGCGCCTGGCAGCATTTGCGCTCGTGGTGCTGATCCACGTGCTGTTCGTCTACGTGCTCGCTTCGGGGCTCGGCAAGAAAGTCGTCGAGGTCGTGCTCGGCCCGGTCGAGACGCGACTGATCGAGGAACTGCCGGACGAGGAAGAGCCACCGCCGCCGCCGCCGGAAATCGACACGCCGCCGCCTTACGTGCCGCCGCCGGAAATCTCGATCGAGATCCCGGTCGATGCCGGCCCGACGACGGCCATCACCAACGTCACTTCTGAGCGCCCCGTCGCCGCGCCGCCGCCGGCGGCACCGAAACCGGTCGAGAAGGCGGTCGTCAAGACGCCGCCGTCCACCGTCGGCCGCGGTGCGCGCATCTCGCAACCGGAATATCCGCCCGCGTCGCGCCGTGCAGGCGAGGCGGGCACGGTCACGTTGAAGGTGTTCGTGCTGGACACCGGGCGCGTCGGCGAGGTGCAGGTCGCCAAGAGCAGCGGCTTCCCGAAGCTCGACGAGGCTGCGGTCAAGGAAGTCCAGCGCAACTGGCGCCTCGTGCCCGGCAAGGAAGACGGCAAGCCCGTTTCCATGTGGCACACCTTCCAGGTCACGTTCAAGCTGACAGACTGATCGGCTCGCAGGCCGAAAAACCGCCCCAGCCCAACCAGACAAGTAAACGTTTCGTTAGAGGAAGAGACCCCCATGGCCACTGATAGCGTCACTGTCGACAATCCGTACGGACTCCAGGCCCTGTGGGCTCAGGGAGACTTCATCGCCAAAGGCGTGCTGATCCTGCTCGCGCTGATGTCCGCGTATTCGTGGTTCATCATCTTCACCAAGTGGTGGGAACAGCGCCGGCTGCTCAAGCAGGCCGCGGAAGCCGAGAAGAATTTCTGGGCGGCCGACAACATCAAGAACGGCGTCAACAAGCTGACGGGCAAGGGCAACATCTTCAAGGCCATTGCGTCCGAAGCGATCGACTCGGCCGAGCACCACGACTCGCGGATGACGCAGCAGGTGCCGCTGCACGAGTGGATCGACAACGTGATCGCCCGCGGCGTCGCCCGCATCGGCAGCGCGCTCACGACCCAGTTGCCGTTCCTGGCCACCACCGGCTCGACGGCGCCGTTCATCGGCCTGTTCGGCACCGTCTGGGGCATCTACCACGCGCTGGTCGCGATCGGTGTCGCCGGCCAGGCGAGCATCGACAAGGTGGCCGGCCCGGTCGGCGAGGCGCTGATCATGACGGCCATCGGCCTCGCGGTCGCCGTCCCGGCGGTGCTCGGTTACAACTACCTGCTCGGCCGCAACAAGCAGATCATGGAGAAGGTCAAGCTGTTCGCCAGCGACCTCGAGCAGGTGATCGTCAGCGGCTCGCGCGTCGAAGGCGCGGGCGCCAAGGTCATCGCCGGCGGCAAGAAGTAATCGCGCCACGGACTGCGGGAGACTGAGACGATGGGAATGTCAATCACGACGGGCGGCGGGCCTAGCGACGAGGACAAGTCGATCTCGGAGATCAACGTGACGCCCCTCGTGGACGTAATGCTGGTGCTGCTGATCATCTTCCTGATCACCATCCCGGTCATCACGCAGTCGGTCCCGGTGGAGTTGCCGAAGGCGGCCAACATTCCGACGCAGACGAAGCCCGAGAACATCAACATCGCGGTGGACAAGGACGGCAACATCTACTGGAACACGGCCCGGATACCCAACCAGGAGGCTCTGCTCGAGCGCATCAAGCAGGTGGCCGTCATGGACCCGCAGCCGGAAGTTCACGTTCGCGGCCACCGGGATGCGGCTTACGAGTACGTCGGCCGAGTGATCGTGACTGCCCAGCGCGGCGGGATCCAGAAGGTCGGTTTCATCACCGAGCCGGACCGGGCGCTGGCCCGCTGAACGCCGCTTCCGGCTAGAGGAGAGATTCGGATGAGCATGAGCATTGGCGGCGGCGAAGACGAACCGATGATGGACATCAACATGACGCCGTTGATCGACGTCATGCTGGTGCTGCTGATCATGTTCATCATCACGATCCCGGTGATGACGCACGCCGTGAAGCTGGACATGCCGCGGGCCTCGAACGCGCCATCGCTGGTGCAACCCGTGGTCATCCAGCTCGAGATCGACTTCGACGGCACGGTGCTGTGGAACGGCACTCCAGTGCCAGACTTCGACATGCTCGACGCCTACTTCCGGCGCGAAGCGGATAACGATCCGCAGCCCGAGTTGCACATCCGCCCGAGCAAGCGGGCCAAGTACGACGTCGTGGCGCGGGTGCTCGCGTCGGCCCAGCGCAACGGCATGCGCAAGATCGGCTTCGTGGGCAACGAGCAATTCATGTAGTCCGGCGGGGCCTTGCTTGGCCCGGCGGTCGATGGCGGTACAATGAGGCTGCCGGGGCTGTTCGCCCCGGCGGCTTTTTATACATTGAGGGGCTGCGGCCCCCGCAGAGAGGCATTGCGAACATGAAGGCGACTTGGGTACTGAGTGCGGCACTCGCGTTCTCTGGGGCGCTCGGGGTCACCGCGGCGCTGCTCGCGCCGACGACTGCGGAGGCCCAGCAGAAGATTGGTCCCAAGGTCGGCGTACCGCTCAAGGCCGCGCAGGACGCGATCCAGAAAAAGAACTGGAACGGCGCCCTGGCGAAGATCAAGGAAGCGCAGGCGGTGCAGCCGCGCTCGGCCTTCGAGGACTACAAGATCAACGAGCTGCTCTGGTACGTCTACCTGCAGCAAGGTCGCAATGCCGATGCAGCGCGCCTGCTCGAGCAGCAGATCGCCTCCGGGCAGATGCCGGCCGGGGAGAAGGTGCAGCGCAGCAAGACGCTGGCGCAGCTGTATTTCCGCGCCGGCAATTACGGCAAGGCGATCCAGAGCGCGAACCAATTCCTGAAGTCGGTGCCCGCCGACCAGGAAATGCAGGTGCTCGTGGCGCAAGCCTACTACCAGCAGAAGGACTACAAGAACGCGCTGGCCACGACCGATCGCCTCGTCAAGGGCGGCCAGAGGCCGAGCGAAGACGTGCTGCAGTTGATGCTGCGCAGCAGTTACGAACTCAAGGACGCCGAGGGTACCGCCAGAGCGCTTGAATCGC